>Ga0066686_10000460_pt1 | contig 13968 bp, 10 predicted proteins | sample GraSoiAngelo_135_FD_65627 | JGI IMG/M metagenome (GOLD analysis project Ga0066686, IMG submission 65627) | Grasslands soil microbial communities from the Angelo Coastal Reserve, California, USA - 14_0929_05_40cm | ecosystem: Environmental > Terrestrial > Soil > Grasslands | place: USA...
GCTCGGACGACTGCAGGGCAGAACGCACGCCGTGCTCACGGCGGTAGCCGTCGCGCAGGACGGGAGGCTGGAGCAGGCGCTCGACGTTTCACGGGTGACGTTCCGGCCACTTGAACGCGCGACCCTGGAAGAGTACGTCGCGACGGGTGAGCCGCTCGACAAAGCCGGCGCCTACGCCATCCAAGGACTTGGCGCGCCGCTCATCGAGCGGGTGGAAGGCGATTTCTTTGGCGTGATGGGACTGCCGCTGCGATTGGCGCTGGATCTGCTGGCGAAGTTCGGACGACCTTACCGCTTCACGCGATAGACCGGCACCTTCTTCGCCTTTCCTTTCACCTGAATCGGCTCGAGCGTTTCGACGTCGGGCTTCTGCTTCAGTTGCTGGTAGAACGGCTCGGAAATCAGGATCTCGTTCGGCCCGGCCTTGCCGCACAGGCGGTAGGCGGTGTTCACGGCATCGCCGATCACCGTGTACTCGAGCCGCCGGTCGGAGCCGATGTTCCCGGCGAATACCTCACCGAAGTTGATGGCGATGCCGATCTGCACTTCGGTGCGGCCCTCTTGTTTCCATTTGGCGTTCAGCTTCTCGAGCTCGGCGAGCTGCGCGATGGCGCACTGCACCGCGCGGTCGGCGTCATCGGCGTGCGCGATCGGCGCGCCCCACAATGCCATGATCGCATCGCCCATGAATTTGTCCAGTGTGCCGCCGTACTCGAAGACCTTGTCCACCATCTCGGTGAAGTACTCCGTGAGCAGCCGGGCGATCTCATCCGGGCTCATCGTCTCGGACATCGGTGTGAAACCGCGAATATCGGAGAAGAACACCACGACGGGGCGCTTTTCGCTGGGCAATCGCCCCGCGTCCTGCTGTTGCGCAATCACCTGCGCGATGTTGGGCGAGAAGTAGCGCTGAAAGTTCGACAGCACGAGCGCCTCGCGCCGGATCCGCTCGGACAGCTGGGAGTTCTCGATCGCCACGGCGGTCAAGCCGCCGAACGCGATCAGGAACTCGAGATCCTCATCGGCGAATGAGTGCGTGGCGGTCAGGTTGTCGACGTAGAGGATGCCAAGGACCTTCTGGTCGGAGCCCATGAGCGGCGTGCACATCGCGCTGCGCACGCTCTGGATGAGGATGGACTTGCCCTTGAAGCGCTCGTCGGTGGCGGCGTTGTCGGACAGTATGGCAACGCGTTCTTCCACCGCTTTGCGCGCGATCGACTGCGGCACGTGCTTCGCCGCGCTGGCGTCACCGGTGCGGCTCTTGGAGATGCGCGGCACCAGCTCGTTCGACTTGCCGTCGAGCAGCAAAATCGAGACGCGGTCGACGTTCATGATCTGGAACGTGAAGTCCACGACCTTGTCGAGCAGCCGGTCGAGCTCCTGTTGCTTCGACAGCTCCTTGGAAACCTCGAGGAGCAGCGACAGCTTCTTCTCGCGCCGCTCTTCCTGATTCTGGGCGTGGACCTTGAGGTGCGACGCGCCGCCGCTTTGCGGCTGGTCCATCACGATCGCGGGGACGCCGCCGGAAGCACTCACGGGCAGCTGGCGCACGATGGTTCCGCCGGCCGCGCCGCCTTTCACTGATCCGGGCCGGGGGCTCGCGAAGTCGGGCGGCGCGGGAACGATTTGCGGGCGCGCGATGGGGGTCGTTACCTCCTTCACGCGGAACGCCACTTTTCCGAACGTCACGACGTCGTTGGCGCCCGCTTCGGCCTCGGTGATCTTGGCGCCGTTCAGGAAGGTGCCGTTGGAGGACCCTAAGTCGGTGACGCGGACGCCGCTTTCGGTGAGGACGATCTCGGCGTGACGCCGCGAGATCGTGGGATCGTAGATGGGGACGTCGCTCGTAACGGCTCGACCCACCACCAGTTTGCGCCCGAGCTGGAGATCGATCGACTGCTCGCCGGAGGTGCTCATCAGCTTGAACACTGGCCCGAAACTAATCGCCCGCTTTGGTGAGCGCGAGCGCCCGCAGTACCGCCTGAGCTTTGGCTTCGGTCTCGGCGAATTCATTAGCGGGATCGGAATCGGCGACGATGCCGGCGCCGGCCTGCACGACGACGCGATCCTTGAGCACGAGCGCCGAGCGGATCGCGATCGCCGTATCGAGACTTGCCGCACCCCACCCGACGTATCCGACTGCGCCGGCGTACGGTCCCCTGCGCTCGGGCTCCAGCTCATCGATGATTTCCATCGCGCGTACTTTGGGCGCGCCGCTGACGGTCCCCGCGGGGAAGCAGGCGCGGAAGACGTCGAGCGCATCATGCCCGGGACTCAGTCGCCCGCGGACTTCGCTGACGAGATGTTGCACGTGCGAGTAGCGCTCGATCTCGAGCGACTCCGTGACGCGGACCGAGCCGTAGCGCGCCACGCGGCCCACATCATTGCGGCCGAGGTCCACGAGCATGCGGTGCTCAGCCAGCTCCTTCGCGTCGCTGCGCAACGTCGCGGCCAACGCCTCGTCCTCGGCCGGCGTCGCACCGCGCGGGCGCGTACCCGCGATCGGCCGCACGGTCACTTCGTCGCCCTCGACACGCACCAGCACTTCGGGTGAGCTGCCGAGGAAGGTCACGTCGTCGAGCGTGAGATAGAAGAGATAGGGCGCGGGATTCAGCGCGCGCAGGTAGCGATACATGCGCAACGGATCGACGGCGCCTTTCACGACCTGGCGACGCGAGAGGACGGCCTGGAAGATGTCGCCCGCCGCGATGTACTCGCGGATCTTGCTCACGTCGCGCTCGAACGCCGCGCGCGGGTAGCGGGAGTCGGGACGGGGGGGCGGGGCGGGGGGACGCAACGCTCGGCTGTCTCCGTCCAGCGTGAGCGGCGCGAGCTGGTGCGTAGCGCCGAGGCGTGCGATCAACGTGTCGATCCGCTCTTGCGCCGCGTCGTACAGCCGCAGTCGCTGCGCCGCTGATGCATCCGCCGGCACCTCGACGTTGGCGACCACGAGGGAGCGGCCGAACACATTGTCGAGAATGACGAGCGCGTCGGCGATCATCACGACCGCATCGGGGATGTCGAGGGTGTCGGCCGGTGCGTTCGGCAGCCGTTCGATGGTGCGGACGAGATCGTAGCCCAGGTACCCGACCGCGCCGCCGAGAAAGCGCGGCAAACCTGGCACAGGCGCGCTCGGCAGCGCGCGCAGTCGATCCGCGAGATGCGCGATCGGATCCTGGGTTTCGCCCGCCGGCTGCCATCCCCCGGCCGGCGTCCACCGATCGATTCGGGATCCGCGATAGCGCCACGCCTCCCGCGGCTCGGTGCCGAGGAAGGTGTAGCGCGCCCAGCGCTCTCCGCCCACCAGCGATTCGAGGAGAAACGCGAACGGCGGCCTGGCGATCTTCGCGAATGCGGCGACGGGCGTGTCCGCGTCCGTGACGATTTCGCGGATGACGGGAACAATTCCGCCTCCGCCCGCTTTCGCCCGCTCCAGGAATGCGTCGCGCGGGTCCATCGTCTAGATTTCGCGCCGATGCGTTGGTCCGTCGCCTTCCTGCTGCTGGTCTTCCCCGCACGCGCGTCCGCCCAGGATTGGAACGGCGATTCCGCGCTGGCCCTGGCGCGCCGCGCGATTGAACGGCGCGCCGTAAGCGCGATCGATACCGCGCTGCGCGATTACAAAGCCCAGGCTCACGGGTTTCTCTTCTTCCTCGGCCAGTTCGGCGAAGGGCTCACCGAGCCGCCGCGACTCGTGAAAGCGGATCAGCTGGAGCTGGAAGTGTACTGGAAGGCGCCGGGCCTGAGCAAGCAGCGCATCGTCGGCTGGCGTGACCGCGCCGAGCTGCCCACCGACATCAACTATCACCGCGATCATCTCGGAATCATTCAGAACAATTTCGGACGCGCGATCCGGCTGGGTGAGGGAGACGAAGTGCGCGACGTGCCGCACCCGCTCGCGCCGGTGGGCACGGACATCTACGACTACGCCTTGGGCGACACGACGACGATCGTGCTGCCGCAGCGCGCCGTCCGGGTGGTGGCGTTGCGCGTGCGGCCGAAATCCTTTGGAGTCCCGGCGATCGTTGGCACGCTGTTCCTCGATCTGGAATCGGCCGAGCTGGTCCGCATGGCGTTCAATTTCACGCCGCGTGCATACCTCGATCCCCAGCTCGAGGACGTCAGCATCGTTCTCGACAACGCGCTGTGGGAAGGGCGGTTCTGGCTCCCCTACCGGCAAGAGGTCGAGATCCGTCGCCGCGCGACGTGGCTCGACATCCCGGCGCGCGGCATCATCCGCGGCCGTTGGGAGATCGACAATTACTTGTTCAATGTCGGCCTCAGCACGGGATGGTTCGTGGGGGACGAGATCACCGCGGTCCCGAAAGCGCAACGTGACTCTTTCCCGTGGCCCGGATCCCTGACGGCTGCCATCCAGGATGTCGCCGAGCCGGTGCGCCAGAACGATCTCGAGCGCGTGCGCGCCGAGGTAAGCAAAGTTGCCGGGCGCCGCGCACTGACCGGTCTGAAGCGTCAGCGTCTCGGTGCACGCGCGTTGAGCGACCTCGTCCACGTGAATCGCGTGGAAGGACTGACGCTGGGCGCCGGCTACGTCTGGCGAGTACCGGGGGGGGGCGACCGCATCGAGGTCCGCGGACTCGGCAGCTACAGTTTCTCGGACAAGCAAGGGAAGGGAGTGGTCTCGGTGCGGGCGCTAGACGGCATCGAGCTGTCCGCGTACCGGCAAATCCGCGACATCGCGGATGCGCCCGTTATCGCGCCGTTGCTCAATTCGCTCGCGGCTCAGGAATTCGGTGATGACTACGGCGATTACTATCGCGCCACAGGGATGCGACTCGGTGTGTGGCGGAGTCTCGGCGGCAGAGGCGAAATGCGCTTGATGGCGGCAGGGGAGCGCATCGCGACTCAGACGGTGCACGCGTCTCCCGCGACGGGCCGCTATCGGCTCAATGCCGCGATCGCCGACGGCGATTACGCGTCCGCTGCAATGACTTTGCGCCGGCGCAGTGAAGGCTTCGCAGTCCGCCATGACTTCGCCGCCGAGCTCACGATTGAAGGCGGACGGCGCGTACAGAACGGCACGAGCAATTATGCGCGCGTCAGCGGTGCGGGACACATACTCGCTCCGATCGGTGGCAGCCGCATTCTAGCGCGCGTGCAGTTCGGTCTGGCGACGTCGGCATTACCACCGCACCGCGCGTTTGTCCTCGGCGGCCGCGGGACCCTCCTCGGCGACCCGTTTCGGGAATGGGGGGGGCGTCGTCTCGCGCGCGTTCACGTCGAATGGCGGACTTCCGTGCCATTCCTTCGTCTCGCAGCGGGACCGGCGCGCACACCGGGAACGATCACCCTCGCTCCGTACGCGGCCGCGGGGTGGACCGATGATGCCATTCCGCTGACCCCCTGGCGTGTGACCCCGGGCACGCGCACCACCGTGGGATTGGGTGCTGAATGGTTGGGCGTGTTTCGCGTCGAGGCAGGCTATGGCCTCCAATCCCATAATGCTCACGTGGCATTCGACGTAGCGCGCGATTTTTGGGATATCCTGTAGCCAAAAGACTGGACTGCATCGCCGGTAGCACTACCTTGGAGACAGTCGAATGGCGGTCACGGCGTTCCCCGACGAATGGCTGGCCCAATCCCTCGAGGGCCTGATCACACCGGAGCTGCTTCATGAGCTTCGGGGAAAATCGGACGCGGGCCGGACGTTGTGGGAAGCGCTCGTTGCCGAGAAGATCGCAACCGACGCCGAAATCATCGACAAGTTGTCGCATCGCTTCCGGCTCAAGATCGCCGACGCCTCCAAAATCGATCTCGCGATCCGCGAGGGCGTCCCTGAGCAGCTCGCGCGCCGCTACCGCGTGCTGCCGTTGCGTCTCACCGACTCCTTCCTCGAGCTGGGCACAGCCAATCCCTTCGATCTCGATGCCGAGAAGGCGCTGGCCTTCGCGACGGCGCGTGAGATCCGGCTGTTCCTGCTGGCTCCTTCAAAGATTTCCGAGAAGCTCGACGAGATGTACAAGCCGGAAAAAGCGATCGACAAACTGCTCGAGGGCATGGGCGACGATGAAGTCCTGACGACGCTGAAGGACGCGCACCCCGAAGAGCTCAACGTCTCCGAGGCCGATGCGAGCCAGAAGCCGGTGGTGCGGCTCGTGGACATGATCATCTCGGAAGGCATCCTCTCCCGAGCGAGCGACATCCACGTCGAGCCGGAAGAGGGTGGCGTCGCGGTGCGCTACCGGATCGACGGCGTGCTGCGGCAGGTCATGAAGATTCCGCGCCAGGCCGGGCTGCCGCTGATCTCGCGCATCAAGATCATGTCATCACTCGACATCGCCGATCGGCTGCGGCCGCAGGACGGCCGCGCCCGCGTCGCGGTGAACGGCCAGCCCATCGATCTCCGGGTCTCGACGCTGCCTGCGCAGCTCGGCGAAAAGGTCGTCATCCGCATTCTCGATTCCCGCGCCACCGTCAAATCGCTCGAGTCACTGGGCCTGAACCCGGGAGAAGCGGACGCGATCAAGCGGCTACTCGAGAATCACGAAGGCATCCTTCTCGTTACCGGCCCAACCGGGTCCGGCAAAACTACGACGCTCTACTCGGCGATCAATCAGATCAAGAGTGAGGGCGTGAACATCGTGACGGTCGAAGACCCGGTCGAATACCGGATGCAGGGCATCGTGCAGGTGCAAGTACAGGAGAAGGCCGGACTGACGTTCGCGGCGGCGCTGCGCTCGATTCTGCGCCAGGACCCGAACGTCGTCCTCGTCGGCGAAATCCGCGACAAGGAGACGGCGCAGATCGCGGTGCAGGCGTCGCTCACCGGACACCTCGTGCTGTCGACGCTCCATACCAACGACGCCGCCAATGCGGTCACGCGTCTCGTCGACATCGGCGTCGAGCCATACAAGATCGCCGCCTCGCTGCGCGGCGTCGTGGCGCAACGGCTCATGCGCAAGCTTTGTCTGACGTGCAAGGAAGTCTGGATGGAGGCGCCGCCCGAGCGGCTGCGGCGTTGGATACCAGCGGGTACGCCGCTGTATCGGGCCGCGGGTTGCCCGGATTGCGCCATGACCGGATATCGCGGCCGCTTCTCGATTCTCGAGATTCTCACGATGAATCCCGAGCTCGAGCGGCGCATCGCCGCGGGCGAGGCGGCGGACCGGGTCGCGGACGCTGCGAAACGCGGTGGGATGAAGTCGCTCTGGGATTCAGGGCTCGCGCACGTGACGCGAGGCGAATCGACGATCGAAGAGCTGACGCGGGTCGTGGATATTCCGTCCGACGAAAGCGGGCCATCCGAAGACGCACCGGCCCCGAAGCGCGGCTCCGGCAGCGCCGCAGCGCTGCAGTCTACACCAGCGCCCGAAGCCGCTCCCGTTTCAACGCACTTCGATCTGCTCGAGGAAACGGCGGCACCCGTCCGCCGCTCGGGGGCGCACGGTCAACCGGCGTCGAAAGTCTTGTTGGTAGACGACGAAGACAGCTTGCGCAAAGTCATGCGCGATTTGCTCGAGCGCGACGGCTACGCCGTGACCGAAGCGCGTGACGGCGTGCAGGCCCTCGATCAGGTCGATCGGGTCGGTCCCGACATCATCGTGCTCGACTTGAACCTTCCGGGACTCGATGGCTACGGCGTGCTCTCGCATCTGCGCTCGCGGCCCGCCACCGCGAACATTCCCGTCATCGTGCTGACGGCGAAGGGCGACGAGGACAATGAAGTTCGCGTCTTCGAGCTCGGCGCCGACGATTTTCTCACCAAGCCGTTCCGCGCCCGCGCGCTCTCGGCGCGGCTCGAAGCCGTGCTCGGCCGGCGTCGCTGACTTCCATTCGCGTGTCCTTCGTGGACACCTACGCATTGCGTGGGGACGGGCGGCAGCTCGAGGTGCTCGCGCTGCGCCGCGGCAACAACGGGCGCTGTCCCGGCTCGTGGGAGACGGTGCACGGCACCATCGAGCCCGGCGAGACGCCCGTGCAGGCATCGGTGCGCGAGCTGCGCGAAGAGACGGGCCTCGCGCCCGAGCGACTCTACAATCTCAGCCGCACCGAAGCGTTTTATCAGCATGCCACCGATGAATTGGCGTTGATTCCGGTGTTTGCCGCATTCGTATCGGCGCAGGCGACGGTGCGCCTGTCCGACGAGCACGATCGCGCGGAATGGTTGAGCGCGAAAACGGCGGTGAGCCGGTTCGCGTGGCCCCGGGAGCGGAGAGCACTGGATGACATTTTGTCAATAGTGGGGGGTGGAGACGCAGACTTGCTTGAAGATGTCCTGCGCGTAAGCTAGTAGCAGGGCTCCCTTGTGAATCCTTTCTATCATCGGATCTACCGCGTGGTCCGTCACATCCCCAAGGGACGGGTGGCGACGTACGGAATTGTCGCGCGCCTCGCGGGCCGCCCCGGCGCCGCGCGCACCGTTGGTTGGGCACTCTCCGCACTCCCCGAAGACAACGACGTCCCGTGGTGGCGCGTGATCAACGCGGCCGGACGCATTTCATTCTCGGGTCAGGATCACAGCGCCGTCTTGCAGCGCGCGCTCTTGCTGCGTGAAGGCGTGCGGTTCGCGCCGGGCGGCGCCGTGAGTCTCGGGACGTTCGGTTGGCCCGCGGAGTCTTACGACAGCGCGGTCGCCTCCCACAAGCGCGCGGCCTCGACGCGAAGATCGCGCAGATTGAAAGGCTTGCGCACGTAACGCACGCCGAGGCGCGCCAGCGTCTCTTCGGTAGTGGGCCGCACGTCGCCGGTCGCGACGATCATTCGTTCCCGCAGCGTCGGAATCCGCGTCACTAATTCTTCCGCGAGCAGCGTCCCTCGTTTGCCGGGTGCCATGGCGCGCGCATCCGTGATGACGAGATCGAAGCCACCGCGCTGTGCGAGATCGAGTGCGTGCTGGGGATCGCCCGCGACCTCGACGAGGTGTCCATCGCGTGCGAACAGCGCCTTGATCGTGCGCTGCACCGCCGGATCGCCGTCGACGAGGAGAATCGTGCGTTTGACGAACGGCGGCGAGTTTGCCGGCTCGGCGGGAATCGGCGTCTTGGCGGCGCGCAAGGCGTCGGCGGGCGCGGGTGGCAAATCCACCCGGAACGCGGCGCCGCTGCGGCCCCCCCCCGCCCCCCCCGCTCCTGTGGCAGCAGGCTCGATCGTAATGTGGCCGCCGTGGCTCTCCACGATCGAATAGGTAATCGAAAGACCGAGCCCCGTGCCTTTGCCGGGCTCCTTCGTCGTGAAGAACGGCGTGAACACGCTCTGCAGCACTTGCTCGGGGATACCGGGTCCCGTGTCGGCGACGCGCAGATGGACCTGCCCGTCGAACCACGTGGACACGGTGATCGCGCGCGCGCGCTCGCGCGGGTTCTCGCCCACGGCCTGCGCGGCATTGGTGATGAGGTTGAGGACGACCTGCTGGAGTCCATGGCGGTCGCCCATGACCTCCGGCAGCGCGCCACTCAGCTCGCGGGTCACGGTGATGTCGTTGAGCTTCATGTCGTAGGAGGTGAGTGACAGTGTACGCCGGATCACATCATTGAGGTCGACCGGCTGCTGTTCGCCCGATCCCTTGCGCGCGAACGTCAGCAGATTGCGCACGATCCGCCCGGCCCGCTCGGCCTGTTCCTGAATCACCTGGAGGTGGCCACGATCCTTCTTGCCGAGCTCTTTCTGCTCGAGCAGAAACTCCGAGAGTCCCGCGATCGACGTGAGCGGGTTGTTCAGCTCGTGCGCGACGCCCGACACCAGCTGCCCAACCGCCGCCAGCTTCTCGCTTTGCACGAGCTGTGTCTCGAGCGCTTGCTGCTCCGTGACGTCTTCGACGAGGACGACCGTGCTTTGCTCGGTCGTCGCGCCGGGGATGCGAGCGGCATTCACCCGCAGCGCGCGCCGCAGCCGGTCGGAGCGGGCCACGAGCGGGGCGGGGCGCTCACCGCGCCGGGCCGCGGCCAGCAGGTCGGCCAGCCCGTGCGACTTGCCCAGGAGCGCCTCACCGAGTGACGCCCCGACGACACTGGGAACCGCAACGCCCAGGAGGCCGGCGAGCGCGCGGTTGGCACGGCGCACCCGGCCCTCATCATCGACCACCGCAATGCCCTCGCTCAGCGCGTCGAACGCCGTCTCCCACTGCTCCTTCGCTCGCCGCACCATCTCGAAGAAGCGCGCATTGGCGATCACCACCGCCGCATGGGTCGCAAGTGTCGAGAGGAGACGGATATCCTCGGGCACGAACACCCCCTCCCGCGGGTCGGTGATCAGGAGCGTGCCGATGACGGCGCCGTGCGAGCGCAGTGGGACGGCGGCGGCCGCGGCCGCCTGAACACCATCGACGACTTCGGTCGGCTCGGGGCCCGAGTTGCGCACGAGCTCGAGATGCTCACGGCCGGTGGAACGGGCGACGAGCCCCTTGTCGTCTCCAGGGATCTTGCGCCCGCGCAGCGCGCTCAAGGTCCCTTCGGCTGCGGCGACCTGCAGCGGGTCTCCGGCAGACTCGCCGACCAGCGCGAGCAGCGCGCCCTGCGCATCGAGGAAGCGAACGGCATAGCGAACGACTTGTTCGACGATGCGGTCCAGCTCGAGCGAGTCGGACAGGACGTACGACAACTCCTGGAGCGAGAACAGCTCCGACAACCGGCGATTCAGCTCCTCGGCGGCACGGCGGCGCTCGTGCTCCGAGCGCATCAGACGCTGGCGCAGACGCCACAGCAACGCCGCCACTCCAACGACGAGGAGGGCGACGGCGGCACTCAGAACCGGATGTTCTCGCCACATGTTCATCGTCTTCTATATTCTACAATCGTTCTTGAGAATCAATCTCGAGCCTGCTATCGCCCGGTCGTGCGCGCTCAGTCTGCTCATCGCAGCCTGCGGTCGCGAGCCGCGTCCGCCCATCTCGCGTGCGTGGCCACTGATGGGCACGACGCTGTCGGCCGCTGCATGGGGGGCGGGGGGGGCGGACAGCACGCGGGTTGCACAGGCGCTTGATGCCGCGCGCGACTCCGTGGATCGCATCGCTTCGTTGTTACGGAAGCGAATCCGTATCGCGGCACTCGATTCCGTTCGCGAGGATGTGCGCAGGCAGAGCCGGGTTGCGCTCCCGCCAGACAGCGTGGCGATCGGATATGCGCTCGATCGCGCGGCCCTCGCGCTGGGGCCCGTCGTTGACAGTGCGCTGCTTGGTTTGGGCGAGCAGTTTCGCTGGATCGGCCGGGCCACTCGCTCGACGCACCGGTCTGTCGGCATTCCCGATCCCGACAACACGCTGCGCTCGCTTGGCGCAGTCGAGATGTGGGGTGGATCGGTGCGCACGAAGTCGCAACGCAACGCGCACGGGGCCACTGTGCGATCGGTGACCGTGCTCGCGGCCACGGCGGCCGCCGCCGATGCCTGGGCGGCAGCCTTCATGGTTGTTGGATGTGACAGCGCTTTGGCGTTGGCGCCGCGACTCGCGGTACCAGTGGCGCGTGTGAGCGTGGTGTGTGTCGACTCAGCGGGAACGCGCTCGACTACGGACCTCGGGCAGCGGTTCCTGCGTCCGACTGGGCGCGTGCCTTGACCCGCGCCCGCTCCTCATTGAGCAACCGCAGGGAGCGGGTCCACACGTCGCTCGAGAGGCCCTGGTAGCTGATGGTCATCTGTTCCCGCACACTGATCCCCTCCTCGAAGAGAAAGATCGCCACCGCCTGCTGGCGCGCCTCGAGCTGATACGAGCTCCACGTTGGCGAGAGCGGCACGATGCCGATCGGGCGGAACAGCCGACCCCGACTGGTGATGAACAGCTCGTCCGGATTGAAGCGGGCCGCGGGCACGATGCCGAGGAACGTGACCATCACGAGCACGGGATGTTCTGTGTTCGCGAGGCGCGCGGCTGCGGCGATGTCATCCGACCGGCTCTGGATGAGCTGGCGCAGCGAGCGATAGGTATCAGGAGCCAGCAGCCGGATGACCTGCTCGTCGAGCGGCAGGACCTGAACCGCGACGGTGCCTGTGGAGAGACTCACGACGATATCGTCGCGACGGAGCGTACCGTAGCCGGGGGGAATCGTATCCTGGGCGGTTACGCGGTTCGGCGGTTGGGCGGTTAGCAGGCAAAGAACCCCCGCTGTGCGAACCGCCCAACCGCCCAACCGCCCAACCGCCACGTCCCTCACGCAGCTCCTCTCACCAGCCCTTCAATTGCTTCCCGCAGCTCCGCGATTCCCGCGCCGGTTTTCGCGCTCGTCGCGATCACCTGATCCTCGGGAAGCCCGAGCTCGTCGCGCAGCTCGCGTTCGCGCGCGCGTCGCTGGGCTGTCGAAAGCTTGTCACCCTTGGTGAGCGCGGCAAGGACGTGCGTCTCTCCTTCCACCAGCGCGTCCTGCATGGCGCGGTCATCGACGGAGGGCGCATGGCGAATGTCCAGCAGCCACACCACGCCGCGCAGCCGCTCCCGCTCCAGGGCGTACCGCAGGAGGCGGCGAAAGCCTGCCCGCTGCTCCTTCCCGGCTCGGGCGTACCCGTACCCTGGCAGGTCTAAAAAATACAGGGAGCACGGAGCACGGAGCAGTTTGCTCCCTGCTCCCTGCTCCGTCCTCAGGTTTGGTATCAGGAACACGTTGAGCGCGCGAGTCTTCCCCGGCGTTCCGGAGATCTTCGCGATGCGCCGTCCCACGAGTGCATTGAGCAACGACGACTTGCCGACGTTGGAGCGGCCGATGAACGCGACTTCCGGGAGTGGAGGATCGAGCAACGCATCGGCTCGGGGGAACGAGCCAATGTACCGTGGGTCGGTCAGGCTTCTTTCTTCTGGCGGGGACGCTCGGTCACGAGCAACGGCGCGCGGCCCGACGTGACGCATTCAGCGGTGATGGCGACTTCGCGGACGTCGTCACGGCTCGGCAGCTCGAACATGATTTCCGTCATCATCTCTTCGAGGATGGCGCGCAGCCCTCTGGCGCCGGTGCCGCGCTTCATCGCCTTCGCCGCGATCGCCTTCAGCGCATCCTTCTCGAGCGTCAGGCGGACGTCCTCGAGGTCGAACAGCTTCTGGTACTGTTTGGCGAGCGCGTTCTTGGGCTCGGTGAGAATCCGAATCAGCGCGTCCTCGTCGAGCGCATCGAGCGGCACCGTGACCGGTAACCGGCCGACCAATTCCGGGATCAGGCCGTAGCGCAACAGATCGTCAGGCTCGACGTCAACAAAGGGGTTCTTCTTCAGCTTCTCGGCGACACCCTTTTCGACCTCTTCTTTTGTAAAGCCGATCTGCCGCCGGCCGGTGCGCGACTCGATGATCTTCTCGAGGCCGTCGAACGCGCCGCCGCAAATGAACAGGATGTCCTTCGTGTTGACCTGGATGTACTCCTGTTGCGGATGCTTGCGCCCACCCTGCGGCGGGACGCTGGCGACCGTGCCTTCCAGAATCTTGAGCAGGGCCTGCTGCACGCCTTCGCCCGAGACGTCCCGCGTGATGCTGGGATTCTCGGACTTGCGGGCGATCTTGTCGATTTCGTCGATGTAGACGATGCCGCGCTCGGCCTCGGAGACGTTGAAATCGGCTGACTGGAGCAGCCGCACCAGAATGTTCTCGACGTCCTCACCGACGTAGCCCGCTTCGGTGAGCGTGGTCGCGTCGGCAATCGTGAAGGGCACGTCCAGGATGCGCGCCAGGGTCTGCGCCAGGAGCGTCTTGCCCACGCCGGTCGGCCCGATCAGGAGGATATTGCTCTTGTCGAGCTCGACGTCGTTGTCGCGACCGGAGTGGGAATTGATGCGTTTGTAGTGGTTATAGACGGCTACGGCGAGAGTCTTCTTGGCGCGGTCCTGCCCGATCACGTATTGGTCCAGCACGTCCTTTATTTCCGCAGGCGTGGGGACCTGCGTGATCGCCTCCGCGACTTCGCGCTCTTCATCCTCCGCCAGGATCTCATTGCAAAGCGCAATGCACTCATTGCAGATATAGACCGACGGCCCGGAGATGAATTTCCGGACTGAATCCTTGGATTTACCGCAGAACGAGCAGCGGAGATGCTTGTCGTG
>Ga0066686_10000464_pt1 | contig 13950 bp, 15 predicted proteins | sample GraSoiAngelo_135_FD_65627 | JGI IMG/M metagenome (GOLD analysis project Ga0066686, IMG submission 65627) | Grasslands soil microbial communities from the Angelo Coastal Reserve, California, USA - 14_0929_05_40cm | ecosystem: Environmental > Terrestrial > Soil > Grasslands | place: USA...
GTCTCACTGAGGGGCGGCGGCGGCGTGACCGCTCCCCCATCACCGCTCGACGGCGGCCACAGTGTCTGGATCCGTTCTTCGCTGTACAGCTTGATGCCGACGCTCGAGGCCTTCTGTTGCAGCGTCGCCAGAAACGCGCCGAGATCCGGGTAGTTGGGGTTGCCGACGACCCCGACGTTCATCGCGGAGTGAGCGACTCTTCGGCGGCGAGGGCGCGGATGCGGGCCGCGATGCCCGCGCCCGTCAGACCCACCTCCGCGAGCTGCTGCGCGCGCGGTGCATGCTCGTAGGTGCGGTCCGGAACCCCCAGCGCGACGACGCGCACGTCCGGTGCGGTCGTCTGCACCAATGCCGCCAGGGCCGCGCCGAAGCCGTTCACGACGGTGCCGTCTTCGACCGTGACGAGCAGCTTGTGATTCTGCGACAAGCCCTCGAGCATCTCGCGGTCCATCGGCTTGAGGAAGCGCGCGTTCACGACCGACACGTCGAGGCCGTCCGCGGCCAGCAGCTCGGCCGCCTCCACCGCGGGCTTGCACATGACCCCGACGGCGATGATCGCGCAGTCCTTTCCCTTCCTGAGCAGCTCCCAGGTCCCGTAAGGAATCGGCGGCACCTCAGCGGCGGGCGGCGCCTCACCTGGTGCCTTGTCACGCGGATACCGCAACGAGAACGGACCATCGGTGTGCACCAACGCGCAGCGCAGCAGCCCGATCAGCTCCGCGCCATCCTTCGGCGCCGTCACGGTCATGTGCGGCACCGCCAGCATGTACGCGATGTCGTACAGACCCATGTGCGTCTGCCCGTCTTCGCCGACCATGCCCGCGCGGTCGAGACAGAAAATCACGGGGAGCTTTTGAATCGCGACATCGTGGATGATGCTGTCGTAGGCGCGCTGCAGGAACGTCGAGTAAATCGCGACCACCGGGCGCACGCCCTGCGTGGCGAGGCCCGCGGCGAACGTCGTCGCGTGCGCCTCCGCGATGCCGACGTCGAAGAAGCGCGCCGGCCACTTTTTCTGGAAGATGTTCGTCCCGGTCCCCGACGGCATCGCGGCGGTAATCGTCACGAAGTTGGGATTCTCGGCCGCGAGCTGGGTCAGCGCCTCCCCGAGCACCTTGGTCCACTGGGGGGGACCCGGGTTGACGGGCTTGAGCTTGCCGGTGACGGGATCGTAGGGCGCGCGGGCATGGTATTTCTCGAGATCTGGCTCGGGGAGTGGGAAGCCCTTCCCCTTCTCCGTGATGACGTGCACGACTCGCGGCCCCTTCAACGTTTTCACGATCTCGAAGGTGTGCATCATCTGCGCGATGTTATGCCCGTCGATCGGCCCGAAGTAGCGAAAGCCCAGCTCCTCGAACAACATGCCCGGCGACCAGAGATTCTTGATGCTTTCTTCGACGTTCTTGGCGAAGTCCACGAGCTTCTTGCCGCCGATGACGTGCGACGCGCGCTCGATGACATGCTTGACGCGCTCGCGCATCCGCACGCCGATCGGGCTGGCGATGATGGAGCCGAAGTATTTGCTGATCGCGCCCACGTTCGGGGCGATGGACATGCCGTTATCGTTGAGCACGACGATGAAGTCGCGTCCCGAGTCGCCGGCGTTGTTGAGCGCTTCATAGGGAAGCCCACAGGTCATCGCCCCGTCGCCCACGACTGCGACCACCTCGAACTTCTCCTCCTTCAAATCGCGCGCGGTCGCCATGCCGAACGCCGCGGACAGCGCGGTCCCCGCGTGGCCCGCGCCGAACTGATCGTGTTCGCTTTCATCGCGGCGCAGGAAGCCGGACAGCCCGCCGGGCTGGCGCAGTGTGTGCAGCCGGTCGTTGCGCCCGGTCAGGATCTTCCAGGGATAGCCCTGATGCCCCACGTCCCACACGATCTTGTCGCGCGGCGAGTCGAACTCGGCGCACAACGCGATGGTCAACTCGACCACGCCGAGACCGGCGCCGATGTGGCCACCGGTCTGCGAGACGACATCGATGAGCCGCTGGCGCACCTCATCGGCCAGCTGCTGAAGCTCATCGCCCGAGAGGGCCTTTACGTCGTCGGGAGTCTTGATCGTCTCTAAGATCACGGTGTCCTCAGTGCGGATTGCGGATTTCGGATTGCGGATTTGACGCTTCCACTTTCAATCCACAATCCGCAATCACCAATCCGCAATTCAATTGGGCCTCGTCACGATGTAGTGGGCGAGCTCGACCAGTATGGGAGAAGCTAACCCGGCATCCCGCAGGTGGTCTACGGCCTTCGCCGCCAGCCGCTCCGCTTCGGCGCGCGCCGCCCCAACGCCGAGCAGCGTGACGAACGTGGCCTTGGCATGCGCGGCGTCCTTGCCGGCCGTTTTGCCGAGCTGATCCGAGGTCGCGGTGGCGTCAAGCACGTCGTCGGCGATCTGAAACGCGAGTCCGATGGCCTCGCCGTAGGCCCGGAGCGCCTCAACGTGATTGGGCGCGCCATCCGCGGAGAGCCCGCCGATGACACACGACGCGGCAATCAATGCACCGGTCTTGCGCCGATGCACCTCCTCGAGCGCCTCGATCGGCAATGCCTTTGCCTCGGCCTCGAGGTCGAGCGCCTGACCGCCGATCATGCCGCCGGCACCGGCGGCGCGAAACAGCTCGAGTGCGATGTCGCGCCGGCGCGCCGGCGCGAGATCCAGCGTCGCCAGTCCGCCCGCGAGAATGCGGGCCGCCAGAGCGACCATCTCGTAGCCGGCGCGCGTCGCGCGGGGGACATCGAAGGCGCGATGGGCGGTCGGGCGGCCGCGCCGCAGGTCGTCGTTGTCCATGCAGGGGAGGTCGTCATGGACGAGCGAATATGCGTGAACCACCTCGACAGCCGCGGCAAGCTCCGCGACGCCATCGGGCGAGCGGCCGTTGAGCGCTTCATGCGCCGCGAGCACCAGGGTCGGCCGCAGGCGCTTGCCTTCACCGAGCAGGCTATAGTGCATGACCTCATCGACGCCGGTCGCCGTCTCCAACACCCTGTCGACTCGTTCCCGGACGTCGGCGAGATAGCTAGGAAGGGCTTTCAATCTCGAGTACTTTTTTGACCTTGAGCTCCGCCTGCTGGAGCTGCTCTCGCGCCGCCCGCAACCGCTCGACGCCTTCCTCGAACAGCTTCAGCGCCTCGTCGAGATCGAGATCTTCCGATTCCAGCCGACGCATGATTGCTTCGAGGCGCTCGAGCTGTTTACTGAACTCGGCCATGGACCTCTCCGTCCGTCACCCGGAGACGGAATACCTTGCCGCTGGGAAGCTGTGCCACTCGCTTCAGGACCTGGCCGTTTTCGTCACGCGCGACGGCGTAGCCGCGACCGAGGACGCGCAGGGGGCTCAACGCATCGAGGCGTGCGCCGTGCGCCGTGAGCAGTGCGCCCGACCTCTCGATGCGGTGCTCGATGCCACGGACGAGCCGGTCGCCTGCCCGATCGAGACGCTCGACGACGTGGCGCGACGCCGTCCGCAGCGCGCGCGCGAGCCGCTGGCCGAGCACGCCACATTGCGCGAGCACTTCGCCCCGATCCGGGGTCGCGGCCTCGGCCGCCGCGGAGGGCGTCGGAGCGCGCAGATCCGCGACGAGGTCACAGAGCGTCACATCGGTTTCGTGCCCGATCGCCGAGATCACAGGCATCGGCATGGCGGCGACGGCGCGCGCGACACGCTCCGAATTGAACGCCCACAGATCCTCGACGGACCCGCCACCGCGGGCGACGACCAGCACATCGACGGGCAATCGCCGAATCCGGTTGAGCGCCGAGCACACCGATGCCTCCGCTTTGGCTCCCTGCACCTGCGCCGGCACCACGATCAGCTCCGCAACCGGCCAGCGGCGGCCGACGACGGCCTGGATGTCGCGCAGCGCGGCGCCATCGGGGCTCGTGACGACGGCGATGCGGCGCGGAAAGGCGGGCAAGCGCCGCTTGCGGGCGGGATCGAGCAGCCCGTCCCTGGTCAGCGCGGCTTTCGCTTTTTCAAACGCCAGCTTCCAGAGCCCGCCCTGTTCCGTAGACAAAAGCTCCATCACGGTCAGCTGGAACTCGCCCTTCTCTTCGTACATCGACGGGCGTGCGAACACAAAGACCTGCATACCGTCCGATGGCGTGGGGAGCCGGAAGTTCTGTTTGGCGAACATGACGCAGCGCATCTGGGCCGTCTTGTCCCGGAGCGAGAAATACCAATGCCCACTCCGCCACGCCTTGAAGCCCGCGATCTCCCCGCGCACCCAGAGCGGCGGCAACCCGGCCTCGATTACGGCGCGCGCGCGCCGCGTGACCTCGCCGACGGTCCACGCGCCCTCCGCGGACGCGGCGGCGAACAGATCAAGCCCGGGGCCATGCCCCGGGCTTACGGGCGCACCCATTGGCGGGCGGCCTGCACCGTATTGTAGAGGAGCATCGTGATCGTCATGGGACCGACCCCGCCGGGAACCGGCGTGATCGCAGACGCGACCTGCCTCGCCTCCTGGAATCTCACATCGCCGACCAGGCGATAGCCCTGCTTCTTCGTCGGATCGTCCACGCGGTTGACGCCGACATCGATGACGACCGCACCCGCCTTCACCATTTCGCCTGTCACGAACTCCGGCTTCCCGATCGCTACGATGAGGATGTCAGCCTGCCGGGTGTATTGCTCGATGCCGCGGGTGCGCGAGTGACACACCGTGACCGTCGCGTTGCCGCCGGGACCGTCCTGCAGCAGCAACGCCGCCATCGGCCGGCCGACGATGTTGGAGCGGCCGAGGACGACGGCATGAGCGCCTTTGGTCTCGACCCCGGTCCGGATCAACAACTGCTGCACGCCGTACGGTGTCGCCGGCCGGAATCCTGTCGGATCGCCAACGGCGACTTTGCCGACATTCTCCGGATGAAAGCCGTCGACGTCCTTCCGCGGATCGATGCGATGGAGCGCGCGGTTGGTGTCGATCTGCTTCGGGAGCGGCAGCTGCACGAGAATCCCGTGGATCTTGGGATTGGCGTTGAGCCGCTCGAGCAGGCTCATGAGATCGGCTTCGGTCGTGTCCTTGGGAAGCTTGATGGTTTCGTGGTAGAGGCCCGCCTCTTCGCAGGCCTTTCCCTTCATACGCACGTAGACCTGGGACGCGGGATTATCACCCACGAGCACGACCGCGAGCCCCGGGGTCACACCCTGCCGCTGCAACGCGGTGATCTCGCCGGCCAACTCGGCGCGCATCACGGCACCGATCGCGTTGCCGTCGATCAGTTTGGCGCCTGCCTCCTCCACCGCCCGGGGGTTAGCGGGCAACGCCGACCGCCCGAGTCTCGCGAATCACGACGACCTTGATCTGCCCGGGATACTGCAGCTCGCGCTCGATCTTCCGCGCGATCTCATCGGTGAGGATCGCCGCCGCGTTGTCGTCCACCGCTTCGGGCGTCACCACGACACGCACTTCCCGCCCGGCCTGAATGGCGAAGACCCTATCCACCCCCTTGAACTCGGAGGCGAGCTTCTCGAGGTCGGTGAGGCGTTTGACGTAGGTCTCGAAGGCCTCGCGCCGCGCGCCGGGCCGTGACCCCGAAATTGCATCGGCCGCCTGCACGATGACGCTCACGGGCGATTCGTGCGGCACATCGTCGTGATGCGCCGCGATGCAGTTGATCACCACAGGATGCTCGCCGTACTTCGTCGCCATCTCGACGCCGAGCTGCACGTGGGTGCCGTCGTGCTCGTGCGTGAGGACCTTGCCGACGTCGTGCAACAGCGCGCCGCGCTTGGTGAGATTGACGTCGAGCTTCAGCTCAGCGGCCATCATACCGGCGAGGAAGGCCACTTCTTTCGAATGTTCCAGGATGTTCTGCCCGTAGGACGTCCGGTACTTCATCCGGCCGACGAGTTTCACCAGCTCGGGATGCATGCCGCGAATGCCGGTGTCGTAGACCGCCTGCTCGCCGGCCTCGGCGATGCTGGCGTCCACGTCGCTTTTGGCCTTCTTGACGATCTCCTCGATCCGTCCCGGATGGATGCGCCCATCGGCAATGAGGCGTTCGAGCGCGAGACGCCCGACTTCACGCCGCACCGGCTCGAAGCACGACACCACGACGGTGTCAGGGGTGTCGTCGATGATCACGTCGACGCCGGTGGCCGCCTCGAACGCGCGAATGTTGCGCCCCTCGCGCCCGATGATCCGGCCCTTCATCTCATCCGACGGCAGCACGACCGCCGATACGCTCGACTCTGCGGTCTGCTCGGCCGCGATGCGCTGGATCGCCAGGGCAACGATCTTCTTTGCTTCCCGGTCGGCGTTCTTCCGGGCCTGCTCCGTGATGTTGCGCACGAGGGCCCCCGCTTCGTCGCGCGCCTCGCTCTCGAGACGCGCGATCAGCTCGCCCTTGGCCTCCTGCGCGGACAGGCCGGCGATCTGTTCGAGCCGCGCGCCGATCTCCTGCTCACGTTTGCTCAAAACGCGGCCGCGCTCCTGGAGCTGCTGCTCGAGCTTGCGCAGCTCCTGTTCGCGACGGTCGACGCCGGCGATCTTCTGGTCGAGGCTATTGTGGAGGTTTTCGCGGACCGACATGAGCTCTTCTTTGGCCGCCAGCACGACCCGCTGGCTCGACTCGGCCGCGCGGCGCTCGAGGCGCCGTCCCCACAGATAGAAGGCCAGTGCCGCGACAAGCACGCCGCTGAGCACGGCCACAATGGTACTGGACAGCTCTGCCATGGATCTATCTCCACCTCTCCCCCGTTCCTCGCTTTTGTTGTTAAAAACAAAAGCTGGTCAGGGAGTGAGGACGATTGTCAGCCGGCGGTCAGCGCCTTCCGCTTGGCCGGCGGTAGCATTTTCGCGAGATCGTCGGCGACGGCAGCCAGCCGCGCCGCTACTTCCCGCTCGGTCTGCTTCGCCTGAAACAGCTCGTTCGTAATGTCGAGCGCCGCCAGAATCGCGGCCTTATGCGTCTCTACCAACGGTCCCTGACTGAGCACTCGCTTCAACGCCTGGTCCAGATAGGCGGCGACTTCGCGCGTGTACTCGGGCGAGAGATCGGAGCGGACCGTGTACTCTTCCCCCCCGATCATCACACGGACGGCATGTTTCTTCGCCGTCACTTATGGCCTCCATTGTCACGCGCCTGCTCTTCCAAAAACGTGAGTCGTTGCATGAGATCGTGGACCCGCGTGCGGGCGCCTTCCACGCGCTGCCGCAGCGCCTTGTTCTCGGACTCGAGCTCCGTGTTCTTGACCGGGTTGCCGCGCGCCTTCAGCTCCGACTCGGCCTTCTGCGCACGCGAACGCCAGCCCGCCAGCTCCTCCGCGACATCGCGGAGAATCGACTCGAGCTGATCGATGGCCTCACGGACATCAGTTGGTGGCCTGTCGCCGCCGTACACCAAATTCCACCTCCAGCGCCGTCAGCATCCGGCTGAGCAGCGCATCAATCTCCCGCTCCGTGAGCGTCTTCGCCGGATCGCGGAACGTGCACCGCCACGTCACACCACGCGTTCCGTCCGGTAACCCCTTCCCACGGTACTCGTCCAACACGTCCAGCCGCTCGAGCAGCTTCCCGCCCTCGCGACGCAGCACGGACTCGATTGCTTCCGCCGTGACGCCGCCCCCGCCACCCCCGCCGCCCCCCCCCGGGACCACCAGCGAGATGTCGCGAACGACAGGCGGCTGTAGCGGCAACGGCTGATACCGCGCCACGCGCGGCGACTCGACTGCGATCCTGATCTCGAGTCCGAACAGCGGACCCGCCCAGCGTGGCGCGTCGGCATCGAGCGGCATGGCCTGACCGACCGCCTCACCGCCCCCCTGCTTCACGGCCACCCAACCGGACCCATTTGCGGCCGCTTGCACATCGCTGGAAGGTGCCGCGACTAGGGCAGCTAACTCAAAGTGGTGCTTTAGGTCCCATATGTCCATATCAGGTAGTTTCACAGCTTCGATACTGTCGGTCCAATGTGCCGGATGGCGAGCGCCGGTCAGCACGATTGCTAGATGTAGCTCCTCTTCTGGCACGTTTCCCGTATCCCGTATCCCGTTTCGCGGCTTCTTAAACACCGTGCCGACTTCGAACAAGCGCACGTTTCGATTTCCGACACTCCAGTTGTGCTCCACCCGCCGGACCAAGCCGGGCAGCAACCGGCTGCGTAAGTGAGCTTCCTCCGCGGAAAGCGGGTTCTTGATCTGCACCGCGTCCGGACTGTCGGCCGGACCCAGGGGCAGTGTCCGCGCCTCGAGCAGGCCAGTGCCGCTTCTGGCCAACTGCTGGCGAATGCGTCGCAGGGTCAGCTCCGCCGGGGCGTCTGGTACGGTGCCGGGTCGGTAGGGCCGGAGCTCGTCCGGGAACGTGTCGTAGCCGCGCAGCCGGGCCACTTCTTCGATGAGATCGACTTCGCGGGTCACATCGGGTCGCCATCCCGGGATTTGCACCGCGAGCCGATCGTCCTTCGGCGCGGCGACGAAACCGATCGCCGAGAGCAGACGCTCGATCTCTTTGCGCGGCACGGAGACGCCGAGCAAATGACTGACGCGCGCCTCTCGGAGGAACACCGAGCGCGGCTTCTGGGGCTCCGGCCAGAGGTCGATCGGCGGTTCGCGCAGCTCGCCGCCCGCCACGGCGCGGATCAGGTCGATCGCGCGCGCCAACGCGTCGGGCATGCCGAGCATGTCGATGCCCCGCTCGAAGCGATAGCTCGATTCACTCGAGAGGCCGAGAGCGCGCCGAGTGCGCCGAATGCGCGTCGGCTGGAAATACGCAGCTTCGAGAACGATATCTGTCGTACTGTCCGTGACCTCGGATTCGGCACTGCCCATGACGCCGGCGACGATCTGCGGCCGTTCGGCGTCACAAATGGCGGTCATCTCCGGTGTGAGCTTGCGTGCGACCCCGTCCAGCGTGACGATCGGTTCACCCGGTTTGGCGCGCCGGACGACGACGGCCGGCCCCCGCAACTTGGCGAGATCGAACGCATGCAGGGGCTGATTCAGCTCGAAGAGGATGTAGTTCGTCGCGTCGACGATGTTGTTGATCGAGCGCTGGCCGATGGCTTGTAAGCGCGCCGCGAGCCACGCGGGGCTTGGTTGGACTTTGACGCCGCGCATCACCCCAATCATGTAGCGGGGGGCGCCCTCGGGATCCTCCAAGCGGACCTGTACACCGTCAACAACGGCGTTGGAAGGTTGGACGCTGGGAAGGTTTTTCCGTCCAACTTTCCAACCTTCCAACCTTCCGCCAGGAATCTCCGGCAGCTTCACCGTCGCCCCGAGACTCACCGCCAGCTCTCTTGCCACACCGCGATGGCACAGCAAGTCGGGGCGGTTCGCCGATACGTCAATGATGATTTGTTCATCCGCAACCGGAATTGCCTCGAGAAACGGCGTCCCGGGTGGAGCTTTCGTCTCGAGCTCCAGAATGCCGCCGTGATCCGCACCAAGACCGAGCTCTTTGGCCGAGCAGAGCATGCCGTTGGACTCGATGCCGCGAATCTTGCGGCGCTCGAGCCGGAGTCCGCCCGGCAGCGTCGCACCGACGGGCGCGAACGGATACATCTTCCCCGCCTGCACGTTCGGAGCCCCGCACACCACTTCGAGTGGCGCAGCGCCGCCCGCATCGACCTGGCAGAGCGACAACCGATCGGCGTTCGGGTGCTGCTTCACTTCGAGCACGCGCGCGATCACGACCTCTCGCAGGTCCTGGTGGATCGGCAGCACGCCATCGACCGGGGCCACCTGGCGGGCGAGTTGATCCGCGACGTCCTGGCCCTTGAGGGGACGGCCGATGAGCGCTTCGAGCCAGCGGCGGGAGACGATCATGACGACCGTGCGTCGTGCGTGGTGCGTCGTGCGTCGGGACCGGCAAATTGCTCCAGAAACCGCACATCCGAATCAAAGAACAGCCGAATATCGGGAATCCCGTGGCGCAACATCGCGATCCGCTCGGGGCCCATGCCCCAGGCGTAGCCCGTGTACTTCTCGCTGTCGACGTTGCAATTCTCGAGCACTGCGGGATGCACCATGCCGGAGCCGAGTATCTCCATCCACCCGGTCTGTTTACAGGCGGCGCAACCCGAGCCGCCGCAGATCTGGCATTGCACATCCATCTCGGCGGACGGTTCTGTGAACGGGAAGTATGAGGGCCGGAAGCGCACCTTGGTCTCTCGCGAGAAAAACCGGCGCGCCCAGGCTGCCAGCGTCGCTTTGAAGTCGACGAAGGTGATCCCTGCATCGACCGCGAACCCTTCGATCTGCTCGAAGACCGGTGCGTGCGACGCGTCGAACGGATCGCGACGGTAACAGCGACCCGGCACGACGATGCGAATCGGCGGCGGATAGGTCTCGAGCGTGCGGATCTGCACCGGCGAGGTGTGCGTGCGGAGCACGACATCCCCACCGAGGTAGAAACTGTCCTGGGCGTCGAGGGCGGGATGGTCTTTGGGGAAATTCAGCGCGTAGAAGTTGTAGCGCTCGGTCTCGGCCTCGGGACCAGTGACGCGAGTGAAGCCCAGCTCGCGAAAGATGTCGCAGATCTCATCGACCACCTGCGTGACGAGGTGGAGCCCGCCGCGCCATTGGGGGCGGGCGGGCATGGTGAGATCGACGGCTGCAAGCGCGGTCGCGCCGCGCTTCAGCTCCTGCTCGCGCGCCGCGATCGCGCCCTCCAGCTCGCGCTTCAGCGCGTTGGCCGTGCCGCCGACGCGCTTGCGCTCGTCGGGCCCCAAGTCCGGGAGGGCTTTGAGGATTTCGGTGAGGGCGCCGGATTTGCGCCCCAAGAGCTCGGTCTTGAGCTCCTGGAGCCGGCGTTCATCCGCCTGCGGAATCTCGTTCAGACGCTCCCGCAGCGAGTCTAAGGCTGCAAGGAGGTCGCTCATGACTAGAGGGCCTTCTTCGCGACCTCCGCCAGCTGCTCAAACGCCGCTGGATCCCGCACCGCAAGGTCAGCGAGCACCTTGCGATTGACCTCGACACCCGCTTTGCGCAGCCCGTTCATGAAACGGTTGTACGACAGCGCATGCAGGCGGGCGGCCGCGTTGATGCGGGTAATCCAGAGCCGGCGGAATTCGACCTTCTTGCTGCGGCGATCGCGATAGGCATACTTCGCCGCGCGCTCGGTCGCTTCCTTCGCGGCCTTCCAGAGTTTGCTGCGCCCGCCCCAGTACCCCTTGGCGAGCTTCATGACTTTGTTCTTGCGCTTCAGGCGCGCAACGTTGCTTTTGACGCGAGGCATGAGTGCTCCCTACGCCAGCAGCAGGCGCTTGAGGCGACGGTCGGCATGCGACACCAGCGTCGCTTTCCGCAGATGGCGCTTCCGCTTGGGGTGCTTCGAGGTCAGGATGTGGCGCTTGTACGCGCGGTAGCGCCGCAACTTCCCGGTCCCCGTCAGGTGAATGCGTTTACGCAGCGCGCGTTTGGATTTCTGTTTCGGCATTGAAACCTCGATGACCTACTTCGGTGCGAGGACCATCGACATATTCCGGCCCTCGAGCTTTGGTTCTTGTTCGATCTTTCCAATGTCCTTCAGTTCTTGCGCGACGCGGTCGAGCACTTCCCTGCCCAGCTCGATGTGCGCCATCTGCCGGCCGCGATACATCATCGTCACCTTCACCTTGTTCCCATCCGCCAAAAACTCGCGCGCGTGCCGAGTCTTGAAGTCGAAGTCGTGATCGTCGATTCCCGGACGATACTTCACTTCCTTCAGGTGAATCACGTGCTGCTTTTTCTTCGCGGCTCGCGCTGCCTTGGCCTGCTCGAACTTGAATTTCCCGTAGTCCATGATCTTGACGACGGGGGGCCGGGCGAGCGGCGCGACTTCCACGAGATCCAGGCCCCGTTCATGCGCGGCGGCCAGGGCTTCGTCGATCGTCAGGACGCCCAGCTGGTCGCCATTGTCCGCAATCACGCGCACGGGACTGATGCGAATTTGCCGATTGACGCGCGTGCGCGGTGCTTTGCTGTTGTTGTCGAGCGGTGGCAGCTGTTCTCCTCCGGTGACGGCGTAAAAAAACGGACCCCGTTGCGGGTCCGTATCGGCCATCAGCCTTCTGCCGTCAGCCGTCAGCAGGCTTGCTGATGGCGGAGGGCTGATAGCCGATGGCCTCTTCGAACCCTGACGCACCCTCAACGCGAGGCGTATGGGTGGGGTACAGCGTACCCACTTAACTAATTGTGGCCCGCAACTTAGTGAAGCGCCATAGGCTCCACAAGTGCGACCCCTTTTCCATCCCGCGCCAGCCGGCCCGCCACGATCGTCGGGTCGTGCTCGAAGACGAGCAGCCACCCCTCCGCCTCAGCCCGCTGATAGATCCGCCGCCGCGTCTCGAGCGTGACGAGCGGCTCCAGGTCATAGCCCATGATCCACACCAAGGGCAGATGCGCTGCGGTGGGCACCAGGTCGGCGACGAAGCAGGCCGTCTCGCCGCCGCTCTCGACCAGAATCGACTGGTGATACGGTACATGTCCAGGCGTAGGAATCCCACGAATCCCGGGCAGCACTTCGTGCTCGCCGTCGATGAGCTGGAACGAGATGCCCGCGAAGTTATGCGGGAGGTAACTGCCGGCGGTCCGCTCGTTGGTGTGGCGCGCGAACTCGAGCTCCCCCTTCTGCACGACATAGCGCGCCTTGGGAAACGCGCGGCCGATCTTCCCGGACGGGTCCCGCGCATTGTCGCCACCCGCATGATCGAAATGGAGATGGGTATTGATCACCCAGCGGATGTCCTGGGGGGCGTGGCCCAGCTCGGCGAGCGCGTCTTCGAGCCTGGTCCGCCCACCCGCGCCGGCGTTTTCCACACCGTAGATGTCGATGAACTTCGCGTCCTCCTTGTTGCCGATCCCCGTGTCGATCAGAACCAGCCCGGCGTCATGCTCGATGAGCAGGCAGCGCAAGGCGAGAGGAATCCGGTTGCGTTCATCGGCGGCAGCTCGGCGCGCCCACAGCGCCTTGGGGACGATGCCAAACATCGCCCCGCCGTCTAAATGTTGTCGACCGGCTTCAAGCGCGTGGCAGGTGAGGTGACCCACGCGAAAGGTGGTGTGTGTCATTGATTGCGGATTTCGGATTGCGGATTGCGGATTGTTACGGACCCTGCATTGTCAATCCGCAATCCGCAATCGCCAATCCGCAATTGCTCCAAATCCGCCAAGCTCACCGCGCCCCACTGCTTCGCGATTCTCAACAGCCTGGCCAGACACTTCGCCGCCGCCACGGCGTCCCCTACTGCGCGATGCCGGCCCTCGATCTCGATCCCGAAGTGGTAGCTCACCGTGTCGAGATTGCGCCGCGGAAGATCAGGCAGCAGCCTGCGCGCGAGCCGCACGGTGCACACGCGCGGCCCCTGCAGCAGTAATCCCGTCGCGTGCTCGATCTCGGTGGACACGAACGCCCAGTCGAAGCGCACGTTGTGCGCCACGAACACGCACCCGGAAAACACGTCCAGTAAGTCGTCTACCACGGCATCGAAGGGTGGCGCATCGCGGAGCATCCTGGGGGCGATGCCAGTCAGCCCTTGAACGAAGTTGGGGAGCGGAATGCCGGGGTTGATCAGGGAATGGAACGCGACGGTTCCGTCGAGCCGCACCACGGCGATCTCGATGATGCGATCGCCGTGGAAGGCGCGCACGCCGGTCGTTTCCACGTCCACCACCGCCCAGCGGCAGGCCTCGAGCACGGGACTCGCTGCGGGAGGCGGCGTCGCCAGAGTCCAACGACCGTCGCTCGTGCGGCTGAAACGGGGATCGGGCGCCAGCAACGTGGCCGCGATGCGATCCGCGGTGTGGCGATTGGCCTGCGCGATGCCGAGCACGTCGCGCACGATCGCCAGGCTCGCCGCCGGCCCAGTCTGCAGGAACGAAACGGCGCGGGCGGTCAGCGAGGACGATGGGACCGCGGCGAGGCCCGTCAGAGGTCGTCTCGTCTGAGGTGAAGCGTCATGCAGCGAGGACCCCCACCGCCGCGCACCAGCTCGCTCCCCTCAATCGAGATCACGGCGCGCTC
>Ga0066686_10000470_pt1 | contig 13894 bp, 8 predicted proteins | sample GraSoiAngelo_135_FD_65627 | JGI IMG/M metagenome (GOLD analysis project Ga0066686, IMG submission 65627) | Grasslands soil microbial communities from the Angelo Coastal Reserve, California, USA - 14_0929_05_40cm | ecosystem: Environmental > Terrestrial > Soil > Grasslands | place: USA...
GATGATGAATTGCCAATCCGAGCCTTGCGCGAGCAGCAGCGAGCGCGTCGCCTGGGCGAGTACGGCGCGCGGCTTGGGACCGCCGGCGAGCGCCTTGGGTGCCACAGCCCAGTACGCGTCCTCGAGTGCCCAGAGTCGTTTCCAGGTCCATGCCGTCTGATCGTTGAGCCAGTAGGAGAAGTCGCCATCCTTGCCCCAGGAGCCCGCGGTGAGCTGAAGCGCCGGTGCGCGGCGGCCGTGACTCGCGATGTGCTCGCGGGCCGTCACCGGCTGCACGCCATTCGTCGCGAGCCGGCGATAGACATTGGCGAGAAAGTCGACGCCTTCGAACCACCAGTGCCCGAACAGCTCCGCATCGAATGGCGCGGTCACGACGCCGTCGCGCGCTTTCCCGCGTGCGCGCGTCGCCGCGGTTTCTCGGAGCACGCTGGCAAAATGGTCGGCGTGGCTGCGGGCGCTGACCTGTGCGGCCTGTGGGTCGTATTGCCGTTTGGCGCCGAGGTCCACCTGCGGGCCGGTCACGCGCCACAGGCGCAATCCGTCGGGCCAGCGAATCTTGTGGAACTCCAGATACCACTCGTCGCCGGGGTAGCCCTGCGCGCGGCTCCAGACCTGTCGCGACGAACGTGGGTCGCGCACTAACGCGCAGAGATCGCGCGTCTTGCCGTCCGCCGACGCGACACGGTACGCAGTGTATGGAGTCCGCGCGGTGCCGGGCGGAGGCACCTCGGCGACGTCAGGATATCCCAATGCCGGCCCGCCGTGCACGAGATGCGAGTCGACAAAGAAGTAGCGGTAACCCGCGGCGACGAGATGCTCCTCGATGCCGACGCGATACGGTTGGACGGGCGCGCCGAAACCGGGATTCCAGGGACCGGCGGGACGATACGCACATTCCGGCAGCCAACATCCGGTCGGCGCCCGTCCGAAGAGCCGTTGATGCTCTGACGCGCCGACGTGCAGTTGCAAGCGGATACTTTCATCTCGCGCCAAGAGCGGCAGGAAACCGTGTGTCGCCGCTGACGAGATGATTTCGATGACGCCCCGTGCCTCGAAGCCTCGCAACGTCCCGATCAGATCCTCGTCGAGTGAGCGAAACAGCGCGTAGAGCCGCTGCAGCCTCTGCTGCCAAAAATCCGCGATCGGTTTGAGCGCCATGTCGCCCGACTGGGCGAGCGATGCGGGCGCGTGCGCGGCCGCCTCGAGGCGCCGCTCCATGTAGGTCTCGAACTCACTCACGAACGAAGGATGGGCGAGTTGATTCGCGAGCACTGGGGTGATGCCTAGCGTGATCGGTGCAGGGATGTGCTCGCGCTCGAGCGCCTGCAGCGCTTCGATCAGGGGGAGATAGCTGTCCAGCGCCCCCTCGCACAGCCAGACGCTGCCGTGCGGCCAGCGGCCGTGGTGCAGGACGTACGGAAGGTGACCGTGCAGCGTGAGAACGAAATCCATCGCAGGCGCGGTGGCGGTGGGGGGGGGCGACTTAGCGACGGGCGTTCACGCCTCGTCCACGTTTGCCGGTCGTGGACCGTTTGCGCGGCTTGCGCCCGCCCTGCTCGTCCGCGGTCGGCTCCGCGGTGGCGCGCGCGGCGGCGGCTCGGGCGTACACCTTCTGGTACATCTCCGCCGACTGGCGCCACGAGAAATCCTTCCGCATGGCGCCCTGGGCCAGCTCCATGAACCAGGCACGATCCTGAAACATCGTCACGGCACGCTGAATGGCGAGATCGAACGCCTCGGGACTGTAGGCTTCGTACAGGATGCCCGTGACCCCGTCTTCGATCGTGTCGGCCAGGCCACCCACGCGCCGTGCGACGGGGAGCGCGCCATAGAGCTGGGCGCGCATCTGCGTCAAACCACACGGCTCGTACAGCGACGGCATCATCAAGAAGTCCGCGCCGGCGAGCAGCTCATGCTCGAGTGTGTCCGTGAACGCGGTGTTCACCCCGACGCGCTGCGGGAAACGCGCCGCGAGCTCGCGCAGCGCGTTCTCGAACTGCGCCTCCCCCGCACCCAGGAAGATGAACTGCGCGTCGAGCAGCCGCAGGGACTGCGAGGCGACGATTTGGTCGAGCCCCTTTTGCGAGACGAGGCGCGCGCTCATCCCGAACAGCGGAATGTCGGCGCGCTGCGGCAGGCCCCACGCTTCCTGCAGCGCGGCCTTGCACCGTGTCTTCCCAGGCATGTCGTCCGCGCTGAAGCGCGCCGGGATGTGCGGATCGGTCGCTGGATTCCATTCGTTGACGTCGATGCCATTGCGGATGCCGACGAGTCGATCGGCAAGGGCGCGGAAGCTGTGCTGGAGCCCGAACCCGCCGACGTCCGTGAGCAGCTCGAATGCGTGCGTCGGGCTCACCGTGGTCACCATGTCAGCGTACTTGACGCCGCCCTTCAGGTAGTTGAGCCGTCCGTACCACTCCATGTAATCCGGCGACCACATATCGTCGGGCAGATGGATGTCTTTCATCACCTCGTACGGGTAAACGCCCTGGAAGCCGCCGTTATGCACGGTTAGCACGGATGGTAATCGCTGCAAATCCGGCTCAGCGCGGTACACGCGACGGAGGAACACGGGCACCAGCGCCGCATGCCAATCGTGCGCGTGCATGATGAGATCGCCTTGGCCGATGCGCCGCGCGATCTCGATCGCCGCGGAGGCGAAGAGCGCGAAGCGACGCGGATTGTCGGGATAGTCGCCGCTCGAGTCTCCATAAATGCCGGGGCGATCGAACGACGGATTGTGTTCGAGGAAAATCGTCTTCGGATAGTCGTCGCCGGCCTCGTGCCAGAGCCGCACGTGCTCCTTGCGGCCGGCGCTTTCCACCGTGAACGGATCGCTGAACGGCTCGAGCTTACTGATGTGGCTGCGCGCCTCACGATACAACGGCAGGACCACGTGGCTCTCCGTGCCGCTCGCCGCTTGATAGTCGGCGAGGCCGGCGACCGCCTGTCCGAGGCCGCCCGTCCGGGCATACGGCCACAACTCGGCGGTGAGATGGAGAACGCGGGTCTTCAACGGGCTCACCCCTGCGTTACGACGGCGGTGGATCTTCGGGAATCGCTGCCCCGACGGCAGCGGGAACGTAATAGCGTGTCACGTACGCCTGCAGCATTTGGCGCGTCGTGAAGCGTTCTACTGCGACGGCCATCGCTTCTTTCATCATATGTACCCATTCCGCCGATGGCTTGCCAGGGAGTCGATCGTAATAGGTGGGGACAACCTTGGCCTCGAGGATCTCGAAGAGGTGCTCCATGTCCTCCTGGTCGGGCTCGCCCTCGTTCTTCGGCAGGGGGATAGCCCAGCCGTTCTCGCCGGTGAATCCCTCGGCCCACCACCCGTCCAGCGTTCCCAGTTGGGGGACACCATTCAGCGCGGCCTTCATCCCACTGGTCCCGCAAGCTTCTAATGGCACTCGTGGCAAATTGAGCCAGACGTCCACGCCAGCGACCAGGCGTTGTGCCAGATAGAGCTCGTAGTCCTCCAAAAACGCGATCCGGCCCTCGAAGCTCGGATTCTGCGCGGCCGAATACACGCGCTGCAGCACGCGTTTGCCGGGCTCGTCGGCCGGATGGGCCTTGCCCGAGAAGATGATCTGCACGGGACGTCGAGGATCGGTCAGCAGGCGCCGTAACCGTTCGGGGTCGCGCAACAGGAGATCGGCGCGTTTGTAGGTTGCAAACCGGCGGGCAAATCCAAGCGTCAAGACGTTGGGTGACAGCAGCGCTCCGGCGCCTGCGAGTTTCGCCGGGTCCTTCCAGGTGTCGTGCCAACGGTGACGTGCCTCCTCACGGACATAGTGAAAGAGCAGTTGACGGAGGCCTTCGTGGACGGCCCACAGCCGGTCATCATCGATGATACGGACTGCGGCGGCCACGGCTGCGGAGTCGGCCTCGGATTCCCAGTCGGGACCGAGCGCCTCGGCAAGCAACTCGCGTAGCGGCCGTGCCATCCAGGTGGAGAGGTGCACCCCATTGGTGACGTAGCCGATCGGGATGTCCGCGATGGGCTTGTCTTCCCCCCACACCCAACGCCAGATGCGGCGCGACTCTTCGCGATGGCGTGCCGACACCGCGTTCACTCGTCCCGCGAGCCGCAGTGACAGCAGCGTCATCTCGTAGTGCTGATCGCTCGGGCCAGGTTGCCCGAACGCCATGAATTGTTCGCGGGTGATGCCCATCGTGTTCCAGAACGGTCCAGCGACCTGCTCGATCTCATTGAACGAAAAAACGTCGTGCCCCGCCGGCACGGGGGTGTGCGTCGTGAAGATGCTGGTCCCGCGGATCTGCGCCTTTGCCTGTGGGGGCGCGACTCCCTTTTCGATCAGCTCGCGCATCCGCTCGACGTACATGAAGGCGGCGTGGCCTTCGTTGGCGTGCCAGATCTCGGGCTGAATGCGGAGCGCGCGCAGCATCCGGACGCCGGCAACGCCGAGCACCCACTCCTGCCGCAGGCGCGATTCCGTCCCGCTGGCATAGAGTCGCGCGGTCAGATTGCGATCTGCCTTGTCGTTGCAATCCAGATCCGTGTCGAGGAGATACACAGGAATGCGTCCCACCATGACACGCCAGGCGCCCACTTGGACCTGGCGGCCGGCGATGGTGATGGGCACCAGGCAGGGGCTGCCATCGTCACCGTTCACACGGAAGACGGGGTTGACGGTGGGGTCGACCGGATCGACGGAATCGGTTTGCCATCCATCCAATCCGATCTGCTGATCGAAATAGCCGCCGTGATAGTAGAGACCCACGCCGATCAACGGCGCACCGAGGTCCGAGGCTTCTTTACAATGATCGCCCGCGAGGACGCCGAGTCCGCCCGAGTAGATGGGGAGTGAGCGGTGCAGCGCGAACTCGGCGGAGAAATAGGCGATGGTGCGATCGAGCAGTTCGGGATAGCGGCTCGCGAACCAGGTGCCGTTGCGCTGCGAGAGCAGTTCAAAGCGGCGGACGACACGATCGTAGCGCTCGAGAAAGATCGGATCCTGCGCCTGCTGCTCAAGGAGCTCCGGAGAGACCTGGCGAAGGAACTGGACGGCGTTGTGCCGCGTGCTCCTCCACAGGCGGTGGTCGATCCGGTCGAACAACTCGCGCGCGTCCAGCTGCCAACTCCACCAGAGGTTCTGGCTGATGTCAGCGAGCTGCCGGATGCGCTCCGGGATATGGTTCGGCACCGGCGTGGGCGGGGCCGAGGGCGCGACCTGAGGTTGAGCCGGCGCCTGAGGTGGTTCAGTTGGTGACATGGGGTTGAGACATACTAACGAGTGAGATTGTAAGGCTCCAGTCAGGACCGCAACCTTTTTCCGTCGGGCCGCGTCCAACCTGGTATCCTAGCCCCCGTGACCACCATGTCGAGACTCACCGTCTTTCTCGCCGTGCTGTGTGCCCCTTCCTTAGTAGCGCAAAACATCCATCCCACTCCCCCACCGGAGGCTACCGCGGTGCCGCTACGGGAGGAGATCCATCTCGATGGTAAGCTCGACGAGGCGGTGTGGCACACCGCGCCAGCTGCGACCGGATTCCGGCAGAATCAGCCGCACGAGGGGCAGCCGGCGACGCAGCGCACCGAAGTCCGATTCGCCTTCGATGATGCCGCTATTTATGTCGGGGCACGGATGTTCGACGACTCGGGCTCGCGCGGCGTGCGCACACGGCTCGTGCGCCGGGATGCCGACCTCGCATCCGACTACTTCGAAGTCATTTTCGATACCTATCACGATCACATCGGCCGGCTCTTCTTCACGGTGAATCCCTCCGGCGTCAAGCAGGACGCGAACGGACTCGGCGGCGGCGGCGATGAGTCGTGGGACCCGGTGTGGGAAGTGCAGACGAACATCGATTCGCTTGGCTGGACGGCGGAGCTGCGGATTCCGTTCTCCCAACTGCGCTATCCGTCGACGGGGGACGAGCAGACGTGGGGCCTGCAGATGTGGCGTCAGGAAAACCGGCTGAACGAGCTGTCGCAGTGGGCGTGGTGGGGACTGCAGGAAACGGGGGGACCGCCCCGCTTCGGCCATTTACACGGTCTCGTGATCCATCATGCGCCAGGGCGGGCGGAGGTGCTGCCATATCTGGTCGGCCGCAACTCCAACATTCCCGGCAACAGGGACGATCCGTTTTTCGACCCGCATGCGGTCGACGGGCGTGTCGGCGGTGACGCGACGCTGCGCGTCACGTCGAATCTCACGCTCAACGCGACCGTGAATCCGGACTTCGGCCAGGTCGAAGTCGATCCCGCCGTCGTGAACCTCTCAGCCTTCGAGACCTTCTTCGACGAGAAGCGGCCGTTCTTCGTCGAGGGGGCCGGGTACTTCGGCCTGGGCGGGATCAACTGTTTCTTCTGCTCGAACGTTTCAAATCTCACAACGCTGGCCACGCGGCGCATTGGCCGGCCGCCGCAGGTCTCGCCGTACCGCAGCGGCCTGGCGGTTCCAGTCGACTATGCGGACATGCCGGAGAACTCGACGATCCTCGGTGCCGCCAAGCTCACCGGCCGGACGCGCACGGGATGGTCGATCGGCACGCTGGATGCCGTCACGCGGCGCGAGGCGGCTCCGGTGCAGTTCGACGATTCCACGCGTGGAACGCTCACCGTCGAGCCGGCAACAAACTATTTCGCGACCCGCGTCGCCAAGGATTTAGCGGGAGGGGCGACGCAGCTGAGGGCGATGGTGACGTCCGTCCACCGTGATCTCGGCGATCCCTACCTCGCGAACCGGCTCAGCCATCATTCCGAGGTGTTGGGGATCGCGACCGATAGCTGGTGGAGCAAACGGACCTATCGCCTCATGGCTCAATTTGCGGGTTCCCACATCACGGGTGACACGGCGGCGCTGCGGCGCGTGCGCTTCGGATCGGCTCACTACTTTCAGCGGCCCGACCGCTCCGATCCTGTGGATGCCCAGACGCCCCGGACCGGCATGGGAGGGGTCGGGGGATACGCCCGACTCTCGAAGGAAGCGGGCCACTGGCTGTGGGAAGTCTCCACCACCTTCCGCACGCCCGCCTACAACAACAACGACATCGCGTTCTTCTCCCGCGCCGATTACTGGTGGATGAGCGCCAATCTCTTCCCGATCTGGTCGAAGCCGACCAAATGGTATCGGCAGCTGTTTTTCATCGCCGGAGGGCAGCAGCAGTACAACTTTGACGGCGATCTGACGGATCGACAGGTGCAGGCATATGCCCAGATCGAGACGCTGGGCTACTGGAATCTGAGCACCTTCTGGATTCACCGGCCACAGACGTTCGATGACCGGCTGACGCGCGGCGGGCCGGTCGTGAAACGGGTGGCGAACGACTTCTGGTATCTGAACGTCAACAGCGATTCGCGCAAACGAATCGTGGCTCGGTTCAATGGCTCCTACAGCTGCAACGATGACGGGGATTGCGGTAACTCGACGAGCCTGTCCCTGCAGCTGAAGCCGCGCTCGAATGTGTCGGTGTCACTGGGCCCTTCCTACAATCGCTCGCTGACCAGCGTTCAGTTCGTCGGCTCCTATGCCGATCCGACGGCGACCAACTTCTTCGGCACCCGCTACGTGTTCGCGCATCTCACGCAGAAAACGATCTCGATGGATACGCGCGTCAACGTCACCTTCACGCCGACCATGACCCTCGAGCTGTTCGCGCAACCGCTGATCGTGTCGGGCGCGTTCTCGCGCTACAACGCCTTCGCGGCGCCGCGGTCCACACAACGGCTGGTGTTTGGCCGGGACTTCGGAACGGTCGTCGTCACGCCGGCGACGAAGCCGGCCGTCGATCCGGCCACGATTCAACTCGACGCCGACACGCTGGGCGGTGGTGCACCCACGTACACCTTCACCGATCCGACCTTCACCTTCCGCTCCCTGCGCGGCAACGCGGTGCTGCGCTGGGAATACCGGCCGGGGTCGACCCTCTTCGTCGTCTGGACCCGCAGCAGCCAGATTCCCGACCTTCCGCGCGGCAACATTCGCTTCGGCGAGGACGCGGGCGACCTGTTTCAGGGGCCGTCGGAGAACATCTTCCTCGTCAAGATGACGTACTGGTTGGGGTTCTAAACTGGGGACCGGGGGCCGGGAGCAGTGGGAACCGGTTAGTGTTCTTGTAGCAACTGCTTCCCTGAGGGTTTCATGTCTATCCGCGCCGTCAAATCGATTTCTCAGTCGCTGCCCACGCTCGAAGGCGCCGGCGTCAAGCTGCGCCGGGCCTTCGGGTTTGGCCGAACCGGCGACTTCGATCCGTTCCTTCTCCTCGATGATTTTCGCAACGAGAATCCTGAGGATTACCTCCCGGGCTTTCCGTGGCACCCGCACCGCGGCATCGAGACGATCACGTACGTGCTGAGCGGCAGCGTGCAGCACGGTGACAGCCTGGGCAATAAGGGCACGATGGGCGCGGGGGACGTGCAGTGGATGACCGCGGGGAGCGGCATTCTTCACCAGGAGATGCCCAAAGGCGACGAGCGCGGCCGGATGCATGGGTTCCAGCTCTGGGCCAATCTGCCGCGCAGCCTCAAGATGACTGCGCCGCGCTACCAGGACATCCACGCGCAAGAGATCCCCGAGGTGGTCGACGACGTCGGGACACGCGTGCGCGTCGTCGCGGGCGATTTCTGGGGCAAGCGCGGCCCCGTCGAGGGCGTCGCCGCCGATCCCCGCTACCTGGACATCTGGATTCCCCCGCGCGTGCGCAAGACGATTCCGGTGGAGTCGTCCCGGCACGCGTTCGCCTACGTGTTCGAAGGCAGCGGCACGTTCCGCGACGCCTCCGCGCCGCAGGGCGTTCGGACCGATCGCGTGTCGGCCGGCGGCCGTGATGCTGGCAGTGAAAGCGCCCAGGAGACGGGAAACCGGTCGCTCGTGTTGTTCGACTCGGGCGACGAAGTCACCGTGCAGGCCGGTGAGCAGGGCATGCGGTTCCTCCTGGTGTCGGGTCAGCCGTTGCAGGAGCCGGTGGCGTGGCAGGGGCCGATTGTGATGAACACCAAAGAGGAACTGCAGAACGCGTACGACGAGCTGCGCCGGGGCACCTTCATCAAGCGCTAGCCAGTTTCGTTCTGGGGCGGTTATCCTTCACGCCGCCCAATGTGGAACTTCCTCCGCCGGATCTCACTCACGTGGTGGATTTTCATCGGGATGGTCCTCGGCGTGGCGCTGGGGGTCATCGCGCGTGAGGTCGGTCATCCCGAGTACGCGACCGCACTCCGGCCGATATCGACGACGTTTCTGCGGATGATCAAGTCGATCATCGTGCCGATCATTTTCGGCACGCTGGTCGTCGGGATCGCGGGTCATGGCGACGACATGAAGCGCGTCGGCCGTCTCGCCCTCAAGTCGCTGATCTATTTCGAGATTGTGACCACGCTGGCGCTGTTCATCGGTCTGTTCGCCGTGAACTTCGTCAAGCCAGGGATCGGCGTAAGCCTCAAGCCGCCAACCGGCGGGCCGGCTGGCCTCCCGGGTGGCGAACAGCCGACATTCGCCAGCGTGCTGGAACACATCGTGCCGCAGAGCTTTTTCGAGGCGGCGTTCCAGAATCAGATCCTCCAGATCGTCTTTTGGTCGGTGCTGTTCGCCATCGGACTGTCGCAGGTGCGCGGCCGTCCCAAAGAAGCGATGCTCGGGTTCTGTGAAGGACTCGCCGAGGTGATGTTCAGGTTCACCGCGATCGTCATGAAGTTCGCGCCGATCGGCATCGGTGCCGCCATCGCCTACACGGTCGGCCATGCGGGTTTGGATGTGTTGAAGAATCTCGCCTTGCTCATCATCACGCTGTACGGTGCGCTCGTGGTTTTCGGGTTGCTGGTGCTCTATCCGGTGGCGCGGATCGCGCGCGTTCCGCTCGTGCCGTTCGTCCGGGCGATCAAGGAACCGGCGTTGATCGCATTCTCTACGACCTCGTCCGAAGCCGCCTTGCCGAAGGCGATGGAACAGATGGAGGCGATCGGCGTGCCACGCCGCATCGTCGCGTTTGTCATGCCGACCGGATACTCGTTCAACCTGGATGGCAGCACGCTGTATCTCGCGGTCGCGTCCATCTTTGTGGCGCAAGCGGCCGGCGTGCATTTGTCGCTCGGCCAGCAGCTGCTGATGATGTTGACGCTCATGCTGACGAGCAAAGGCGTCGCGGCGGTCCCCCGGGCATCGCTGGTGATCCTGACCGGAACGCTGGCCTCGTTTCATCTGCCGGTCGAAGCGGTCCTCGTCATCCTCGGCGTAGACGAAATCATGGACATGGCACGCACGACGGTGAACTTGATAGGCAACTGTCTGGCCACGGTTGTCATGGCGCGCTGGGAAGGCGAATACGACGACTCGCGCCCCTTCGTAACCAAAGCGGCCGACGCAGCGTAACTTCTCCGCGTGACCAGCTCCGCGGAGATACCCGCCGACCTCGCGGCGGCGCTCGCTGATCGCTACACGCTGCGCCACGTCCTGGGACGCGGCGGCATGGCGACGGTGTACCTGGCGGACGATCGCAAGCACCACCGCGCCGTCGCTCTCAAGGTCCTCCTGCCGGGGCTCGCCGCCTACCTCGGGGCCGAACGCTTTCTCAAAGAGATCCAAATCGCGGCGCGGCTGACGCATCCGCACATTCTTGCGCTGCATGACTCAGGCGAAGCCAGCGGGTTCCTCTACTACGTCATGCCGTACATCGATGGCGGCTCGTTGCGCCAGCAGCTCGAGGGACCGCCGCGCCGAGCGTTCTCGCAGCAGCAGGCGCTGGCGATCGCGGAGCCCGTCGCCGACGCACTGACCTACGCGCACCGGATGGGCGTCCTGCACCGCGACATCAAGCCCGAAAACATCCTCTTCCTGCAGGGCCATCCCATCGTGGCGGACTTCGGCATTGCGAAAGCCGTGAGCACGGCCGGGGGCGCGAATCTGACGCGCACCGGATTCCCCGTGGGCACGCCGGGCTATATGAGTCCGGAACAAGCGGCCGGCCTGACCGATCTCGACGAGCGCACCGACGTCTACAGCCTGGCGGTCGTGATGTATGAGATGTTGGTCGGCGACGTGCCCGGCCGCTGGCCGACCGAGGATGCGGTGCGCGCCGGCCGGTTCCTCGAGGCATCGGCGTCCCACCGCACCCGACTGACGAACATCGGGGCGAGAATCGAGGGTGCTCTGGTGCGGGGACTCGCGATTCGGCACGACCAGCGCACACCCACCGCGGCGGCTTTGATGGAGGAGCTGACGCACGGGACCTTCGGGGGGGGGGCCCGGCGGCGCTACGACAAGGACGAGGTACAGGAAATCGTCAAACGCGCCACGGAAATGGAAGCGACCAACAAGACGGCTTCCGGCACCATGACGATCGGCGGCGTGCAGGCGCTCGCGGACGAAGTCGGCGTCGCGCCGGACCTGGTGCGCGCCGCTGCCGATTCACTGCAGACGCCGTATGTGGCGCCCGGTCCACTGGCTCAGAATCGCACGAATCACTGGGCCGGGGGTCCCACGGAATTGTTCTTCGAGCGCGTGATCGAGGGCGAGTTGCCGGAGTCCGAGTACGCGACGGTCGTCGAGGAGATCCGGCGCGTGCTCCGCAACTCCGGGCAGGTGAGCCAGTTCGGCCGATCTTTTTCCTGGATTGCGGCACGGGGACCGGCCGCGCGGCGCGATCTGGAGGTTTCGGTTTCCGTGCGCCGCGGGCAAACGCGCATCACGATCCAGGAGAACCTGCATCAGTTGATTGGCGCCATCTACGGAGGCATTGGCGGCGGGATGGGCGGCGGCGGGATGGGACCGATCCTGGGAATTGGTGCGGGCGCGCTGCACATGGGTCCGGCCGCGGTCGCCGTTGTGCCCATCTGGCTCGGTATCACCTACCTCACCGCGCGAACCGTGTACCGCCGTTCGACGGGCCGCCGCCTTCGCGAGCTCGACGCCCTCATCAATCGCCTAGGCGCGCTCGTCGCAGACCTTGTCGTCATGGCGCACTGACTGAATCCCTAGGCTGCCACGGCGGGACCTAGAACGCGGCGTGCCACTCGACTCGAGCGCCGCGTGAGCTGGCGAGAAATCGGGGCGCGCCGAGGCCAAAAAAACGCCACCGGCCCTCGATGAAATTGGCCGCCGTGACCCCCACCGTCGCGCCGGCCAGGACGTCCGAAAGCCAGTGTCGATGGTCGTTCAGCCGCGACCAGGCCGTCCCGGTCGCGCCGGCGAACAACACGGCGCTGGCCCACGGGCGCCGGATCTCGCCAGCCAGCGATGTCGCCAGCGCAAACGCCATCGTGGCGTGGCCGGACGGGAACGAATCGTGATGAGAGAACGGCTTGAACGCGTACTGGGTGGTGGACTCAACCGGACGCAGCCGTCCGGCGACGACTTTCCCCCCGCCCGTGATCACGCCCGCGAGCACGACGGATGCGAGCACGCGCGCGCCACTGCGCGTCAGATCTTTGCTCCCCCCGATGAGTCCAGCGCCCAACAGGAGGGCCGGAACGCCGAAGGTAACCTCGGGTTGACCGCCGTTACGAAATCCGCGCGCGAGCGCATCCGACTGCGAGTTGCGGTGGTCCTGAATCCACGTGTCCACGCCACGGTCGATCACGCTTACGGCACCGATTGCCCCCGCGGCAACAACGACGTGCCACCAGCGCACGTTCGGTGGAGCGGGGGCGGGGGCGGGGGCGGGGGCGGGGGATCGCTGGGCGGGTGCTGTCGTGGGCAGCACGATGAGCAACGCGACCCCCAAAGCTGTTGGGCTCAGGGCGTCGTTGCGCGTTCTACAGCCTCGACGTCGATCGTAACAGGGCGATCATTGCAGTGGATCGTGTCATGTCGCTCAAGATAGCATCGCAAACAGCCCGACGACGGCGATCACCAGGCCAAGCGCGATCTTGACGGCGGCGGCCGCCGCGCGTCCCACCAGAGCACCCCACCCGGCGCGAGTTGCAACGCCGGCGTGGCGCGTGTAGGTGAACTCGAACAGCGCCGCGCCAACGAACGATCCGAGGAACGCGCCGACGACGCTGCCGATGATCGCGATGGGCACCCCGATGATTGCGCCGATGAGGCCCCCGAGCAGCGCCCCCCAGCCGGAACGCGTGGATCCCCCGTAGCGCTTGGCGTAGTAGAAGGCCAGCCACTGGTCGAGGATTTCGCCCAGAAACGCGATGCCGAGCACGATCGCGATGGTGGCGACGCCGACCGACCGAAACGCCGTGAGCCAGCCGTAGGCGAGAATCCCGCCCACCATGACCCAGAGTCCCGGTAAACCAAGGGGAATGAGGCAGAGCCCGATGAGGGCGGCGGCAGCGAGGATCGCGATCGCGAGCACTTCCATGGGGAAACCTTCTTGACTGTTGCGTCGTTGGTCTGCAGCAATACGCCGTGATAGTCTTCGCGGTTCTACTCCAGATCGCAATTCCGCCGCCCCGCGGGTTTGTCAACGACTTCGCGGGCGTCCTCGATTCCGCCTCGATCCGGCACATGGAAGCTGTGATCACCGAGGTCCGCGAGAAGACCAAGGGTGAAATCGCGGTCGTCACACTGCCCGATATCGACGACCGCGCCCCCAGCGATGTCGCCGTCCAGATCGGCCGCCAATGGGGCGTTGGGGCTCAGGGCGAAGCAGGCGATCGTCGCAAGAATCTCGGCGTCGTGGTGCTGCTCGTGCCGCGGAAGAATCATGAGCCCGGCACGGCCCATCTCTACATTGCGACCGGTCGGGGGGCAGAAGGATTCTTAACGGACGCCGCAACCGGACGCACGGAGGATGCCATGCTGCCCGCCCTTTCCCAGGAGCAATATGGGGCGGGGCTGTCTCTGGGCGTCGACCTGATTGCCCAGGCGTTCGCGGCGGAATTCGGCGTCACGTTGACGAACCCCCAGTACGTGCGACCGCCTCCCGCACCGGAGGCGCCGGACATTCCGGTCGGATGGATCATTGCCGTCATCATCTT
>Ga0066686_10000474_pt1 | contig 13833 bp, 10 predicted proteins | sample GraSoiAngelo_135_FD_65627 | JGI IMG/M metagenome (GOLD analysis project Ga0066686, IMG submission 65627) | Grasslands soil microbial communities from the Angelo Coastal Reserve, California, USA - 14_0929_05_40cm | ecosystem: Environmental > Terrestrial > Soil > Grasslands | place: USA...
CTCTCCGTCCTCGACCGCCTGACCGGCAAGCCCTTGTTCCCCGTGGAAGAGCGGCCAGTAGCGCAGAGCAAAGTGCCGGGAGAGGCGGCCTGGGCGACTCAACCTTTTCCCCTCAAACCGCCGCCCCTCGCCAAAATCTCCGTGACTCTCGATGACGTCACGACGGTCACGGCCGAGTCACGGCGATACTGCCTCGAGAACTTCGGTTCGGCCCTGCCTGGAGGAATCTTCAAACCCTGGGGCCTGGAACTCACCATAGAGATGCCGGGCACTCTCGGCGGCGGCAATTGGTCGGGGACGTCGTTTGATCCTTCTCTGGGATATCTATTCGTTAATGTGAGCGAAGTGGGCGCAGCGGGGTATATGCAACCACAAAAGGCTGGCTCTCCGGAGGCCTACGTCCGCGCCAGCAAGTGGGGCGGGTACGCGCGCTACTGGGATGAGCATCATTATCCGTGCCAGCAGCCCCCTTGGGGAGATTTGAATGCCGTCAATTTGAACACTGGTGAAATCGCCTGGAAAGTTCCCCTGGGAGTCGTGGATCAGCTAGAAGCGAAAGGAATTTCCGAGACGGGCGTTCCCAATCTGGGAGGCTCCATTGCCACAGCAGGCGGCTTGGTTTTTGTCGCCGCCACGGATGATCATCGGTTCCGGGCGTTCGACTCGCGGACCGGGCGACAACTCTGGGTCACCCAGCTCGAATCGAATGGTCACGCGACACCAATCACCTATTGGGGGAAGCGAACGAAGAAACAATATGTGGTTATCGCGGTCGGGCCGGGGGGATACTTCAATCCCGACACCTCTGCCCCACAGGTCCTTGCGGCTTATGCATTGTTTCCGAAGGGCCAGGCTCCTCGAAGCGCGCTACAACTCCCCTCTCGTAATGCCTCCGTGCCGGGGCGCGAGCCTCTGGAAGTCAGCGCTCCCGCCTCGCCGGTTCCGCAGCCGGTCCCGTTCAGTCACAAGCTCCACATGCAGGCGGGAGCGAAATGTGAGAATTGTCATCCGATTTCCGAAACTGGCGACAAAATGCGAGTCCCGGCTCTCAGCGGATGCCTGCAATGTCATCGCGCGGTCCTGACGGAGAGTCCCGTGATCCAGAAATTGGCCGCACTCTCCAAAGAACCTCAGCCCCCCTCTTGGGCGCAGGTCTATCGGCTTCCGGATTTTGTTTTCTTCAGCCATCGGAAACACCTGAACGCCGGCGCGGAATGCGCGGTCTGCCACGGTCCGGTACAAGACCGGGACACTCTCTGGCAGGAGAAGGAGGTTTCTATGGTCGCCTGCGTGGGCTGCCACAAATTGCGAAAGGCGTCCATCAACTGCGATCTATGTCATAACATCGGGCGTTGACCGGAGGATTTGACGTGGATTCCACGGACCGAAGGCGGTTTTTGAAGGCAGTTGCGGTGGCCGGTTCAGGCTTGGCAGGAACCGCGGTTGGTCCGAATCTTGCGAAGGAAGCGAGCGCAAGAGTCAAAAGAGGTGAGTTGGAACTTGCGGAGACTTGCACAGCGATGGAGGCCCCGCTTGCAAGGACCGTATCCACAGAACAGATAAAGCAGCTTGATTTTCCATCAGGCCAGCCCCTGCCGGGATTGCCTGAGACTCTTCCGTTGACTTGGACGGGCGACCTCTCCACCAAGATGATGGATGGAGCTCATCGGTATGCGGAACGGAAGATCGGTGAGTCCGTCAGGACACGGCAGAAGCACTGGAGTCGCGACCTTTCCTCCCGCCAAGCCTACGAGAGATCGGTTGGACCCAATCGCAGGCGCTTCATGCAGAAAATTGGCGTGGTCGACGATCGCTTGCCTGGAGCCATGGAGCGATTCGGCGACGATTTCGCAGCCGGCTTGGCGGGCGAAACGTCAACCTACCACGTCTACCAGGTCCGCTGGCCCACCCTGGAGAGCGTCCTCGGCCTTGGATGCGTGCACGGTGAAGGCCTGCTGCTTCAACCCAAACAAGCGCCGGTCGCGCACATCGTTGCGTTGCCCGATGCGGACCAAACTCCAGAGGAGCTCGCGGGTCTGGCGCCAGGCTTAGAAGAAGGCGCACAATTTGCCCGCAGATTGGCCGAACAAGGTTGCCTGGTAGTGATCCCAACGTTGATTGACAGGTCCACCCAGTGGTCGGGTCATCCTGAATTCAGAATGACGGATCAAACGCACCGCGAATGGATTTACCGGCAGGCATTTCAAATGGGCCGGCACATTATTGGGTACGAAGTGCAAAAGGTTTTGGCGGCAGTGGACTGGTTTCGCAAAAAGGACGAGCATGCCCCAATAGGTGTAGCCGGTTACGGCGAGGGCGGCCTGATCGCCTTCTATTCGGCGGCGGTGGATACTCGCATTGACGCAGCCTTAGTGAGCGGCTATTTCAACTCGCGCCAACAAATCTGGTCCGAGCCGATCTACCGGAATGTCTGGGGATTGCTCGAGGAGTTCGGTGACGCGGAGTTGGCAACATTGCTCGCGCCCAGAGGGTTGGTCGTCGAGTTCAGCAAGTCTCCGGAGGCGGTCAGTGATAAGGGCGACCTCGCTACACCTTCGTACCAAAACGTCATGGCGGAATTTGAGCGTATCGACGCTTTGCTCAAACCGGGATTTCAGCCCCGCCAAATGATAAGCGGTCCGGGCAATCAGCCCGTCGGCCCTGGATCGCCGGCGGCCTTGCAGGCCTTCCTCAAACTGCTCGGCATCGGATCGCCCGTTCAGCCTCCTGGCCCGCTGCCCGTGGAACGCCGCATGGCTTCCAGCCACCGAGAAAGACAGAAGCGTCAAGTGAGAGAACTGGAAGGGCATGTGCAGTCTTTGGTGCGAAACTCCAAGCACGCGCTCGAGAGGTTTTTTCTACATAAGGCGGAGCCCGATTTTGCCAATAAAGACTGGACGACGAAACTGCGCTTCGACCCGCGATCGCCGAAGCCGTTTATCGAAGCCGCCAGGTGGTACCGCGACTACTTGTGGGAAGAGGTTCTGGGAAAATTTGAGCAGCCTCCTCTCCCTCCCAACCCCCGCAGCCGCAAGATTTATGATACGGAGACGTGGATTGGATATGAAGTGGTCCTCGACGTCTGGGAGGATGTTTTTGCATGGGGCATCCTGCTTGTGCCCAAGGACATCAAGCTTGGCGAGCGGCGGCCGGTGGTGGTGTGCCAGCACGGACGAGGCAGCGTGCCCCCCTATGTCATTGAGACAACCGCTGAACGAGACTACTACCACCAATTCGCGGCGAAACTGGCTGATCGGGGCTTCGTGGTATTTGCGCCTCACAATCTTTACCGCGGCGAGGACCGCTATCGGTGGCTCAGCCGCAAGGCGAATGGGATCAAGGCGTCCCTGTTTTCCTTCATCATCGCGCAGCACGACCAAATTCTGCGCTGGCTGCCGACTCTTCCCTTTGTGGATGGCAAGCGCATCGCGTTTTATGGGCTCAGTTATGGTGGAGAAACGGCGATGCGTGTGCCATCGCTTCTGGAATCATACTGTTTGTCAATCTGTTCGGGCGATTTCAATCATTGGACTCCGAAAGTTGCCGCGACGGATGAGTGGTTCAGCTTCATGTACACCATAGAGTGGGAAATGCCCTACTTCAATATGGGTAACACATTTGACTATGCGGAACTGGCGTATTTGATCTTCCCGCGCCCCATGATGGTCGAACGCGGCCATCACGATCAAGTCAGCCAGGACCGTCTGGTTGCCTATGAATATGCCAAGGCGCTTTGGCTGTACGTGCAATTTGGCCTCGCGGATAAAACACAGGTGGAATACTTCAATGGAGGCCACACGATCAACGGTGAAGGCACTTTCGAGTTTCTCTGTAAGCATCTGGACTGGCCTCCGACTCGCCAGCAGTGATGGTCGTACATTCGTGGGCGTGCCTGTCTCCAGCACACCCCCAGTTACGGCGAACCGCAGGAGGAGTTGATGGTTCTTCGGCAAAAAAGTGCCCACGCGAGGTGAAACGATGCAACCCGACCGCACGCGCCGTCACAGCCTAAAGACACTCGCGTCGCTTGGCGTAGTTGCTGCCTCAAGCGCCATGACCCCAAACGTCGAGGGCTGCGACGCCGTTCTGACTGCTCAATCCGACGGCCTTCCTGGCGATCAAAACAAGCGTTGGAAGGGTTCGGCTCTGGACAACCTTCATCCCTCCGTTAAACAGGAACAGGAGCGTACGGGCCGGCGCTTGGCGTTCCTCAACCAGCGGCCTAAACACCTTGAGGCACGGAAAGCGGAGCACGTAGGTTATAAGAACAAGATCGATGCGGGTGTATGAGCGATGAGGAACATCACCAAGAGCGGTAAACGGCACTCGCGCGAAAACTCGATTAAAGCGGCGCAGCCAAAAAACGCTGGCTGTGGTAAGGGCCTCCTGCAGGGGTCATAGTATTCGTGCTAACAAGTATATTTATTTTGGCGATACGGCATGCTCTTTCACATAAGCGTCCACACGCGGGTCCCGGTCCGCGCCAGCAGCGCCCGGCGCGATGTAGCGGAACGCTTCGGCGTACTCAACGCCGTACTGCGCGCCCAATTCGCGGCTGTGGGTTAGAACGAATTCCTTGATGTAGTTCCGATCGGCGGTGACGTCGTCTTCGCCCAACAACGGCAGGCGCTGGTTTCGCTTCGCCATTTCTGCCCGCAGTCGCGATCCGAGGTGGCCTCCCGGTCCTTTCGCTTGGTTCGCGCGGTTGGCGTCTATCTTTTTGTCAATCTGCTTGCTGATGTCTACGACGCGCGTGATCTCCGGCCGCCGCGCGAAGTAGTACTTGTCCTGAACTTCCTTCGGCCTAAGGCCGGCCGCCAATTGCTCGGGGTAGTCGTGCTCCCGACCGGCCATCCAACACGCTGCTTCCACGGCTTTGGCCAGCACGTAATGGTCGGGATTTTCCTCGTCGTGCGCCCAAGGGTCCCAGCAGATGACTGTGTCCGCTTTAACCAACCTAATAATAAGAATGAGTCGGCATATCAGCTCGTTCAAAGACACATCGGCCATGCGGTGGTTGCTGTAATTCAGGTCAAAGTGAGCTTGGCAGCCCAGCACCCGCGACACCTCCGCCGTGTCGCGTTCGTTACCGAGTACATTCTCGCCGATCGTCCCCGGCGTACCGAGTCCGGGCGAATCGCCCATGTCGTCGTTCGTGGCGCGGACGAGGTATCCCGTATAGCCCTCTTCAATCAGTTTGGCGACGGTGCCCGACGCCTCGAGCGCGATATCGTCGGCATGCGCCTGAAGCGCGAGGAGCACTTTGCCTTTGTGAGGTTGCCCTGACATCGGCCCTTCAAGAAAAATCTCTTTAGCCGACAGCGTCGGCGGTTGCTGCGGCGGGCTCGCCCAGTGCGCCAGGGCGCTTCCCGCGACCAGATTGCCAATGAAATTGCGTCGAAACATGGGGCCGATTATACTCCCGCCCAGGCAGCCGAACACAGGTGGTTCATGCGAGCAAGATAGGTCCGATGATGTTGGTTGTTCGGCAATTGCTCGGGAGAAATGTGAATATCACTGAGATCCGGTCCGCAGGCCTGCGGTATGGCACGCCCGAGGGTGGCTGGACCAACGAGATTCAGCCGGAGGATTGTGTCCATACTCTCATCGCCGTATTCACGGACGAGGGTATCACCGGGTGGGGGTCCGCGTCCACGAACGACGAGCTGGTGCGAGGGGCGCTTCACGTCTTGGAGCCGTTGTACACCGGCGAAAATCCGCTCGAACCGGAACGGGTCAGTGAGAAGTTGCATGCTCATACTTTCTGGATGGGACGCGGCGGCTCCATCACTCACACGATCAGCGGAATTGATATCGCGATGTGGGACATCCTTGGCAAGGCCACCAGCCAGCCGGTTGGCCGGCTTCTGGGAGGGCGGTATCGCGACCGGGTGCGGCCTTATGCGTCCCTCCTGATGCGCGACAGCCGGGTCATGGCGGAGCATCTGGCTACGGTCCGATCTCAGGGATTTCGCGCCTTCAAGATTGGCTGGGGGCCTTTTGGGCGGCATAGCAACGCCCGCGACGAGGAACTGGTTCGCGCGGCACGTAAGGCGGTCGGAGCGGAATCTCTTCTGATGGTCGATGCGGGCGCAAGCGACGCCCTTTGGCGGCAGGATTACAAGTGGGCGGCGCGGACCGCTCGCATGCTCGCGGATTACGCCGCGTATTGGTTCGAGGAGCCGCTTCCCCCCGATAATCTCCACGACTACGTCCTGCTGCGCAACAGTTCACCTGTCCCGATCGCCGGCGGCGAGGTCTTGACTCGGAGACAATCTTTCACTCCATGGCTCGAGCTGAGGGCCTTCGACATCGTGCAGCCCGACGCGACCAAGGTTGGGGGCATCAGCGAAGCGCGCCGGATCGCGTGGATGGCTGAGGAGCACGGTGTGCGGTTCATTCCGCACGGCTGGAACACGGCCTTGGGGCTTGCTTCGGATCTCCACTTGGCGTCCGCGAGCCGAAATACCGATATGGTCGAATACCTGACGGGATCTCCGTTTATCGACGATCTGGTGGAAGCGCGTTGGAAACTGGATTCAGAGGGGATGCTACCTATCCCTGATGGCGCCGGATTGGGGATCTGTCTCAACATGGACGCCGTGGAGAAGCACACCGGCCAGCGCTTCGGATCGGCGGGACCGAGTGCCGGATAGTGGAGCGGACCATCGGACGCCAACACGATTTGCCGCGAAGATTGGGGATGCTGGATGCAACTGTAATCGTCATCGGTATTGTGATTGGGTCCGGCATTTTTCTGCTTCCCAATTTGATCGCGAGAAACTTGCCGTCGCGTGCCTCCATCCTCGCAGCTTGGGTAATTTCCGGCTTGCTCTCCTTCTTTGGGGCGTTGGCCTATGCTGAGTTGGGGGCGATGATGCCTGCCACCGGCGGTCAATACGTGTATCTGCGCGAGGCTTATGGGCCGTTGTGCGCATTCGTCTGTGGTTGGACTTTCATGCTGGCGGTCTTGTCTGGCGGAAGCGCATGGCTGGCGGTCACGTTTGCGATCTATGCCGGTTATTTCGTGCCGCTGACGCCCGCTATGAGCAAGGTGACGTCGATTGCGCTGATTGCGGCTCTTTCAGCGGTCAATTACGTGGGCGTCAGAGAGGGCGCCTGGGTCCAGCGCACCTTCACCTACCTGAAGATTGCGGCGCTGCTGGCTCTCATCGGGGCCGCGTTCTTAAGTCCACACTCCGCCCCGGCGGCGGAGGCTTCCGCTAAGCCTCCGGTTTCTTTGGCGCATTTCGGCCTGGCCATGGCGGCTTGTCTGATGGCATACAACGGCTGGAGCTATGTCAGCTTTGTGGCAGGCGAGGTGAGGGATCCCCAAAGAAACCTGCCGCGCTCGTTGGCCATTGGCATGGCGGCAGTCGCAGTCCTGTATGTGCTTGCCAATGTAGCCTACTTGAAAGTGATGAGCATTCCGGAGATCGCCTCGACCGAACGTGTCGGCGCGGATTTGGCAATGCGGACAATGGGCTCGATTGGGGGGATTTTTGTATCGCTGACCGTTCTGCTTTCGATTGTCGGCGCCGTGAACGGCTGCATTCTGACGGCGGCCCGTATCCCGTTCGCTCAAGCCCGGGATCGGCTGTTTTTCGCCAGATTCGGAGAAGTCCATCCCCGGTTTCAGACGCCCGCCTGCGCCATTCTGTGGGGGGGAATCTGGACTGCCGTCCTCGTCCTCACGGGCTCATACGAGACGCTCTATTCTTATTCGATACTTGCGGCGTGGATCTTCTACACCATGAGCGTTGGGGCCGTGTTCGTCCTGCGCCGCAAGCTGCCGAATGCTGTTCGGCCTTACAGGATGTGGGGTTATCCTGCCACTTTGTTCCTCTTCATAGTGGCGTCCATCTGGTTTATGGTGAACGCGTATGTGACGCAACCGGGGCCCTCATTAATGGCCTCTGCAATCGTTGCCACGGGAGTCCTTGCTTATTGGATCTGGCGAAGGCTGGAGCCTGCATGCGAGCCCCAGGAGGACGGTCGAGTGGACGTCTAAAGCGCGACCCTTCCTTGTGCAAGTCATCAGCCGGAGGGTGAGAAATGTAAAAGCTTGAGAAAGATTCTTCGCTTATACATCCAGTAGCACATGCACCTACCCCTACCAAAGATCTCGACCACATTGAAAGCATTGATGTTCCCGAAAGGGATTGGTATGGCTTCGACCCTATATTCGCTTCTCGACTTTCCGCGCTCTTTAGCTTCCGGTCTTGGTTCCGAACCCGGGCAGCGCGTAAATGTTTTCAAGACCCGTTCCCTTGATTCCGGGTACTACGATGCAGGGATGGTTTGGATTGTGCACAGAAGCCTCCAAAAATCGAACGGCACTGCCTTCCGGCGCTGAGTCACCACCTACTTCGTCACGTTTAGTTCTAATTTTTGCGTGGCTGTCTTCGAGTCTTTGTCAGTAACCTGCACGGAAACAGAGAATGTCCCGTCAGTCATGGGTACGCCTGTAATGGCGCCACTCGCATCCATCTTTAGCCCTTGAGGAAGTTGACCTGCGGTAATCGACCACGTGTAGGGTGGCGTGCCCCCCGAAGCGTCGAGTTTAACCTGCCCGTAGTCCTGCATGGTCTTCCCGTCTTTCAGCGTCGCGGTGATAATCTTCAGCGACCCCGGACCGGTTGAGGTTGCCTGTGCCTTCTGTGCAGCCACCCGATCTTCGAGCTGGCCGATCACGGTGTCAAACAACCGCTCCGAAAAGCCAAAGGCCACGGCGATGCCGAGAGAGAGCGGCGCGCAAGGTTTGCACCAATCGACCTTCAAAGCATTCCCGACTATCCCAAAGTCTTTGAGAATTGAGATTAGGAGCACGCCAGCCCATCCGTTCAGCGCGCCTATCACCGGGCTGAGAAATAGGGTCATCCAGGCCGCGCCGTAGTCAGTGGGAAACTCGGCACGTTTCAGTTCGCGACTAAGCCGGCTGAGCAGTCCTCCAACCCCGCCCACCAGGAACAGGACACCATTTTGAAACAGGCCGGCCAGCGGGACCATCAGAAGGAGCGCGCACCCCGTCAGCCAAAGCCCCTTATTCTGCCAGCTCGCGTAAATTGACAGTTCAGTGTCCGTGCTGTCATAGACCACGTGCAGAGCTTCCTGCAACACAGCTCTCCCTCTCTCCACCGGAGGTTTATCTGCAGATAAAGCGTCGCTGAGTCCCTGCGACCACCCTGCCCGGAGGCCAAGGAAATCGTTCAGCGCCTTCAAGAATGCCGTCCAGTCATTCGCGGCCGTTGCCGCGTTTGCCGCTAACACCTGGTCGGCGGCGCCCGCCAGTAGCTGAATCTGGGGCGCGAGAGCTGCCCTGAAGTGGTCAAGCGCTGTCCGGCGGGGGTCGGGAGGAGGGGGCATTGCAGCGAGGCATTGATCGATGGCGTAGAGAAGGTCGTTAGCCTTGAGTTCCAAGGAATTCACAACATCGGTCGGCAGCGTACTGGATGGATCACCGGCCAGAGGCGGCGAACCGGGCGCGTCGCTAGCGCGTTTTGCTAGCGAATATTGCGAAGTGAGGAAGTCTAGAGCCTGGTAAATCGCGTACGTGCTAGCATCCGCAGTCGGGGACCACTGCCCGAGGACGGTCTGAACCGTGTCAGCAAGCGCGTTGGCAACGGGGGTGTTAAGTTTGCGCAAGTTTGCTTGGCAGCTTTCGAGCCGGGCCCGGACTTGCTCGGGGGGAAGCAGGCTGGCGAGTTGCTCCTCGGCGTCATGCACGTAACCCCAGCCCGACATTTCGTTGCCGCGCGACCAAAAAATCCAATCAAACGGGTTTGCGCGCTTATGGAGAATGGCTTGGGCGCTTTCAAGCAGGCTGGTGATCGCCTTCTTCCGCTCACCCGAAGGGCCGCCGTCGGGCATCACTTCGACTCTGGACTCTACGGCAGCGATCTGTGCTTCAAGGAGTTTCTGGGTTGGATGGGCGATCATGTTCCATCGAACCAGCACAATCCCCGCGAAAAAGAGGGAGACGAGAACGAACGGCCGGAGGGACTCAAAGAATATGTCCCGCCAGGGCCGGGGCTTCTTGCACAAGCCACAGTCCCCAGGCGTCAAGCCTTTGCCTTTGAGTGCGATCGTAGCAAGCATTTTACCGTCAATGCCTGTAACCATAACCGTTCCACTTATATCGCCTGAGTGGATAGGCCTGAAGGCGATGCTGATTAGGCAGCCGTCCGTCCCCACGATTGCACCGCAGCCATTGCCTTGTACGATGAAATCATCGCTGACGACCAGTGGCGCAATCCCGACGGGCGTCGTGGATTTGGCCTTGAGCGTTACTTTTTTAGCGTCACTAATCGTATTAAGGTCTTGCTCTCCGAAATCCGGAAGCGAGGTTGGCTCCGCCGCTAACCCATTCGAGTCGGTCGGTGAGGGTTTAGGAGATTGGACTTGAGGAGCCGTGCCATTTACCTGCGCTGGCGGATTCTGCTTTTGGGCCGGCGTTCCTTGAGCGCGGGCTTCGGCGGCTAGAAAGAGGCACAACAACGTAGCCAATATGGTAGTGAACTGAGCCATGGATCCGTGTTCTTTCATGCCAACCTCCAGAGGCTGGATCTTTTGCGCCAGACGACCCGATTATGAGTAATTGATACTCGCCCTTACTTTGAGCCCGCGAAAGCTGGCCGAACCGCTGGATCTTTATTGCCAACCACATGTCCACTTTCGCTAGGCGATCGGCGAAATGCCCACGGTCAGAAAGGCGGCGGCAAAGGGCGCCCGCTCTATCCCGCCAATGGAGTTGCGGTCGGCGCTCCCCATAACTTATTCAGAGCATCCATATCCCCGTTAAACTTGTCGCGGTCGCAGCGCCCAATGCCTGGAACCTCGTAGGGCGGCGAACCGAGACCTCCGTCGGTGTATTGCCACATCGTCCACGTCGCCCAGTTGACGGGCACGACGGGTGTTGGACCATACTGCGCGAGCCAAAACCAACAGTTGGCCAAAACCGGATCGGAGGTCGTTCCAAGCGCCTGTTTAATGTCATGCCCGGAGTAGAATCCCGGAAACCTTCCAAGGGTTTCGTTGATGTGCGTCACGAACGCACGAGCTTCTTCCAAGGTCATGGTGGGTCCTTGACGGTTCGACTCAAAATCGAGAACTAACAGATCCTGCGGCCCTGGCTGTACCACTTGGAGAAAATGGTCTGCCTGTTCTACTCCGTCGGCGCCCACGCCAAAGTGATACGCGCCCCACAGGAGCCCGGCGTCTTGGGCCTTGGCCCTGTTCGCCTCGTACATAGGGTCTGTGTACCCCGTCCCCTGCGTCGCCTTTTGGATTACTCCAACAATGCCGGCAGCCTGGGCTTGGGCTAAGTCCACGTTTCCATTGTGATGCGATAGGTCAACGATTACGTTGATAAGGTCCGGCATCCTGGCAACCTCCGCTTGTACGTCACTAACCTCTTCGCCCAAGAGTGCCCTAGGGCCGAAAGAGCTGGGCAAGACGCCCAAGGTCGACGTTCAACCCCATGCGAACCTCTGAACGGGTTTGGTCAATCAAATCTTGCCGATTTGCCCACCTATAGACAATTGGGAAGTCGACTCCCGTCTGAATAGGTATTGTTAGCGAGGCCTGAAACGAATATTGGGGTCTTGTCTTGGTAAGCCATTTTGCCTCGCCTGAAAACGACAACCAGATGGGGCCTTTACCGAAGGGGTCACCGCTATCACTGGTCAAGCGTCCTTTGAATTCAGTTGCGAGCCTGCCTCCGATGGAACTCTTTGCTAGCTTCCTATCGATGTAATCGGCGCTTCCGTTCACCGTCCACGTGATGCTGTCGGTAATTCCATTGTCGTAGATGAGCTCCGCCCGATGATTGTCATTGCCGTTTGCGACTCGCTTGATCACCTGGTACGAGAGGGCGAACTGTCGGCCGCCGTGTATGTTGTCGTACGCCCTGTTAACGGTTTCCTGGTAGTTCAGAGAAGGTGCAAGACCGACCCGGACGAGGTCATCAATCTGATCGAGCACAGCCTTCGAAAACTGGATCGTCGACACCTTCCCTTGGTACTTCGCAACGAACTCCCCGAAAGCGGAAATCTTGTCACTCGGAATATCCAAGACATCTTGCCGAATATTGCGGCATACGCCATCGGGTGCGCACGATAGAAAAATAAGTTGTTGGACTTTCTGCAAGAGCCCGGGAAAGGAGTTGGCTTCATTCCGCAACGCGTCCCGGACGTCCTGTATAGCCTTCTTGCCCGTTTTGGAGTACAGGTCTCGTTGGTTGATAGGCGTCCATTTGAAGCCAAGTACAGTGCCCGGCTTATCCGTGTTGTCGGTAGGTTTGTCTGAGACTACCGTGCCGACAGTTATCGACATGTTCCGAGCGACGGTGTGTTTCGCGTAAAAGTCGGGGTTGGTGAGGCTTTCCTTACTCAGAGCAGCTAGCAGACTATAGACTGATGCCGTCACAGTCCCAGAACCGGTCCCGGTGCTGGTTGCAGATCCGGGTGGGCTTGCGGGTGATCCTTGTGACCCCTGAGGCTGTAGCGACGTACCCAGTGGGACCAGGCTCAGGGCAGTACTGACGAAATCAGTTGCCGAGCTCTGGTCGACGAGTGATGTTGATCGGTCATTGCTGCTAGGTGAATTTTGTTGTTTGCTTCCGCTCTTCCCGTTGATGCCCATCTGCGTGCGTCCAACGGCGCGATCAACCGCGGCGGGAGTTCTTGCTGTCAGCCACTCGTCCCAGGTTTGCGCCCTGAGCGGACCTGACAACGCAACTACGCAGATTATTGCAAAGCACAAGCGTTTCATGGAATCACCACCAGGAATGATTCTGGGGCCGCCGAGTCGGTGGACGCCCCAGTATATTGGATCTCCAAAACTGTTTGTATAACGGTCCCGACCTTGTCACACAGCTCCACTTTGTATGTGTACTGTGCGTTGGAAAAAAAGGATAGTAGAAGGCTAAGAGTTTCAAGTTGCTGGATGTCCGATGGGTTCCTTAAATGATCCCATTCGTAGAGTGTCGTTGGGGGACCGAAATCTGCCGCTTCGTAGATTGTGCCTTTCGCGCTGCTGCTGAATGCAAATATTGGCACAGGACCAATCGCGTTCACCGAGAAGTGCAAAAACTGTCCAGTTGTATGAGATATAGCCAATGAAGCAGGATTGTCAGTAATTGGTGTACGTGTGACTGCCATTTCATTCCTCCTTTGAATTCGTCTTTGGATCTCGCAATGCGCCGACAATGAATTCTGACCAGTGCAAGTCTGCAATCCGATCCTTAGAACGCCCGCCCCTAGGCGACCTGCACCTCATCCGGGACAAGGTCCTGGCCGCGGTTGAACGCGTCCGAAAAGTCTGCCAGACCGTGACTGCCGCCATTGACGAGCTTGCGGGCGGTGGCCAAGTCGCTGGCCTCGAGCGCCTGGCGAATCTTGTCTTCCTTGCTTTTCAAGAACGCCGCGAGAAGCTGAGCGGCGATCACGGGATCATTCGCCAAATCGGGGTTGTCCACAAGTTGCGAGCCCAATCCAAGAACACCTGAAAATTGCGTATAATTCGCTCGACCGGTAAGCTGGACGAAGCCTCGCCCTTTGAAATCCGCGCCGTCGGTGGGTCCCTGGTTGCCGAGGTCGGCGCGGTTGTCGTACAGGTCGAACGGCGTTCCACCTGGACTAGTGTTGAATTTGGAAATACCTTCGTCAATAGGCAGAAAGCTGCCGGTCTCGGCGCGAATCGTTCCCAGCGCCATCAGCACCATGCTCTTGTCGGCCAGCGCGGCGTCCAGCAGCGCCCTCAGGACAAACGGCAGGTGAAATTGAATATTCACTTTTACCGGAGGGCTGGCCTGAAACATCTGCCCAACCATAT
>Ga0066686_10000483_pt1 | contig 13736 bp, 7 predicted proteins | sample GraSoiAngelo_135_FD_65627 | JGI IMG/M metagenome (GOLD analysis project Ga0066686, IMG submission 65627) | Grasslands soil microbial communities from the Angelo Coastal Reserve, California, USA - 14_0929_05_40cm | ecosystem: Environmental > Terrestrial > Soil > Grasslands | place: USA...
ACGCCGCTCCGGAAGCGTTTCCCTGGCGTTCAAAAGCAACTGACGGAGGATGCTACTGGCGCGCTCCGCTTCCTGATAAATCTGGCGCACTTCCTCGGTCCGCCCGGGCAAATCCTGGCGCGCCAGAATGCGTTGGGCATAACCGAGAATGCCGGTCAGCGGATTACTCAATTCATGCGCGATGCCGCTCACCAGTTGTCCGAGCGCGGCGAGCTTCTCGGTTTGCAGGAGTTTCAAATGGAAAGCGCGCTGGGCGGTCAGGTCGCGGTAAATTTCCACGCGCCCCAGCAAACGCCCGACGGGATCGAGAACGGGCCGCGCCGCTCTTTCGAGAATACGCGGGGCTGGATGCGTCATTTGCAACTCCTCGCGCACGCCACCTTCAATTCCGCGCGCCAGTTCACGCCACTGCTCCGCGAACCGTTCCGGTTCCGCCGCTTGATTCTTGAGACGGCCGATCAATTCCTCCAAGGTCTTGATTTTTGCGGACTCTTGCGGCGTAAGTCCCGCAATCTGCTCGAACCGCGTATTCATCGCACGGATATTGTCCTGAGCGTCGGAGAGGACGACTCCTTCTTCGAGCCATTCGATGACGTTTTGCAATTCAATTTCGGCACTGCCTGCCTGTCCCGTTGATTCGCGGGCCGCTAGCGGTTCGAGTGAAATCACCGTGGCTTGGCCTTGGGCAGGGACCGCCAGGGACAATCGCACTTCGACACCTGTCAGCAATTTCGCGCGGAAAGGCTGGTATTTACCGCCATGCCCGTCTGCTTCGGGGTGGAGCCCCGCTCGCAGCCAGGTTTCGATGTGCGGCTGGTCTTGGGCGCGGAACAATTCGGGCAAGTAAGTCTTCGCAGGAATACCTGCCGGGTGTGCTGGTTCGGTCTTCAGTTCCGGACGGATCAACTCCTCGGCGCCGCGGCTCCAGGCCGTCATTTTTCCCGCCTCATCCACAAGAAGGAGAGGTTCGCTGATGCATTCCAGCAAGTTGTTCGGCCAATCCGCGGGTTGCATCTCCTCTCTTTTTCGCTTTCGCTGTTGAAGAGCCGAGGCTGCCAGAGCTGCGCGCAACTCCAGGCGGTCAAGCGTAGAGAGAGAAACTGCATTTCCCGGCAATCCCGCGACCAGTGTTCCCATGAGCTGGCCTTCCGACTCCAGAGGGAAGGCAACGATTCGAACCACCGAAGCCGCCGCGCGACTCGTTTGGGACTCGCTTCCAACGACGCGGCGAGACTCCAGCGCCTGCCGCCATATACTCGCCAGGGGTTCGCGCGCGATCGCACGCGTCCAGGACTCGTCTCCACTGCGCCAGAGGAACTCGATTGGAAAAACTTCGGAAACCTCTTTGCGGTCATGCCGAAGGGCGCCAATCGCTGCGAATGACGCGCCGAGCCCCTCGCCAGTTGCCGGGGCCTCGGTGCAGGACTCGACCAGATTGCAGAGGAGCGTCTCCATGGAAGTATTCGATGATTGCTTTGTGAAGAAATACCGGACGACGCCGAGGTCCTGCTTTCGCAGTTCAGCGATCCTTTGCTCCTCCTCAAGCCCGAGCGCCAAGGCGAGTTCCGCGGCGACCGATTCCACGTCTTCTCTGGAAATGGCTGGCTGCTTGGCAAAGCTCCCCACGAGGATGACTCCTTGCAATTGTTCTTTCCTTGCGATTGGCACCCACAACGCGTGACGGACTCCTGCAAGCAGGCCAAGGATAGGGTTCGGAAAAGAAGCCGAGAGATCCTGTTCGACGGTTTTTCCGCGTAGGAGCACTTGGTGTGGCAGTGGAGGTTCCACAGAAAGATGGGCCCACTCTTGGGGGGTCTCCCGGTTTCCGTGGTCCCAAACGCTACCGTGAAACGCCGCGATATTCTCGTTCTGTGCTTCTACTTCCTTCTCAGCCTCAAGCCAGACACCGATCCGGCTCGCGTGCCCCTGCTGGACGAGTATCTTCAGGGCTTCCTGCAACAGCTCTTCTCGAGGAGCGCCGTCCAAGGCCGCGCGCGCGACGCCTCGTCGGCCTGGTGCTGTGTCCGCTTTTTTCCTCCAAATTCTCATCGTTGGCTTAGTCCCCAGCCGCTCTCCGCCAGTCACGCGGGAGTCGCTGCAGACGAACAGTAGTTCGAGCGCTGGCCCTAGCTCGGCATTGCACCGGCAGGCCCATCCACGAATGCCAGTTTGTCCAATCGAATCAATCACTTATCGGAAATCCGGGAGGGGGGCAAAATTCCATGTCGGAACGTTGGAGGGGGTTCTTCCCAGAGTGAACCGGGTGAAAAGTCTGTTCTCGCTATCCATGATCGTCGGTCGATTGTCCTGCGAACCTAGGGCAAGAAGCTGACACTCTCCAAACCGTCCACAGAGCTACTGCAGCTTCGCGTACTCCGCCTTGGCTTGTTTCAAGATCGGGATGTCGGGGTCAGCGTCCTTCCATAACGTGAGGAAATCTTGATACGCGGCGCGACTCTTGGCGGCGTCACCTTGGAGCGCGTAGGCGCGGCCCAGTTGGAGATGAGCCAGCGCGCCAATGGGTTCATTCAACACGATTCCACGATGCCCAAGGATTTTCTGGAACTCTGCCGCCGCTTCGCTGCCCCGCAGCGCCGCGAGGTAGGCCTCTCCTCGCACATAGACCGGATATGAATTTGGCCAGTTGTAAAACCAAAGAGTAGGCAACCCGAGTTCATACGGAGCAGCGACCTCCAGAGCATCAAGCGCCTGCTGCGGGTTCGCATGGTTTAATGCCAGTTTTGCCCGTAAGGTAGGAAGGTAATTGAACTGTACGACCGTGTTTTCGGGGAAGCTCTCATTGAGATTATCAGCTAATCCCTGCGATTCGTCCCCCGTATAGGCTAGGGCAAGCACTACGCCATAATACTTATCTGGTCCACCCGAACGTTCCTTAGCCAGCGCTGTCCGTTGTCCAGCTCGGTTTGCATTGCCAAACAGGCCTTCTCGCAAAGCAGCCACGGCCTCGTAAGTCGCGGAAGTTTCATTCTCCCTTGCCCGCTTGGCAGAACTTGAAGCCTGCCGTGATAGCTCACGCGCTCTTCCAAGATGTCCGAAGTAAGCAGCCGTGTCGGCCTCTAATGCCAACAGCAAGTCTTGCCCCGGTTTGCCAGCCCAAGCGGCTACTTGCCGCGACATTTCGGTGGTGTCATTCCGATAAAAGGCGAGCGAATAGAGAGTGGTCCCAAGACTAGAGTCCAGGCCCTTTCCATGCGCCTCTCTGGCCAAAGCTGCAGCGTCCTCGTCTCGGTTCAACGACAAATATGTGTATATAAGAAATCGATACGTAATGGAGGACGGAGCAAGACGAACGGCCTCTTGATGTTCTCTGAGACCCGCTTCATATTGCCCGAGAGCGTTATAGAGAACACCAAGGCTCTCTCGGAAGGTGACCTCGCGCGGGTAGATTTGTTCGCCAAGGATATAGCTCTGCTGTGCCTTCATGCGGTCGCCGGTCACAAAATGGTAATAATCTCCTTCGATGATCAACTTCTCCCGCTCACTCACACGTGTGCGCAGTTCGAAGGCCTTCCGGATGTTTTCCACGGCCAGTGCAGTACCTATCACCTCATTCTCGCTGCCCATCGCGTCGTAAGCCGCGGCGAAATTCGGGTCCAATTGGATTGCATTCTGAAAAAAAGCAACCGGCGCAACGTCGTCGCCCGCGAACTGTTCCTTAACACCCAGACTGAAGGCCTGCAATGCTTCAAGAGATGGTGTTGTCGCTTGCTCGAGCGGTGTGTTGTATTTTTGTACGGTGCTCAAGGATTCCCCGAGTCTCCTTCGCATTTCCAAAGCGACTTTCCCAAGTGCATCGAGAACGTGGTTTTTGTCGCTCGCCTGCGCTTCCGTGCTCGCCAGCAACTCCCCGCTCGCGCAGTTGATCGCTTTGAGAATCAGGTTGTATCGGGTGCCGATCAGAGCTATCGAGCCGTCCAGTGCCGCTGCACTGCTCGTCCGTTGACAAACTTCGCGCGTGATTTCAGGCGTCAGTCGCGTATTTGCCGGCCGTTCCATCATCCGCAGCGTTTGACGGATTCCTTCCTCTGACACGAGACTCAGGAAGGGCGACTGCTCCAGCTCGACAGAAAGGCCTTCTCGAAGCGTCCCGTCGAATACGGCATCGCCGGTCAAATTGGCGAAATCTCCGAGAACGATGGTGTCTTTCTCCGTGAGATGCCGCGCCTGTCGCGCGCGCCAAAGCAGACTCCCGGCTATTCCCGATGCGAACACGCCAACGGCCACTGCCAAGGCGATCTTCCGGCCGCGAGTCGGCGTGGCCACGCCCATACCAGCGGGGGTCCCTCGCGTTGTTCCATCGGCGCTAGTGACCGGCGCGATGAACCGATACCCGCGGCGCGGAAGAGTTTCAATGAAACGTGGACTATCTGCGGAATCGCCTAGCGCTTCGCGCAGCTTGTTGATCGCCGTGTTCAGACTGTTGTCGAAATCGACGAAAGTATCGGCAGGCCAGTTCTGGTTGCGGAGCTCTTCTCGTGTCACTACTTCGCTGGGCCGCTGCAACAGAACGGCGAGGACATGAAACGGCTGCTCCTGGAGCTTGATCCGCACGCCCTGCCTGCGTAACTCACCCGAACGCACATCGACTTCAAACACTCCGAAGCGCAGGATTGCGGGCGGGCGGGTTTCAAGGGCCATTTGGCATCTACCCCAGACGTTAGCGCGAGTCTAACACCCCTCAACTAGATGACAAGGTTTAGATAAGGCTAAGCACTAAGTTACAGAAATACAAAACCTTAGTCGCTTAGAAGCAATCAAGCCGCGATCAAGCCGCGGTCCATTGAGCTTCCTTGGGACCAGCCCCAAGTTCGCCTCCAGCGCATGCCTGGAGGTAGCAAATGAAGCTCGGAATCTGGACAACCCTATTCTCACTGACAGTGGCGCAGCTCGCCTGGGGACAAACAAGCGGAAACTCAAAATTGGTCAACACAGAAGGAACCGCGCCTGAGACTTCCGCAACCAGCTACACGGTTATCGGAGCGACGCCCAAACAGGAAGCGTTGGTACGCGCTCAGATACAGGTCATGCAACCCGACGTTTATCCCCTGCGAGTCCTCTTTGTGCCCCACTGGAAGTACATGGAGACGGCCAGAATATTTCGACTCCATGTGCCTGCCGGATACACCAGCGCCATGTTCACGCACTTACCCAGCCGAAGCGTGTTCATCGACAGCGACCGATATGTGAGCGACGACTCCCTCGGATACTGGGTGGCGCATGAACTCGGACACTTGGCTGCCAACAGCACCAGAGAGAGCGATGCAGACAAAGCAGCCGGTGGGTATCGCAAGCGCCTTAAGGACGCGCACAAACCGGACGCGCATTGAGGGAGAGCGAGCGGTGAGCGGCTTACTGCTCGCTGTGGTCCATGTGGTATTGCTTGAGTTTGCGGTACAGCGTGGTCTTGCCAATGCCGAGCATGCGGGCCGCGGAAAGCTTGTCACCCCCGGTTTCGCGCAGGGTGCGAAGAATCGCGCGGCGCTCCAATTCCTCGAGAGGCAGAATTTCATCTTTTTCAGGGATGCGCTCGGTGGTGGGATACTGAAGGTTAGAAGGCAGATCCGCGACGTGGAGAATCGGCCCGGAGCCCAGCGCCACGGCGCGCTCGATGGCGTTTTCCAGCTCGCGGACGTTTCCGGGCCAATCGTAGGCGATCAGCCGGCGCATGGCGTCTTCAGAAATCGTGCGCACCGGGCCTTGTGGGTTGGAGAATTTCTCCAGAAATGCCGTGACGAGGATGGGGATATCACTCTTGCGGTCCCGCAGCGGCGGCAGTTTGACCTGCACGACATTCAGACGGAAATACAAATCCTGCCGGAAAGTTCCCGAACGAATGGCCGCGTCCAAATCGCGGTTAGTGGCAGCGATGATACGGACATTGATCTGGCGGCGTTCGGTGGAGCCGACGGGCTTGACCTCGCGCTCCTGCAGCGCGCGCAGGAGCTTGGCCTGCAAATCCACGGGCATGTCTCCGATTTCATCGAGAAAGAGCGTGCCCCCTTGGGCGGCTTCGAGCAGACCTTGCTTGGCCTGCATGGCCCCGGTGAACGCGCCCTTGACGTAGCCGAACAACTCGGATTCGATCAGCGTGGGGACCAGCGCCGAACAGTCCACCGGCGCAAAGGGGTGGTCTTTGCGCGGCCCCGAAAAATGAATGCTGCGGGCCACGAGTTCTTTCCCCGTTCCGCTCTCCCCCAGGATGAGAACGGGATACTCATGCTGGCTCACTTTTTCGATAATTTTGTAGACGCGCTGCATTTTCATGGAAACGCCGATCAGCCCGCCGAACCCCGGCCGCGTGCGCAATTGCTCGCGCAACAAGCGGTTCTCCTGCTGGAGTTCCACCGCGCGCGACACGCGTTCGAGGCGGGAGCGCAACTCCTCAATGAGGAAGGGTTTCGTCACATAGTCCACCGCGCCGAGACGGGTGACCTCCAAGGCGGATTCAATGGTGCCGTATTGCGTCAACACGACGACGGCAACTTCGGGATGCTGGCCGTGCATCTGTTTGAGCAGCTCTACGCCGCTCGTTCGCTGCAGCTTCAAATCCGTCAAGAGGATGTCAATGGCGGAATGTTCCAGAACCTCCAGCGCTTCTTCCGCGGTAGCCACGGCGATGGCCTTCATTCCAGATTGTTCGGAGACCGTGGCACAGGTCTCACGAATGGACTGCTCGTCATCCACGATGAGAATGTTCATCGGGACAGCCTCGCGGCGGACTGCTGCTTCCTCAGTCATAAGAGGGATCCCAAGAGCCTCGCTCTGCGGCTTTATTTGCATCTCGAGTTCCGTTTCAGGAAATCACGCGGCTCCTTTTATAAGTCAATACGTTAGTCAAATGACGAGCGGCTTGCAAGTCCCATTTTGGGAATAAGTCTGGGTCGGTCCCCTCGACATTGTCCCAAATCGGGAAGAAATGGGGCAAAATTCCTTCAGCGTACTAGTAGTCCCAAAACAAGGCGGGTTCCTCGATGGCTTCTCGAAGGCCCGCGTATTTGAGTCGAATAGTCTCATTGGCCTCGCCAGAGTCACGAGTCACTTCCGGTCTTCCTGCTCTGTTGCCAGCCGGTTAAGGTTTAGGCTTCTTCGCCGGTGCCGGCGCGGTGGTTTTCTTCTTGGGTGTTTCACCGCCGCCTCTGCTAAGCAACGTGAGGGCATCCTTGGCACTGAAGGGGAACCGGCGAACGGACTGTTCACCAGTGGTACTCAGAATGACGTCGACGCGGCGGTTGTTGGCCATGCGGACGGTCAGTAGGTTTTTCAGGATCTTCTGCTTTTCCGCCGGACTCAGATCGGGGTCGGCTTCGATCAGTTTCCTTACCTCTTCAGCGGTCATGTTCTTCTCAAAGCCAAATGCGCGGGTCTCGATATGGTCGGCGGGCACGCCCTTTTCCAACAAGTAGGTCTTGACGCGCTCCACGCGGCGCTCGGACAGCTTTACATTGTAGTCTTTGGCTCCGCGAACGTCGGCGTGGCCTTCGAGAATCAACTTGGCGTCCGGTCTGTACTTCAAATAATCCTTGAAGTCATTCGCGAGCGCATTCAGCGTGGCCTCCTGGCTGGACAGCAAACCGCCCCTGGGCTTGGCCACAGACGGCATGGCTGTCGGGAAATAGATGCTGTGCAGCGCCAGCTTGGTTTCCAATTGCTTGACCTGTGGGGGCTCGGGGGGTTGCTTCACTTCCACATTGCCGGAAGCATCTGCAGTTCCGCCGCGGCCATCGTTCACCGTACACTTCAGCGTGTAGGTTCCCGGCTTCAGCCCGGTGGCATCAAATTGCACATTCGAGCCGCTACCCACGATTTGTCCGCCGGTTGTAGTGTAGCTATAGGTCAACGAATCGTTGTCCGGGTCGCTGCCGTTGCAGGTGATGCCGGTACGTTCACCCGGAAGAATGGGGGTGCGTTCCACGGAGAGTGCCGCCGTGGGTGGATGATTGGGCTTCTCTTCAACCTTGATGTCCACCGCGCAGGAGGCCGAGCCGCCTTTGCCGTCATCGACTTTGGCATTTACCGTGTAAGTGCCAACGGCCACGCCGGCCGAATTCCAGCGCGCCTCCGGGCCGGTGCCTTCTACAGTGCCGCCGGTCGCGGAATACACGTACGTCAGGGGATCGTTATCAGGATCGCTGGCGTTCACATGCACGGCCACGCTGTCGCCCGAACCGGCAAAAATGGAAGATGGACTCACCGAGCACGCCGCCACAGGCGGATGATTCGGCGGAGGAGGTGGATTGGGAATCCCGAAACGCAAAACCAAGCCAGTGCCGGCGCGGAAGCTGTCCTGCCGGCCGGTGGCTGTTAGGGCGGGCCCGGTAAGACTGGTCATGAGGTAATCCAACTGGGCCACACGCCAAGCGACGTTCTTGGTTAGAACCATGTCGACGCCGCCACCCGCTGCCAAGGCAAAAGCATCCTGCTCGGCGGCACCTGTAATCTGACCGTTCCCGCGCACGCCGCCGGCCAAAAACTCAGCAAAGGGAACAAAATAATCGAACTTTCGAAGGTTTAACCGCGGACCGAATAGATAGCTGATCATGGCGCCTCGGGCCAAATCATAAGTTCCGACTTCGCCGGTCAAACCAATCCATCGCGACGCATTGTAGGTAATGGAACCCGATCCGCCGTGGCCGTCGAAGTTCGAGAAAGGGCTGCCGGGCCCGAAGTTGAGGTAGTGGTACATTGCCGCGATTTCGAACCTGGGCACGAGATGTCCGGGTGCGCGCTTGTCCGAGGCGGCAGCCGGTCCCGGGAATGGTTTCGGCCGAGGAGTGGCAGGCAATGCGAATAGGCTGCTCGCCGCTGCGGGTTTGCTGACTTCCGCATTCTTGCGGGGAGCTGCGCTCTTCTCCGCGCTCGCGGTGGCATTCGTTGTTTCGTCGCCCGTTCCGCTGCTCTTCTGCTGCGCGCAGAGCGGCAAAACGAAAAGCACGCTCACCCCGAGTGCTGCACACAAATTGCGCATCTCATTCCTCCTGAGCACAATCAACCGAAAATTGTTTGGTTCGGGTACTCGGCCGCCGACGGCACGCTGCTTGTGGCGGACTCCGTTAGACGCATTTCAATTGTTTCCACTCGTTGCCGCTTTCTCTCCAGGCATTCACTTCACCGCACACTCATGTCCGAACCAATGGAGAAACCTGAAGGCAAAAGGAGGCGGCGCAATAAGACTATTCCACAATTCACTTTCGGTGCAACAACTTCCTGTCTTTTCATGAAGGCTTCCACTGCCCGCCGTAATTTCCCTTGGCATTCAGTGGACTTGGTCTGCCGGGCTGACTCGCCTCCTGGCCTTCAACAGTACGTCCACGGAATCGGGCCGCGCATTCCAGAAATCGAGACGGATGCGCCCGTCGGAAAGTTGGGCGACGGTCGCTGGCATGGCGCTGGCGGTCAAATACCATCCTGGCGGAAGGACAATAGCGTTGCGCGGACGGCCAAGGCTGCGATCAAAGACAAGTTCGTCGGCATCCAACCGATAGCTTGCGGGAGCCGTGTACGTTTCCGAGATCCGCAGGCGGATCGATTGTCCCTTCTGTACTGGAGGGAATGGAATCACGACGATCTGTGCCGCGGGCTTTACCGGCTCCGCGGATTCGATTTTTGCGGCAGTGAGTTCGGCGCCGGTCATCAGACGAGTGGAAAGCTTTTCGCCGGTATCGAGAACGTATGCCGATGGATCGGAAACGGTGCTGCCTTCACGAACGACATTCAGATACTTATCCACGCCTGGGCGCGATTCGGTGTAATCGTGATACAGGCTGAAGGCGTGCGTCTCTGGTTGCTGGAGGAAGTAGACGATATCGCGGTCCTGATGTGCCCGTTCGGAAAGCCGTTCCCGCTCGGTTTCTCCAGGGAAAGGCGCTTCCCAACTGCGCGTTTGCGTCAAGGCATGGGGAGCGGCGGAGGGGCCGGTTTGCGCCCCGGGTTTCGCACGGAGAATCAGCGGCGCTTCGCCGGGACCGGCGTTCATAAAGCTGACAGCGATGCGCCTGTCCGGCTCCGATAAGATTTGCGACGGCACATTGCAGGCTATCAACTCGAAACCTTTCGGAAGGACCACACTGTTGCGCTTGATGCCCAGGCCCCGATTGAAAACGATGGTGTCGCCATCACGGTAGTAGCTCTTCGAGTCCTTGTACGTCTTGACGATGAGAATACGGCCCTGGCCAACCGGCGGAACCGGACGCGCGAGTTGCACCTTGATGTAGCTGCTGGAGGGATCTGCGGCAGCCATCAGTGGATCCTTGCGAGCTTCCACGCCGGAGACAATGTCGAAACGCAGAGGTTCGCCGGTCATGACGTCGTAGACAGCTTCGTCGCTTGGGGTGCTGCCTTTGCGAATCGGATTGAAATACAGTTTCGCGCCGGGAGTCGTGGCAGTCACTTCATAATGTATTTTGAAGCTGGCGGTATCCGGCGCGAGCAATTCGTAGCGCGTGTATTCGTCGGATTCCGTTTGCTGCGTGGCGACAGGACCGGGAATGGCGGCGGGTTGTTGAGCGTTCAAGGTTGTGCCGCAGAAAAGCAGAGTGACAGCGGCAATCGTGGCTTGTTTGGTCATGCGGGTTCGCTCCATTCCTGACAAGAAATCCGCGATAAGCCCAAGCATAATCTCCGATTCAAGCAGCGGAGTAAATGAACAGAGTTTTGCTTTGGGATCGAGCGGCAATTTCTGCACGACATCCGGCTGGATGCGATGGCTCTGCCGGATTGGCGCGCAACATCGTCGGATTATTCGACGTCGCCGCTCCTGAGCTACACTAACCGTTCGCTATGAGTTCGATCACCACACTGGACAATCTCTGGATGGGCAGGCCGCGCTCTATTGCGGCGGGCCTACTGGAATCGGACGGGCATCGCGCTATTGTCGATCCTGGCCCGGGCTCCACGCTCGAAACTTTGCGCCAGACGCTCCAGGCCCGAGGCATCGGTGTGGGCGATCTCAACGCTATTCTTCTCACTCACATTCATCTAGACCACGCCAGCGCTAGCGGCGCGCTGGTTCGCGAGAACCCGAAGCTGGCCGTGTACGTGCACAAGAATGGCGCGCAGCACATGATTGATCCGTCCAAGCTGCTTGCCAGCGCCCAGCGGCTGTGGCCCAACGATTTGCAGCGACTCTTCGGTGAAACTCTTCCCGTTCCAGCGGAGAATTTGCGCGTCCTCGAAGGTGCCGAAACGCTTACGCTCGGGTCGCGGCAAGTAGAGGTCGTCTACACTCCCGGCCATGCCTCACACCACGTCAGTTACTTCGACAGGGCGGAAGGAGTCGCCTTCGTGGGCGATACGGCCGGCGTGCGCATCGAGGGAAATGCCTTTGCCATGCCGGCGACTCCGCCGCCGGACATCGATCTTGGAATCTGGGATACTTCCCTTGCCGCGATCCTGGAGCGCAAGCCGGCGCGGCTTTTTCTGACACACTTCGGTTATTCCGATAATCCTACCGAACACATCCTTCTGTTTCGGGAGCAGCTGCATCGCTGGGCCGCGCTTGCCGCAGAAATCCTGCGTACTGCCGCCAGCGATTCCGCGGCGATGGACGCCTTCATGTCGGCAACGTACGCCGAAATCTCGCAGCATCTCCCCGCGGACGAAGCAGAGCACTACGCGTTCAGCGCCGGCCTGAATCTTTCGTTTCTGGGCCTCGCGCGGTACGTGCGCAAGCGCGCCACTGCTGCTTCCTGAACTGCACGCTAATATTTCGTGGTTGGAACTGAATCATAGAAGAACTACGCCGTCGTTCCTGACGAGGACATTTCTTCGGGACCTGCCGCGGGTTCTGCCGCAGGCGCCGTCAGAGCTTCGAGGCGCGCGGATAGTGCTTCGACTAGCAAATCGACAAGCTTTTTTGCGCCGCCGCCGTCGGGATCTTTGTCAGGGTTGTACTGCGCCACATCGAAACCCAGGAGATTCTTGTGCTTCAGAAACTCGACGAAGGAGACCCGGACGTCATCGAAGCGCAATCCGCCGCCGCCGGGGACGTTCACGGCAGGAAAATCTTCTTCTGCAATGACATCGACATCGAGATGGAGGACAAATTCGCGCGTGTCAGCGTGCACTTGCGCCAGCGCATCATGCGCTGCATTGACGGCGCCCTTGGATTGAATATCCGCAGCATGAATATGCCGCATCGGCGACTTGCCGAGGAAATCCTGCTCCGGAGGATCGAGCCGTTGGAGCCCGAAGAGGGTGACATCCGGCTCGCGCACCAGCGGCGCCTCGCTCCAAAAGCGCACCAGCTCCGGCGCGCCCTTACCGATAATGTGGGCCACGACCATTCCGTCGATGCGGCCCGAGGGAGTGCTCGCGGGAGTATTGAGATCGGCGTCGCGATCGAACCACAGAAGATTCAAGTGTTTGTAATAGCGCCGCGCGCCGGTGAGCAAGCCAATAACCTGAGCGCAGTCGCCGCCGAGAACCAGCACCAGCGCGCCGCCTTTCACGGCGAGCTCGCCACGCATCTTCAAATCGTTGAGACCGGCGACGATCTCGGTTAGATTGCGGGCGCGCCGGTGTTCCTCGTCATCCGCGAAGAGGCGCGGAGCGCAGTCGCCGTGATCAACAACTTCGTAGCCTGCGGCCTGCAGTTTTTCGATGATTCCAGCGGCGCGCAGTGCAGCGGGAGCTTTTTCCGTCCCTGGCGCAAAACCGGCGGCGCTGAAGGGCGCACCAATCAAGGCAATTTTCTTCGGCTGACGGACGATCTTGACTGCCAAGGTTTGGCTCCTTGCTTTGTACTCCCCGCCTACACGGGGTACCAATGACCAGATCGTTTACGGCTCGGGCCGCTACTTCATGCCGGTCATGTACAGGTTCCCCTGCCGCTCAACGCAAACCCTTTAGCGGCGCGGCGCCGGCGCGATGGTCGCCAGCTCCGGAGGAAGCGTAAAACGCACGTCTTCGCGAATCAAATCCAAATCGCGCTGATCCGTAAAGCCAAATTCTGCCAGACGCTCACTCACTTGCTCCACGAGGACTTCGGGAGCGGACGCTCCCGCAGTCAGGCCCACGCGCGAAACGCCTTCAAGCCACTTCACATCGATATCCTTTGCCGAATCGATCAGTTGGGCTTTGACACCGCTGCGTTGCGCGACTTCCACGAGGCGGTTGGAATTCGAGCTGTTCGGCGAACCCACTACTAGAATCAAGTCAACATCTTTGGCAACCTGCTCGACCGCTTCCTGGCGGTTCTGCGTGGCGTAGCAAATGTCGTCGCTGGCGGGACCCTGGATCAATGGGAACTTCTGGCGCAGCCGCGCCACGATTTCCTGCGTATCGTACAGGCTCAGGGTCGTTTGCGTAAGGAAAGAGAGCTTCTGCGGATCATCTACCGAGAGCGCGTCAACGGCGGCGACGGAGTCCACAACGATGGTGCGGTCCGGGGCTTCGCCTGACGTGCCGACTATTTCCTGATGGTCCCGATGACCAATCAGAATAATGGTGCGCCTTTCGCGGGCAAACTTCAGAGCCTCGAGGTGCACCTTGGTGACCAGCGGACAGGTGGCGTCAATGACCTTCAGCTCGCGGGACTTGGCTTCGTCGCGGACCGTCGGTGGAACGCCGTGGGCGCTGAAAACCAGCACTGCGCAATGGGGAACTTCCTCAATGGCTTCCACAAAAATCGCGCCGCGCCGGCGCAACTGCTCAACGACGTAGGTGTTATGGACAATCTCATGGTGCACGTAGACCGGCGCGCCATAGGCTTCCAGCGC
>Ga0066686_10000484_pt1 | contig 13735 bp, 10 predicted proteins | sample GraSoiAngelo_135_FD_65627 | JGI IMG/M metagenome (GOLD analysis project Ga0066686, IMG submission 65627) | Grasslands soil microbial communities from the Angelo Coastal Reserve, California, USA - 14_0929_05_40cm | ecosystem: Environmental > Terrestrial > Soil > Grasslands | place: USA...
TGCTGGAGGTCGCGCGCGGCGATTCCAAACCTTTCCAGGTGTACCCATGGCAGCTCGTAGTCATGAACAACGGGAGAGACCTCACCCACTTGCCCTGGTATCCCCAGGAGCTCTCGGTGCTCAGCGAGCTGGGGCAGCCACGCACCCTCCAAGACCTGGCTGCGGCTACTGGGCTGGAATACATCCGCCTGACGAAAATCCTGGACGTCTTCAGGAAGCTCCAGGTAGTGGACATAGTGGATGAGGAAACCGGGCAGGACGACACGAAGGGGAGTGCCGCGGTGGGCGGGCAATCTCGCTTCCCCTTTGAGCACCTGATTCCGGAAATCAGCAACGCCGTCCTCAGCGAAAAGCTGGAAGTCCTCAAGAATGAATTCTCTTTCGTCAGCGAGCAGTTCAAAGCCTTGAAGGTGCGGATCAACGAAACCCAGGCTGACCATGCAGTCCAGACGATCGCACTCTCGACCCCGCGTCCGCTGGACGGGAAATCACTGATAGCCGTTAATCTGGCATTCTGTCTTGCGCAAGACTTGGATCGAAGGGTCATCCTCGTGGATGGCGACCTTCGAAACCCGACCGTGAACAGGTATCTCGGCGTCTCCGTCGAGCCTGGACTGAGCGGTTATCTGGAGAATGGCCATCTGCAGCCTTACTGCTACATGCGCCGCTTCAAGAACCTGTACATCATGACGGCCGGCGGGGTTTGCACCAACCCCGTGGAATTGCTCTCTCAAGACAAGATGCGAGAGCTGATCCAGTACCTGAAGACTGAATTTGACACGATAATCTTCGATGCGCCGCCCTTCGCGCCGATCCCCGATGCCCGGATTATCATGGGAGTGAGCGACGGGTTGGTGTTGGTGGTGCGGCGGGGCAAGACGCCCTTCTCCGCCATCGAAAAGGCTTTCAAGGTTCTAGACCGGAAAAAGCTGCTGGGTATCGTCTTCAATGACGTCAAGCCGATGCTTCTCCACACCCACTACGATCACGGCTATTACCGTTATGGCAAGCAGGGCGCCTACCCCTATTACGGTACCCGCAAGCCCCGGTCCCGTTCCAAAAACTACCTCGAGAGCTAGAATTTTCGGATCTTGTGGCGAGAACAAGTTGTTTGCTTCCCCCTGGACGTCCGGCCTAACGGATCGAAACGAGATGGCCGGTTCATGAGCTCCGGGGTCAAGTAGGGACATACCGTCCCAAGCCGGCCGTTTAACGTTTACCATAGACTTCCAACCAAGAGAACCTAACTCCGTGTTTCTTCGCGCCGTCGCGTCTTCCTGGATCCGTCGTCTCCTGTCCCTGAGCGCTCGTGGACACTCAATGACCGATGAGCAGTCGTCTGGACTTGCCGGGGAATGTTTCTTCAACCAGATGCTCTGTCTGGAACGAAAGAGATCGCAGCGTACTGGGAACCCCTTCGTCCTCATGCTCCTGGACGTCGAGACCCTCGCGCGTGACATCGACATGCGAGCCATCGAAAAGGTCGGAAGCGCGCTGGCCTCAGCGACACGTGATACCGACATCACCGGCTGGTACAAGTGCCACTCGACAATCGGTGTAATCTTGACGACCCTGAATGGGACCAGCCCGGGCACCGTGAAGTCCGTTGTTCTCGACAAGGTCACCAGGGCTCTTGGCAGCCGGCTGGACCCCAAGCAGGTCCAGAAAATCGAGATCTCGTTTCACTTCTTCCCGGAGGAGCAACCGGGCAAGAAGAACACTCCTTCTTCCGATGACAAGCTCTATCCTGACCTTCGTGGCAGCTCCGGCGCCCTGGATCTCTTCTCTAAAAGGGTCGTCGATATTGCAGGAAGCCTGATCGCGCTGATTATTTTGTCGCCTTTGTTGTTCGTCATTTCGGTTCTGGTCAAGCTCACGTCAAGGGGTCCGGTCTTTTTCAAACAGCGCCGGCTCGGAAAATTCGGAAAGGAGTTTACCTTTCTGAAGTTCCGATCCATGTACGTTGACAACGACCCGGGAATTCACAGGACTTACGTGCAGGATCTCATCCGCGAAAAAATCACAGAAGAGAGCGGAGTTTACAAGATCCAGAACGACCCGCGGATCACTCCTCTCGGCCGTTTTCTGCGCAGGAGCAGTCTCGACGAAATACCGCAGTTTCTAAACGTCTTGAAAGGGAATATGTCTCTTGTCGGCCCGCGCCCGCCCATACCTTACGAGTTCGAATGCTACGACCTCTGGCACCGGCGGCGAGTGCATGAAGCCAAACCCGGCATTACGGGCCTGTGGCAGGTAAGCAGCCGAAGCAGAACGACGTTTAACGACATGGTGCGTCTCGATCTCCGATACATCCGCAATCGATCCCTCTGGCTGGATCTCAAGATCCTTCTGAAGACTCCACTGGCTGTCCTGAGCGGCGACGGAGCTTATTAGTTAACTTTTCTCTTTTCATAGTGCTGAGTTGCTTTCCTCGTGAAAGTTCAACCGCGTGAGGTTCTAGACTGAATGGCTAAAGACAGCGTGCTTAAAATCGGAGTAGTAGGTTACGGTTACTGGGGTCCCAACATTGTTCGCAACTTCATGAACGCCAAAGGGGGTACCGTCGTCGCCGTGTCGGACGTCAACCCGAATTCCCAGGTCCGCGTCCGGAGTCTGTACCCTTCCCTCGAAGTCACCGGAATCGCGGACGATATCCTTGCGTCCCCGGAGATTGATGCCGTCGCGATCGTCACACCCCCCTTGCTTCACTTCCCGATGGCCAAAACAGCGCTCGAAAACGGCAAGCACGTCTTCGTTGAGAAACCCTTCACGTGCAGCACCGGCGAGGCAGAGCAGCTCATCGAGCTTGCCGACCGTAAGCATCTCCGGATCATGGTGGACCACACCTTCCTGTTCACGGGCGCGGTGCGAAAGATCCGCGAGCTGATCGACAACGACACACTCGGGCAGCTCTACTATTACGACTCCACGCGTGTCAATCTTGGCATGTTCCAGACCGATGCCAATGTAGTGTGGGACTTGGGGCCGCACGACCTTTCGATCATGGATTACCTGATCCGGCGCGCGCCCGAGGCAGTAGTGGCTACGGGCGAGAAGCATGTGAACGGCGTGGAAGACGTGGCCTTCATCACGATTTACTTCCCGGACAAGATTATCGCCCACTTGAACGTCAACTGGCTCTCACCCGTAAAGGTGCGGACCACCCTGATCGGCGGCGAGAAGAAAATGCTTGTCTGGAACGACCTGGAAGCGGACGAGAAAATCAAGGTTTACGACAAGGGAGTGAAGCGGACGAACGGGGACGGCGTTTACGACTTGAGGGTCAGTTACCGCGCCGGCGACATGTGGGCTCCGCGGGTGGACCAGTTGGAGGCGTTGAAGCTTGAGACACAGTATTTTGTCGATTGCATTTTGAACAATCAAACACCTTTTAACGACGCAAGGGCGGGCCTCAGGGTGGTTCGGATACTTGAAGCCGTGGACCGGTCTCTGTCGAACAAGGGAGGAATAGTCTACTTATGAGCGAATATTCCTGTATCTCTTCAGATGTAACGCTCGGGAAAAACGTAAAGCTTTCGAAGTTCCTCAACCTTTACGGATGCACAGTCGGGGACAACAGCAAGATAGGCGCTTTCGTGGAGATCCAGAAGAACGCGGTTATCGGCAAGAACTGCAAGATCTCCAGCCACACGTTCATCTGCGAGGGTGTGACGATCGAGGACGGCGTCTTCATAGGCCACAACGTCACCTTCATCAACGACAAGTACCCGCACGCCACGAATGGAAACGGCGAGCTGCAGAGGGATGGCGAATGGAGATTGGAGTCCACTCTCGTGAAGAGGGGCGCGTCGATCGGCTCCGGCGCCACCATTCTCTCGAATGTCACAATTGGCGAAAACGCGGTCGTGGGCGCCGGCTGCGTCGTCACGCGGGACGTTCCGGCGCACGCCATCGTCGTTGGAAACCCGGCCCGTGTTCTCAGGTATTCGGCCACTGAACTAATCATCGCGAAGTAGAAAGGGAAACGTGAAAGTCAACATTTACGGCCTCGGCTATGTCGGCTCTGTCTCGGCGGCCTGCATGGCGAACCATGGCCACCAGGTTCTCGGGATCGATATCGACAGGGGGAAGGTTGATTGTATCAATGAAGGAATAAGTCCTGTTGTCGAGCCCGGCTTGCGCGAGCTCATCCATCGGGTTACAAAAGCCGGAACGCTGCGCGCCACGATAGATCAGATCGCGGATGCTGATGTTTCCCTGGTTTGCGTGGGCACGCCGGGCAGAGATAACGGGAGCATCTGCCTCGATTACATCTCCGGCGTCGCCGAGCAGCTTGGTGAATACCTCCGCTTAAGGCCCTCCTACCATGTTGTAAATATTCGGAGCACTGTCTTGCCCGGGACAGTCGAAACGCTTATCATCCCGATATTGGAGCGCAAGTCCGGCAAGAAGGCGGGTTGCGACTTTGGCGTATGCATGAACCCGGAATTCCTCCGCGAGGGCACATCGATTTATGACTATCACAACCCTCCTCTTACTATCATTGGCGAGATCGATTCTCAGAGCGGTGCCGTGGTGGAAGCGTTATACACGGGGATAGCCGCACCTCTGATACGGACAAACCTGCGAATGGCGGAAATGATCAAATATGCCGGAAACGCGTTTCATGCGCTCAAGATCACCTTCGCCAACGAAATTGGAAACATTTGTAAGAGGCTCGGCATCGACGGAACTAACGCAATGGAAATCTTCTGCCGGGATCAGAAGCTCAATGTGTCTTCGAGTTATCTTCAACCGGGATTTGCGTTTGGCGGGTCCTGTCTGCCGAAAGACCTGCGCGCTCTCCTCTACAAGGCCAAAGAGCTGGACCTCGACGTCCCGGTCCTGGGCTCTATCATGGCCAGCAACGAGAATCAGATGGACGAAGCGTACAACCTGATCAAAAAGACAGGCAAAAAGAAAATCGCCGTATTAGGGCTGAGCTTCAAACCTGGGACCGACGATTTGCGAGAAAGCCCCATCGCGGAGTTGGTCGAGACTCTTATCGGAAAGGGGCATGAGGTGAGTATTTACGATCAGGAGGTTTCACCCGGTCGCCTCTCCGGTTCGAACAAGGCATACATTGACCGCACGATCCCTCACATCTCGTGTCTGATGAAGAACTCCGTCGAGGAGGCACTAGAGGGGTCCGAAGTCGTCGTCATAGCGAAACGGTCGCTCGAGTTTGAAAAGACACTTGGGATATTAGGAAACGGCAAAATAATTGTGGACCTGGTAAGAGCCCTCCCTCGCCAAACTGATCTGGACGGACATTATGAAGGAATATGCTGGTAAGGTCCTGATGATGGTGGAGAACTTTTTTCCGGCGGACGCCAGAGTACGGAACGAAGCCTTCACGCTCTCCGAAAAGGGATACAAAGTCAGCGTGATCGCGCTCCGAGGTCACGCCGAGAAAGCCCACCAAATAGTGAACGGCATTTCCGTCTACCGTATCCCGAAAATAACTCTATTTAAGAAAGTGGCGAGCGCAAGACGGACTCCGTTTCGAAAAATACTGCGCAAGGTGCAGGCCGTGGTGGGTTACACATTCGAGTATTGCTATTTCACGTTTGCCTGTCTTTTTGTGAGCCTTTATGTGGCCGTGAGAGAGGGATTTGACGTCCTTCATGTCCACAACCCGCCGGATACTCTGTTTCTCGTCGGCGCCATCCACAAAGTTTTCGGAAAGCAATTTATATTTGACCATCACGACTTGTGCCCGGAGTTGTACCTTTCACGCTATAAAGCGAAAGACGATATCATGTCTCACGCCCTTCGGCTGCTGGAGAAGCTTTCGCTCAAGATGGCGGATATAGCTATTGTTACCAATGAAAGTTACCGGGCCATAGATATCCGGCGCGCGTCCCTTAACCCTGACAAAGTATTCGTCGTGCGTAACGGGCCGGATCTGGAACGCGTGAGGCTCAGGGCACCCGACCGGGCTCTGGCAGGCGCGGGCAGGACCATCCTCGGATATATCGGCAGGATGAACCCGCAGGATGGAGTTGATTACCTCCTCCGGGCCCTACGCTACCTCGTGCACGAAATAGGAAGGACCGATGTCTATTGCGTCCTTATCGGGGACGGCGACTCCGTCGATCAGCTAAAGTCGCAGGCAGCCAGCCTTGCCATCGGAGACCATGTGCTCTTTACAGGACTTGTCTCCGACGAAGACGCCATGCGTTACCTGTCAACGGCAGACATATGTCTCGATCCCGATCCTTCCAGCCCTCTTAACGATGTGTCCACATGGATCAAAATCATGGAATACATGGCGCTGGCGAAACCTATCGTGTCCTTCGATCTCAAAGAAACACGAACTTCGGCCGGCGACGCAGCGGTCTATGTGACCCCGAATAACGAAATGGAATTTGCAAGGGCGATTGCGCAGTTGATGGATGATCCGGAAAGACGGCGGAAGATGGGAGAATATGGAAGGATGAGGGTCGAAAGGGATTTGAGCTGGAAAGTGGTTTCGCAGAACCTGCTGCTCGCCTACAATACTCTTTTTCCCCAATCGGCGGACCGCGGTGCGGGTCAGGCGATGTCCGCATGAGTCCCCAGCAAATCGCACCGGACAAAACCTCCGTAAGCTGCCTGATCATCTCGGACTCCAACCTCGTTAATCTGTCTGCCTACCTGAACGCGATGGATTCAGGAGGCGTCCCGATGCGGTCGTGGATCTCGCCCTTCGGCCAGGCCGTTCCGACGCTGATAAACACTTGCGCGGGCCCTTGGGATCGGGATCCGGACGTTGTTATTGTCTGGACGCAACCCGAGAAGGTGATTCCCTCCTTCCAGAAGCTGCTCGACTATCAGCGTCCACCGGTCGACGAACTGCTCCGTGAGGTGGACGACTTTTGCTCGCTTCTTGGCAACATTCCCGTGCAGATTCCGACGATCCTCGTCCCGGCGTGGACCGCCCCTTCATATCACACAGGGTGGGGTCTGCTCGATATGCATCCCGATTTAGGTGTCACCAGCATCCTGGCACGGATGAACCTCAGGCTGGCACAGAATCTGGCGAGCCAGAGGAGGATTTTTGTTCTCGACTCCCATAAATGGATTCAGGCAGCTGGCCGGAAAGCATTCAATCCTACGCTCTGGTATGGGGCGAAAGTATCTTATAGCAATGAAGTGCTTCAGGAAGCGGCTCGGGACATAAAGGCGGCCATTCAGACCATCAGGGGTAATTCCCGAAAGCTCCTGGTTCTCGACCTGGATGACACGTTGTGGGGAGGAGCGGTAGGTGAGCTGGGATGGCAGAACGTTCAACTCGGGGGCCACGATCCGGTGGGCGAGGCCTACCTCGATTTCCAAAGAGTGCTGAAGAGCTTCCTGAATCGAGGTATTCTGCTCTCCATGGTAAGCAAGAATCAGGAGTCCGTCGCGCTCGCCGCCCTTGAGAACCATCCCGAAATGGTCCTGAGACCTGGTGATTTTGCGGGATGGCGCATCAATTGGCGCGACAAGGTCGAGAATATTGTTGAGCTGGTGTCCGAGCTCAACCTTGGTCTTCAATCGGTCGTTTTCATTGACGACAACCCTGCCGAGCGCGCCCGCGTGGCTGAAGCCCTGCCCGAAGTGCTTGTTCCGCAATGGCCAGAAAGTCCTCTTTCCTATGCTGCTGCGCTGTACGAGCTGCGCTGCTTTGATACCCTCTCGCTGACCGAAGAAGATCTGAAGAGAGCTCAGATGTATGCCGGCGAAAGAAAGCGCAGAGCGGAAGCTCGCGTTTTCACTTCTCTGGACGAGTGGCTTAAGACGCTCATGATCCGGATAGAGGTCGAAGAGTTGAGTCCGGAGAATGTGGACAGGGCCGCCCAGCTGATCAACAAGACGAACCAGATGAACCTCGCCACGCGCCGCCTGTCCCCGGCACAATTACGAGATTGGGCAGCACAGGAGAACCACAAAATGTGGACGCTCCGAGTCCGCGACAAGCTGGGCGACTCCGGCCTGAGCGGCGTCCTGGGCCTGGAAGTCCACGATGGCCACGCAGTTATTTCGGATTTCGTGCTAAGCTGCCGGGTTATCGGAAGAAAGGTTGAGGAGACAATGCTGGCGACCGCGATCGATTACTGCAGACTGCGGGGCCTTAGCGAAATCACAGCGAGCCATGCTCCTACGCCGAAAAACGAACCCTGTCTGGCGTTCTTCCGGAATTCCGGCTTTGAAGAAATTGAAACGCACGCATTTCGCTGGCCTTTGAGCAAGCCTTACCCGGTACCGGAATACATTCAGGTGACATGTGGCGACAAGCCGCGGCAGTTACAGAATTCTTTGTGATTCTTGTGTGTCTTTGCGTCCTGGTGGCGAAGAAGAAGGCACAATCGAAACGGAGTTTCTAGTTGAGTAGAAAATCGCTCGTTAGCAGGGCATCCAATCGCATCCTTCATCTGCTGGCCCGCTCGTCACCCGGGGCGACCACGCTGCGCCCGTTCCTGCACAGGCTCCGAGGCGTGACTATTCGTGAGCGCGTCTTCATAAGCGACGAGGTTTACATCGACAACGAGTACCCGGAATGCGTGGAAATTCATGAGAATGTCCAGATCGGGATACGCACGATCATCCTGGCACATACCAGGGGACCTGGCCGCGTGGTCATTGAGAAGTTCGCCTACATCGGACCGAACTGCGTGATTCTGGGCCCCCCTGGACGCATATTAACCGTAGGAGAAGGGTCAGTCGTCGCGGCTGGATCCGTCGTAACGACCAACGTTCCTTCACACATGCTGGTCCGCGGAAACCCTGCCAGCCCGGTGGCGAAGGTCACGCTTCCCCTGCCGCTGGCGGACAACTACGAAGAGTTCATAACTGGCCTGGTTCCTGTGAGACACCCTGTCGCGCGAGTCGCTAATGATACCAAGTGAAGTAACGATCCTTTGCTGGTCTGAGCCGGAAAGTGAAGACCTCAATCTTGCCAAACTGGCGGAATTCCTCGGCCTGAAATCAAGCCTTCTCAGGATCAATACGGGATCTGCGGGAGTTGGCTATCTCGAACGGAATCTTCCGGAGCATCCGGCCTGTCTTGCAGTGAGCGGAACTACCCTTGCGCGGATCTTTTCCGGCTCCAATTCTGACAACGAGCTTAGATCCTTTCTCTTGCGGAGGGTGTCTCACCTTCTGATATACGCCACCGAACCTAGCCAGTCCTGCGGTGCCGCGCTGAGTTACCTGACCGAGGGCGCCGTCACTTCGATCGCCCCCGTGCAGAATCCGGAGTCGAAATACGAGATAAGCCCCAAACACAGAGAAGTATGCAGACAACTGACGGGTCTCACCTTCGGTCGCACCAACGAGCGAACCGATCTTACATTTGCCGGCCGTCAAGACAACTTGTCCAGCCTGATTAAGATCGGGGATCGAACGTTTTTTGCGGCACTGGAGCGTGACACGTGTACTATCTTTATTGTTGGCTGTAACACTGTTGCCGACATTGATACAGTTGTTTCACCTCTCGCTGACGTTGGTTCCTACTTCTCCCGGCTCATCCCGGCGATGATGTTCCTCAAGCGTGTGTTCAGAGACAAGGCCTGGCATGCGCGCAAACCCTACGCCAATTTCACGGTCGATGATCCCTTGTTGCAGGAAAGCTATGGCTTCCTGAACTACCGGACGCTGCTCCAGACGATGGACAGGTGCGGGTTTTTCACGACTATCGCTTTCATCCCCTGGAACTTCAAGAGGACGGACCCCAACATCGCGGCCCTGCTCAGATCGAGACCAGACCGATTCTCGATCGCCGTTCATGGCTGCGACCACACCGGAGCAGAGTTCGGCTCAGACGATACCACGCTTCTCAACCGTAAAGTGCGGGCTGCACTGCTACAGATGAATGACCATCAACAGGCCACCGGCCTGGCGTTCGACAGGGTGATGATCTTCCCCCAGGGCAAGTTCGCTGCCGCAGCCATGAAAACCTTGAAGGCCAATAACTTTGTTGCCGCCGCGAACAGCCCTTCGGTACCCTCCGGCCGGGCCGCCGGGCCTGTGCGTCTCAGGGACCTGCTGGACGTGGCGATGCTGAACTATGAAAGCTTCCCTCTTTTTCTTCGGAGATACCCTCGAGACCTTTTCCATTGCGCTCTCGACCTGTTCCTGGAAAAACCCCTTCTTTTGCTCGAACACCACGGATACTTCCGGAAGGGCTATGACGATATTGCTGAGTTTGTTTCACGGATTAATTCTCTGGATGAGAACCTCTCATGGCATGGGCTTGGTCATGTCATCGAGCATTCCGTTCTCAGCAAGATTGGTTCCGGGCCGGACCTTCAAATGAAGCTTTATTCTCATGGCGCATGTGTAGCCAACACTTCAGGCCAGGGAACGACGTGCGTGATGAGCAAGGCAGACTCGGGCAATCTGGGCTTCGAGGCGGTGACTCTGTCAGGCAAGCCGGTACCCTTCATAGTTGAGAGTGGCGCTGTCAATCTTTCGGTGCACGTCGACGACGGGGCAAAAGTGCGTCTCGAAATGATGTTCAAGAATCCTTGGGACGGTCTGGACTCGGGCTCTCGAATGCCGGAACACGTGACGGCTTTCGTCAGGCGGCGTCTTTCTGAAATGAGGGATAATTACCTTTCAAAGCACGAGCCCTTACTGTCATTCGCTTATAGGGTCAAGGACCTTCTTGTAGGCCCGCAGCGATAACCGGCACGGGGAGACAATGACGGAAAGAGCTTACGAATTGGACGCCAGGGTCAGCAGCGCAGTTTTCAGGGCGATCGATGATCTCAATCAGATGTTGCCGCAGGAGCACTGGCTGGCGAAATCCCACGAAACGCCGATCCTTGGTCCCACGGCCGTCTTGGATTCGATGGGCTTCGTCAATCTCATCGCAGCCGTTGAGGAGAGCGTCGCGGCGGAGCTCGGCCTGACCGTCTCTCTCCTGGGCCGGGAAGAGCGGAGAGGCGCGTTCAAGACGGTAGGCACGCTTGTCACATACATCTCAGAAGTTCTTACAGCGAAAGCTGCGGCAATCCATATAGACTGACACTTTATGACCGGAGCTTTGCGCTGCTCTCCTAGTCCAATGGTTCTGTCCGTCGCGCTGGCGGAGTTGTCCGTCATCATTTTCGTCGGCCTGAATCGGACGCTGCACCATTTGTGGCCGACAACACGCAACATAATTCACATGCAGAAGACACGCTCCTGATGGATACAAAGCGAATCGTCCTGCTGTTTGGGATATGGCTGATCTTGAGCCTGTTCTGCAACGATCTCACCAACTACGGAAACATTCCGCTCGGCCTCAATGTTCGCGTCGACCGGATCGCAATTATAGTGCTGCTGGTTTCATTTTTGAAAAACCGTTCCGGGCAACGAACACGTGTGCCGTCAAACAAAGTCGAATTGGGCATGTTGTGGTTTTTTCTGATATCATTCGGTTCCTGCATTCTCTTTGGAGCCATTAACGCAGCGAACCATCGGTATATCAGCAACTTGGTCAATTTCGCCGTCATACCGGCCGTTCTCTTTGCCATTGCCCGCAGGCTGACCTTTGATGAAAAGGCCCTCCTACTCCTCATGCGTTTCTTCCAGATTGTCGGGCTCTATCTCGGCGTGACTGGAATTCTGGAACATTTCCAGGTCATCTCGCTGATATTTCCCAAGTATATAATGGATCCGACCGTGGGCTTGCATTATGGCCGGGCGCGCGGACCATTTGGCAATGCGGCGGTCATGGGTGGCGCATTGACTCTGATCTTCTTTTGGATCCTGTGGTATCAAACGCACGTCAAGAAGAGTTTGCTTAATCTGATGCTCCTTCTTACGACATTTGTGTCACTTTACTTCACGGATACTAGATCAGCGTGGCTCCTATTTTTTACATCGTTACTGGTCTTGACATTATTTTCAAAGATCGTCAGGAAAACGTGCTGTGTCGCCGGGGTCTTGCTATTGGTCATTTATTGTTCCGGAATTTTCTCGAAATTCTCGGCTTACCAACCTACCCTATTCTCCCGCAGGGAAGGGCCCGTCGAGGATCGAATGAACATCATGGAGATAAGCCTTGCGATGTTTCGGGACCGACCCCTGCTCGGCTTTGGATATGGAAACTATGAACTGTCCAATGATCCGTATTTCGAGAGGTCTAGCGTGCCCCTGAGGGGCAATGGTGAAGGTCAGCACAATACTATACTGGGACTCTTGGTCGAGTTGGGAATCATCGGTACGCTTCCCTACTTATATATTTATGGGTTCTTTATCCGCAGCGCATTGAAACAGTCTCGGACGCGTGACGGCCGAAACCCGGTGGGAAGAGAGATGGCAGCAACACAGCTCGCCTTACTTTTGGGAATCGTGGTGTACATGCAATTTAGCGATGTTCGATTTTTTAACGTTGTGAATGAGATTGTGTTCTGGATGTCGGGTGTTGTTTGTTCTGCAGGGAAGGGGGTGCTTGCTCAGGAAACTGTCAGGTTCGAAGCGGCTTGAGTTCGGCCGTGGCGTGGTGGAAACACGGATCGTTATCTCGAGATGGTGTAAGTCTGATTGTTTACCGCTGTCGGCGTTCACGGATAAGAGTGGCGCTTGGGGACCGTGCATCCCTCGTTCCGACATTCCCGCGGTGACTCGCGTCGACTATTGGGCTGGTAGTGAGACGATGCGTCGGGCGACGGATCCTGCACCGGGGTCCTGGAGCGAAAAGCGGCACGTTGCCTCGTCCGAAGACATGCTCCGCGGATGCGAAGGCGCTGGCCGCGATAGTCGCCCAAACGCCGAATCTCCATGAGTGATACCTGCCTTAGCCGCAAAGAGTACAACTTCTACAATGTAACCCTGGAGCGGTCGATTCGTGAATTTTTTTGCTTGCGTGACGAAGTTCTTGTGAAGTAAGATGCCGCTCGTCTATCCCCTCGCCGCAGCCGGATATTTCCCGGAGATCGTCGCTTCGCCCAAAGCTGTACTTGTCGTGGAAAAGGCGTCTTCTAGTGATTGAGATCACACATCTTTGGTGTCTCAGGTCGATCATCTCTAACGGGATGATCGATCGGCGTCAGAAATCATTAGCGGAACCTGCGTAAATTTGGTTTCTGGATCATTCCTCACGAGGAAGTTTTTTGGGTTGCTGTCGACCAAGCAAGTCGTTGTTGGCGCGTGGCAATCAACACTGACGAGAGGCACCAAGGAGAATGTCGTATGAAATACACGGATTCTAGACTAATGATGGTACTGGCGGGTCTGGGTTGGCTCGCCCTGTCGGCGTCGGCTTTTGCCGCCAATCAAACGACCCCTGGGGCAGTTACGCTGAGTTCGACTTTCGAGTGCATCAGCGTGCGCGCCGCCTTCTCCGGCGACGACAACGCCAACAATTCGGCGGGGATTCAGTTTCGTCGAGCGGGTACAACAACTTGGCTGAACGCCTATACGCCGGCCATTGATCGCCGCACCAGCGTCAATGGAAACGACAATTCCGCGAATGCGTTTCAGGCGCGCGGGAGCATTGTGGGGCTCACGCCCAACGCCTCCTACGAGATCCAGGTGACCTGGACCGACGCTGATGGCATTACGGGGAGCGCCGCCTCCACGGCCTCGGTCTCCACGTTAAGCTACAATCCTCCGGCGCCCGGCACCACCCGGTACGTGGACGCATCCGCGGGTTCGGAGGGGAGCGGCACCTCGAGCAGCCCTTTTAAGACCATCACCAACGCCATTGCACAATCCAACGCCGGCGATACTATCATCGTGAGGGCTGGCAGCTATCCTTCCTTCACGATTTCAAAATCTG
>Ga0066686_10000493_pt1 | contig 13653 bp, 12 predicted proteins | sample GraSoiAngelo_135_FD_65627 | JGI IMG/M metagenome (GOLD analysis project Ga0066686, IMG submission 65627) | Grasslands soil microbial communities from the Angelo Coastal Reserve, California, USA - 14_0929_05_40cm | ecosystem: Environmental > Terrestrial > Soil > Grasslands | place: USA...
GGTTGTCCTCATGTCGCCTGGAGCGATGGCTGCGGCGAGACCGGAGTGGTGCTTGGCGTTGATTCCGGCACGGTCCGGATCTTCAGCGCCTTCTTGACCTCAGACAGCACGATGATGGAAAGCGCAACCAGCAGGCAGACGCCCCACTGCCCCAGCGTGAGGCTCTTGGTGTCGAGCAAGTTCTGCAGCGGGCCGAACTGCGGGGTAAGGATGATCGTAAGGATCGACAGCCCGCTCCACTTGAGGAGCTGCGGGTTGCGGAGGATCTCACCGCTGAAGAGGGAACGGTCTTCGTCCGCGGTCTCCAGTGAGAAGAAGAGGTTGAACAGCGCGAAAGTGGTGAGCCCGAGCGTGTGGGCCAGGCTTGCATCTTTCGAGTTCGAGGCAATCACGGCCAGGGTGCCGACCGTCATCAGAAGACCGTTGACGACCAGCCAGATATACATCCGGGCGCCCAGGACCGGCTCGTCCTTGGGACGGGGGCGCAACGCCATCAGGCCTTCGCGCGGCTTCCCAAGGCCAAGCCCGAGGTTCTGAAAGAGTCCGACGCTGAAGTTGAGCCAGAGCGTCTGCAAGGGAAGAAAGGGGATGCCTCCGAGAATGTTGAAGATGGCGGCGCCCAGGAAGATCCCGACGAATCCGAACAGGGTTCCTATCTGGAACCGGATGTAGCGCATCAGGTTGTCGTAGAGACTGCGGCCTTCCTCGACGGCCTTGACGATGGTGGCGAAGTTATCGTCGGTAAGGATCATGACCGCGGCCTCCTTGGCGACCTCGGTTCCAGTGATCCCCATCGCCACCCCGATGTCAGCATCTTTCAACGCCGGAGCGTCGTTGACGCCGTCGCCGGTCATCGCGACTACGTCACCATGATGTCGCAGCACCTCGACCAGCTTGACCTTGTGCTCGGGGGTCACCCGCGCAATCACGCCAACCTCGTCGATGCGGGCTTCCGCGTCGGCCTCGCTCAGCGCGCCGAATTCCTGCCCGGTCATCACCTGGCCGCGAATGCCAAGCTCGCGTGCGATCGCCTCGGCGGTGACCGCGTGGTCTCCGGTGATCATGCGCACCTTCATCCCTGCACCGGTCGCCTTCGCGATCGAGACTTTGGCCTCGGCCCGTGGCGGATCGACGATGCCGACCAGGGCCAGCAGCGTCAGGTTGCTGACGAGCGCGAGTAGGTCTCCTCGGGGATTGAAGGCGGCCGGATCGATATCGCGCATCGCCGTCGCCATGACTCGGAGACCCTGCGCTCCGAGCCGCCGGTTCTCTTCGAGGTAGCGGTCCCGGACACCAGCAATGGGTACCGCGGCACCGTCGGCGTTGTAGACGGAGGCGGCGCGCGCCAGCAGCTGGTCGGGCGCGCCTTTGACGTAGCAACGGATCACCGGGCGCCCGTCAGGCGCCTTCAACTGGTGGAAGGTCGCCATCAGCTTGTAAGCGGCATCGAACGGCACCTCCGCCACCCGCGGGTATTCCTGACGGGTCAGATCGGGATCGACGCCGCCCTTGGCGGCGAGCACGACGAGCGCCCCTTCCGTCGGGTCACCGACGAGCTCGCCGTTGCGAACCGTGGCGTCGGCGGTGAGCGCCATGGGCAGCAGGAACGTGTCCAGCGGCACATCGGTCTGCCCGCCGACTCGCGTGATCGTCCCCTGGGTCGAATATCCCTCTCCCGAAACGGCATAGCGCCGGCCTGCGATGGACATCTGGACGGCGGTCATCTGGTTCAGGGTGAGGGTTCCGGTCTTGTCGGAGTTGATCGCCGAGGTCGATCCCAGCGTCTCCACCGAGCGCAATCGTTTGACGATCGCTCCGGCTTTGGCCAGTTGCGTCGTGCCGATGGTCAGGACCGTCGTCACGACCGCCGGCAGCGCGGTCGGGATCGCTGACACGGAAAAGGCGACCGCCGCAAGAAAGAGGGTCTGGAACGGCTCGCCCCGAAGCAGCCCGAGCGTGATCGAGGCTACCAGCGCAAAGCCGGCGATGATGAGGATCTGCCCGGTCAGCCGATCGAGCTGGACGGTGAGTGGCGTCTTCTCCGCCTTGGTGGTTTGCAGCATCCTCGAGATGTGCCCGACCTCGGTGGCCATCCCGGTCGCGGTCACCACGATGGTTCCAGCACCACGGGTCACGTTCGTATTCATGAAGGCCATGTCGAGCCGGTCACCGAGCCCGCTGTCCTTGGACACGGTTTCGACCTGCTTGGGGACGGGCACGCTCTCGCCGGTGAGCGCCGATTCGTCGATCTCGAGCGTGGCCGCGCGAATGATCCTGGCGTCGGCGGGTACGATGTCGCCCGCCTCGATGTTGACGACGTCGCCCGGAACCAGCTGGTCCATGGGCAGCTCGCTGAGCTGCGCGTCGCGCCAGACCTTGGTCTTGACGACCATCATCTTTTGCAGGGCGGCGACGCTGGCGGCGGCTTTCCCCTCCTGGTTCAGCCCGAGGAACGCATTGAACAGGGTGAGGATGATCAGGAGGATGCCGGTCAGCAGCTGATGGGGGATGAACAAGCAGATGATGCCCGCCACCAGGAGGACGATCTGCATCGGGTCTCCGTACTGGCGCAGGAATGCCTGCCAGCGCGGCTCCTTCTTTTCCTCGGCAAACTTATTGAGGCCGAAGCTCTCGCGTCGTTTCGCCGCCTCTTCGGTGCTCAGGCCGCGATTGGGATCGACGTGCTGCGCCTGGAGCGCGTCGCCCACGCTCACGGCGTAGAGCGGCGGTTGCTCCGGGGCGGTCGGTTTTGCCGTTGCTTCTGCGATGGCCATGATCAGCGACCTCCAGCCTTTTTCTTGCCGTTCTTCGTTTTCCCCTGGCGCTTGCCCGGTCGACTTTCCGCTTCGAGCTCACGACGCGCCGTCTCGAGTGACGCCTTCGCCTCCGAGCTGGCGGTCGGATACTCCGGATCGATGTCCAGGAGCGCATCGCCGATGGCCGCCGCCGCTACCAGCCGCGAGAACCACTTGTTGTCCGCCGGAACCACATACCAGGGCGCCCATTTGGTGCTGGTATTGCTGAGCACGTCCGAAAATGCTGCCTGGTAGGCATCCCAGAACGCTCGCTCGCGCACATCCGACGCGGTGAACTTCCAGTTCTTCGACGGCTGGTCGATGCGCGAAACGAACCGCTCCCGCTGCGCCTCCCTGGAGAGATTGAGGAACAGCTTGACGATGCGGACACCGTTGTCCGAGAGGTAGCGCTCGTAGTTGTTGATCTCGCGGAACCGTCGCTGCCAGATCCCATCACCCGCACCTTCCTGCCCAGCCGCTCCATCAGGGAGCTTCTGCGTCTTGAGCAGCTGCGGATGGACGCGGACCACCAGCACCTCTTCGTAATACGACCGGTTGAAAATGCCGATGCGCCCGCGAGCCGGAATCTTTGCCTGGTAGCGCCACAGGTAGTCGTGGGCCAGCTCGTCGGCGGACGGGACTTTGAACCCGCTGACGTCGACGCCTTGCGGGTTCACGCCGCTCATCACGTGACGGATGGTGCCGTCCTTTCCGGCGGCGTCCATCGCCTGCAAGATAACGAGTACGGCATGGGTGCTCTGCGCCGCCAGCCGCGCCTGGTAATCGGCGAGCAGCGTGATCCCGGCCTCGAGGATTTGCTGGGCCCCCGCCCCATCCTCGCGGTTATAACCCCCCGTCGAGGTGGGATCGAAGTCGTCCGGGAGCCGGACCTTCCCGCCGGGGGGCACCAGGAACGGCTTCACAAATTTCCTAATCCGCTTCGGGCTCAGGTCGGGCTTCGATTTGATCTTGATCGGCATCTCAGGCCACTGGCGCCAGCGTGGCTCGCGAGACGGCAATCTGGTCTTCGACCCGAGCCACGATCTCGCTGATGCCCGAATCCCGATCCAGCCGATCGTTGAGCGTGATCGCCGCATTGATCAGCGCCAGGTGCGTGAACGCTTGGGGAAAATTGCCGAGTTGCTCCCCGGTCAGGCCGATCTCCTCGGCGAACAGCCCGACATGGTTGGCGTAGGTCAGCATCTTCTCGAAGGTGAGGCGCGCTTCCTCGATGTAGCCCGAGCGCGCCAGGGCGTCGACGTACCAGAAGGTGCAGAGTGAGAACGTCCCCTCCGAGCCCGCCAACCCATCGGGCGAAGCGCTCGGGTTGTAGCGGTATACCAGGCTGTCGGAGACCAGCTCACGCCGCATAGCTCGCAGGGTTTCGATCCAGCGCGCGTCCGAGGGAACGACGAAATTCACCCGCGGCATGTGCAGCAGCGACGCATCGAGGACGTCGCTGCCGTAGTACTGCGAGTAGGCACGCACGCGTGGATTCCAGCCTTTGTCGCTGATTTGCTGATAGATCGCGTCGCGAGCCCCAGCAAGCCGATTGACGTCTGCCGGCTTGCCGTCCTCGTTCGCCATCCGGATCGCGCGGTCGAGTGCGACCCACGACATCAGCCGCCCGTAGACGAAGGGCCGGCGCCCGCCGCGGGTCTCCCAGATGCCCTCTTCGGGCTGGTCCCAGTGCTCGATCAGCCAGTCGAAGACCCGCAATAACGAGCGCCACCCTTCGTAGCCGGCTTTCAGCTCCTTCCGCTGCGCGATGTACAGGGCATCCACCATCTCGCCATAAATGTCCAGCTGCAGCTGGTCACCGGCACCGTTGCCAATCCGGACCGGGCGCGAGCCGCGATACCCTTCGAGGTGAGGCAGCGATTCTTCAGTCAGATCGGAGGAGCCGTCGATCCGGTACATGATCTTCAGAGGTCCGGATGGCCCCTCGCCGCCTTCGGTCAGGCGCCGGTAGAGCCAGACCATGAAGGCCGACGCCTCGTCGACGAAGCCGAGGTTGAGCAGGGCTTCGACCGAGAACGCCGCGTCGCGTATCCAGGTAAACCGGTAATCCCAGTTCCGCTCTCCCCCGACCTGTTCGGGCAAGGCCGCGGTGGGCGCCGCAACCAACCCGCCGGTCGGCGCATAGGTCATCAACTTGAGGGTGATAGCCGAGCGGGTGACCATCTCTCGCCAGCGGCCGCTGTAGGTCGAGCGCTTCACCCAAGAGTGCCAGAAGTCGGTGGACTCCTGGAGCAATTGCTCCACCTCACCAATTCCCGGTCGGTGCAACTCCTGGGTCGGCGCCGAGTCGAGCATGACGAATGCGCCCTGGCCGGCTCTCAGGGTCTGCTCGCCGCGGATGTCGTTGCCGGCTGTGGTCAGGGGGAAATCGCTGACCAGCGCCAGCTGCTGGTCATTGCTGCGAAAAACGGCCTCCGAATCCCTCAGCTGCAGATCGTGGTCCCGGCGCGCGTAGTCAAAGCGCGGTTCGCATTCCAGGAGGAATCGGAGTTGCCCGCGCACCACCCGGATCAGGCGCGCGATGCGATGACGCGGCGTCGGGGTGTTGCGCTGGACCAACGGCATGAAATCGATGACCTCACCGACGCCATCGGGCGTCATGAAGCGAGTCACGAGGTTCGCCGTGTCGGGCAGGTATATCTGCCTGGTCTTGTATCCGGTTCCGATTGGAGCGATACGGCAGCGGCCTCCCTTGTCCGCGTCGAGGAGCGCAGCGAAAACGCTCGGGGAATCGAAGCGAGGGGCGCAGAACCAGTCGATCGTTCCGTCCCTGGCGACCAGGGCCGCGGTTTGAAAGTCGCCGATGAGTCCGTGGTCGGCAATCTCCGGGTACTTTGTGCTCACCATGCGGCTTAGCGTCCTACAACGTTGCCGCACCGACGAGTGTCGAAGGGCCTAAGTTCGAAGGACTTCGATGATCGAAGAGCTAGGCCGCTTGGACCCGGCATCATGTACAGCCGGCCTTGGCCTCGGCCTCCTCGATGAAGGCGATCAAGTCGTTGTTGGGGAGACCGGTGGCCCGTTGGTGCGCCTCGCTCGTACGTTTGGCCGTGGTCAGCAGCCGCTCCAGGGCCGGGCAGTCCTTGGTCGCTACCGCGTCGGCGATCCTCGCGCGCAGTGTCGGCTCGTAGGTCGCCCAGCGAACCGCCAGGGCGTTGGCGCAGCTCACGAGCGTGACGGCCGCGACCGCGAGAGCGCCGGCTCGGATCGTGATCAGCACCTTAGGTGCCCCCCAGGGCGGGGACAGCAATGCCAAGCAACATGAAGAGGACGGTTAGAACCAGCAAGATCCCGAGCAGCGGGCCAACGAAGCGTAGGTACCGGTCATAGCGGACCTTCCCGAGGGCCAGCCCGCCCATGATGATGGCCGAGGTCGGCGTGAAGAGGTTCACCCAACCGGATGCGGACTGATAGGCGGTGACCACCATCGCCCGGCTGACGGACGCGAAGTCACCCAGTGGGGCAAGAATCGGCATTGCCAGCGTTGCGTGACCTGATGACGACGGCACCAGGAATGCCAGCGGAATGTTGATGAAGTACATGACGACGGCGAACACCCCAGCCGACAGTCCGGTGACGAGCGACTCGAGCGAATGGAGCACCGAATCCGTGATGTAGGCGTTGTTCATGATCACTGTGACGCCGCGGGCGACGGCGATGATCAGCGCGGCGCCAATGAAGTCGCCGGCACCGGCAATGATTCCACTCACCGTCCCCTCCTCGCCAAGGCGTCCAACCAGGCCGACGATCACCGCAGCCACGATGAACAGTGCTGCGAGCTCCGGGAAATACCAACCCAGCGTGATCCCCTCCAGGGACGAACTGAAATCGCTCCATGGGATGACGGAGAAAATCATCAGCCCAAAGGTCAGGCCGACAATCCAGAGGACGACTCGTTGCCTGGCCGTTAACGGAGCGGCGCTGGCCGCCGGCGCAGCGACGGAGACATCCTCGAGTGACCCCGGCACCAGCGACTTGGTTGGATAGGCGTGAACCTTGCGGGCGTAGCGCAGCACATAGATGACACTCACGGCGGTGAGCACCAGGTACATCAAGATCCGCAGCGCGATGCCGTTCCCAAGGGCCACGTCACCGCCCGCCGAGGCGACACCTGTGGCGAAGGGGTTGACGGTCGAGGCGAGCGTGCCAACGCCGGCGCCGACCATGATGAGGCTCACACCCACCATCCGGTCGTAGCCGATCCCGACGATGACCGGCACGACAATCGCATAAAAGCCGAGGGTCTCCTCGGCCATGCCGTAGGTCGTGCCGCCGATGGAAAAGATCACCATCAGGATGCCGATTAAGAGCAAGCCACGGGTACGGAAGCGCTGCGTGATGCGGCTGACGCCGGCATCGAGAGCGCCGGTCCGGATAGTCACCGTGATGAAGGCGCCGATCGCGAGGACGAAGAAGAAGACCGCGGCGGCACCGGCCAGATCACCGGCGTTGTAGGGACCGGTGTCCGCCGGCGGCGTGACGATCTCCGCAGCAATGGGCTGGCCGCTGCTCGTGGCCCCGCAGGTTTGCTGTCCAGCCTTGGCGATATCTGCTGGTGGATTGGGAATCGGCTCGGACGGCGCGCGAATACCGTACAGCCCGTTGACGGGGGACAACCAGAGGTCGTACAGCCGATTGGCAATGTTGAGGTCGACAGTGGTGTTCGCAAAGGTGCCCGGAATCGGTTTAGGGGTTCCTCCGTCGCAGCTGACATACGCGTACGAGCCCGGCTTGATGATGAAGGTGAGGGCCCACACCAGCACCAGGACCAGGAACAGGATGGTGAAGGCGGTCGGGAACTTGAAGCCGCGCTTCGGCTTGTCGGGTGCCTGGGTCGCCGGTGGTGCGGGAGTCTTGGTCGCCACGAGCGTGCCGGCTAGAGGCCGTCTCGCTGCAGCGGGCACGTCATGCAGTGACCACCGCCGCGGCCCTTGCCCAGCTCGAAGCCCGGAATTGGAATCACGTCGATGCCGGCCTCCCGCATCTTGGAGATCGTGAAGGTGTTGCGCTCGTAACTGACGACCACGCCGGGCGCGAGGGCTACCGTGTTGTTGGCGTCGTCCCACTGCTCTCGCTCGGCCTGGTATCGATCGCCCCCGGTATTCACCACCCTCAGCTGCTTGAGCCCGAGCGCGTCGCGGACGGCTTCCAGGAAGTCCTTTTCGACCGTGACATGGAATCGTCCCGCATGATTCCCGGGCCGCAAACTGATCGCGCGAATGCTCTCGACCACTGCCGGAAAGGCCGTGACCGTGTCACGGTCGAGCATGGTGAAAACGGTGTCGAGATGCATGTGGGCGCGGTCTTTGCTCATCAAGGCCACGATGACCCGCTCGGCCGCCCCCCGGCTGAAGAGTGCGCCGGCGATTTCCTCGATCATCCGTGCCGTGGTTCGCTCGCTGAAGCCAGCGAGCACCGTGCCATTGCCAATCGGCATGACGTCACCGCCCTCCAGCGATGCCGGGCCGAAGAGGTCGAGGCTGAGTGGGCCACCGTCTCGGGCCAGGTGCGGGTACCAGAGTTCCCAGTCGGCATCGATGAACATGGGGTGGTAGCGGTAGATGGCCAACAGGTTTAGCGATTCCCGGCGGCGCGCCGACCAGAACATGGGGTTGACGGTGACGCCGCCGAAGAGCCAGGCGGACGAATCGCGGGTGAAGAGCTGGTTTGGAAGCGGTGGCAAGACGAAGAGGTTGTCATCATCGTTGCCGGCGGCGATCAGGGAAAAGGACTTCAGCCGACGCCAGTCGGGATCAAGCTCACCAATCGTCAAGCCGCCGATCAGGTAGGTCGCAAGCCGGTCCGGGCTCAGGGCGCCGAGCATGATGCGGATCTCCTCGGCCAGCGCCCCGCCGACCGTCACCTGGTTCGCCACCGCGTGGATGACCTGATTGCGCGCCGCCTCGCTGCCCTGAAGCGCCTCGACGAGCAAGTCGCGGACGTAGTACACGTCAACACCGCGGTCGCGCATCACCTTGACGAACTGATCGTGTTCCCATTGCGCCCGCTCCACCCATAAGACGTCGTCGAAAAGCAGCTCATCGTGATTGGCAGGCGTTAGACGCTTGAGGCTCAGCTCGGGACGATGCACAAGGACTTTTCGCAGGGTTCCGACTTCGGAAAAGACACCGAATGGGCCAGCCGCCGTGGCCGGCCTCTCGCGTTCGCGAACAGCAATTGAACTCATTTCTCCTGACACTCCTACTTGATGTCGCCGGCGGCTGCCGGGTCGGGCTGGTCGACCGCCGCACGCATGACCTGGGTCCCCTTCTTGCCGGCGACGATTTCCGCGATATCGCCCAGCCCCCCGATAGCGGCCCGTTTGCCGGTTATCCGCGCGAAGCGCATCGCCGCATCGACCTTGGGGCCCATGGAGCCTTCGGCGAAGTCGTGCTCCGACAGTTCCTCGGGCGTAATCGTGAGCAACTGGCGCTGCCGCGGTGTGCCCCAGTCGACGAAGACCCCCGCGACATCGGTCGCCATCACAAGAAGGTCGGCACCAAGATCCTCCGCGAGCAGTTCGCTCGCCAGGTCTTTGTCGATGACGGCCTCGACCCCGACCATCCTGCGCCCGTTGCCCGGTTCCGAGGTCGTCGGAATGCCACCCCCGCCAGCGCAGATGACCAGGACGTGACGATCCAGGAGATAACGGATCGGTTCGATCTCGACGATCCGTTGAGGCCGCGGCGATGGCACGACTCGCCGCCAATAGGCACTGTCTTGCTTGAACACCCATCCTTTCCCGCCGGCGAGCTGCTGCGCCTGCTCCTCCTCGTACAGGGGGCCGACGAACTTCGTCGGGTCCTTGAACGCCGGATCGGCGGCGCTGACCTCGACTTGCGTCAGCAACGTGGCCATCAACGTGTCGGGTGGCATGGCGTTGCTCAGCTCTTGCTCGAGCAGGTAGCCGATCATCCCCTCGGTCTCCGCCCCAAGCACGTCGAGTGGATACGGCTCGACCTCGCGGTAGGCATCCGCCTGGAGTGCGAGCAAACCCACCTGTGGCCCATTGCCGTGCGCCACGACGAGTTCGTGGTCCGCAACCAGGGGCGCCATCGCTTCCGCCGCGATCCTGGCGTTGCGACGCTGGACTTCGGCCGTCATCGGCTCCGAGCGGCGAAGCAGCGCATTGCCGCCGAGCGCGAGCACGATTCTCATGCGGCGGCTCCCGCGGCGGCCGCCGGGACGCGTTCCGGCATCGGGGTCGCGCTGGCCCCCGCGTCCTGGCCGATCGTCGCCACCATGACCGCCTTGATCGTGTGGACGCGGTTCTCGGCCTCGTCGAAGACGATCGAGCGGGGGGACTCGAAGACCTCGTCAGTTACCTCCAGGGCGTCGAGCCCGTAGTGCTCATAGATCTCGCGGCCTACTTTTGTCTGCCGGTCATGGAAGGCAGGCAGGCAATGCATGAACTTGACGTCGGGGTTGCCGGTTTTCCGGACGACATCCATGTTGACCTGGTACGGTTTGAGCAGGTCGATGCGCTCCTTCCACACCGACTTGTCCTCCCCCATCGACACCCAGACATCGGTGTAGAGGAAGTCGACGCCCTGGATCCCCTCGTCGACGTTGCTGGTGATGCGTAAGCGCGCTCCGCTCTCTTGCGCCAGCCGCCGCGCGCTCTCGACCAGCTCCGCATCGGGCCACAGCGTTTGGGGCGCGCAAATCCGGACGTCCATCCCCAGCTTGCAGCCAGTGATCATCAGCGAGTTGCCGGTGTTGAAGCGGGCGTCACCGAGGTAGCAGTAGGCGATCTGGTTGAGCGACTTGCTCGAATGCTCGCGCATCGTCAGGATGTCGGCCAGCATCTGCGTCGGGTGGAAATCGTCCGTGAGCCCGTTGTAGACAGGTACCGGCGAGTAGGTCGCGAGCTCCTCAACGATGGCCTGACCAAAGCCGCGGTACTCGATCGCGTCGTACATCCGGCCCAGCACGCGGGCGGTATCCTTGATCGATTCCTTGTGCCCGATCTGGGAGCCTTCCGGACCCAGATAGGTGACGTGGGCACCCTGGTCATAGGCCGCGACCTCAAATGCGCATCGGGTCCGCGTCGAGGTTTTTTCGAAGATCAGGGCGATGTTCTTGCCCTGCAACGCCTGGCCTTCATTCCCCCTATACTTCGCCGCCTTCAACTGTGCGGCGAGATCTAGCAGGTAGAGGACTTCCTCGGCGGTGAAGTCGGAGATTTTCAGCCAGTCGCGGTTGCGCAGATCAGTACTCATGCAGACCTCCCTTCAACACGGCAAGCACTGGTGGTGCGGATTGGCTCGTAAGGTGCGGTTTCATGCTCGCAAGCGTCACGACCGCAAGGACGGCCAGCATTCCACAACCGCGACGATCAGGCCCCGCGCCCGACCTGCATTGGCGGCATATACGAGCCAGGCACTGATCGCCGACAGGTGCCCTCGACCAACGCCGCGATTCGGATCGTCGACCATGCCCGAGGCCGCCGCCGGGTGACTCACACCACCATCAAACTCAGCATCGTCCGCCCGGCCAAGTGCCGAAAGGCTCAGCCGTTATGGGATGCGGACCTCCGATCGATGTGTCACGGAGGGGCATTGAACGGGCTCATCAGCACGAGATGCACAGCGAGCAACCTCGACGATGGATGCGCGTGCCATGCTCGATCGTCAGACCGGCGGTGTCGCCCCCCGGTTGAATCGGTCCGTTGGGCGCCACGATGACGAACATGAGGCTGGTCCAGGGCAGGAAGCGGCTGCCGGCCAGGGGGCGATGAAGGTGTTGAAGTTGTAAAAAGCATGCTGCCAGCGGAACGGATCGACGAGGTTCCAAATCAGCCGAGAGGCCCGACGCGCCTGGGCGCGTACCCAGAACGGCATAGCAGCAAGCCGGTAAGCGCCTAGCGCAGATAGGCCCTTGGGCTCTCCCGCTGCCTCAGGTTCCCTGACAGACTGTGGCCTGTCCGCGGTGGCCCGACAGGGTCCAGAGCCACGGAAAAACATCGAGGAGGTATCAATGGCAGCGAAACAGGGATCGACCGCGACCAAGAGCAGGTCGGCGTCCGTCTCGGCAAAGGTTGAAGACCACCTGCGGCGGATCGCCCGGTCAGATGACAAGGAAATCGAGACCATGGTGGGGATGCGTCAGGGGCTCAAGGACATCACCCAGCTCGATGACAGGAGCTTCGCGCTGGTCAAGATTGCAGCATTGATTGCCGTCGACGCTCCGCCGGCGTCCTACACGTGGCAGATCGGCAATGCGATCGCCGAAGGCGTCACGCCCGAAGAGGTGCTGGGAACGATGTGGGCGGTCGCGCCGCAGGTAGGGGGACCACGGCTGATTTCCGCGGCGCCGGAAATCATGCTTGCCCTTGGCCTCGTTCTCAACGAGGAAGATGGGGAGGACTGGAAATGATCCGGCGTCGCCGTCCCCTCTTGCGAGCGGCCGCCGTCGGTACCGTGGCGGGCGCCACGGCGGGCGCGGTTTCGGGTCGCATGAATCGAAATCAGGCGGGAGCCCAACAGGACGCGTACGCCCAGGGGCAGGCTGCCCAGCAGGAAGCGGACGCCCAACAGTACGCCGCACAGCAGCAAGCGGATGCCCAAGCGCAGCTCCAATATCAGCAGCAAGAGCTGGCACGCCAGCAGCAGGAGCTCGCTCGTCAACAGCAGCAGTTCGCGCAGCAGCTGGCCGCTCAACAGGCCCAGCAAAAGAGCTAGCGGCGGCTCGGAACACTACCACGAACCGGCCCCTTGAATCCTAGGGGCCGGTTTCATGCCGTCATCGAACGAGGGCTGTCATCGTCGAGTCAGGGAGGTGCCGTCGGGCTGGCGTCCCGGCCGGCAGCCCCATGTCAGCCACGGAACCAGGTGCCAAGGACTCGTCGAACCGACGTCGCCAACCGCCCAGTCCAATCGTCGGATTGCTCGGCCGCGGGGCGATAGCTTTCGCCAAATTCGGTGGCGAAGACGGCGAGATGACTTGAGTCGAGCACCGGCAGGCTGTAGACGTGGGCAAGGCGCGCCAGCGAGCTGGCTGTCGAGCCCGCGAGGAACATCGGCGCATAGCAAAGCGCCAGCGGGCGGGCAAACTCGCCACGGAAGCCTTCCTGATGGATGGTGAGCCGACCCCAAGCGAGGACCGCTCCCCCTACCAGCCCCGAGTTAATGGCGTCGACCATCTCATCTGCCTCGTGGTAGGCGTAGATGCCACAGGTACAGCCTTCGATTGGAGGCGTCGGCCCGGGTTGTTTCCGGTGCGGATTCGCCAGGGCCAGCGCCCCCGACTCGTTTTTGCATTCCGCTTTGAGGGCCACACCCGGGAGCCAGACCGCATAGCGATACGGCGAGGCCAAGCGCGGCCCGGTCAGCATCTCATCGATCCGCCAGACGCGAAACCCTATCGCCGGACTCATGGTGCACCGACCGGCAGCGGATCCGGCTCCCCGACCTCCTGAGGCCGCCTCTCCGGTTGGGGCACCGTGAGCGGCTCCTTCTCCGGTTCGGGCACCTCGACGGTACGGAGAGGAGGACTGCTCCATCCAAGTCCGTAGAGCATGCCTAGCCCTCCCGCATTCGCGCGAAGGCGTCGGTGCGACCCCAGCGACCGGGAATATCGAGGATCTGCAACCAGCCGATCTGTCCGGGAAGATGCGGGTCGACGATGAGATGCTCGCCAACCGGTTCCAGGCCGAGCAGGACCCGGAGTAGCAGTAGCGGTGCGCCTGTGGCCCAGGCCTGCGGGCTGCAGGCGGTCGTGTACTCCACGGGGAAGCGGGTCATATCGCGGCGAAAGCCGGCGAATGCTTCGGGTAACCGCTCATGAAAAAAGGTGGCGGCTTCCAGGATGCCCATCGCTACCCTGGCCGCCTCTT
>Ga0066686_10000496_pt1 | contig 13632 bp, 16 predicted proteins | sample GraSoiAngelo_135_FD_65627 | JGI IMG/M metagenome (GOLD analysis project Ga0066686, IMG submission 65627) | Grasslands soil microbial communities from the Angelo Coastal Reserve, California, USA - 14_0929_05_40cm | ecosystem: Environmental > Terrestrial > Soil > Grasslands | place: USA...
TAGAACTGTACTACAACAACTACTCAGATAGACTAAGAGATCAGCTGTACGACGAAATTCTGAGCAACCTCAACATAAGCTAGTCAGATGCTCGTGCGCATCTTTGATTCCGCCGTGCAGAGATGGGCCCGATGTCAAATGTCTGTTTATCGTAATGGCAGCACAGGGGGCTAGATCGTGCAAGCAAATCAATGTCGGATTCTCCAGTCGAAGCGCCAATTACGTTTGTCGGGGGCTTTGTCTGGCTTCTGATCCCTCGACTGCCTTACAGGCTCGAGGGTAATATTACGCGAGCGTTGTATTCTACACCCTGCAACTGAAGATATGAAGTTGGATGTCTGTGGCAACGGAAACATACACACCATGCTAATTCTCCAGCATTCACGGCTTCACGTACTGCCTTCTGTCCAATCGGACTATTTAGTGGAAAAGACAGAAAGCTCCTACTGAGATTGGGATGCTCGATTCGGAAAATTCGCTCGCAGGAATCGCAGAGAAACAATCTCCTAGATTCGGATGTAGCACCTAGTTTTCCATCTTGACGAAGCTCTAGTCTACCTGGTGTAAGCCTCACATTATCATCCGTTGTCAGCTCGTCCTTACCAGAGGGTTCATCAGTTCTTGGGGTCCCTCTCTTATCTCGCTCCAAGAAGCTGAGGGCTTCCTGCGCGCACTTCCCTGAATGGATCGGAATCAGTGGCGGGGTGGAGTCCTCGCCAAATATTATTGCATCTGCATTTGATGCAAGAAGGATTCCGGAACAAATAGCACATCTCCATCCCACGAGCTTTCGCACCTCCTTGTCATACAGTCGTCTCTTGTCTTTCTTTGACAGCTTACTGTTCGTAAAGACAACCGTCAAATCTGGACACACCGGCAGCTCCGAAGGCGTCAGTTTGGGACAGCCAAGAATTTGCGTATAAACCTCTATCTGATCGCTATCTTTCGTCCGGTTCCTTTGTGATCTTGCAGATTGACTCATAGTAGATGAAGGTGGCACCTCTGATATAGCCTACCACAAGGGTTAAGAATAGGCGCTTAGGCTATACCAGTGGTTGAATATGAGCAAAGAAATGCTGAAACAATTGGTCGTGACAGAGGAGGACCTCTTGAGCCAGGCTGTGGAGAAGGCGAAGAGTCTCATTGCAATAGAGGACAAAAGCGGCAATGTAATCTTACGACTGCCCAAAACATCCTTACCAGCCAGAACTCTCATCCATCTCTACCTGATTGGCACGTACTTCTCCCATCAAATGGGTAAGATGGAGTTTCCTAGCATGTCTCCTATCGCTCTCTCTCATGCAATTGGTGTTGACCCTTCGACTATCTCCGCACGGCTTACCGAGCTTGTAAATGCTGGATCTGTGAAGAAGACCGAGAAGGGCCCAGGGAAATATCCGAAAGGCGAATACAGCATCAACCCCTTCATGATGAATGAGCTTCTTGATGAGATTCTTCTCTCACGTCAGAAACCCTCAGCATCTCCTCTCTCGGGAAGCCCACTCGAAGACGGCAATCCAGATTCCTATCCAGACATCGGCAAGTTTGACAACCTTACTACTGCGATTACCAATCTATTGCAACCTCCATGGGGTAATACCCCACGCGACTGGAAGGAGATTCAACGAGCGCTTCGACACAACTCGATGATTTTCAGTGAAGGAAGCGTTACTGGAACTCTCACTCTGATGTATCAAGACCGCCGCTTGAGACGAGTCAAAGAGGGACGGTCTTTCAGATACATGCTGCCCTAAAGAGGTGATATCCAAAATGGAACATGAAATAACTGTCGGCGTTCAGTCTGGCAACATCATATTCAGTTTCAAAACAGACCGAGAAGGAAGCAATCTGAAGGAGGGTTTCGAGACAATCAACCACTTACTCTCTTCACACAGAGAACTCCTACAGAAAGCTATCAGACCCATTTCACCTGCCACGTCCATTGTCCGGGAACGAACGATTAACTCGCTGTCACAGCTCGGCATGCCAGCGGACGAGAAAGAGGCCATACTTAGTCACATTGATGACTTGAACCGCTTTGACCTCTTTGTCCTTCTGCTGCACTACTCAGTGGAACCACTGAGCTATGAACAAGTTATGTCGCTCTCAAAACAACTCGGCAAGCCAATCAAATACAACTGGCTGGACTCCGAACCTCATCGAGACAAACGCAAAGGCTTCATCATGTCTACGCCCATACCTGGAAGACAAGAGAAGCTGTACTCGCTCACAGCACGTGGAGAAAACAACGCCAAATCAACTATTGAGGCGCTCAAGAAGGAGCCTTACAAGGCTCCTCTCTAGCTTTTCCTGAAGGGGAAACACGAGATTTCTTACTCTGATCATCGGCCTTTGACACATCATCGTCAGAATCTCAGAGAATTCAGTCCAGTATCAGCATGAAGCCGCAGCGACCGCTTGTGATGAAACCATGGATATCGCATCATTTGCGTTTGAGATGGCAGCTTCGGCCCGGGACCTGCGATTCCCATCGTGTTCTGCGATCAAGCTTGGAATTATCAAGCGACCTTCGTACTTGTTTCCTACTCCCTCATACATATCTGCAAGATAGAAATATCCTACCAAAGCAGAAGTGAGAGCATCTACTTCATGATGGCTGACAGGTTCGCTTCCAGACTGCACAATTATTCCAGTATTCGCGAGATCGATCTTTAGACTCGCGAGATTGACGCGTTTCCTCGGGAATCCAAGGATGTCTTGGGCCGCGCCTGGATAACTTTCAATTACATACATGCGCCTCTTTCTGAGAGTCTTCGCAAGAGCCATTCCGCGCCGAGTGAGTGCCTGCATACTGGGTATGAGGCATGGATAGACATTGATTCCTCGTTTCTTCAGAATTCTTTCGATCTCACGGGTGATCCCAAATCGACGACATCTGCAGTTATCTCTTGTACAGGTTCGACCTCTTGGAAGAGATAGAGGCGAGTCGATTGAAACAAGAGAGGGTGACGCCGAAATCGTTCTCTGAATTATTTCCCGGTCAGTGAATGCTGTGCTGAGTCGAGCACTATTCCCAGACAATATGCAGACGCCGGTGGGACGTTCCTTCGATCCTGAAAGATCAATCCCCACAATAGAGGGAGTTCTTTCCCGTGCTCTGATCCTTCTAAGCAAGTTTGTTACCGTTGTTTCTCTGCTACGAATGGACTTCCTGTCCACCTTAACCAAGAGTGAGCCATTTGAAATAACATTCAGAGCATCACGATGAGCTTTTACCTCTATTTCATGATGAGGAAATCTGGGTCGAGGCAGAATCATATCCTGAACAGGGGTTCGTATCGGTCTTTCGCGAGCCCGTGATCTGTGGTTTCTACGACTAATTTTGGGGACAACGTACTGCAGGAACTTTGTCCTATAGCAATAATCCATCAAGGTCTTCAAGTTCCTCGTGTCAGAAAGATTGTACAAGATCAATCTTCGAAATGCCTCATCATCTCCCTTGAGAAATCTTCTCCACAGAACAGCTGCCTCTCTTCCACTTACATCCGCAATCTCTCCTCCTCTCCGAATCCCAAGCCTTTGCTCGATTTCCTTTAGTGGTCCCCCGATTCCAACACTCCTGAGAAGGAATCGCAAATCTAGGTGCACGTGTCGAATCGATAACCGGGGAAACGCTTTCTTGATGAAAGGTACGTCGAATAATTTGCCGTTAAATGTCACCAGAACATCGTATTTCTCCAGCAGTTTTGCGAAGTCGCGTAGGTTGTTATCTTTGACAAAAATGCGAGACTCTTTACCATCGAAGGTTCCTACAAGAGTAACGTCGTCGTAATAACGTGATAGACCCGTCGTCTCGACATCTAGAAAAAGGGTCCTGTCTCGGAAATCCCGATAAAGTCTCCAATGCTCGTTTTGAGGTAGATTCTGCGCAAAAAACGAAATGTCTCTATTCCTTAGGGCCTCAGTCCCTTTTCTCACGAAATCCCTAATGTGAATCTGCTTGTTGCTACTTATCCGAGGAAGCGGCCGTCTACCGTTCAGTTGAGACCATGATGTAACTCCGTGTCGCCAGAGATACTGCTCTGTCTTATTGCCCACCCCCGGAACGAAAATAAAGGATTTCCTTACCATTTGCGGGCTAGAGGTCGGGAGCAAGGACGAATTTTTCAGTTCCAAGGTGTCCGTCTACTTAATGGCTCCGATCAATTTTCCAGGCTATCTCTTTCTCACAACATCAACGACCTTAGCTAGCTCATCCTCTGAAACTCCATCGATGTCTCTTACGTTGATGACCTTGACCTCAGCCTCTTTGTAATTCCTGAAGAATTTTTCGTAAGCGGAGTTTATGCTGTCAACGTAGACAAATTCAATGTTTTTCTCGAACTCACGTCCCCTCTTCCGAATTCGGTCGAAGATCAACTCAGTAGGCGCTCTCAAGTACACGACGAGGTCTGGCTTGCGGATCCGTTTCTTAAAGTAGGAAAATAGTTCTGAGAACAATTTGTATTCGCGTTCGTTGTCTCTCAGGGTTACATCTGCGAAGATCCAGTCTTTGTCGAAAAGAAAGTCTGCAAAGACATCTGAGCTAAAGAGACCATCTGCCTCGGACTTAATCAATTGATGATAATGGATCAACAGGAAATTGACCTCAGTCTCGAAAGCATATTTCTTCGAATCAACGTAGAAGTCTGAAATGAAAGGATGCAACCTAGTCTCCTCGTGAAGCAGGTTACTGTGATACCTCTCTGCAACTAATCTGGCAGTAGTAGTCTTGCCGGATCCCATGCAGCCCTCAAAGACCACGTACATGCCTAGACCTGAAATCGGCGCTCTGAATATCTCCCTAAGTGAGCCCGTCAATTCTAAAGCTTCGCTTCGACGACCAGTGTCGAAAAGTGAGTGCTTCGGACTGTGTCTGGCCATTTCAGCTCACGTAGAGATACGCGTGCTAGGAGACAAGCGAGCCAGCTCGGATGCTGAGGTCCGATAAATCATTAAATCTCCAAAGGAATCGCATGGCGTCGAGGATTGAGATCACGCATGCAGGTAGGGTAGGACAATACCACTAACAGTGGTTATCGGAGCACAGTTTGGTGGTGAGGGCAAGGGAAAACTCGTCTCCCATCTCTCAATAGTTGACGATGCTGACATTGTCGTTCGGTGTGGGGGCCCTAACTCTGGTCATACGGTGGACTACGAGGGCTTTAGGATTGGACTGCGAATGGTCCCCGCGGGATTCGTGAACAGGCGAACCAAACTCATGCTTGCGCCTGGGGCCCTAGTCGACCCTAAGATTCTCTTTGCCGAGATGGAGAAATGTAACGTCGATTCATCAAGACTGATGATCGATAGAAACGCTTGCGTTGTTAAGGATGAGTATGCAAAGCTCGAGTTAGAACAGGGTCTTCGAAGAAGAGTTGGTTCTACGGCCTCAGGGACGGGCGTCGGGGTTGCTAAGAGAGCGCTTCGAGATGCGGATGTTCAACTAGCGCGAAATGTTGACGTCCTGGGCCCGCTCTTAGGGGACGTTTCAAAAGAACTGAATGATGCTCTAGACCAAGACAAGAAAGTGGTTGTTGAAGGCACCCAAGGCTTCGGTTTGTCTCTTTACCACACAGCTGATTACCCATATTCGACTAGTCGAGACACAACAGCAGCCGGATTCTTGTCCGAAGCTGGTCTTTCTCCGAGGCTGGCGACCGAAATCATAATGGGTGTTCGAACTTTTCCTATTCGAGTTGAAGGTAACTCTGGCCCCCTAGACGAAATCTCATGGGATCAACTCCAAAAAATGAGCGGTTGTCCATATCCCATTTTCGAGTACACAACAGCGACCGGCAGAACTCGCAGGATCGGATTGTTCGACATGGAGTTGGTCAAGAGAGCGGCAAGGGCCAACAGACCAACTTACCTAGCATTGCATGGTGCCGACTATTTGGATTACAGCAACAAGGGATGCACGAGGTACCATGGGTTGTCGGAGGCAACGACCAAGTTCGTGGAAAACCTTGAGGAATCCCTAAGCACCCCGGTTGCGTTTGTAGGCACAGGTCCAAAGAACGAAGAAATCATCGATAGAAGAAGAAGTGATCTGATCTGGCAACCCCAACAAGTTCAGACGACGCTGAAGGCGTAGACGAGAGAGAAGATCAAGTCCCCGAAGCGGGTCCCGGGGTCTTGCTTGGGGACGCAATTCAGAAGTACATAGAGAGATTGAAACCGAAACTCATCCAATTCGCCGACATCGAAAATAATCTTAGGCCAGCGAGCTATAGTCTACGTCTGGGAGAAAAGTACTACCAGGACGGTAGCTATGGGAAATTGACCGATGACAATCCGGTTATCGTTGTCAGACCTCACGGCATGGTGGTAGTAAGTACCTTTGAGAAACTCCACGTTCCAAGATACCTGATCGGCAGGTGGAACTTGCGCGTTAGTCTTGTTTACAGTGGGCTTCTATGGGCAGGAGGACCTCAAGTTGACCCAGGGTTCTCAGGATTTTTGTTTTGTCCACTATACAATTTGTCGAATACAGAAGTCACTCTTAAGCTCAAAGACCACATATTCACAATCGATTTTGAGAAGACAACCCCTTACAATGAGGAGGAGATCGGAGATCGTTCCTACCTCCGCTTTTCCGGAAAGAAACATAAGCTCGATGACTATGTCCCAAGCTATGACCTAAAGAGCTCAGTAGGTGAACTGCAAAAGCAAGTTGAAGAGAGCGAAAAGAGAACCGCGTCGAGAGTGGATGACCTGCAATCCACTGTTCTCATCGGACTGTCAATAGTTTTCGCTGGCCTCACTATACTGGGAACCCTGCCCCCAGCGGCTCATTTGACGTTGAGCGTCGACTCAACAACTGCCTTCTATCTTGCCCTCTCAGTCGCATCACTAATACTATCAATATTTGCGATAAAGAGGACTAGAAAACCCGAGAAAACTCAGAGCATCTTCTTGGATCTAGCCAAGCTGGAGAGCCTTCAACGATCCGGATCAATCACAAATCAACAATTCGAAAAGAAAAAGAAGAAACTGCTTCGAAAAATCGGCTGACCACAGGTCTTGCCAACTAAGAGAGGGACGATTACCGTCTGCTCATCGTGTCAACTGCGCCCATTCTTCCTGGTCATATCATTCTCATGTCCCGGAGGCGCGTCTACCAGAGCCCTTCACTGAAGAAGATTGAACAGAAGAGGACTGAGAAGGATGGTCAGAGATCACGGCCGTTGAAGCTACAATTTGCCACATAATAGGTGCCAAGGGATTGTTGTTGAAGAAGGCCTCGAGAGGGGTCGGCAAGGGAAAATGGAATGCCCCCGGAGGCAAGGTGGAGAATGGCGAGAGTCCAAGGAAGAATGCAAAGAGAGAGGTCTTGGAGGAAACTAATCTGAAGGTAAAGGCATTGATGTCCCATGGAACAATTCTCTTCTTTATGAACGGTTCAAGAGTTCTCGAGGCGAAGGTTCACGTGTTCTCAACAAGAGATTTCACGGGCACGCCTCAGTCCACTGACGAAGGCCGAGTTCGATGGTTTGGCTTGGCAGAACTCCCTTTTGATGGAATGTGGGACGATGCCAAATACTGGCTCGGCTTAATGCTTGGTGGGTCCAAGTTCGACGCTAGATTCTACTACACTCGAGGCGACAGGGCCGTTAAGAGCTTCAAGATAACTCCTCGATGAGTTTTGCTTGATCAACTAGATCCCTCCCTAGAAGATCCCAACTAGTTGACCCTCACGAAGTGAGACTGGGCAACCACGAATAAGCGAGTTTTCGCATTTACTGTCCGGCGGATCTGGGCCTTTGTTTGAGACACCTTTTGGGGACCTTTCTGATTCGATGCTCTCATTGGGTCTGCTGCCTTCCTTTCCGGACTTTCTCGTAGGTCTAGTAGCCATATTGCTTGTAGGCTTGTCAACAGTCTTGGCAGCACGTTCCTGGACCCAAGCGTTCGAGTTTTCTCTGTCCGCAATTCTCGCAGACTAAGACTCTGCCTACGAAATCGGGGTCTGATCGGTATCGGATCTCGTGCTGGGTGGGTTTCTGGCATGGCTCGCAGAAGGCGTGACGATCTAGGTTCTGCATGGTCTTTGGAGGATCATGTCCAAGTAGAAACGTGGGAGAGGGAGGGGAATCGTCGCAGAAACTATTGCCGGGGGGCGCGTTCCGATGTTCCCTGAGTCCGGTCCACCGTTCCCCTACTCCGGTCCCTTGTTAGGTTAGATGAAGGGCGTAGGTGAGTGCGCCCTGCCGGATGCCGGCTAAGGTGCTTGGCGAACACGGCTTGTGGGCTCGCCTAACCGGACATCTGGAACGCTGGACCCGCCGGGGGCGGGCGACGTTGAACACCAGGCGGCGCAGGAAAACGTCGTCGCCCACCACCTCGAACCTCGAACTGGGCGTAAACTCTGGAATGAGGTCCGCTGGGCGGCACGGGCAGTGGGAACCGCTGGGCTTGAAATAGCCGGGTCGCCGCGTCGGCCCTTGATGGGCGAAGCCGCCTTCGTCTCAGGTGGTCCGCTCAGCCTCGACGGACAGGTCGCCGTACTCCGGCTTCCCGGCGCGCGCGTACGCCAAGAGAATCGCGCCTCTGGGGAACGCCTGAGAGCTAGTAAGGCGCAGACCCGCGGGCACGGTCCCTTCACCGAAGAGTCTCTTGCCGGTGCCGAGAAGTAGCGGGTAGACCCATATGTTGAACCGGTCGACCAGGTCGTGCCGCAGTAGGGTCTGGACGAGGTTGCCGCTTCCGATCACGTGGACTTCGCCGTGGTTCTGCTTGATGCGGGCCACCTCCTTGGAAAGGTCTCCTTGGATGAGAGTGGAATTGTTCCATTCGAGTCTGCGGCGGCTGCGGGAGGCCACATACTTGGGTGCGCTGTTGAGTTTGTCCGCGATCTCCTTGTCGCTCGTGGCTCTGGGCCAGTACGCGGCGAAGATGTCGTAGGTCTTGCGACCCAGAAGCAGGGCGTCCATTCGCTCGATGTCCCTGGTGATGATGCTCAACGACTCCTCGTCGAGTAGAGGCGCCTGCCAGCCGCCGTGCTTGAAGCCATCCTCGGGGTCTTCTTCCGGTCCGCCGGGCGCCTGCATGACTCCGTCCAGGGTCACGAATTCACTGACGATGAGTTGGCCCATGATGTCACCGCGCGCTTAGAGGCAATCCCATGAAAAGGGTTTGCAGGCCAAGGGTCTGTTAACTTGTCGCCTGATAGTGAGTGCTGTTAACTGCGTCGGACGGCTGTGTCAATTTGCAAGGTCAGCGGATAGCGTTCTTTGAAGTGGGCATATGTTTCGTCACTGCATACGAAGGGAATGTCCGGTCGTCCTTCGATCTTGACCTCACCGTCAATGATTACTGTGGGAACCACCCTTACGCCATAGTTTCTTGCGAGTTCCAAGCTATCCGATAAGTTGTGGATGATTAGCTGGCATCCGGCACACTTTCCTGCTTCTATCTCGTCGATGATCCTGTTGCAGAGAGGACAATTGGCGGAGAAGACCTCTATCCTATGCGGCATATCTTCAGGATGGCTAAGGTCGTATTAGAGCGTTCTAAACCACTAATCGACGACAGTTGCCAGTCTGACCCATCCGACGAAGACGTAACAGAACCGCAGGCCAAGGTTAAGTGACGTAGTCGCGCCCTATAAGCTGGCCGCAGCTCTATCGGTTGTGTACAATTGAGTTATGATATTTCTTCCGTGGCTGACTAGACTATCTGTTTTTACGCTAGGTCGTTCCTCAGATCAGACGTTCATGGTAGGACGCCGTGCACTACTGGTCTTACTCATCATTATTATTGTAGGCTCTGTCTCAGCCTTAACTCTGTGGAGGTCGCAGCAAACTCATTTCGTCTTTAGGACTAGACCTGGCGTTATTCTTGGGAGCAAACAGTCGGGTCCCTATTCTCCTGTTGGCTGGCTTATGCCAGGCGATACTCGTATCGCCACGTCGTACGTTGCTAACCAGTCTTTTGATCATAACTACATGAACGCGTACGTGACGGTCCTATCCTCTTCCACGTATCGGCTCCAGCCGGGCACAATCCTCTCGTTTGGTCTCTACATCAACAGCCTTCTGATGGGGACACGAACATGTTTCACGGACAACCCCAGTGGCAACGGCGGATGGGCTTCTATCGGCACGATCGTCAACAACGGCTATTCCCTTAGCACCTTCGCTTGCGGTGTTTCCCTTTTCAAGACGCCGTTTCCCGCAGGGTCAGTACTGACTGTGACAGTCTGGAGCAACCACCCTGTTTGGGTACAAGTTGATACTTCTCCGACGACAAATTCGTACGAAACATCGAACATAACATCAGCCGCTCAGCCGCTAACAATAGATCCCACGTCGGGCACCGTTGCCCCACGCACAATAACGATTGACGCATATTCTGACTAACGCAAGATATTCTTTGTTGGTCGGACTGCCACTGAAGGTCGTATAATGCAAGAATGCAGTTAACCCTTGAGACACTTGAGACACGAGAGTCTTCTTGGTCCCGCTCGAATGCGAGGTTTGTGCGGGTCAAACCGAGACCGTATTCTGTTAGAATCGACAGCCGACTCGCGAAGGCTCAGTTAACTCGCGCTTGACGGTGTCACTGTCATGCGGAGGTTGTCGAGGCGTTCGATCACCGTTGGCCATGGATATACGCGTCTCTGCCACATAGTCCGTTTCGACCTCTTCAGCTCCTCCAGATCCAAGATGTGGAAACCATCAATCTTCACAAGGGTCCGAATGAATAGATCTCGTCCCAGAGTATCGGCAGCTTTCCAGTCGGCCTTGAGCCGCAACCGCCTAATGATGTAGTAGTTGAAGAGTTTAGGCAGAACAAAGATAGCAACCATTGCGAAGACAGTATCGACCAAGGCGAAGATCTGCTGGCGCAGAAGAAAAAGGAAGAAGACGAGTAGAGCAAGCGACCCGATCACGGCGATTCTATACAGAATGTAGGCAGTATACCAGACTCGTCGAAACCCTGGCCCAAGCTGATGGAATATGCAAGAGGCCACTATCGGTTTCCACTCGTCAAGGCTAAGCTTTCCCAGCAAGGCGACAGGCAGAACCACAAAGCCCCGGCGTGGCCCCTTCGTGATCAAAAAGCACTGGTCTGAAGGCAGATTTGTTGGATACCCGAGATTTCCCATCCAGCTGATGCCGACAGCTCTGAAATTGACATTAAGCGCAGCGCACAATTGATTGATGACCCGGAGAATTCCCTGTTCCTCTTCGGCGGATGATTGAGACTGTTCCAATCTCACACTTGCACTGACTAGAACACTTTTCGATTTCGCCAGTTAAAAAGCGATTGATTGTGACTATTATTCAGTCGGCTATAATCGTCGACCATATCCTCCAATAGCCAGTCTAGAGCAACTTTCAAATTCGTTTGTTGGAAGAGATAGGTGGTCTACTGTGAAGATGAACTTTCTGGGATGTTGGCTATCTTTCCAGTGACTCGTGCCCACCATTCTCCTTGGATCTTCTCAACTATCGCTTCGGCTTGACACATATCGTCGTATAGAATGATGTGCATTCCTTCTCGGAGCTCGACGTTGTGTTTTCGGATGTCTTCGAAGGATCCCTTGAACCTCAGCGGAAGTAGCTTGGTAGAGTAGTTGAAGTCTACAAAGATCCGGATCATGCGCGATTCATACATTCTACCCCATTCAAGAAGATATGTCATAACGGCCCAGCTTCGTTTCTTGTTACCATTTACGGTTACCAAACCCGTTACCAGTCGAGAATTGTCAATTGCAGTTGAGTCTTGTGACGCAGACCTCGTGTTTGGGAAGATCTCATTGGGAGCAGCTACGACGTTTCGTTCCGTGTCCCTTGATTGCAGATGATCCTCGTGATCGACCTGATATTGCCTAGGAATCGCCTTGGGAACGGCTGAGGGTCCATGACGATGTTAAGGTCAGTGGGAGACTTGCGATCGGTGATACGGACCGACTGATGCGTCTGCGTTAAAACCCGGTCAGCTAACGACCCCCTAGAAATTTCGGGTATGCGTGCGAGTCTCGTGACGCAGAAACGCCTTTTCCCATGTCCGGTTCTAGGCTAACAAGTGCGAGGGAGGTCTCTACAGGAGTTCGAGGAAAGTATGCGCTAGAATCTTCGTAACGCTGACAAGGTCGCTTATCCGGACATGTTCGTCTATTCCGTGAATGTTGCTGTCCCGACGCGTTGTTCCAAGAACCGCCACCGGAACGCCTAACGCAGTCACAGCGGCCACATCGGTGGACCCTTGACTCCCACATGGAGGTACGTCTCTGCCGAGAACCTTTCTCGCCACTCTCCGGACGGTTCGGACTAGGGGATGGTTGGGCGACGTGATCATTGGGTCGTATCCGAGGATGGGCTTAATCGACACTTTGACTTCCCGGTGTTTTGCGGCAAAGTCTCTCACGACCTGCTCGACCTCTCTCTGGACTTGAGGCGCCTTCTCCTCAGGGATGAAGCGTCTGTCGACGAGGATTTCGAATGTGTCTGGGATGATGTTGCCCTTGAGCCCGCCTTTCGCCGTGTTGACGTATAGCCCGGGTCTCATCTTCTTCGTGCCCCAGATAGGCTCCGCGTTGATTCTGGACCTTCTCTTACCGATCTTGACTCCCAGTTTCTTCAGCTCCTCGATCAAGGATGCGCCATATTCGATGGCGTTGACTCCGGTCCAGCCTCGGCCTGAGTGGGCTGCTCTGCCCTTGACGGTGATGAGATACTCGGCGTCCCCCAGACTGGCTATGTGTAAGGCTTCGATCCCGCTGTCGGTTGAGAGACAATAGTCCATGTCCTTCGTGATCACGTGCTTGTCGATGAGATAGTTGACTCCGCTATACCCTCCCACCTCCTCGTCTGTTGTAAAGGTCGGAGTGATGCTGCCCCGGAAATCTGCGCCGGTCTCGACGAGTGCTTTGAGCGAGTAGATCTGGCAGGCGTCAGATCCTTTCATGTCTGCAGACCCGCGGCCAAAGATCTTGCCGTTCTTGACTACTGGTTCGAAGGGATCGTTCGACCAGCCTGAAGGGTCCGCCGGGACGACATCTACGTGCCCATTGAGCAGAATCTTAGGACCCTCGCCTTCGCCTTTGAGAGTGGCGAAAGTGTTGGGCCTGGGGCCTTTCAATCCTACTTCAGGGCTTACTCTTCGTCGAATGGTTGCTTCAGGAATGTTGCTGACTGAGGGATTGACGCCTAGGTCTTTGAGTTCGCTTGCTAGGAGCTGCGATATCTTGGGATAGTTACGGCCGGGAGGAACAGTAGTGTCTATGCTAACCAGTAGGCAGGATAGATCAACTAGGTCCTTCTTGTGAGCATCAATCCAACGGTCAATCTGACGAACGGTATTCTGATCCGTCAAGATGCGACATTGTCCGCTACCCTATCATGTTAATTGTACTTTCCGTTCACGATGGATACAACATTGACCTCTTCAAGCAGCGCCCGACCTAGACGAAAGCCTGGACCCGTCACCGAAGGCGTCGATTTCACATGGGGCGCTCAGATTCCCCTCCGTGACGGAGCCAAGCTCGGAGCTACAATTTACCGACCCAAGGGAACCGACAGCCGGACTCCAGTCATCTTCACCCTAACCCCGTACGTAGCTGACACATACCATGAACGTGCCACATACTTCGCTAGGAACGGCTACGCCTTCGCCTTGGTC
>Ga0066686_10000498_pt1 | contig 13617 bp, 12 predicted proteins | sample GraSoiAngelo_135_FD_65627 | JGI IMG/M metagenome (GOLD analysis project Ga0066686, IMG submission 65627) | Grasslands soil microbial communities from the Angelo Coastal Reserve, California, USA - 14_0929_05_40cm | ecosystem: Environmental > Terrestrial > Soil > Grasslands | place: USA...
CTCCGACGATGACGTAGCGCCGTTTCGCATGCGCCGCGATCTCCTCGATGATCCGCGAGGCGAGTGGACTCGCCCCCAGGATCAGCACGCGATCAGGGGAGAGGGCGAGACGGAAGAAGCCGCGCACGATCCCCCGGAGCGCGAGGACCAGGATGGTCGTCGCCGCGATGATCAGCGTGAGGGCGAAGCTCAGGGTCGAGGTCATGATCGGGAGAGCGAACACTCACCCCACGGTCGGGTCGAGGTCATCGTCAGGCAGCGAAGACGCCGAAGGCGGACTCACTCCACGGTGACGCTCTTCGCGAGGTTGCGCGGCTGGTCCACGTCGCAACCGAGCCGCACGGCGATGTGGTAGGCGAGAAGCTGGAGCGGGATCGCCACGACCAGCGGCTGGAGCCAGTGCAGGATGTCCGGGACGGGAAGGACCACATCAGCCTTCCCGCGGATCTCCGCGTCGCCTTCCGTGGCGACGGCGATCACGACCCCGTCGCGCGCCTTCACCTCTTCGATGTTGCCCGCCATCTTCTCGTACGTGGGACCCTGGGGAGTGATCGCGACGACGGGCATGCGTTCGTCGATGAGAGCGATGGGCCCGTGCTTCATCTCGCCCGCCGCGTATCCCTCGGCGTGGATGTAGGAGATCTCCTTCAGCTTGAGCGCTCCCTCGAGGGCCATCGGGTGGTGAACGCCCCGGCCCAGGAAGAGAAAATCGCGCCTGTCGGCGAACCGCTCGGCTGCCTCGCGGATCCTGTCGCTTTGCCTCAGCAGCCCGCGCATCAGCTCCGGCGCGCGCCAGATTTCGCGGACGATCTCGCGGGCCCTTGCAGGGTCGAGGAAGCCTCGGGCGATTCCCAGCCTGAGAGCCAGAAGCGAGACGGCCGCGAGCTGGGCCGTGAAGGCCTTCGTGGAAGCGACCCCGATCTCGATTCCCGCCCGCGTGTAGATGACCCCGTCGGCCTCCCGGGCGACGGAGCTACCCACGACATTGCAGATGGCCACGGCGCGGCTGCCGCGCTCACGCGCCGCGCGCAATCCCGCGAGCGTGTCGGCCGTCTCGCCGGACTGCGAGATCGGAACCGTGAGCACGCGACCGTCGAGGACCGGCTCGCCGTACCGGAACTCCGAGGCGATGTCCACCTCCGCCGGCAGGCGCGCGAAGGCCTCCACCAGGCGCTTGCCGACGAGGGCGGCGTGGTATGAGGTTCCGCAGGCGAGGAAACAAAGGCGGGTGAGTCCGGCGAGCTCCGGATCACGCAGACCCAGCTCGTGGAGCCGCACCTGTCCGGTCTCCGGTTCGAGCTGTTCCCTGAGGGTGTTCTCGACCGCCTCGGGCTGCTCGAAGATCTCCTTGAGCATGAAGTGGGGGTAACCCCCCTTCTCGGCGGCCTCCCCGTTCAACGAGATCGGAGCGGGCTCGCGGCGCAGGGGGACTCCCTCGAGGCTCTCCAGGGCGACCCCTGCGGCGCTCACGAGAGCCATCTCACCGTCGCCCAGGACCAGGACCTCGCGTGTCTCCCCGAGAAGCGCCGGGATGTCCGAGGCCACGAACCACTCCCCCTCCCCGCGCCCGATGACGAGAGGCGAGCTGCCGCGGCGCACCGCAACCAGCGACTCGGGGAAGTCTTCGGCGACGCAGACGACCGCGAAGGCTCCCCGAAGATCGTGCGCGGCACGCCGCACGGCGGCCGGAAATCCTTGCCTCTGGTGCTGTTCAATGAGGTGCGCGATCACCTCCGAGTCGGTCCCCGAGCGGAAGTGGTGCCCCTCGGCGCCGAGTCGCCTGCGCAGATCGCGGTAATTCTCGATGATCCCGTTGTGCACGATGGCGATGCGGCCGGAGCAGTCGAGGTGCGGATGGGCGTTTGACAGGGACGGGCGGCCATGCGTCGCCCAGCGGGTGTGAGCGATGCCGATCCGTCCGCGGGGCGGAGCTGCGGCCACCTCCGCCTCCAGCGCCGCGATCTTGCCGGCGGCCTTGCGCAGCTCGATGCCGGCGCCGTTCAGAGTCGCCACCCCGGCGGAATCGTAGCCGCGGTACTCCAGCCGTCTCAGGGCCGGCACCAGGAGCGCCGCCGCCTCGCGCCGGCCGACATAACCGACGATGCCGCACATGACGAGATGCTCTCGGAGGAGATGTTTCGAAAGGCTACCGGAGCCGAGGGCGACGGGCCGCAGCCCGCGCCAGTCTCGGTGGATACCCGTAAGCCCGGTAGGAGCGGTAATACCCGGACAGGGGCCGATCGTCGCCGTTGAAGACGAGCCCAACGAGCCTGTCCGGCTCCATGACGTTCAGAGCTTCCTCCACGAGCCGGCGCGGCGTCCTGTGAGCGGCGACGACCAGAAGAATCCCGTCCACCCACGCGGACAGCTGGCGGCAGTCGGGGACCATGAGCAGGGGAGGAGTGTCCAGCACGACGCTGTCGTATGACTCGCGCGCCTGCCGGAGGAACTCCTCGAACCGCGGCGAGCGGAGCACATCGAAGGGGTCTGCGTGGCTGCGCCCCGCGAGCAGGACAGAGAGGTTCGCCGGGCCCACACGCCGCGCCAGTCCGCCGATGCCGAGGCTCGGGTCGGCGATCAGCTCGACGAGGCCGGGGAGCCGTACCTTGCCCAGGCCCAGCTTTCTACCGACCGCAGGACGGCGCACGTCGGCGTCCACTAGAAGCACCCGCGCTGCGGGATTCTGCGCCATGGTCACGGCCAGGTTGACGGTCGTCGTGGTCTTCCCGTCACCAACCGCCGGGCTGGACACGGCGATGACCCTCAGAGGCCGGCCCGGCTGCATCCGCTCCAGAACGAGGTTGAGGGTGCGGTACTGCTCCGCTTCGAAGGAGCCCGGAGCGGTGAGGGCCACGACGTGACCCTCCACCTTCTGAGGCGGCGCCGGTGCGGTTGCGCGTGCTGCCGGATGGGACACGACGCTTCGTTCAGCCTCGATCGATGGCCGGGACATCATGAGCCCCCTCGCGATAGCAGCGAGGCCAGCCCCTCGTTGTCGTGGGCGAAGTACCAGGATCCTCCACCGATCATCACCAGCATCAGGAGCGCCGCCGCCGCCCCGAGGGCGAACCTCAGCAGCCTGCGCCGCCGGTCGGCGCGCGTGACGATCTGCGGGATGCTGGCGAGCACCGGGACTCGCGAGAACTCGCGAAGATCATCCACCGAGTGGAAGGAGGTGTCGGCCTGCTCGGCCACAGCGACGACCCCCGCAGCGAACGCGAGAGAAACGGCCAATGCGAGAAGATAGAGACGCGACCGGGGAGGTCCCACGGGAACACGCGGAGGAACGGCCGGATCGAGGATCCGGAACTGCTCGCCCATCTGCTGCTGCTCCATGCGCCCCTGGAGTCGGGCCTCCTCGTCCTTCTTGAGCAGCGACTCGTACAGCTCCTTCGTCGTCTGGTAATCACGCGTGAGCTGTTGGATCTCCTGCTCCGTGCGGGGGGCTGTCTCGATCCGCCCCTGGTAGGCGGCGATCTGATTCCGCAGCTTCGTTTCCTCGGCCTTGAGCGACCGCATCTCCTCCGACGGCTCTGCCCGCGCCTCGCTCGCTCCGCCTCCTTCCCCTTCCTGGCTCGCCGGGGCGGATTCCTCGAGTCTGCTCTCGAGTGCCCGGATCTCGGCTTGAAGGCGAATGACGTCCGGATACTTCTCGCTGTACCTGGCGCGCAACTCCGACAGCTCCCGCTTCTTGGCGGCCAGCCGCCCGGCAAGCGCCTCGGGTCCATCGCCCCCTTCTCCTCTCTCCACCGCCGACTCGCGACGATAGAGGATGTGGAGCTGCCGCTCGCGGTTGCGCTGCAGGTCGGAGTTCAACCGGTCCAGGACGGCGAGGTTGGCCCCGACCTGCTCCGGCAGCTCGCCGCTGTGGCGGGCTCTGAACTCACCGAGGCGCTGCTCCTGCTCCTCGAGCTGACCCTTCACTTCGCCGAGGCGCGCCTTCAGCAGGTCGGATGTCGCGCTGGCCTGCCGCTGGCCGATGCGGTTGTTCTCCTCGATGAAGAAGGAGGCGAGGGCGTTGGTCACTTCCGCGACGGTCTCAGGCGCGCCGCCGCTGTAGCTGAGCGCGAAGGCTACCATTGTGCTGCGCCATGCGCCCGGCTGGACGCCGCGCATTTCCAGCTCGATATCACGACGCATCTTCTCCGCAAGCGCCTCGCGGGGAATCCGGGCTCTCAGGCCCGGGTAGAGGGAGAAGCGGTCTATGAGATCGCCGAGGCGAGCTCTGCTGAGGATCTTCTGGCTGAGGGTCTGGAGCCGGACTTCGGCCTCGCCCGTCATGGACGGCTTGACGAGGGCCTCCGGCACCTGCTCTCGATCCACGAGCACCGTCGCCGTCGCGCGCCAGCGGGCCGGCAGCGCCTTCACCCCGCTCGCGAGGGCGACGAGCGAAACCGCGAAGGCCAGGATCGCGAGCCACTTCCGGCGGCTCCAGATCTCGGCCGCCATCTGGAGGCCCGTGCCTCCGCGGCGGCGGGTCATGCCGCGCTCCACTCCGAGTTCGTTCATGGCACGACGACGACGTCGCCGCGCTCGAGGAGAACGTCCTTCTGTTCGCCCGATCTCGACGCGGCGTTGTCGTAGCTGAAGGAGATCCTTTGAGTGGTCCCCCCGTTGGAGCGGAGGATGAGGATCCTGTCGGTTTTCGCGAACTCGTTGAAGCCGCCGGCCAGCGCGATAGCCTCCAGTACGCTCGTCGGTGTTCGGATCGAATAGCGGCCGGGGGTTCTGACCTGGCCGACCACGGAAACTTTCAGCGAGTTCACCTCTCGCACGATCACCGAGACCTCGGGGGAGGGCATGTACTCCGCCAGTCTCGACGCAATCTGGTCGCGCAGTTCCATCGGCGTGAGTCCTGCCGCCTGCACGTCGTTCACCAGCGGAAGGGAGATCTTCCCGTCCGGGCGCACGGGAACCGTGCGGCTGATGGTCGTGTTGTTCCAGACGGCGATGTCGAGCATGTCCTCGGGACCGATGCGGTAGTCGTCATGACCGCCTGTGTTCCCGAAGGTGATGCCCATGGCAGCGCCTAGAGAGAGCAGCACTGCCGTAGCGATACGATGCGTCGAAATCATGAGGATCTTTCTCCCATGCGCTCCGATGCGCAGCTCTCGTTCGTGATCCACAACTCTCATGTCGTTTCGATGCGGCTGTCTCAATGCGTCTGTCCGCTCTGCTCTACCCTGCCAACGTTCCCTCATGCCGCCTCATGCAGCCGTCGCCAGGGTACAGTCCACCTCGACGGCAATGCTCCTGCGGAACAGTTCGATCGAAAGAACAAGGAGGCCCCTCTCCGGGATCGTCTGAAGAAGAATCCCCTCCACACCGGCCAGCGGACCACCTCGGATCCGCACACGCTGCCCCACACGCATGTAGGGATACGGCCGAGGAGTCAGGTCGGCTTCGAGCACCTTCCGGATGGAATCGACTTCCCGTTCCGCGATCACAGCGAGCCGGTCCCAGCGCTCGCCCAAGATGCGGACGAGTCCTCTCGTCTTCACCGCATCGATGTAGCTCTCCTTGTCCATGGCGTGGCGGAGAAGCACGTAGCCAGGAAACATGGGCACGCTCGTGCGGCATCGCACGCCGCCCTTGCGGGTCCAGGCCGTAATTTCGGGAAGGAACGTCTCGAATCCCTTGTCCGCGAGCTGATCGCGCACCAGCTTCTCGCAGTGGCTTCGCGTCCAGGCCGCGTGCCAGCGCGGCATGATGCCTGGGTGATCGCCCAAGGAATGCCCGGTCGTGGGATCCTGCGTCTTCATCATCATGATATCCGCATCATGATATCCGCCGCTTGTGCCCCGTCGGGGCGTCTCGCTCCGGTCTTCGTCATGGCGTGCATACGCTCAGGCTTCGCCCCCTTCGGACCCAACCTGCTTTCGGCAGGGATCCGCCCGGCCGTGGGCTTCTCCCGCGGCCGACCGGCTCACATGATCCGGGCCTGGAGCCGGAACCAAGCTGGAATGCGCTGACCGGGCCGCCGTCCACCCTTCTTCTTCCTCTCGCGACCATGCGCCTCCGCAGGCGGACCCTCGTGCCGGTCATCGATGATCCTCCTCCGGCGAGGGTCCGCCTGCGTGCACACCACAGAAAGCGTCATCGCATTCACGCCACCCACGATAGGCGCGCCGGGGAGGTCCTACAATCGGATGAAAACCGCAACCCCTCGGAGGGAATATGCCCGAAGCCGGGAGTGGCAAATGCCCCCAGGACATGAGGGTTTTCTTGTGCCAGGTCCCGCGCGAGTGCCTTTCCTGCCCGTGTTCCTCTATGATGAGCCGCAGCAGTGAAACTGGACGACCTTCTCCGGAGCTGCCTTCAGGACCTCTCCGATCGGAAGCTCCGCACCACCCTGACCCTGTCCGGCATCGTCATCGGCGCCGCAGCACTGGCGTCGCTTCAGTCCCTGGCCGAGGGAGCACGGGCCAGCGTTCTGGACCCCTGGCAGGAGCGCGGAGCCCTCTCCCAGTTCGGCGTCGCGCCTCGCGGCGAGAACCCCTGGCCCCAGCGCCGGAGGACTCACGAGATGCGCCAGAGGCGCGAGAAGCCGCCGAAGCGTGAAGGCACGGCGGCCGCAGCAGAGGCGGCAGGAAAGGCAAGGCCGGCGGACCCCGCCTCTTTGGCGGAGGGCGAAGCGAGCGGGGAGGCGCCTGCCCGGCCGCTGGACGAGAAAGCTCTCGAGGAGATTCGCAAGATCCCCGGTGTTCGTCTGGTCTCCGTTCCGCTGCTGCGCCCCCTGACTCTGCTCGCCGGCGGAGACGGGATAGAAACGCTCGTCTATGGTCTTCCGCCTGAAATTCCCGGAGGAGAGGGGATCTACAAGCTGGAAGCCGGATCGCACTTCGCTCCGGGAAAAGATGTGCAGATCCTCATCGGAAAGAGGCTCGCGGGAGAGTTGGGATTCGATCCGCCGCAGCGGGCGATCGGCACCAGCATCAAGGCGAGATGGGAGGAGCTGGCGGGCCTCGGGGGGCCAGCGGCAGTAGCCCTGCAGAAGCGCGAGATGGAGGTGAAGGTCGCCGGGATCATCGACGCCGGAGCCGCCTACATCACCGTGGGTCCCTTCAGGGCCGTCGTCAACCTTGAGACGGCGGAGAAGATCCGGCCGGCGAGCATCGAGGCCTTGCGAGCGCTCGCGAGCGGGAAGAACCTCCTGCACGAGGCCGTTGTTTTCCTCGAGCGAGGGGTGGACCTCCAGAAGACCGAAGCCCGCGTGCGCGAGATGGGTTTCACAACCCGCTCCGCCCTGGAGTTTCTGTCGGATGTGCAGCGGGGGATGCTGCTCCTGCAGGTCCTCCTCGGGTGCCTGGGCGGTGTCGCCCTCTCCGTCGCCGGTCTCGGCATCGCCAACACTTTCCTGACGGCGGTTTATGAGAGGACGCACGAGATCGGCGTCCGACGCGCGGTGGGTGCCCGCCGCGCCGATATCCGCTCGCAGTTCTTCTTCGACGCGGCAGTTCTAGGGCTCGCGGGGGCCCTTGGCGGGCTCGCCCTGGCCTGGGGAACAGACCGCTACGTGGCGACAGCCGTCTTCCGCTGGATTGCGGAGGGAGAGAGGCTGCCCGAGCACTTCTATGTCTTCTCTCCCCGACTCATCGCCGGCTCCATCGCCTTCTGCATCCTGATGAGCGTCCTCGCGAGCCTCTATCCGGCATCCCGCGCGGCGCGTCTCAGCCCGGTCGATTCGCTGCGACACGAGTAGCGTCGCGCAGACATCGCCATGGGCAAAAGTCTTGACTCCATGGAACAGACTGGTGCACCATCGAGGCCATCAGCCCACGATTACCTCGAAGGAGAATCCGCGATGAAAGAACACCGGCGCGTTGCGGTTCCTGTTGCCTGCTGCTTGACGATTCTCACCCTTGGCTGCGCACCGCAGCAGCAGCCTGCCCCCGATACGCGTGCCACCGACGAAGCCGCGATCCGCGCTGCGGACATGGCCTGGTCCAAGGTTGCGGCGACCAAGCAAGTGGACGCGACGGTTGCGTACTATGCGGACGATGCAACGCTGTTGGCGCCCAATGCCCCGATGGCGAACGACAAACAGAGCATTCGCAAGACGTGGACCGATATGTTTGCGACACCGGGTTTTTCGCTCAGTTGGCAAACGACAAAGGCGGAGGTCGCCCGATCCGGTGACATTGGCTACTCAATAGGGACCTACCAGCTTGGGAGGGACGACCCCAAAGGCAATCCAATGACGGATCGCGGCAAGTATGCAACGGTCTGGAGGAAGCAGCCCGATGGAAACTGGAAGGCCATCGTCGATATCTTCAATACAGATCTGCCTGCGACTCTGGCAGAGGCAAGATAGCAGTCCCCGGGACCATGTCGTTCCTGATCCGAGACTACGACTCAGCCCGAGACGGGCACCGGCTTCGCCAGTGCGTCGTTGAACTTCAGGAGTTCGAACGACGGCTTGAACCCTCCCTGCCACAGGGCGAGGCGATGGCTGACCCATATCTAGCATTCCTTCTTGAGCGATGCGCTAGATCGTCTGGCCGAATCCTCGTAGCCGAAGAGGACAACACGGTGGCGGGCCTCGTGGCGGTTCTGACCAGGGTCTCGCCTGAGGAGCCTGATGAAGCCCGACAGGAATACGCCTACATATCCGACCTGGTTGTTCTCGCTCGGTACCGTCGCCGAGGGCTGGGTCGCATTCTTCTTGAACATGCTGAGGCGCTGGCGCGAAAAAGGGGAGCGACGACGCTTCGCGTTGGCGTATTGGCCAAGAATCGCATCGCCCATGGTCTGTACCAGCAACTCGGCTTCAACGATTTCCAGGTTCAGATGGTGAAGGATCTGTGATTCACAGACGTAGGCAGCTCGCTTCGGCGTCCAACAAGCGGAAGCGGCTCAACCTGACTACGAAGCCTGTCATACCATTTGTTGTCTGAGGCCGTGTCATTTGTCCGTATGCGCCGGGGTGGAAGGCTGGCTTCCTTCACAACGGCGCCTCTAACAATCGCATCAACATGACGGCAGGCAGCAGGCCCGGGGTGAGCGCGCGTCCTCGCTCGCCTGCCGCGGGTCCTGCGGAGCGCGGCTCGGAGTCCCCGTGAAGAACCCTTCGTGGAATCAGGACCTCGTTGCCAGCTATGACCGCACGGCCGAGCGTTACGCCGAGAGGTTCCTTCACGAGCTCGACCACAAGCCTTTCGACCGCGAACTTCTCGACAACTTCGCTGACGCCGTTCGTGGCCGGGGCCAAACCTGTGATCTCGGATGCGGTCCCGGCCACGTCGCCCGATACCTAAAGGCGCGCGGTGTTGATGTCTTCGGTCTCGACATCTCACCAGGCATGATCGAAGTCGCCACTCGCCTGAACCCCGACATTCTCTTCAGGCGGGGCGACATGCTTGCCTTGGACTTCCCCGACCAGACCCTTTCAGGAGTTGTTGCGTTCTATTCGCTGATTCACCTTTCGCGAGAGTCGGCCCTTCGTGCTCTTCAGGAAACCTATCGTGTGCTCCTTCCCAATGGGCTTCTTCTCCTTTCTGTTCATGGGGGCGAAGGCGAGTTGCACGTAGATGAGTTTCTTGGAATTTCGGTGTCGATCGACGCGACCCTCTTTCAACCCGAGGAGATGGCCCGGTACGTGCGCCAAGCAGGCTTCGCGGTCGACAGAATCGTTACAAGGCAGCCGTACGAGTTCGAATTCCAGTCGACCCGCATCTACATCTCGGCCATGAAAAAGGTCGTCGACTCCAACTCCATCGGGGATCCTGCGCGGTATCACGACCTTGATCATCTGGAGCGCGGGCTCGCGGCCTTGCCGGGCATACCCAAGAACCTGGGCCGCATAGCCCTGATCGTTCGAAGGCGCGAGGGCGGCTGGCGGGACACTCCCGATCGAACCGTGCTGGCACCTGATACTGGTCTCCCGGGAGACGCCTGGAGTCGCCTGAAGGAGCCAAAGCCAGACGCGCAGATCACGGCGATGCAGATAGACGTCGCGGAGTTGATCGCGAACGGCCAGCCTCTGGCGTTGTTCGGAGACAACCTGTTCCTGGAACTCGATCTTTCCGAAGAAAACCTGCCACCTGGTAGCCAGGTGCGGGTTGGCTGCGCCACCCTGGAGGTGACTCCCAAACCACACAACGGCTGTCAGAAGTTCCGAGCGCGCTTTGGGCCAGACGCTGTCCGCTTCGTATCGAAGCCTGACCTGCGACATCGGAACCTTCGGGGCATCTACATGCGCGTGCTCGAGGGAGGGGAGGCAGCGCCGGGCGATCCGGTGGAGGTCATTGCCCCTGCGACTCGGATGCCAGCGGTGTCGTGATGATGCTATCCTGTTGAGGTCACCGGCGCATCAAACCGCAGGCACGAGTTATTCACCAAGGCCGATCAGAGTCGGAGGAGCGATGCCGGCAAGGGTCACGGGAACCGGTCTGGATCAACTGGCCGTCAACACGATCAAGATGCTCGCGGTGGACGCCGTCGAGAAGGCAAAATCGGGCCACCCCGGAATGCCCATGGGGGCGGCCGACTACACCTACGTCCTGTGGACCCGGTTCCTTCGCTACAACCCGCAGGATCCCGCCTGGCCCGACCGCGACCGCTTCGTGCTGTCGGCCGGGCACGGCTGCATGCTGCTCTACGCGATGCTGCATCTGGCCGGGTTCGACATGCCGATGGAGGAGATCAGGAATTTCCGCCAGTGGGGAAGCCGCACCCCCGGCCATCCCGAGCATGGCCTCGCCCCGGGCATCGAGACGACCACGGGGCCTCTGGGGCAGGGATTCGGCAACGCCGTCGGAATCGCCCTCGCCTCGAAGATGCTCGCGGCCCGCGTCAACACCGAGGATTTCGCTCCGATCACCCACCGCGTCTTCACCATCGTCAGCGACGGGGACCTGATGGAAGGGGTGGCTTCCGAGGCGGCCTCAATCGCCGGGCACCTGCGTCTCGGCAACATTGTTTCCATCTACGACGACAACCACATCACGATCGAAGGAAAAACCGATCTCGCCTTCTCCGAGGACGTGGGGCGCCGTTTCGAGGCCTACGGCTGGCACGTCCAGAGGATCGACGGCCACGACCGCGCGGCCGCCGCCGAGGCGCTCGCGGAAGCGGTCGCGGAGACGGGGCGGCCGTCCTTGATCGTTGCGCGCACGCACATCGCCGCCGGCGCTCCCACCAAGCACGACAGCGCGGAGGCCCACGGCAATCCTCTTGGACCCGAGGAGGCCACCGCCACCAAGAGGGCGCTGGGATGGCCGGAGGAGCCGAAGTTCCTGGTCCCCGACGAGGTGAGGGAGCGCTTCGCTGCGCGCGCCGCCGAGCTGCGTCCGATCTACGACGCCTGGCAGCGCGGCTTCGAGGGCTGGCGCTCGCGGCATCCCGATCTGGCCCCTCTCTGGGACCAGTTGCGGCCGAGCCGGATGTTGCCGGCGAACCTGGCCAGCACGCTGCTCGAATCCGCGCCGCGTGAGGCGGCAGCGACGCGGGCGCATTCCGGAAAGATCATCCAGAAGCTCGCCTCGCTCGTTCCGGCTCTCGCCGGAGGAGCGGGCGACCTCGCCCCTTCCACCAGCACGCTGATCAAGGATTCCCCCTCGGTCGCACCCGGCTCCTTCATCGGTCGCAACCTTCACTTCGGCATCCGCGAGCACGCGATGGGGGCGATCGTCAACGGGATGGCGGTGGACGGCAGCTTCATCCCCTACGGCGCGACGTTCCTCGTCTTCTCCGATTACATGCGTCCGGCGATCCGCCTCGCCGCCCTGTCGCGCTTTCCCTCCATCTTCGTCTTCACCCACGACAGCGTCTTCCTGGGCGAGGATGGCCCGACCCACCAGCCGATCGAGCATCTGACCGCCCTGCGGGCGATCGTGAACCTCGTCGTGATCCGCCCCTGCGACGGCATCGAGACCGCGCTGGCGTGGGCCTTCGCCGTTGCGCGCCGCGACGGCCCCACGGCGCTCGTCTTCACGCGGCAGACAGTCGCGGTCGTCGAGCGCGCCGCCCCGCCAACCACCGACCTTGTCGCCCGGGGAGCCTACGTGCTGCTGGAGGCCGGCGGGGGAAAGCCGAAGCTCGTCATCATCGCCACGGGCTCCGAGGTCCCGCTCGCCGCGGAGGCCCGCGCGATCCTCGAGAAGGACGGGACTCCCACGCGTGTCGTCTCCATGCCCTCGATGGAGCTGTTCCTGGGACAGAGCGATGAGTACCAGACCTCGGTCGTTCCCCAGGACGGCACGCCTCTCGTCGTCGTGGAAGCGGGCTTGCCCGACTGCTGGCACCGGATCGTTGGTCGCGAGGGGCTGATCATCGGCTTGCGCCGTTACGGCGCCTCTGCCCCTTACAAGGTCATCGCCGAGAAGCTCGGCTTCACGGGGCCACAGGTCGCAGCGCGGATCGCCGCGTGGCTGCAGGATCGAAAGCGGAGGAGCTGATCCTCCATGGTTCTCTTTCCGGTCCATGTTCTTTCCGGTTCTTTCCGATTCTTTCCGATCGACTCTTCGGACCGGCCGACGTAAATAAACGCGGGGGCCTGGGTTTCCTGGAACAGGGGCGGCCGCGGTCGTGGCCTGCGTGAGCATCGCGCCGGCGCCGGATCCGAAGATCAAGGTCACGCTAGGCCCGTGCGGGCAGCCTCCCCGGCCGGGCCCTATGATGTGATCACGGGGGCAATGTCCTCGAGCCCCTGGAGAGGCCAGGGCAGGTCGACATCGGTCACTGCCGCGCGGACGAACTGATGGCCGACAACATCGAACTGCGCGACGGGGTAGACCCGTACAACCCGCTCTACATTCTCGTCCGCAACGGCGCCGGGGCCCAGCACGACTACGGCACGTCCCGTTCGGGCGTTCCGCGCGTCCCCTCCGTGGGCGGTTGTCCGTGAACCACTCCTGATTTTTTGCGGGACGCCCTAACGCTCGCCTGCGGCGTCCCGCGCCGATCCCTCTTCTCGCTACTGGAACGCATTCGTCGCGGCGGGGGATGGAGGTGAGGTGTCGATCGACGTGCTCGTCAGGTGAATCTACCAGATCGTTCGCAGAAGGGCGCACCTGCGGATCCTCGCGTCTCGTGTCAGAAGAGGCATCCCATGGGCCCGTGCCGTCGCCGCGATCAGCCGATCGGCGGGGTCGCGGGGGAAGCTCTCGGGGAACTGGGTCGAGAGAGCAACCACGGTGGCGGAGATTTCCTTCACGATCACGCCGCTCTTGATGACGAGCTCCTCGATCCATCTTTCGGGAGTGCCATGAGCCTTGATCCTGCCGAGGGCGATCATCATCGCGATCTCCCAGAGCGAGATGGAGGCAATGGCGATTCCTCCGGACGACAGCGACTTCCTGATGGCCGAAGTTGCGCTGCGAGAGAGCCTGTCGGGCTCGATGGTCAACCAGAGGAGCACGTGAGTGTCGAGCAGGATCACCTCGCGGCTCTCCATCGGCTGGAGGGGGTGACGGGGGCCATGACGTCGCCCGCGATCTCGGCGCTCCCGGCCATGCAGCCGAAGACCTCCGCCGGCGCCTCGTCCGCGGGAACCAGCTTGGCCACGGGAACGCCCTTCTTCGTGATCAAGACAGTCTCGCGACGCGTGCGCACCTCGTCCATGACCCTGAGGCAGCGCGCCTTGAACTCTCCGGCGGGCATGGTTTTCATGACCAG
>Ga0066686_10000500_pt1 | contig 13602 bp, 12 predicted proteins | sample GraSoiAngelo_135_FD_65627 | JGI IMG/M metagenome (GOLD analysis project Ga0066686, IMG submission 65627) | Grasslands soil microbial communities from the Angelo Coastal Reserve, California, USA - 14_0929_05_40cm | ecosystem: Environmental > Terrestrial > Soil > Grasslands | place: USA...
CCGGCGCGCATCGATCGCCAAAACGACACACTGGCATCCAAACGCTTGCGCCAGCTCGGTCAGTAGGGCGGGTCGCCGGACGGCAGCGGTGTTGACGCTCACCTTGTCGGCACCGGCCGAGAGCAACTGCCTGGCATCCTCGATGCTGCGCACTCCGCCACCCACTGTCAGCGGAATGCGGATCGCGGCGCGCACTCGTCGTACCGTCTCCACATGCGTGCTGCGCCCCGCGGCGGAAGCCGCAACATCGAGGATGACGATTTCGTCGGCGCCCTGCGCTTCGTAGCGCGCCGCCTGTTCGGCGGGATCGCCGGCGTCGCGCAAATTCTGAAACCGGACACCCTTCACTATGCGGCCGTCTTGCACATCGAGGCACGGAATCAGGCGTCGCAGCAAACCTGCGGGGAGGGCGGGGACGGCGGGGAGGGCGGGGAGGGCGGGGAGGGCGCCGTTTGTCGTGGTGGCGCGGGCCGCTGCGCCCGTGAGCCAACGCTCGAGTAGCGCTGCGCCATAGCTACCCGACAGCTCGGGGTGAAACTGGCACGCGAGCAGCGGCCCGCGCTCGAGTGCGGCGACGAACGGAACGCCGTGCGTCGTCCATGCCGGCGTCCATCCCGAAGGGCACTCCTGCAGGGCGTACGAATTCGCGAACGCTGCGACGCCGCTCGTGACGAACCGCGCGCCCGGATCGGGCGTCACACGGTTCCAGCCGAGGTGCGGGATTCGCACCTGTGATGGCAACCGGCGACACGTTCCCGGCACAACACCAAGCCCTGCCACTCCTGGCGTCTCTTCACTCGCGTCGCACAGCATCTGCATGCCGAGGCAGATGCCGAGGATGGGCGTTCCCCGAGATGCGGCATCTCGAACTGCGGCGTCGAGACCGCCGTTGCGGATCGCTGCCATGCCGGCACCAAACGCGCCCACCCCTGGCAGTACCAGACGGGCCGCCTGTCGCACGACCGACGAATCGCTGCTCACGACCGTCGCGGTGCCCAGACGCCGAAATGCGCCGGCAATCGACGCCAGATTCGCGACACCCGAGTCGACGATCAGCACGTCACTCATGGGATCGCGCCCCGGAGCGTGCCTTTGGTAGACGGGACATCGTCGAATCCAGACCGCGCGACCGCCTGCCGCAGCGCCAGCGCGGTCGCCTTGAACGCCGCCTCGGCGCGGTGATGGTCGTTGTCGCCTTTCAACACATCCACGTGGAGCGTCAGCTGGCCCGCGGCGGCGAGCGAGCGCAGCAGGTGGGGGATGTTCTCGCATGCGAGGCCACCGATGGTCTCTCGGTTCAGGCCGAGTGACACGTCGGCAAACGGCCGGCCGGAGAGATCGACAGCCGCGCGCGCCAACGCTTCATCGAGCGGCGCGAGGGCCCACCCAAAGCGGTTGACGCCACGGCGCTCCGCCAGGGCCCGGTCGATCGCCTCACCCAAGGCGAGCGCGCAGTCCTCGGCGGTGTGATGATCATCGACCTGAAGGTCTCCCTCGCAGGTGAGCGCCAGGTCAAAACGCGCGTGGCGCGCCAGCGCGTCGAGGAGATGATCGAGCAAACCGATGCCCGTCTTGATCGACGTCTTCCCGGTGCCGTCGAGGTCGAGTGTCATCCGAATCGACGTCTCGCGCGTCGTGCGCATTACAGTGGCGGTGCGGGGACTCATGGCAGCAACTCCTCGAGGTCGGCGACTTGATCAAGCACGCTGGCCGCGCCGGCGTCGGTCAGTGCGGCGGAGGTCGCAGTGAGGTCATCGCCCGGCGCGACGATGCCGAGCGGCACGACGGACGCGCCGGCGGCAGCGCGGACGTCATCGGGCGTATTCCCGACCATCCAGGCCCGGCGCGCACCCAGGCGCTTAAGCGCGAGACGAACGGGCGCGGGGTCAGGTTTGCGCGCCGCATCCTCCATGCAGACGACCGCGCCGAACAGCTGTGCTATGCCCTCGCGCTCGAGGAACCAGCGCGCCTCGTCGCGCGGCCGCCCTGTCACGACAGCGAGTGGCAAGCGCTGGGCGAGACGCTCGAGCACTGCGCGCGGCACGATGGATCGCTCACGTTCGCGAAGTCCGCGAGAACCGTCCGTGCCGAGGTACAGCGACTGGTAGCGTGCGGTAACCGTGTCGAGATCGGCGGCGACGCCGCCGGCCGCCATGAGGCGCTGTGTCACAATCCAGTCGTTCGCGGCGTCGCCGCCACGCAAGGCGCGCTCGATGTCGTCCATCGTGACCGTCACGCCGAATGCCGCGGCGGTCGCGATCATCGCGGCGCGTTGGGAATCACGAACGTCGGCGAGCACGCCGTCCAGGTCGAAGACGATCGCCTCTGGAGCGAGCACCGTATCGAGGGCCTGCGTCAGTCGCTCAAAGGCGGCCGGTTCGCCGGGCAGGGTGATGCGGAGGGCGGTCGCTATTGCAGGTTTGCGGAACTCGCGGACCAACACCCCGAGCGCCGCGAGACCGGCCGCACAGAACCGCGCGCGCGTCCCCACCTCGACAAAGACGAAGTTTGCCTGCGACTGGCGCGGCGATAGGCCGAGCGAAGCCAACTGCTGCGTCAGCGCGCGACGTTCGTCGCGCACCCGCGCGACGTGTTTCGCCAGCTCGCCGGCGCCGCGCTCGAGCTGCCGAGCTGCCAATGCGACGGAGAGTCCTGAAACGGGATATGGCCCACCCGCTGCGCGGAGCACCGCGACGATCTCCGTCGTGCCGATGGCATAGCCGACCCGGCACCCAGCAAGACCCCACGCCTTCGAGAGCGTCCGCGCGACTACCACGTTGGGAATGTCCAGCACGGCACTGGTGAGGTCATCGTCCGCGTACTCGACATACGCGTGATCGAGCAACACGAGCGCATTTGGTGCAGCCGCCGCGATGAGCTGCACGTCCGCGAGGGTTGCTACGCCGCCGGTCGGATTATTTGGTGACACGACCGCGATGATCGCCGTGCGCTCGTCGATCTTTTCCACGAACCCTGCGGTGGGAAACGCGTCGCTGACCCACGGCACGCGCACCAGTTCACCGTCGGCGAGTGCAGCGTACTGATCGAGCATTTCGAAGCTCGGATCGGGAAGCAGCAGGCTCCGGCCGGGAGCGAGAAACGCGCGGCAGATGCGATCGATCGCTTCATCGGCGCCCGCGGTAATAATGACTCGCTCCGGCCCGACGCCAGATCGAGCCGCGAGCAGCGCGGTCAACGCCGAGACATCGGGGTAGCGACGGAGCAGCTCCGGGTCGGCCTGGGCCAGTTCGGCAAGCACGCCGGGCGACGGCAGCAAACCCTCGTTCCGGTCGAGTCGCAGCACCCCGGCTCCGGCGCGGGACGGCTCCTCGTATGCCCAGGCGGGATCGATCCGCGACTGCGGCAGCACGGCAGTCATGGCACGATCTGCGAAAGCGTCGTGACAACCACGTCGGTGCCGCCGGCCGCTTTCACGGCAGGAATCACCTGCGGCAGCAGGTCGCGCGGAACCGCCGCCTTCACGGCGTATCCGCCGTTGCCGAACAGGGGGGCGACCGTCGCCTGCCGCATCGAGGGCAGCACCGCCACGACGGCGTCGAGACAGGCCGCCGATGCGTTCACCTCCAGCATGACGCGACGCCGTGCTTCGAGCACTGAATTGATCAGCAGCACGAGGTCATCGATGGAGCGACGGCGCGCGGGATCTTCGAACGCCGCGCGGTTGGCATACAGACGTGTGGACGAGCGCATCAACACATCCACAATGGAGAGACCGTTCGCCTCGAGGGTCGCGCCGGTCGCGGTGTTGTCGACGATCACGTCCGCGTCTTCGGGCGGAAACACTTCGGTCGCGCCATAGGAGCGGACGAACTCCGCACACAGGCCACGTGCAGCAATCCATCGCCGCGTGAGCCGTTCGTACTCGGATGCGACCACGAGCCGTCGCGTGGGAAGCCGGCCGCTTTCGAGCAGGGCGATTGGAGCGGCGGCGACGAGCTGGACCGGATCGAGCCCGGTGTCGAGCAATTCGACGACGTCCGCTTCGAGCTCCGCAACCCAATCCGCCCCGGCGAAGCCGACATCCCGGCTGCCCAGGACCAGCATCTCCACGATGTTCTGGGGTTTCAACAGCTTTGCTTCCGCGCCCGGCAGGGACACGTCGGGGCGGTAGCCTCGCGCGCCGGGACGCACGCGAATCCCGGCGTCGGCAAGGAGAGTCAGCACACCGGTCTCCATCCGCCCCTTGGGAAGGCCGATACGAAAAGGCACAACATTCATCTGTTCGGCTCCGTGTTAGCCGAGCCGGAGTCCCCAAGGGTGTGCGACGCCGCCCCAAAAGCACGACGCCGACCCTGGGGGGGGCCGGCGTCGGTGATGATTCAAACTCTAATGCGCCTCCGGCTATCCCCCGTGTACCGAGTGACCATGGTGATGCCGGTGATGCGCGGAATTCAGCATGGCATGGGATATAGCGGGGTGGCGAAAGGGTGTCAATGCCGGTCGCGCTCTACATCCGCGATAGCGCGATCGAGCGCCTCCTGGCGCTCGGGATCCGACGCCAGTTGTCGCAGCCGGCGCAACGCCGCTAGATGTGCGGTGCGCAGCGCCTGATCGGACGCGACTGCGATGTCGGGCCGCACACCGACGCGTTCCCAATTGGTCTTGGTGATCGGATTGATCGCCCGGCCGCTTGGCACCCAGACGGCAAAGTACTGAGTGACACGCCGCGGCCCGCCCGGGTGCGCGCCGCCGCCAGTCGTATCACCCACGATCGTGGCCCGTTTCAATGATTGCAGATTGTACGCAAACTCCTCGGCCCCAGAAAACGTGTTGCGGCTGGTGAGAAGGTAGACCGGTTTGTCGGGACCGTAGCGGGTGCCCGGGACCTTGCTTCTCGTGAAGAAATCGTCCGTGCGGTTGTCGGGCCGCCAGTACAGCGAGTTGAGGTGCACGGAGTCGGGGCCAAAGAGGTAGCTCGAAACCTGCGCGACCATATGCGGGGAGCCGCCCCCGTTCCGGCGCACGTCGATGATCAGCGCGTCCGTGTTGCCGAGGAACGTGAATGCGGTCGCCGCGACGCTCGACACGTCGGCCGTGTCGAAGCCAAAGCTCCGGATCTCCAGGTAGCCAACGTTCCCGGCCAGCCGCTCGACGCGCTCGAACCCGAAATTGATGCGCTGGCCGAAGAGCCTTGCCTGCGCCCGATCCTCAGGGCTCGGGCCGTCGCCGCCGGGTCCCGGCGGGACTCCGCGAGCGACGTACCGCACGCGCAGATGCCTGTCGTGACTGACGGCTTGCAGATGCGCCGTGAGTGAATCGGCGAATGCCTGGGCGCTGGTGATGCGATCGTACTCACCGTGCCGCTGGCGGGCGCGCAGGGCCCGCGCCATCGCGTTGGCGGTGTCCGGGAATACGTAGGCCTCTTTGAGGCGATCGATCACGCCATCGATGACGGTCCGTCGTTCAGCGGCGTCGATGGTTCGATCAGGCTGGTCGCGGTCCTGCGCGGCGAGGGGCATGCCGAACAGCGCACAAAGCGCGAATGCAATTCGGTGGTACCGCACGAGAATGCTCCGGAAAGTGGTCTGCTCTAACGATGCGGCAACAGCAGGCTGCGTTGCGTCAGGGTATAGTGGGCGGCGGTCCGAAGAAGAACTCATACGGAGCGCTCGACGCTTCCCCGGCGAATCGACTGATCCGTATTTGCACGTCTCCTGATGGCGGTACTACAAATGTGGCCCCTTGAGCGAAGGGCCCGGTCGTATAGGCCAGCGTCTGAACCAACAGCGCTTGGGTGATTCGGTCATAGACCTGGAAGGACATATACGTCACGCCCGGCACCGGAGCTCCGGTCAAGCGGAACCACGAGGTTAGCGTGTCGCCAGGTGGCGCAAAGAGCGTGAACTCATCGATGTCGCCGGCCGGGTCGATCGACTCTCCGACGACCGTATCGCCGACCTGCACGTTCGCCAACCGGACTTCGGGCCGGCGATTGATGCGGTACAGCATGAACCGATAGGCTCCCGTATCGGCGACGGCCCACGGCAGCGCGTAGAAGACGTCCGCATCGACTATGGGATCAATAGCCTCGTCCGTGACCGAATCGCCAAACGCGAAACGGCTGTCGACGGACTCGGGCCGCCGATTCACCGGGAAGACCTTGAACTGATATCGCGCGGTCCGGCCCGAGAGCGTCCGCACCTTGATCAACTGCACGCCGCCGATCGGAGTCACACAGCTTGGAGTGGGGTTGTCCTCGAGCAGCGCTGGTCCAGGATTGGATGAGACAGCGACGGCGCAAAGCCCGCGTAGACGAATGGAATCCTCCACGGTGAGGACAACGAGGCCCTCGAGTGATTTGAGGTATACGACGTATTCGCCGTCCGTTGCCGCTTCGAAGGAGTATCTACGCTCAACTGAATCAGCGAGCAGAATGGTGCCTGAAGCCTCCTCAACATCTCATATCTACCAGGCGATCCCGTAATCCTCGCCGTGATTCGACGAGCCGCCCCAGAAGGAGCCGTGCTTCCAATCGAAGAAGATCGCGTTGATCGGCCCGGACGTCCTATCGTCGAACTCGAGCCGGTAACCCATGCGCCGTAGCTCCTGACGAGTCCATGACGGTGTGTCATCGCGCAGCGTCAAGCGCCCAGGCTCGGTCTTATGCTCGCCGAAGGAATTGCGCATCTGATAGCTGGTGATATTCGCTGCTTCAACGGATTGCTGCACGTTCATGCCGAACTCGACGACGTTGAGGAAGAATTGCAGCAGGTTCTGGTCCTGCGTGTCGCCACCCTGCACCGCGAACGCGAGGAACGGCTTCCCGTCCTTCATTGCCAGACTGGGCGTCAGCGTCACGCGCGGCCGCTTTCCCGGAACAATGACATTGAACGGATTGTCGCTCGAGTCGACAACGAACTGCTGCGCGCGCTGGCTCACGCCGATCCCGGTGTGACCGGCGATGACGGCGGGAATCCAGCCGCCCGACGGCGTTACCGAGACCACCCACCCGGATGAATCGGCGGCTTCGATCGATGTGGTGCCGCGCCGGAACGCTTCGTCAAACGCCGCGAGCGCCGCGGCGTCCTCCGTGCCGCTCTCCGTCGTCGTCACGGGGCGCGGCGACCACCGCTGCAGAAGTGGCAAATACGGATTCGTGCCACCCTGGAAAGGATACGGATCCCCCGGTTTGATGTCGGGATCGTTGTGGTCGGGATTGATGAGCTTCGCGCGCTCGCGCGCATACTCCTTTGACAACAGTCCGCGAATCGGTTCGTCAGGAGGAAACGCCGGATCGCCGTAATAGAAATCGCGGTCCGCAAAGGCGAGGCTCATCGTTTGATACAGCGTGTGGATGTAGCGGGTGCTGTTGTAGCCCATCGCCTTGAGATCGAAGTTCTCGAGGATGTTGAGCGCCTGGAGCATGGCGGGACCCTGTGACCAGGGCTGCAGTTTGTAGACGTCGATCCCGCGATACGTCGTCATGACGGGCTCTTCGATCTTGACACGCCAGTTCGCGAGATCGGTCGGCGTGATGAGACCACCTTCCTCCTGCAGACCACGGACGAACTCCTGCGCGATGTCGCCACGGTAGAAGCGGTCGTAGGCGGCCATAATCGCGTCGTGCCGGTTCTTGCCGCGACGGAGCGCCTGCTGCTCCGCCTCCACGAGCTTCCGCAGCGTCGCCGCGAGGTCGGACTGGCGGAAGATTTCGCCCGCTTCGGGCGCTTCCCGCGCCTCACCCGCGTGCGGCAGCATCACGGCGCGCGCGTACCGCCACTGTTTGAGCCAGCGCGTGTTCCGCTCGATCGAGTTCGCCGTCTCCTCCTCGATGGGGTAGCCATCCGCCATGCGAATGGCCGGCTCGAGCACCTCCCGCAGGCTGAGCGTGCCGTACTCGGCGAGCATGACCATGAGCCCGCCGGGTGTGCCGGGTGTGATCGCCGCGAGTGCGCCATACTCGGGCGGGAAGCGCATCCCCTTGGATCGATAGAAGTCGGCGGTCGCTCCCGTGGGCGCGACGCCGAGCGCGTTGATGGCAATGACTTTCTTAGTGCGGGGATTGTAGATCAGGGCCTGCGTTTCGCCGCCCCAGGAGAGCACGTCCCACATCGTGGTGACGGCCGCCAGCATGGCGCACGCGGCATCGACGGCATTGCCGCCTTTTTGGAAGATCATGGCACCGGCTTCGGCGCCGAGTGGCTTGCCGGTGATCGCAACCCAGTGCCGGCCGTGGAGCGCCGGTTTCTGGGTGCGTTGAGCGACGAGCAGCGAAGGCAAGAAAACGAGAGCGACGAACAGCCAGCGACGGACGGTCATCGGTGCTCCAGGTGAAGGATCGTTTCGCAGCTAGTCGCGAGGAAAATGGCTTGCGGTCGGACGCGTGAACTGCGGTGCGCCCACGGCCACGACGTCGATCGCGGTATTCGTCACCGTGACGGCATAGCGATCCGTCAGGCCACTCCGCCGGAACTCGAGCGCGTACGTCCCATTGGCGATGATCAGCGGCGCGCGAAACTGCGCGGGTCCGGTCGCCGGCCAACAGTTGTCCGGCTTCAGAATCCTCCCGGACACATCCACGCGCACGACATTCCCCGCCACGCCGAGCGTGCTCTCGAGCTGATAGGTCAGGCAGGGGTATGTCGTCTCGGTCTGCAGAATCAGAGCGATGTGCGGAATTTCAGGCGGGTCAAAGTACGAGCCACCGAGAATTGAAAAGCGGAGTGGACTCAAGTCTCGCGCGGAGGTGTCCACAGTCCCACATCCAGTGAGGATCATGGCCGCGACGACAACACGTAGACGGTTCATGGAGTTGGCCTCCATGTTGGAGGACATATGTTATTCCCATGCGACTGGCCATCGTTCCGCGTACCCGGCATGGCTGGATCCGCATGATCGCGATTGCCAGCATCTTGCCACTCCTATTCCTCGCCATCTGGCTCTTCACCGTCAAGATGCCCGGCCCTGCGTTCGGCGGTCCGCTCCCCCCGCTGACCCCCAACCAGGAGGGCATCCGCGCTGAGCTGGCGCGCCACGTGCGCGCGCTGTCCGGGGACATCGGGGTGCGCAGCGACAAGACGTATGCGAACGTGCAGCGCGCTGAAGGTTATATCCGCAGGGAGCTCCTGCGGCTCGGTTACCACGTTGTGTCTCAGGAGTTCTTTGCTGGCGGCCGCTTGTATCACAATCTCGAGGCGACGCTACCCGGTGTCCCCGGCTACGCGCACGAAGTGGTCGTGCTCGGCGCGCATTTCGACACCGCGGAGGAGGCCCCGGGCGCTGACGACAACGCGAGCGGGGTCGCGGGTGTGCTGGAATTGGCACGCGTCTTTGCCGGTAATTCCCAGCGGCGAACTGTCCGCTTCGTCTTTTTCCCGAATGAAGAGCCGCCGTGGTTTCCGACAAGCAACATGGGTAGTCGGCACTACGCAGCCGCTGCGCGCGCGCGCAACGATCAGATCGTCGCAATGCTGTCGATCGAGTCGATCGGCTACTTCGACACTGAGAAGGGCAGCCAGCGCTATCCGTTCCCGCTCAACCTGGCCTACCCCGACGTCGGCGACTTCATCGGGTTCGTCTCAAACCTGCGGTCGCGGGCGTTGCTCCGTCGGGCCATAGCGGCGTTCCGGGCGCACGCCACGCTACCCACAGAGGGGGCGGCGGCGCCGTCATGGGTGCCGGGAGTCTGGTGGTCGGATCACTGGTCGTTTTGGAAGGAGGGATATCCGGCGATCATGATCACGGACACCGCACCCTACCGGAATCCGTTCTACCACACACCCGAGGATACACCGGACAAACTCGATTACGACCGCATGGCGCGCGTGGTGCACGGGCTGACGCACGTCGTGCGCGCCGTCGCCGGGCCTAGTTCCAGTGGCAGATAAACACGCCCGCGCGGCCCAGCTCGAGCTCGAGCCGCGGCCGGTCACCCCTGAAGTCGTCGGCGAGGAGACGCGGGCAGACCGCGTCAAGGCGCCGGATCACGGCACCGAGATCCGACGGCGGGCTGGTGAAGGCGCCGCGCACCCAGTCTTCCCCGGCGTTCCGGAGCTCGAACGGATAGGCGGCGTTCAGGGTGCGCAACCCTGACACGATGTTCTCAGTCGTCTTGCCGTCGCGCTGTCCCTGGGTCCCGATGCGGCTCACAACGGCGAACGGATCGAGCGCAGGAACGAGGACCAACCGCACGGTGCTCGTGTCGCGGCGCATAGCGCGGAAGTTTCGATCGAACCTCGACATGAAGAAGCCCTGCGTGGCAAACTTGGGGACTGCGGCGCCGAGGTAGCGGTTCGCCCAACTGGTCCGCACACGAACGACGTACACGCGATCGCGCCCTTCGAGTTTCGTCACCTCGTGACCGGTGAGCTGGCCGAGTGTCGCGACTGCCCCGTCGAAATCGGGGGGCACGATCAGGTTGGGCAGATAAGTCTGGTACTCGCGGTAACCCATCAGACTCACCAGCAACACACCCATGCCTAGCAGGGGCAGCGCACCGCGATTCGCCGCGCTGCGGGCGCGCGCGATGGCCAGCGGATCGCCGCCAGTCTTCTGCGCGCGCGCGACCGCCGACCACCGCACCCACAGCCACAGCCCAAGGGGACCGAGGACGAGCAAGATGGCCACTCCGGCCGTCGGACTGTGGGTCAAGCGGCTCACGGCGAACATCCCGGCGATGAGCAGCACGATCCCGCCCAAACCCAGAACAACGTCGAGCGGGCCCTCGCGGCGCGTCGCGTCGCCGGTCGCCGTGTCGGGTTGCGGCGTGACCGTCGTTACCGCCGCAACGGGTCGGGCGTCCGGGCCTTCCATTCCAATCTCAGCGAGCTCGCGTCGCGCACGACGCCGGATTGCGGCTTTGGCGAGCTGTTTGAACGGCGGCAGCATCTTCCAGACCATGAGAAACGCCGCGCGCAGCGTCGGCCGCCACCGCCGCGTCTTCTCGTCCAGGCGGTAGTAACCCGCCTCCATCTGCCCGCGATATTCCGCATCCATGACTTCCGCGAGAAAACGGGCGGGATCCGTGGCGACATCGCGCTGGCGCAGCGTACTCGAGCCGAACCGCCGCCGCAGCAGGACCTGGAAAATCTTGTGCAGACGGAGGGGATCCCGGACCTGAGGGAACCGATAAACCTCGTGACCAGGTCGAGGCGCAAAAATGGGAACGGTCACGGAGTTATTGACGTCGAACATGCGGGCGTCGGGAAACTCCGCGGTAAACTCGACCATCGGCAATGCGGTGCCGGTTTTCGCCGAGTACACCATCGCGATCGTTGCGGTCTCCCCCTCGGGGTGCTGCAACATGATGACGCGCGTCACCATCAGGAATGATCCCGCTCGCTCGCGTACCAAGTCCGCTACCTGCCGGAACTGATCGCCCTGCAGTCCGGCGATGTTATCGCGGATGAACCCCGCAAGCTCGGGCGGATTCGGGTGCCTGCTTCCATCGAATGGTTCGAACCGCGGAGCCGAATCCTCGCCCATCAGAAGCCAGGTGATGAGCGGCAAGACGATCATGAAGAAGGCAACCAGGAAGAGAACGGCGAGCAGGGTGCTCATGCGGGCCAAGATAGCAAACGCGCGCTACGCCGTGACGTGATGATGCTCCCAAGGCACGCTTTCGGCCTCCGCCAGTAGCGCCTCCGCCTGCCGCCGGATCCGGCGGCGATTGACCGGGCCGAACGGAAAGGCGGCATGGATCAGCATGCGCAGCGCGCTGCGCCAGGTGGGAAACGGCGTGTTGGTGCGCGGATCGATCGCGTAGTAACCGGCCGCGATCCAATGCGTGGTCTCGCGCACCATCGACCGCCGCGTGCGCTCCTCGATGCTGAGATCCTGATCCCGAATTGTCGGACGCTGTCCCGGAAAATCGCGACCCAAGATGTAGCGAAACGCGCGGAGCAGACGGGCGGGCGGGTGTGCCACCGGCAGCTGCCATCTGGTGAGCTGCGGTATGCCCGGAAGCCCGGTGCCCAACGCTGAATCATCGACACTCAACTCGCGGCCGTCGGCGAACTCGCCGCTGATCGAGAGCGAAACCGCTACCCGCCCACCGCTGAACGTGTTGCTCACCACAGCCGCGAACTCCGCCGTCGCGTCGTTGCCCATGACGATGAGACGGCGACGCGCGCTTTCCCAAAACACGTCCATGACAACGGTGAATCCTTCCAGCGCGAGGGCTGCCACGTGGTCGGCGATTTCCGCGCGGCGCTCGGCGGGCATCCAATCGTCCGCCTCGTTGTACGGAGTGAACTGCGGCCGGGGGGCGGGGGTCGCGCGAATCGTGAGCAGCATGCGGGCGAAGGCTGCGATCTGAATGACGGCCAGGATACTGAGGACCAACACCAGCTGCGGCAGGAGCTGCGCCAGGAGGTTCATGCGCTAGACTCGCGCGAACGCCCGGACTGGAAAGCTGCCCATACCTTTCACACGCGGCGGGACTGCAAAGAAGGAGAAACCGCTGTCCGGCAAGGCGCCCAGATTGGTCATGTGCTCGACAATGGCCACACCGGCGCCGAGCAGGATGGTGTGTGCCGGGCGACTGCCGTCTTTGTCGTCGTCGATGTTGAGCGAATCGATCCCGACGAGGGCGGCTTCCGCCTTCACGAGGTGTTCGGCCGCCTTACGGGTCAGAAACGGATGCTGTCCGGCGGAGTAGGTGTCGGTCCGCCAGTGCGCGTCCCACCCGGTGTGCACGAGGACGGCCTTTCCTTTTACATCGAGTTTTGCGAAGCCGGCGGCATCGATCGCCCGACCCGACCCACCCTGCACCCGCACCACCATGCCGGGCAGGTCGGCGACCGTTTCAAGCGCGTAGCCCGCCACGTCGCGGCCGTTCTCGTAGCGATGGAACGGAGCATCGATGTACGTGCCGGTGTTGGCGAGGAGCTCGATCTTGCCGATCTGGAACGTGGTGCCCGCCGCGTACCGCGCCTTCGAGGCATCGCGGGTGAGCCAGTCGCTGATCACCGGCGCGGGGAGGCCACGATACGTGACCATCCCTTGCTCGATCTCATGACTGAGGTCGATCAGGCGGGCCATATCCGCGCGAGTGCCTTGAGCAGCTGTCCCTCGGGTGTCGCACCGTCGGGAGCTTCGGCAAGAACGATGGCGAGGCGACGCCGCAGGAGCGGATCGCGCGTCGCCAGCGCCGCGAACTGCACGGTGAGGGGAACGAACCACGAGGCTTGCCGCGCGCCGGAGCCGGCGCGCGCGACGGCAGCATATTGCTCGAACAGCGCGAGGAGAAAGGCGCCTTTGGACGGGAAGTGCCGGTAAATGGCGCCCTTCGTGAAGCCGGCAGCGAGCGCGACTTCGTCCAGCGTGGCAATCTCGAAGCCGTGCTCAGCGAACAGCTCCAGCCCCGCAGCCACGAGCAGCGCGCGTGTCTCGGCTTTACGCCGCTGGTGCACGATTCCCACGAGTATCTAGGATACTTGCAGGAACCAACGGCGCAAGGCGCTGAGGGGTCGACAGTATGGCGGCTCTGATACCGGTAGGTATCCCGGATACTGTATGGTCCCTTGACTGAGCTAACTCTCAGTCTAGGTTTGCCATTCGCCACTCAGGAGAAGGAATGCCGTACATCATTGCCGAGCCGTGCATCAACGTCAAAGACCGCTCCTGCGTGGACGTCTGTCC
>Ga0066686_10000504_pt1 | contig 13589 bp, 15 predicted proteins | sample GraSoiAngelo_135_FD_65627 | JGI IMG/M metagenome (GOLD analysis project Ga0066686, IMG submission 65627) | Grasslands soil microbial communities from the Angelo Coastal Reserve, California, USA - 14_0929_05_40cm | ecosystem: Environmental > Terrestrial > Soil > Grasslands | place: USA...
CGCGTAACGCCGATAAGGCAAATACCTTCCCGTAGCTTGGAGGCCAGGTCATGAAATACCTGATGCTCATCAAACATGCCGAAAGCTATCGTTCCCAACCCATCCCCCAAGGGCTGCTGGACGCTATGGGGGAGTTCGTCACCGAAGGGTTCAAGAGCGGCGTTCTCAAGGACACCGCCGGACTCAAGGGGACCGTCGAGGGGCTGCGAGTTCGCTCGAGCGGCGGCAAGTTGAAGGTGACGGATGGACCGTTCACCGAGGCCAAGGAAATCATCGGCGGTTACGCGCTGGTCGAGGTGAATTCGAAAGAGGAAGCCCTCCACTTCGCGCGGCAATTCATGGAGCTGCACCGGGTCCACTGGCCGGAGTTCGAGGGGGAGTCTGAGGTGCGGCCCTTGGAGGATATGTAGGATGAAGAAGAAATCGATCTGGGCGGTGGTCGCGGGCGTGCTCGTCATCATCGCCGTCACGACCCTGGTCGACATCGTGCTGCACGTGACCGGCATCTTCCCGCCCATGGACCAGCCGATCAACGACGCGCTCGCCCTGCTTGCGACCTCTTATCGCATCGTCATCAGCATCGGGGGCGCCTGGGTCACCGCACGGCTCGCCCCGGAAAAGCCCATGAAACACGCCATAATCCTCGGCTGCGTGGGCGTGGTCTTGGGGCTCGTGGGAGTTCTGGCGACTTGGAATCTGGAGCTAGGGCCCCGATGGTATCCTATCGCGCTCGCCGTGCTGGCCATTCCGCAGTGCTGGGTTGGGGGCAAGCTCTATGAGATACAGTCGCGCAAGGGCTGAAAGGCGCCGGAGGGTCTAAATGGATGAACGCACAGTCCTCATCCTCCTCGGCTTCGCCGGGGTCGCGGCGACCTTCGCCGGATTCAGCGGAGTCGTCGCGGTTTTTGGCCGTCGCGCCCACGGAGAATGGTTTCTCGAGGACCGATTCCGCCTCACGAACATGCTGGCCACATCACTCGGCGCCTGCCTGTTCGCTTTTCTTCCCACGGTCGGAGTACTGCTTCACCTTCACGGATCTGACCTCTGGGCGGTTGCCAGTCTACTGATGTGTGGCTACTGCGTGGCGTACATCGTGAACTTGGTTCCAAACTGGCAGCACCTCATACTCAAGCACCCCGGGCTGCTCTCGGCTCGGGCCTCGGTCGTCGTGTGGGCGTCGTCCGGGGTGGCAGCCCTGCTCCAGCTCCTGAACGCAATCTCTATTCTCTTTCATCGTGAGCCGGGTCCGTATGTTCTGGGCCTCCTTCTCCTCCTGATCATTGCCGGCCTTCAGTTCGCCCTGCTGGTGTTGAGGCCCTTGACCGCTCACCATCGGACCCACTGGGACAAGGCCGCGGCGGCGGAGCCGGTCGCGAGCGAATCGGAATCCTAGTGTCGGCCGACCCTAAACTCCGCGTCCAGAGCTTCGCCATCTCTATCGACGGGTTCGGCGCCGGCCCGAGCCAGGACATCGATAACCCCCTCGGCGTGCGCGGCCCCGAGCTGATGGAGTGGTTTTTCCACACCCGCGCTTGGCGCTCGATGCACGGCTTGCCCGACGGCGAGACCGGGATCGACAACGGAATCGCCGAGCAAGGCCTGTCCGGGCTTGGCGCCTGGATCCTGGGGCGGAACATGTTCGGCCCGATCCGCGGCCCGTGGCCGGACGAGAACTGGAAGGGGTGGTGGGGCGACGAGCCGCCCTATCACACGCCGGTGTTCGTGCTGACGCATCATCCGCGCGCGCCGATCCCCATGAAGGGCGGCACCGAATTCCGCTTCGTCACCAACGGCATCCATGCGGCTCTTGAGCAGGCGAAAGCCGCCGCGGGCGCTCGCGACGTCCGCCTGGGCGGCGGCGTGTTCACGATCCGACAGTTCCTGCGCGCCGGTCTTGTCGACGAGCTGATCCTCGCGATCCGGCCGGTCGTGCTGGGCACCGGCGAGCATCTCCTGCACGACATCGACATGCGCGCGCTGGCCTACGAATGCTGGAAGTCCGTGGCGGGCGAGCGCGCCACGCATGTCTACCTGCGCAAGCGCTCCGGGTCGGACAAGGCGGCGTCATGACCTCGCCTTCCCCCGCCTTGCGGCGATTCGCTCCTCGGCGGACGCCCAACCCGCGTCTAAGGGATGACCGGGCCGGTCGATATCCATGACGACCGGCGCATGGTCCGAGGGGGTGGGCTTGCCTTTCCGGGCCTCCCGATCGATCTCCGCCCAAACCGCCCGCTCAGCGACCGGGCGCGTCGCAAGCAGGTGGTCGATTCGCATCCCGAAATTCTTGTGGAAGTCTCCGGCGCGGTAATCCCACCACGTGAAGCGGCCGGACTCGGGATGATGCCGGCGGTAGACATCGACCAACCCCCACTCGCACAAACGAAAGAACGCCTCACGCTCCCGCGGCGACACGTGCGTTCCCCCACGACAGAGCCTCGGATCCCAGACATCCTCGTCCGCTGGGGCGACGTTGAAGTCACCGCCGAGAACGAGAGGCTCGTCCGGATCCGTTGAAGTCTCGAGCCAAGCCAAGAGCCGCTCGTACCAGGCGAGCTTGGCTTCATAGAACTCCGATCCGACCTTCCTCCCGTTCGGCGCATACACGCACACGACACGGACGCCTTCACAAGTGGCCGCGATCATCCGCGCCTCGGCCAGCGGCTCGTCGTCGCCGACGTCCGGGGTTGCCGCGGGGCGCAGCGGCTCACCAAAGTTGGTGACGACCGCCTCGATCCCACCGCGGCTGGCAATGGCCACGCCGTTCCAGCGGCCCTCCCCGTGATGGGCCAGCTCGTAGCCCGCCTCGCGGAAGGCCGCGACCAGCGCGTCCGCGTCCGTGAGCTTCGTCTCCTGCATCAGGAGCACGTCCGGCCGGGCGCGCTCGAGCCACCAGGAGACCCTCTCCATCCGCGCTGCCAGGGAGTTCACGTTCCAGGTCGCGATCCGCATGACCCAGCCAGATTACCAAACTCCCGCGCGACCACGGGCCGGCGAGACCCGAGCCGAGCGGGAATACTTCTATCTCGTACGCGCGGATCGGTTCGTGGCAGACTCCTCGGGCAACCCCGACCCGGGGGAGCGTGAACTCATGGGCGAGGTTACGTGGTGGCCGGTCTCCGACCTGCCGCACCGCCGCACCCGATCCGGACCGGGTTCTGGCGGCAGATCGAGGGACAAAGGGGGGGTGATCGACGATGAACAGCCTTTCGCCTTGCCCCAACTGCGGAAGTCGGGAGCTCTACCGGAGCAAGGAGGTCAGCGCCGGCGGCGGGCACGCGCCGGACTACCTGCCCGGACTCGGCAGTTTCTGGCTTGCCGAGAAATTCTACATCGTGGCGTGCAAGGACTGCGGGCTCACGCGGTTTTTCGCGCGACCCGAGGCCATGGCGAAGCTGCCCGAGTCGAAGAAGTGGACGCGGCTCTAGGGCGCGCCCGAGAGATGACCGGAGGAGACGTGCGAAATATGGATGTCATCTTGAAGCGGTTCGAGACGCCGGACGAGATTCGCGAAATGGTCAAGGGCCGTTTCGAGCTGGTCCACATCGGCGGCCTCACGATCGGGAGGGCGTCTTACGAGCCGGGGTGGCGGTGGTCCGAGCACGTCGGGCCGGGTGTGGGAGAAAAGCGCTGCGCGATCGAGCATGTGGGGCTGGTCCTCGCGGGAACCGCGGCGGTGGCGTTTGACGATGGGCGGGTCATCGAATTGCGGGCCGGAGAGCTCTTTCACGTCCCGCCGGTCCCTCACGATTCCTGGGTTATCGGCGCCTCGCCGTATGTCTCGCTTCACTTCCTGGGCGCCGATCGATACGCGAAGGGAGCCGCCTGACGCGAGCCGCGAACCCCAGGCATCGCGGGTAGCCCGAAATGCCGCTCAAGAAGGTGCCGTACGCGACCCTCGAGCCACTGATTCGGCGACATCTCTCGACGACCGAGGATGAGTCCACGAGCGCCCTGATTCGCCGACTCGAGCCCGCGCGGGACCGCGGCCATCTCACAAGAGCGGAGCTTCTGGCGGTCTGCAATTGGAAGTCGCCAAGAGCCATCCGACACGTACGCGCGAACGACCCAGTGCAGGTGCGGCGAGCAACGAAGAGAGCGCTCGACACACGGAGCGAGCGGGGTCGGCTCGAGGCCCTGCTCAGCCTCAAAGGCGTCTCGGTTCCGATGGCGTCGGCGATCCTCACGCTTCTCTACCCGCGGCGGTACGGTGTGCTCGATATCCGCGTGTGGCAGCTCCTTCACAAGATAGGAACCGTTACAGGGGCAGCGAGCGGAGTAGGCTTTACCTTCGACAATTGGTATCAGTTCTTGGTGATCGTTCGAGATTTCTCCAAGAGGTACGACGTCAAGGCGCGCGACATCGAGAGGGCCTTGTTCTTGGCGCACCGGCATTACCAGAGCGGTCGCCTGTACGATCGACTCACAGTGAAGCGGAGGTGGTAATGGCAACGACGACGCAGCCTCAAGCTCGAGACAACCCGATGACCGGCGCCAACCCGTTCGACACTCTCGTGATGGTCGCGGGAGGAGCATGCCTGCCCCGCTGCCTACACGCGGTCGCTGACCTCGGGGTCGCCGACGCGCTCGATAACGAGCCCAAGACCGCGGTTGATCTCGCGAAATCCGTGGGAGCGCACCCGGGCTCGCTCGCCAGGGTTCTGCGGCTCCTTTCCGCGTACGGCGTGTTCGAGATCGACGGTGACAAGGTTCGCCATACTCCGGCGTCGAGGCTGCTCCGCTCGGATCATCCGCAGTCGATGCGCGCGCTCGCCAGGATGTTCGGCCTCTACGTGAACTGGAACGCATACAGCGAATTCGAGCACAGTGTCAGGACCGGACAACCGGCGACCGCCAAGACGCTCCCTCGCGGTTTATGGGGTCACTTCAAGGAAAACCCCGAAGAGGGTTGCATCTTCGACGAGGCGATGGTGGCCAAGGCGCAGGCCCAGGTCCCGGCAGTCGTTGCCGGCTATGATTTCTCGCGATTCGGAACGATCGCGGACATTGGAGGAGGTCGCGGGCACCTGCTTCAGGCGGTGCTGGCGTCCAATCATTCCTCGAAGGGCATCCTGTTCGACCTGCCGAATGTCATCCAGGACGCTGCCGGCGCCGCGAGCGATCGACTCAAGCTTGAGGCCGGAGACTTCTTCAAGGATTCTCTCCCCACAGCGGACGCCTACACCATCATGGAGGTGATCCATGACTGGGCAGACGAGGAATCGCTCGCCATATTCAAGGCGATCCGCAGCGCGGCGAAGCCTGGAGCCACGCTGCTCGTGATCGAGCAATTGGTCCCGAACGATCCAGGGCCGCACTGGTCGAAGATGCTCGACATCCACATGCTGACGCTGGTGGGCGGGCTGCAGCGCACCCATGAGGAATACGATGCCCTGCTGCGCCGCGCCGGCTTCGAGCTCAAGCGGGTGCATCCGACGCGTTCCGACGTTTCCATCATGGAGGCGAGCGCGGTGTGAGTGCGTTTCGGCTCGTGCGCCTCGCGGCGCTGACCCATGGCCACTGATTCAGGGAAGAAGGACGACGGCGGGCCCCGCGTCGTCAAAGGCGACCAGAACTTCACCCTCGATCGCGAAGCCTTCCGCGCTCGCCTCCTCGAGCGCTTCAACGATCCCGGCTTCGAGACAGTCTCCGAACATCTGGAAAAGGTCATCGACATCGCGTGGGATGCCTACATGGGGTACCGGAAGAGCCCGCGGACCCGGAAGGCTGGCCCGGAGTTCGCCGATCCGGAGTACCAGCTCCCCATGGAGTGGCTTGAGACGCGACGCCGGATCCAAGAGGCGCAGGCGCGCCACGACGACCCGAAATCCCCCGCGAGGATCCTAGTCATCAACGGCTCGGCCCGAAGCGACCAGACGTGCCCGGGCGAGATCTCGAAGACCTACCGGCTCGCAAAGATCGCGCGCGAGGCGATCGCCGCGCAGAAGGGCTGCGAGGTGGACTTCCTGGACTTGAGCCGGCTCACGGGCGAGTTCGGTCTCGTCATCTATCCTTGCAAGGCCTGTGTGTCGACCGCGCAGCCGCTCTGCCACTGGCCGTGCACGTGCTACCCGAACCACGCGCTCCGCCAGACGGGCGACTGGATGCACGAGATCTACCCGCGCTGGATCGCGGCGCACGGCGTGATGATCCTCACCCCCGTGAACTGGTATCAGGCTCCGAGCGTCTTGAAGCTCATGATCGACCGGCTGGTCTGCGCGGACGGAGGCAATCCGGATCCGACGACCACGCACGGGAAGGACCCCGCGATGGCGAAGGCGATCGAGCTCAAGGGCTGGCCCTATCCCAAGCACCTCGCGGGGCGCGCGTTCTCGGTGGTGGTGCACGCGGACGCGGCGGGCGCCGAGAATCTGCGCCGCATCCTCGTCGACTGGATGACCGACCTCGAGATGATCCCCGCGGGACCGATCGCGGGGATCGACCGTTTCATCGGGTACTACGAGCCCTACGCCACGAGCCACGATGACCTGGACAAGGACGTAGCGGTCCACGACGAGGTGCGAAACACCGCGCTCGAGCTGGTGGAGACGGTACGTCAGATCCGGAGCGGGCAGTACAAGCGTCCCGACGCGGGGCTCGAGGAACCGCGGAAGAAGTGACGAATCCCCGACGGATCGCGCGGAGCTAATCCCCGACTCGCCCGGGCAGGGTTCGTGGTACGTTTTCGCACCATGGCCTCCCTCTCGGTCAAGAGCCTCTCCCTCACCTACCCGAACGGGGTCCGCGCGCTCGACAACGTCACGCTCGAGATCGAGGACGGCGAGTTCCTCGCGGTCCTCGGGCCGTCCGGCTGCGGGAAATCCTCTCTTCTCCGCCTGGTCGCGGGGCTCGAGACGCCGACCTCGGGCTCGATCGCGACGGATGGGAAGGACATCACCGCGCTGGAGCCCAAAGATCGCGACGTGGCCATGGTGTTTCAGGGGCTCGCGCTCTATCCGCACATGACCGTCCGCGAAAACATGGGGTTCGGCCTTTTCGCGCGGAAGACCCCCGCGGAGGAGACCGATCGGCGCGTTCGCGAAGCGGCGGCGACCCTGGGGCTCGCGGAGCATCTCCACAAGCGACCGCGGGAGCTGTCGGGTGGCGAGCGCCAGCGTGTGGCGCTCGGCCGCGCGCTCGTTCGGAGGCCGCGGATCTTCCTCTTTGATGAGCCGCTTTCCAGCCTCGACGCCCAGCTGCGGCAGGAGCTGCGCGAGGAGCTGGCTCGGCTCCATCGCCTTACCCGCACGACCTCCATCTACGTGACGCACGATCAGAAGGAGGCGCTCTCGCTCGGGAATCGGGTCGCGGTGTTCGAACGCGGAAGCGTCCGGCAGATCGGCACGCCCGACGCCATCTATCGAGACCCTTGCGATCTCTTCGTCGCCCGGTTCGTGGGAGATCCCGCGATCAACCTCGTCCAAGGAGAATTCGCGGCGGACGGGGGTGCGCTCACCTTTCGCTCGCCCGGTCTCTCCTTCTCGCTGCCCGCGATGCGCGCACGCACGGGGCGCGCGATCCTGGGCCTCCGCCCCGAGGCGGCGGTGCTCGGCAAGGGCCCTGACTCTGGGGCCCGCGGCACGGTCGAGCGCGTGGAGCGCCTGGGAGGGGACACCCTGATTCACGTACAGACCGAGTCGGGCCGCCACATCGTGCGGGCGGAGCCGCGCGGTGCGCTTCCGGCCCCGGGCGAGATCGTGGGGCTCACCCTCGACCCCACCCGCGCGCTCTTTTTCGAGCCCGGAGGCGCCAGGATCCGCGTCGACTAACCGCCGGCGCTCCACCCCTCGCACGGGTCCCCGCGGACCCTCCTCTCGTTTGGCGGGCGCCGCTGTGGTACCATAGACGTAGGATGCGAGCCGATTCGCGCCTCCCCCCTCTCATGGACTGGCGCTTCTCCTCGCCTGCGGTCCCCAGCATCGGGCTCCGCATTCCAAACGGGGGTTTCGTGATTCCGGCTGTTCCGTCCTTGGCGCGCAGGCCCCACCGCTCACGCTCGCTCGCTCTGGTCCTGCCCCTTCTCCTTCTCACGGTCTCCCTGTTCCCGTCTGCCGCACGCGCCCACACGAACGTCATCCCGCCCGAAACCGAGTTCCAATGGCGCGCCCCTGGCTACGTCCCGGACGAGCTGCTCGTCCAGTTCAAGGAGGGCGTGGGCACCGACCGCGCGATGAGCACCATCCGCGAGAAAGGTGCCACGGCGCGGCGCATGCTGACGCCGGACGGGCTGGTTGAGGTCAAGCTTCCCCCGGGAATGTTGGTGCCCGACGCGATCGAAGGCTGGAATGCCCATTCGGACGTGGAATACGCGGTGCCGAACGTCTACGCGCAGGGATTCTTTGTCCCAAACGACACGGTGATCGCAAAACCCGATCTGGCCTGGAATCTGCGCAGCGTGGGTGCATACGACGCGTGGGACGTTGTGACCGGCGATCCCAGGATCGTCCTCGCGATGATCGACACCGGCGTGGCGTTCGAGGATCACCCGATACCCAGCTACGAGCTTCCTTTCGTCAAGCCGGGCGTGACCATGTACCGGCGCTCGCCGGAGCTTCCCGGCCCGTTCTTGCAAGGATACGACTTCATCAATAGCGACGATCACCCGAATGACGACAACGGACACGGCACGATGACCGCAACGATCGCGGCCGGGCAGGCGAACAATATCGCGGGGAGCGCCGGGATCGCGTTCGGGGTGACCATCCTGCCGATCAAGGTGCTCGATTCCCTATCCAGGGGAACCTTGTCGACGATCGTAGCGGGAATCCGCTACGCGACCGATCATGGCGCCAATATCGCGAATCTGAGCCTCGGGTTTTTCCCGCTGGGTCGCAGCCCCCAAGACCGTCCCCTGCCGCCGAATGTCCTGGCGCACCTATTCCATCCTTTGAAAGACGCCATAGATTACGCGCAGAGCCATGGAGTGGTCGTCGTCGCCTCGGCCGGAAATTTCGGTCTACCCGAGATTGGTCTGCCTGCGGCGTATCCCGGTGTCATCTCGGTCGCGGCGACAGGCGTGGACGATCGAATCGCCTCCTACTCCTCGTTCGGGAAGGGGTTGTCGTTCGTGGCCCCCGGGGGCGACTTCACCGATTTGAACGGCGACCGCGTTCAGGACGCCGTCTTCAACCTGAGCATCAAGCCGTTCCGCTCCGAGGGATCGCTTGCGAATCCCGACTCCTTTGGTGTGTTCCCCTTCTTCGGGACCTCGGCATCCGCACCCCATGTCTCGGGCGCAGTCGCCCTCCTCATGTCGCTTGGGATGAGAAACCAAAGTTTGATCGAGCAGACTCTGCGCGAGACGGCGCTGAATCAGTTTGGGACTGGTTTCCACGATTCGACCTATGGAGCGGGGCTGATTCAAATCGACAAGGCGGTGCGCCTCGCGGCCTCCAAATTCAGGCCCAAGCTCGCGCTCGCTCTCGGCGCGGCGCAAGGATCCGGGGCGCGCCTCACCTCGAGGAATCCGTCGAGGGGCGGAGCGGCCTTGGCACTCAGGATCTCGCGTCCGGGAGACGTGCGCGTTCAGCTCTTCGACGTACGCGGGAGGCTGGTCCGCACCGTCGACGAGGGAAGATACCCGGCCGGCGAGAGACTGGTCCGATGGAACGGCGAGGATGACCAAGGCAGACAGGTCGGAAGCGGTATCTACTACTTCCGCGTTGAAACCCCGGACGGCATCGAGAAGCGGAGGATCGCCGTCCTGCGCTGACGCGTTGTTCCCACGCTTCGATAAATCCAGGGAGGATCGCAGCATGACCCATCACCCCATCCAAGCCGCCCTACGAGTATCGCTCGCTGCTCTGGTCGCGTGCGCCGTGGCGGGGACCCTTATTCCTGCGCGCGCCGTGGCCGGAAAGTCCGCTGCTACCACGGCGACCAAGAACACACCGGAGACCGCCCTCCATCGCATCCAGCGAACCGTGGCGAGGATCGATGCGGAAGCCAAGACACCCGAGGGAGAGGTGGCCGTCCTGAAGCGGTTGAGCGCCCAGCTCGGGACCAGCGAGGATTCCCTCAAGCAGGAGCATGAGGCGTGGGGCTTGGGATACGGCGAGATCGCCATGGCTTACGGCTTCGCCAAGGCGAGCAAGAAAGGGAAGACGCCGGCCGATGTGGTCGCGATGCGGGCGTCGGGAACCGGGTGGCTCGATATCGCGAAGGATCTGGGGGTGAAGGTCGATCAAGTCGCGAACCGGATGAAGCGACACGTCACTTCGCCCAGGCCGCGTTGAAACCGTGCATTCGGAGACCTCCATCTGGATCGAGGCGCCTTCCCGGGACCTGTTCGACCTCGTCTCGGACCTAGACCGCTGGAAGAGCATCCTGCCCCACTATCGCTACGTCCGTATTCTGAGCCGCCACGACGGAACGACCCACGCGGCAATGAGCGCCCGACGCGGACCGATCCCTGTTTTCTGGGAGGCCCTCCAGACGGCCGATCCCCGAACACGCACGATCCGGTTTCGGCACGTTCGCGGAATCACCCGAGGCATGGAGGTGCTCTGGACTTTCACGGATGAGCGCGGGGGCACGCGCGCGAGGGTCGACCACGATCTCGATTTCAAGGTCCCCGTTCTAGGACCCTGGTTCGCCGAGCAGGTCATCGCCCGTGGGTTCATCGAGCCCATCGTCCAGAGAACGCTCGGCTGCTTTCGGGTCCTGGCCGAGGACCGCGCTAGGGGCTCCGTGGGGAACGCCGCGCCATGATCGCCCCAACGATCAAACGCCGCGTCGCACTGACCGGAATCGGCGTCGTCACGCCGATCGGGACCGGCCGTAGAGACTTCTGGGATGGCGTTCGCGCGGGCCGCCGCGGCGTAGGACCTCTGACCCGGTTCGACGCATCCGCTCTTCGAACCCGGATCGCGGGGGAGATCCAGGCTTTCGATCCGGCCTCTTTCTTCAGCCCCAAGCGCGCCGGCCGGTTGGACCGCTTCGGCCACCTTTCGATCGCCGCGGCGCAGCTGGCCATAGAAGATGCCGGGCTCGCGATCGGCGAGGGATTCCACGCGGTTCCCGAGACCGAGCTCGGGGTCACGATCGGATCGGCCCTGGGGGGCGTACCGAGCGCGGAAGCGGACCACGCCGCGTTTCTGGAGTCCGGGCTCCGATCCGTCCCCCCGAGCCTGGCCATCCGCGTCTTCGCGGGGGCCGGCGCGTGCAACGTCGCGATCGCCTTCGGCGCGAGAGGTCCGGTGCTCGGGAACTCCAATTCCTGCGCCTCCGGAGCGATCGCGATCGGCGAGGCGTTCCGGATGATTCGCGACGGTGAAGCCAGGGCGATGATCGCAGGCGGGGTCGAGGCGCCGCTCGCGCCGCTCACCTTCGCCGCGTTCACCGTGATCAAGGCAATGTCGACGGCCAACGACGAGCCCGCGCGCGCCTCCCGGCCCTTCGACGCCCGGCGGGACGGGTTCGTGATGGCCGAAGGAGCCGCGATCCTGATCCTCGAGGATCTCGCGCACGCGCTGCGGCGCGATGCCCGCATCTACGCCGAGCTTGCGGGTTTCGCGACCACGAACGACGCCTTCCACATGACGGCACCGCAGCCGCAGGGACGCGACGCCGCGCGCGCCATGCGGATCGCGATCCGGGACGCGGGGCTCTTGCCCGAGGAAATCGAGGCGGTGAACGCGCACGGCTCATCGACGGTGCTGAACGACCGCACCGAGACGCTCGCGATCAAGGAGGTTCTCGGGGACAGGGCGCGCCGCGTGCCCGTGAGCGGCACCAAAGGGCTTCACGCGCACGCGCTCGGGGCCTCTGGGGCGATGGAAGCGGCGATCGCGTCGCTCACCGTGTCGGAGGGATTCTTGCCCGCAACCGCGAACCTCGATCATCCCGACCCCGAGTGCGATCTGGACTATGTGCCCCGCGTGGGCCGCTCGATTCCGGTACGAACGGTGATTTCAAATTCCTTTGGCTTCGGGGGAACCAACGCATGCCTGGTATTCAAGTCGCTGGCCGTCTGAGGAGGATCTCCATGTTCCGCGCCGCGATCCCGCTTGCCGTCCTTCTCCTGTTGCCCTTCTGGAGCGGCTGCGGCACCTCCGGAAGCAAGGTCCCGGTTAGCGAGATGACGGCGAGGACCAACCCGGGAGGAGTTCAAATGGTCGACGTCGACGTGCACTCCTTCTATTTCAAGCCGAGCCGCATCATCGTGGAATCGGGGAAACCGGTCGAGCTGACGTTCCATTTCAAGAGCTTCTTCGTGCCCCACAACTTCACCTGCGTGGACGGTGACGCAGGGATCTCGGTGAGCCGAGGAGCCGGCTTCATGAGCTTCCATCGGACCAAGCACGCCAGGTTCACGCCGACGAAGCCGGGTGAGTACGAGTTCTTCTGCCACGTGGACGGCCATGCCAAGAAGGGAATGAGGGGAACCCTCGTCGTACGCTAGGAGCGGTCGGCGCCACGAGCGCCTCGCGACGCTAGCGCGATACGCGGTAGAGCCAGCCGCGCGCGGCAGAGAGGGATCGTGCCACCGGCGTCGTGAACGCGACAAGCGTGCCGTCGGCGGAGAGCCACGTTCGCCGCGGAACGAGACCGGGGTCGTACTCCCCCCGGGAGATCTGCTCCAGCACCCATTTCGCGAGCAGCCTTCCATCGCTCCCCAAGAGCAGCACCGGCCCCGTCGAGAGTCGAACCAACGCGCGCTGGCCATCGTCCGAGAGCGAGAGCTCAAGAACATCGGCGCCCTTCCCGGCTCCGGTCGCGAGATCGCGCCGCGACCAGACAGGGGTCTTTCGCGTGGTCTCGTATAGGCCCATCCACAGATCGCCCTCGGCGCGATGGGCCACGGGGGAGGTGGCCGCAACCAGGGTGAAGCGGCCGTCGGGGGTGATCGCGGTCCGGCCCACGATGTTTCGCGGAAGCGCGACGCGGAGCTTTTCTCCCCCCGTGCGGTCGAAGACCAGGAGCTGCTTCTCCCTCGCGATCGCGACGTCTCCGAAATTGCTGACCGCGAACTCACGCTGATCCGCGGCGACGCTCCGCGCCCACAGGATCTTGCCCTCGAGATCCAGAAGCCTCAGCTCGTCCTGCCGGATCCCCGTGGAGTCGTACAATCCGATCGTATTCGCCGCGAGGAAGTTCTCGAGCGGTGAGGCTGATCCCCAGCCCGCGATGGCTGGCCAGGAGGAACGAGGGCTCCCGCCCGGGAGCCGAAGCACCCGCACGAGCGGCGGGATCGTATCGCCGGGTGAGGGCCGGGGCGCGAGCACGAGGTCTCTGCCCAGGGCGGCGGGCACGAACTTCGATCGTGTTTCCCACACGAACCCGCCGCTCGGGGCGAAGAAGCGGGCATGCCGCCTCTCGCTCGGGAGCCCGCTCGAATCCGAGCCCGTGGGTTCTTCCGTGACGATCCAACGGTATCTCGGGAAGATCCGGACGGAGTGCGCCATGGCGTCCTGGCGTGGCCAGGACGCGAGAAGGGTCGGCGCCCCGCGACGCACCGGGAATACGTATAGAGACTCGCTGCCGAGAGGACCCAGCACACGAACGGCGGGCCAGACCGGTGCCGCGCCGCCGGAACCAGCGCCGCGCTCGCGGCCGGCCGCTGCGTTCCAGGCAATGGGTCCCACGCCGTC
>Ga0066686_10000505_pt1 | contig 13589 bp, 8 predicted proteins | sample GraSoiAngelo_135_FD_65627 | JGI IMG/M metagenome (GOLD analysis project Ga0066686, IMG submission 65627) | Grasslands soil microbial communities from the Angelo Coastal Reserve, California, USA - 14_0929_05_40cm | ecosystem: Environmental > Terrestrial > Soil > Grasslands | place: USA...
TGAACCCCGTCCCGTCAAAGCTTGGATGGATGCCCGTGAACGCGGGGTGAATGCCGTGTGTGAAGTTGCCCCCGCGGCTGATGCCTGACAGCGGGTTTCGGCCGCCGATCGTGCTGGTAAAGTCGAGCCACCACTTGAATGTGGCCGGAACCTGCGAGGCGTAGGCCGCCGCGCTGTCCCAGTTGCCCATCCCCATGTACGCGCGGGCGAGACCAGTGCGAGCCAGGTTCGCCAGGTTGGTCAGGCCGGCGTTCGTTGCAACGGTGAGCGCTTCTTTCAAGTAGGGGAGCGCCGCCTGGAACGTCTGGTCCTGTGACAGCACGTCGCTGCTGGGATGATCGGGATCCGGCGAAATCACCGTCTGGCACATATTCTCGGCCAGGACTGTCGCGCTGTAGCCGGCGAACACGAGTGTGGTCGCCAGCTGCAGTCGGTAGTCCTTGGCGGTGGTGTCCGCTTCGTCCCACACGCGGATGCGCTCCGACACGTCGTGCGCCATCCGCAGCGACCGGCTCAGCTCACCGAAGATCTGATTCGTGGGTCCTTCGAGATAGCTCGCGATCCGCTGATTGACGCGGGCGTAGTCCTCCCAGTTGAGTCCGGTGAGGACCTCGTCCGTCAGGAAGTTGGCCCACTCGATCACCGGTTCCGTATAGGCGTTCTGGAACGCTTCGATGGCCCCGTTTACCTGCACCTGCATCAACTTTGGGTCGTTCAGCTTTTCCGTCGGAATCTGCGACGGGTTCTGCACCTGGAGGACGTCGTTGATCCCGCACGACCCGACGAAGGCGAGGACGCCGGCGGCGGTCAGCGCGAGCCACGTCGTTTTCTTGGATCTCATGTGCGCCTCCCTAAAAGGTCACGCGGACCGACGCCGTCAGGCGACGAGTCTGCGGAGTCGACGCGTAGTCGAGCATTTGGAACGTGCTGTTGGGATCGAACTGCACTTCGGGATCTCCCCGGCCCTTGTATTTGGTCCAGATCGCCAGGTTGCGGCCCGCCAGCGTGACCGCCAACTGGCTCCCTGGCCGGACGAACCGTACCCAGCGCTGCGGGAGCGAGTACGTCAGCGAGACCTCGCGGAGCTTCACGAAATCGGCCCGCTGGATGTGACTCTTCGTTTGCAGCGACCGCAGGGCGAGGACGTCGGCGAACGAGACATCGGGGTTGAGCGGGGTGCCACCCGTATTGATGTCCCAGGTGTTCAGATCGATCCGGCTGTTGATCGAGCAGATCGCACACCACTGGTAGAAGTCCCCGCGGTAGTCCAGCTGCGTGTAGATCCGGAAGTCGCGGAATACCGTGAACGTGTTGGCGAGCGACGCCTGGGTCGTGGGGCTCGAGGGGCCCATGAAGATATCGTGGCAATCCCGCGATTGCACCCAGTTGGGATCGTTGGGGGCCCAGCGACACCCGCTGATCACGGTGACATGGTACACCGTCGGGTCCGCGCTCGTTGGGTTGGGCACGATCGCGTTGGTGACATTGTCACGGACCACGGGCTCCCCGCTGGCGTCCCGCTCGACGTCGAGCGCCCAGAACGCTCCCAGCGGATAGCCCTCGCGGTGCCGCTGCACGTCGGCAAAGGCCCCGAACACCACTTCCTGCCTGGCGCCATTAAACGACACCAGCCGGTTGCGATTGCCCGAGAGTGAGAGCCGCGCGTCCCAAGTGAACTTGGATCCCTGGATGGGTGTGCCGGAGAACAGTAGCTCGACGCCCAGGTTCGAGATTTCCCCGATGTTCACGAGGTGGTTGCCGTTGTATCCCGCGGAACGCGGATCGGGAATGTTGATCAGCGCATCCACGGTATGCTTGTTGTAGTACGTGAACTCGGCTCCAGCACGTCCGCGGAACAGAGACGCGTCGAATCCCATCTCGAACTCGCGTCCGGTTTCCGCCTTGAGCTTCGGATTGCCATAAGCCGACGGCTCGAGCGCGTTCGCGAGGGCGTCGTTCGCGACACTGCGGGCGGCCGAGTCGGCGCGGTCGGCGACGAACGGCTCGGGAGCGTTGCCGGCCTTGCCATAGGCGAACCGCAGCTTCACCTGGTCTGTCCACCCGAGGTGGAGGTTGCGGAAGAACGGCTCGTCGGACACGAGCCACGCAATCGAGGCCTTCGGATACCTGACGAGCGAGAACTGTGATCCGAACGCCGAGTTGTCATCAATCCGCACGGCGCCGGTCACGTAGAGCCGCTGTCTCCAACCGACCTGTTCTTGCACGTACATGCCGAGCGAGGTCTGCTTCGACAGTTCTTCGTCGGCGGTGCGGGTTGCAGCCGCCGAGACGAGGTTCAGGTTGTCGGCGACGAGCCCCTGGCCGATCGCGAAGTAGCCGCGGTAGCTACGGGAGTTCAGCTGGAGTCCCGCTGACGAGACGGAATTGAGCTCGCTCGTCAGGTCACGCGTCACCGAGCCGGCGTAGTCGAGCGTCCAGCGGCGGATCGTCGGGATCTCGTGGGTGATGGTCCCGGTCGCCGCGACGGTCCCCCACGGGGCCCGCCCCGTCGTGTCGATTCGCTCGAAGGTGGTCTCATCGTAGCTTTGGCGGTCCAGTCCCAGCGTGACGCGATTCCGGAACCACGGGATCGGTATCCAGTTCCCTGTGATCCCGACCGTCATGCGCTCCAGTCGGTTTTGGTCGTCGAACTGGTTCGAGACGTACGGACTGAAACCGAGAAAACCAGGTTCCCACGGATCGCGGGTAGCACGTGCCTTGCCGCGCATTGCGTTGCGGTTGACGCTGTTCGACGAGTTGTTGGCAAGCGGCTGGCGCAGGTGCGTCTGCGTGTACCCGAACTGGAGCGACACATCGGTCGTCGCCGACAGCTGGACGTCGAAGTTACCGCGCCCGCCGATCCGATTCGCGAAGTTGTTGAAGAACACGCCCTGCTCGTCGTCGCGATTGAACGACAAGAAGTATCCCATAGAACCCGTGCCCCCGCGGGCTGACAGGTTCAGGGACTTGGAGTGGCCCACGCGCAGCGCCGCCGGGTGGCGGAACAACGGATCGTCCTTGAGAATGAACGTCCCGTCCCCGACGTCGATGATGTCACCCGCCGGAATGCCGGAGTAGAGCTGGGCACGGCCGTCCGCATCCTTGCCCCACCACGTCAACGAGTCGGGAGACAGATTGCCCGCGGCCACGCGGCACCCCGGGAACGAGGTGTTGGTTTGTTGCGCGACCGTGCACCGCCAATACGTCTTGTTCGACCCCACGCTGCGTGTCCACTCGTTGTTCCCCGCTTCGAAACTCGCGGTCCACTGCACGGCCTCCGCGCCACGGCGTCCCTTCTTGGTAATGATCTGGATCACGCCGTTCGCCGCGTCTGCCCCGTAGAGCGTCGCCGCGGCGGGGCCCTTGATCACTTCGATGCTCTCGATGTCGTCGGGATTGAGGAAATCGAGAGCCGTGCCGCCTTGGAACGTGCTCGCCCCCTCGACGACGCCACTCTCGATCCGTACCCCGTCGACATAAAAGACCGGCGCGTACCCGCCGCTCAACGAGCCGGCACCGCGGATCCGTATGTTCGACGAGGAGCCCGTCTGGCCGCTGTTTGACATCAATGTCAGGCCCGGCACGCGTGCGCTAAGCAGCTCGTTCATGTTCGATATCGGCACGTCCTTGAGCTGTTCGGCGACCTGGATCTGACCGACGGTGGTGCCGAGCGTCACCTTCTCCTGCGCGCCGGGCGTACCGGTCACCACAACTTCCTCGAGCGTGATGACCACACGGCTCAAGCCGAAATCGATCCTTGTGGTCTGTCCTGCGTCAACGGTGACCGTCGTATCCATGCGCGCGTAACCGACGACGGAGGTGCGGAGGCGATGTGTTCCCACGGGCACGCTCCGGAGCGTGTACCGTCCGTCCTGGCCGCTCGTTGTCAGGAGCGTAGTGCCCACGATCTGGACGCGCACACCATCCACAGGGCGCGCCGTGACTGCTTCCGTCACCGTGCCTTCGATCTGGCCGGTGCTCTGCGCCGCCAGTGGCAATGCGCAGATCGCACCCAGTACGGTGACCAGCGTCACGCACAAAAACCGATAACCCTTGGAGTTCATTGATACCTCGCAGCAAGAAGACACGCGTGGACGGAGGGATCCGCCCAAGATTTCACCAGTTGGCGTCGGTAAACCGCGCGACTGCTGCTTAGCGTCTACTTCGACCGGGAATGATGATGTTGCGCTGGAGGTGAAGAACGGTGCGAACGGAAACCTGGTCCATGCACCCTCCTGTGAAAGGAGCGTTTAGGGTCCCATATTATTCTGAAACGTGGTACCGAGCCTCGCAAGGGAAGCCCGACATCTCTTGACAGTCTGCGGACGGGGGGGGCAGCCTCAACGGATGCGGGCCCTGCTGTGCCTGACATTCGTTTCAGCGGCTGCCCTGGCCACGGCGGGGTGCTTTGAAAAACTTTCGGGGCCGGCCTGCGTTGCCGCAACCTGGGACGTGGCTGGCACAAGTGGGGACACCGTCACCACGACGCGGGGGTTGCGCTACATCCCGCGCGACACGGGGACCGGAAATGGGACGGCCTGGTGCCGCACCGTCGCGGTCAACTACACCGGCTATCTGCTCGACGGCTCGAAATTCGACAGCTCCGTCGATATCGGGCGGCCGCTCATCTTCACGCCGGGAGTCGGGACGCTGATCGATGGGTTCGAGCAGGGCGTGATCGGCATGCGCACCTGCGGGACGCGACGGCTGATCGTTCCGCCGGACTTGGGGTATGGCGCCAATCCGGTCAAGAACGACTCCGGTCGAGTCATCATCCCGGCCAATTCCACTGTCGTCTTCGACATCCGCATGCTGGAGATCGGCGGCGAGCCGGTGGTCGCATGTGATAGCAACGGTGTGTAGGGCTCACTTCGGCCTCGCTCTGGGAGCATTGCTCCTGCCGCTGCAGCTTGTCGCCCAGGGAGCGGCGGAGACCAAAGCAACTCCCGGAGGCAGGTTGACCGGCCAGGTCGTCGGGGCGGACGGTACCCCGCTCGCCCAGGCCCGGATCCGGATCGCCGGCGGCACACCGCTCGTCGTGTCCGGCAGCGACGGCCGCTTTACGATCTCCGTCGCCGCCGGCGATCAGATTCTGGAAGTGCGACTGATCGGATACGCCGCGTTCGATGGACTGATCACGGTGATTGCCGGGCAGACACTGGACGTGCACGTCACGCTCGTGGCGGCTCCCATTCCGCTGAAGGCGATCGAGATCAAGGGCTCGGCGGCGCTGCGGCCAGTGCTGGAGGCGTTCGAACACCGGCGCGCTCGCGGCAACGGACACTTTTACAATCAGACGGAGATCGCGCGGATGCAGCCGCGGGTGTTCACGGATGTCTTGCGTCGCGTCCCCGGGGTGATCCTGCAACCCGCAGCGGGGTCGTTTGGCTCGAACGACATGGTCCGGATGAATCGCACCGTCGGTGTGACCGGCTCACGCAATTGCCCGGTCCTGTTCTACATCAACGGGATGCCGCTGCAGGTGAGCGGCGACATGTCGATCAATCAGTACATTGCGCCGGAAGACATCGTGGCCATGGAGGTTTACAACGGCTCGTCGCAGATTCCGCCCGAATTCCAATCCGGCCTGCTGAATTCTCGCTGCGGGGTCATCGTGATCTGGACGAAGGTCGGCGAGAGCAGCGAGGAACCTCCAATCGACAGCTAGTGGGGCGGAGGCGGCTGGTTGTCCGTGTTGTCGCCGCCCCCGAGCACGCCGAGGAAACGAGCCGCAAGGAACGCGGTGGAGGTGAGGAGCCCCGCCATGATCCAGCTGCGGCCCTTGCTGAAGCGGCGCTCCGTCGCCTGGCTGAGCGCCGAGCGTGGGAAGCGAACCAGCTCACGATTCCACGGCACCGACATTCCGTTCCGATAATCCACGCGCAGCATTCGCAGGTCCCATGACGTCGCATCCGCCCCCGCGACGATTCCTTCCACTTCGGTCGCCCCCGGTCCGATGGCGTTGCTCATGGCCAGCACGCCGGTGTCCGTCACCTCGGCGACGATGCGGGTGTCGGGAGCGGGAATCGGCGTCGGCAGCAGTGCCTGCGTGTAGCAGGCGGCCAGCAGGCAGGCCGATGCGAGCACAGGCAGACGTGCGGCGGTCACACGCATGACTTCATTTTGCGCACGAGACGGTAAAGCGCACAAGGGACAACCGGCAACATAGCCACCAGTTGTCCCTCGTACGCGCTCATCCCTTTCCGATCAGCAGCGATTCGGGTCGTCCCAGTTGCGCGTCGGTGAAGATCCCGTCGTACCAGTGGGATACGCCGAGGGCAGCGGGACATTCGCGTTTGCGTTGCGCTCCGCCGAACCGTACGGGAGACGCCCGAGGACTTCGGGGGCCGTGCCGTTCGGCACCAGCGTTGGGATACAGGTGCGCTTGTAATCCGACCACGTCTCGATGTTCTGGAACAGCGCGATGTACTTCTCAGTCATGACATCGACGAACGTGGGAGCGGCGAGCGCCGGCAGACCCAAGGCGGTACGTACCGCATTGACGTTGCCGGCTCCGCCGGTCGAGTCACCGGTTTGGAACCGCGCTTCCGCCATGATCAACTGATTCTCCGCCCATGTGATCATGGGCTGGCGGAACGTGAATGCGCGCCGTACCGCCAAGTTGACGACTGACGGCGAGCAGGTGCCCGTGCATCCCGGCGGTACGACCGTCACGTTGTTCTGATTCGCGCCGACGAACTGACCTGCGGAGTTCGGCTCGAAATACCGCCGCATCCGCACCGTATCATTCCGGGCCTTCAACAACTGAATCAGCACGTTCCCGGCTACGATATCCTGGCGCGCGAGCAGGAACTCCGCCCAAATGTTGGCATCGAAGTCCTGCACCGATCCGTGGAAGAAGCGGAAATCGCCGGGGCCTTGACCATCGATCGCATTGGTCGCGCTAGTCGGAACCTCATTGATGCCGAGCTGCGCTTCCGTCAGGGCCGCGGCGTACTCCGTCGCGGGATTCGCCGCCCGCTCCACGAGATGCAGATGATAGCGGGCTTTGAGCGTGTGTGCTGCCCGGATCCAGCGCGCGAGCTGCGTCGCGCGCGTGACAGCCGTGGCGCAGTAGATCAAGTCGCCTTCCGATGGTGCGCAGTTCCCCGATGCCGTCGCGGCGGCAGCCGTCAGCGCCGTGATACCTTCATCGAGGCGCGTCTGCACCGCGGCGTAAATACTCTGCTGGCTGTCGAGCACCGGCGACTCGATCCCGGGAGTGACCGCTTCGCTGTAGGGCAGATCGCCCCAGACCGACGTGGCGGTCCCCATGGCAAACGCTTCCCAGACCTTGGCGATCCCCAGCATCACATTGTCGCCGGCGGTCGTGGCGGACGCCTGGACGCTCCGCAGGCCCAGCAGCCCGCCGCCCGTATAGAAGCCGGACATCTGACCCGAGATGTCCCCTTCCCCAACGCCGTACCCAGTGCACCACTGCAGCTGCTGGTTGTTGCTGCCGATCAACTGTTGTGTGAAGACGGCCGCGCAGCGGGCGACCTGCCCCTCCATACGCGTCGCCATGTTCGCCTGAACGGCCACCAACAACTGAATCGGTGTGGCCTGGATCGGGTTGTTCGGATTCTCGGTCAACCCCGGCCCGCTCAGGAAGTCGCCACATCCCCACCCGCCCCCCGCCAGCAGGGCCAGCGCGAGGACCGCTCCAGCTTTTTTCGACGAGTTCATCGCATCCTCGCGTCGGTTAATGGTAGAAGGTGAGCTGCATGACCCAGGAATGCGCGAGCGGCGCATTGAACCAATCGATGCCGCGGTTCGCATTTTGTGCTCCACCCAGGTTCACCTCGGGATCGTAGCCTGAGTATTTCGTCCACAGCTTGAGGTTGCGTGCCGAGACTTTGGCGTCCAGCTGCCGCAGCCCGCCGAGCCGGTTCACCCACCGGCCGCGGAACGAGTAGCTGAGCGACACCTCGCGCAGGCGCGTGAACGTGGCGTCCTCGAGCCGGGTCGTAATCGCACCACCGGTCGCGCCCTGTCCGTTCCCAGTCGCGATGGCGGCGTTGCTGAACCAGCCTTCACCGAGCACAACCCTCGTACCGGCGCCGGGTCCGACTACGGGCCCGTTGAGCACGTCACAAGTCTGGTTGTAGCACAGCATGTTCTGTCCGAAGATCACCGAGTCGCCACGCATTTCGGTATCCTTGTGCGTGCCGTACTGATCCATCGACGAGCGCGTCATGTTCAGCACGTCGCCGCCGTGGCGGTGATCGAGGAACGCCGTCAGCTGGAAGCCCCTGTAGTTGACTGTGGCCGAGATGCCCGCGGTCCAATCGGGCCACGGGTTCCCAATGGCCCGAACCGTCGGATCCGTAATCGGGAAGCCGTTCGGCGCGATGTACAGCGCGCCAGCCGGCTGGCCTTGGCAGGCCGTGCCAACGTCATACACGGTCCCGGCGAACAACACCGTGGTCAACCCACGGCCGCAACGCGCGAAGTCGTTCGAGCGCCAGACGCCGAGGGGATACCCGACCTGCGCGTGCGTCGTCTGACCGGCAAAGGAGCTGCCGATACCGGTCTGGCAGCGCGCGTACTTCGCTTCCGGCCCACAGTTGGCAACCGTCGGCATCGGCACCTTGCCGTCCAGTTCGTCCTGCGTGGCACCCAATGAGGTGACGATGTTCCGATTGCGAGCCCAGTTGGCGCTGATCTGGATGGAGAGATCGGAGCGCTGCACCACCTGCACATCGCTCGTCAGTTCCCACCCCTTGTTCGAGAGCGCACCCGCGTTGACGTTGCTGCTCGTGAACCCCGTCGACGGCGCGAGCGGCACGGCGAAGATCACGTCTTGTGACTTTGAGTCATACCGCGTCACCGACAGCGCGGCGCGGCCACGGACGAGGCTCAGATCGATGCCGGCCTCGAGCTCGCGGACGCGCTCCGGCGAGATGTTCGGATTGCCAACCGTGCCGGAGGCGTAGAGGCCGCCGACGCCGTTGATCGTCGTCCCTTGCAGGGAGCCGGGGTTGAAGTCGGCAAAGGCGTTGGTGGTGTAGACGCTTCGCGTTGCGTACAACGGCGGCTGCTGCCCGCTCTCGCCGTAGGCCATCCGCAGTTTGCCGTAGGAGACGTATTCCTCCGGCACGTGCACCACCTTGGTGAAGTTCCACGCGATACTGCCGCCCGGATACCAGGCGTGCTGATGCCCGATGCCGAATGCAGAATTGGCGTCGTTCCGGATCCGTGCCTGGAGATACAGCTGATCGTACAGATCGGCGTTCGCCTGCGCGAAGTATCCTTCGATGCGCCGGCGCGTTTCGTTGTCGTTGGGCAGGGTCCGCGTCGTGGTATTCGACAGCTTGTACGGCGTGGGCGCGAGCCAGGTCTGCCCGGAGACATCGATCTGGCGGAAGTACGTCTCGTCGAGGTTCTGACCGAGCGTCAACGACCCGCTGAAATTGGGATTGAAGTCGTGCGTACCGGTAGCGGTCAGCGTGTGATCAAACACGCGATCGTAGAACTGCCAGCGCTCGATGGAGCCGCCGCTCTGACCCGAGCTGGCCTGCCCGTACGCGTACGTCCGGTCGTCCGCGTTGTAGTCGCCGCCCAACGTCCAGTTCACTGCGAGCCAGGTGAGCGGCTTCCAGTTGACGTTGACGTTGCCGAGGTAGCGACCCGTCTGTCCCTGCAGCTGGTCGAAGTTCAGGGCATAGAATGGATTGTCGAAGCCCCGGGTGGTTGTGAACGCCGTCGGTCCGGGATTGGGGAAGCGCCACGAGCGATGCAGGGCCGATGGGCCGCCCAGGTATTGCTTGGCATTGAAGTCGGGCGGCTGCCGCAGCGCGCTGATGCCGATGCCGTTGATCGAGTTGCCGCGGTCGGATCCGGTGTTCTTCGTCTGCACCACCTGCACGCTGGCGTTCACCGTGAAGTTCTCGAACAGCGTGTGCGAGCCGGCCAGCCGCGCCGTGTAGCGCTCGTACTTGTCCAGAGCGCCGACGATGAAACCGTCCTGGTTCAGCTCGCTGATCGACATGTAGAACGTGGTGCGCTCGTTGCCGCCCGAAACCGACAGGGCGTTATCGATCGTGCGCCCCGTCTCGAACATCTCGGCGCCGTGATCGTAGGTCGGCACGCTGTCGGGAATCGCCGGGCCCCACGAGAAGAAGTTTGAGTTGATCAAGCAGTTGACGGTGAAGCAGTTGCTGGATACGCCGAGGGATCCGACACCGTACTTCCGTTGGACCGGGATCGTGCGGACCGGGTCGTCGAACGTGATCGTCGAGCGCAGGTTGTACGTGGTCGGTCCGGCGTGGCCGCGCTTCGTGCGGTACTCGAGCGCGCCCGCGGAGCCGGCGCTCGCGCCGTAGATCGAAGTCGATGCGGCACCCTTGAGCACCTCCACCGCCTCGATGTCGTCGGGGTTGATGTCGGCGGCACGATTGGTCGCGGGCGCTCCGGACAGCACTGCCTGGCCACGCGTCGCATTGCTGATCGGGACGCCGTCGAGAATGATCGTCGGCTGGCTCGTGCCGAAGGACTTCGGCCCGCGAATCTGGATCGCCGTCGAGGCGCCCGCGTCGCCGCTGCCCTGGTTCGTCAGCACGTTGGGCACCTTGCCCGCGAGTGCCTGAATCACGTTTTGCTCATTGGACCGGGCGATCGTGGAGCTGTCGACGGTCGCCGTCGCCGTCGCTAACCGCTCGCGGCGCTCCTGCGTTCCGGCGCCCGTAACGACCACGACGTCGAGGCGCAGCGGATCGGCCGCGAGCTGGAAGTTCTGCTCGACGGTAGCACCGGGCGTCACGGTGACCGTCGCGCTACCCGCGCGAAACCCGATCAGGCGCGCGCTCATCTTGACCTGCTGTCCCCGTGCGCGGCCGCCCGGAACGGTCAGGTGATAGATGCCGTCCGCGCCGGTCCAGCCCCCAACGCCGAAATCGACGACGGTGACGTTGACGTCGCGCAGCGCTTCACCGTTCGCGCCGGTGACTTTACCAGTGATGGTCACTGGCTCCTGCGCGGCGACTCCTGCCGGCAGCATCGCCAGCAACAGCGCTGCGAAGAACGCCCAACCGAGGGGTTGGGATACTGACTGATCACGGCTCATACTCAGTCCCCTTGCGTGAATAGAATCGTGAATGAACGTCTATCCGTGAGATCGCGTCTGTCCCGCTGCGATGGCCTACCTGCGGCGGCGGAGAAGTCGGTGCGGAGGAGAATGGTTCGACGCGGACAGCGGCTGACGGAAATCTCGCATGCTGCAACCCTCCTCAGGACGAGGAAAACGGACGAGCCCGGCGGACGCCCCCCACCTGGGAGACGTCGCTGCCGGCTACACCATACGCATTTTCTATGCGATCACCGCGCGGGACGCTCAACGGCTGGTGCGAACGTCGAACGCGGGACGGATCCAAGGGGATTACCTAGTAAATACTGAGACTCGTGTCACGGGTCCGCAAGAGCGCCATTTCTTCGTATGTTGGGTCGCGTGAAGACTCTCCTCCCCCTCCTTGTGGCAATTGTGTTACAGGCGCCGTCCACCGCCCCCGACCCTCTGGCGGCCAGGTCCAAGGGGCGCGCCGATGCCCTCGTAACGGTCTACGAGATGGCGGATTTCCAGTGCCCGGCCTGCCGCATGTTCGCGGTCACCGTGCTCCCGGCGCTGGACAGCGAGTATGTCAGAACCGGGAAGGTGCGGTGGGTATTCATCAACCTGCCGCTGACCAGCATCCACCCGAATGCGGTGGCGGCCGCCGAGGTAGCCATGTGCGCCGCGCGCCAGAGGCGGTTCTGGCCCACGCATGACCTGCTCTACCGCCAGCAGGACCAGTGGGCCGCGCTCGCGCAGCCCCGCGATACGCTCGTCGCCCTGGCCGTGCGCGCGGGTGTCAATCGCGCCAAGCTGCTCGCCTGTCTCAAGTCCGGAGATGCGCGGCAGGAGGTCGAGCTCGACGCCCAGCGCGCCGCGCGCTCCGGCGCCCGCGCCACGCCTTCCTTCTATATAGAAGGCGGGCTCCTGGAGGGAGCCCCGTACACGCCCGACCCCATGCGGCGGTTGCTCGACTCGATCTACGCCGCCCGCACGCACGCGCCCCCCCCAGCCCCCCCAGCCCCCCCAGCCCCCCCAGCCCCCCCAAGGTGAGCAAGCCCTCCCTGCTGTACCGGCTGAGCGTGCACGTCGTCACCCGCGCGGCGCCGCTGGTGGCGCGGTTCGATAAGAAGGTGGCGCGAGGGCTGGATGGGCGGCGCGGATTGGCCGCCCGTCTTGCCGGATGGGCGGCGGCGCAGCGCGATACGAGACGGCCTTTGATCTGGATGCACGCGCCATCGGTCGGCGAAGGCCTGCAGGCGAAGCCGGTCCTCGAGAACCTGCGCGCCGAGCATCCCGACTGGCAGCTCGCCTTCACGTTCTTTTCGCCGTCCGCCGAGCGGCTGGCCAGGAATCTGCCCGTCGACGTCGCGGACTACTTGCCTCTCGACCGGCCCTCCGAAGTGGCCGCGGTGCTCGACGCGCTGCAGCCGACCGCGCTCGTGTTCAGCAAGCTCGACGTGTGGCCGGAGCTCACGCTGGCCGCGGCACGCCGCGGCGTGAAGCTCGGTTTGATCTCCGCGACCGTCTCGCCCAACAGCTCGCGCCTGCGCTGGCCGACGCGCCACTGGTCGGCGCCGGCCTATCGCGCGCTCGATCGCGTCGGCACGATCAGCGAGGAGGATGGCGAGCGCCTGGAGCTGCTCGGCGCCCGGCCCGAGACCATCGCGGTCACGGGCGATACGCGGTACGACAGCGTCGCGGAGCGCGCGGCGCGCCTGGATAACACGCGTGAGCCGCTCGCGCGGCTCGCTGCGACGTCGGCCGACACGTTCACGATCGTCGCGGGCTCGACCTGGCCGTCGGACGAAGCGGTGCTCTTGCCGGCCTTCGCGGATCTGCTGCACCAGCTTCCGACCGCTCGCCTGCTGCTCGCGCCGCACGAGCCCAATCCCGATCACCTTGCCGGGATCTCGGAGCGCTTGCGGCACCTCAAGCTGCCCCGCCCGGTCCGGTTGTCGCAGCTCGAGCACGCAAAAGCGGGTCCGGTGATCGTGGTCGATCGCGTCGGGATCCTCGCCGACCTTTACGCCCTGGGGGACGTTGCGTTTGTGGGCGGCGGCTTTCATCGCGCCGGCCTGCACTCGGTACTCGAGCCCGCGGTCTTCGGCGTCCCGAGCGTGTTTGGCCCGCACTGGCGGATGAGTCGCGACGCGACGCTGTTGCTCGAGCAGGGCGGCGCCGTGGCCCTGCCCGCCGACGCCCGCCACCCGCTCCATTCACAATGGCTCGTCTGGCATCACGATCCGGCCGCGCGCAGAAGCGCGGGAAAGGCAGCGAAGATAATGGTCGAAGAAGGTCGCGGGGCGTCGGAGCGAACCACGGCCCTAGTGCGAGGACTCGTCATGTGAAGCGATCAAGTCTTCAAATCCTGCTGATGACAATACTCTTCGCATCCAGTGCGTGCGCGCATCGCCCTCGTTCCGGGAGCATGTCGGAACCGCCGCCCGATGTCACGCTTCAGGTCACCAATCACAACTTCCTGGACGTCACGATCTTCGTCCTGCACGAAGGCCAGCGCATCCGCATGGGGCTCGCGACG
>Ga0066686_10000506_pt1 | contig 13588 bp, 16 predicted proteins | sample GraSoiAngelo_135_FD_65627 | JGI IMG/M metagenome (GOLD analysis project Ga0066686, IMG submission 65627) | Grasslands soil microbial communities from the Angelo Coastal Reserve, California, USA - 14_0929_05_40cm | ecosystem: Environmental > Terrestrial > Soil > Grasslands | place: USA...
AACTATGACCGTGACCCTCGGAATATTGCCTTGAAGGCTGAGAAATATCTCAAGAGCACCAAGATCGGCGACATCTCCTACTGGGGGCCCGAGGCCGAGTTCTTCATCTTTGACCAGGCTCGCTATGACCAGAATAGCCACAGCAGCTACTACTTCATTGATTCCGATGAAGGAATCTGGAACGCGGGGAAGGAGGGAACCAACCTCGGCAACAAACCGCGCCACAAGGAGGGCTACTTCCCGGTTCCGCCCATGGACACCCAGCAGGACATCCGGAGCGAGATGATTTTGGAAATGCAAAAGGCCGGGATCCCGATCGAGAAACACCACCACGAGGTGGCGACGGCTGGCCAGGCCGAGATCGACCTCCGGTTCGATTCACTGGTGACGATGGCCGACAAGATGATGATGTACAAGTACGTGGTCAAGAACGTCGCCCGACGGTATGGCAAGACCGTCACCTTTATGCCCAAACCGCTGTTCGGCGATAACGGCTCCGGCATGCACACGCATCAAAGCATTTGGAAGGAAGGCAAGCCGCTGTTCGCCGGGAAAGAGTATGCGGGGGTGTCTCAGATGTGTCTCCACTATATCGGCGGCGTCCTGAAGCATGCTCCGGCCCTGGCGGCCATCACCAATCCCACGACCAATTCCTACAAGCGGCTGACCCCTGGGTTTGAGGCTCCGGTTCTGTTGGCCTATTCCAGCCGCAATCGGTCCGCCGGGATTCGGATCCCGATGTATTCACCCAGCCCGAAAGCCAAGCGGATTGAAGTGCGGTTCCCTGACCCGGCCTGCAATCCTTATCTGGCATTTGCCGCCATGCTCATGGCGGGGCTGGACGGGATCGAGAATAAAATCGATCCTGGCGAGCCCATGGACAAGGACCTCTATGACCTCGAGCCGAGAGAGGCAGCCAGGATTCCCACCATGCCCGGGAGCTTGGATGATGCGATCAAGAATCTGGAGAGGGACCATCAGTTCTTGCTCAAGGGCGGGGTGTTTAGCGAGGATTTGGTTGAAACCTGGATTACGTATAAGCGCGGTCGCGAGGTGGATCAGCTCAGGCTGCGCCCGCACCCGTACGAATTCTTCATGTATTACGATGTTTGATGAAGGCGAGAGGCACGAGGCTATAGGTAAGTGGGTTTTACCCATTGCCTCTAGCCCCTAGCCTCGAGCCAAAAACTTAGGTCCGACAACGTCGTCGGACGGGGTGCTCGTTGCTGGGGAACCCATTGCTCTTCCTATTGCAATGGGTCCAGGCAACGGGCCAACTGGCAAAGGCGCCAGGACCTGCCAAGGGAAGGCGAGAGACGAGGCTCGTCTCACCTTCAGCGCAGGACCATGGCGCCTTCGTGTTTCTGGGGAAGGCTCTAGGCAAGGGACAAGCGGCTATGGGGAGAAAGACTTCGCCCTATTGCCTATCGCCTCTGGCCTTGTGCCTATAAGTTTATGAATGTGGCAGACCTGGCAGAAGAACAGCTCACGGAAGAGTGCGCGGCGTTGGAAGCGGCGGTCTCGGCGCTCATAGGGCCGGGCTCTCCGCAACAGAGGGTCGACCGGGCGCTGGAACTGCTCCATGACCGCCTCAGGCTGGTCCGGGGCAGGCTGAATCAAGGAAAGGTCGAAACCAGTGAGCCGGTTGAACTAGCTGCGGGTGTCCATACGAGCCTTGTTGGGCAAAGCGAGGCCATGAGGCAGGTCTACGAGGCCATTCGCCGCGTGAGCCAGAGCCAGGCGACCGTGCTGCTGCGGGGGGAGAGCGGGACTGGCAAGGAACTTGTGGCCAAGGCGATTCACATGGCCGGGGCGAGAGCGCACGCTCCCTTTGTTCGGCTCCACTGCGCCGCCGTGCCCGAGACTCTTCTGGAGAGCGAGCTGTTCGGGCATGAACGGGGCGCGTTCACGGGGGCGGTGGAAACCCGCAAAGGTCGGTTCGAAGTGGCAGCCGGCGGCACCTTGTTTCTTGATGAGGTTGGGGACATTCCTCTTTCCATCCAGGTCAAGCTGCTGCGCGTCCTGCAGGATAAATGTTTCGAGCGAGTGGGCGGGAATCGGTTGATTTCGGTGGATGTGCGCCTCATTGCCGCAACTCATCGGGATCTGGAATCCATGGTGCGAGTCGGCGCATTCCGAGAGGACCTCTATTATCGCCTGAACGTCGTGCCCGTCGCGCTTCCTCCGCTGCGGGAGCGACAGGGAGACGTTCCGCTGCTGATCGAGCATTTCCTGTCGCGGTTTAATCGAGAGAACAGCCGCCAGGTGCGGCTTGGCCGCGATCTGTTCACTCTGATGGCGCGCTATCATTGGCCCGGCAACGTTCGTGAGCTTCAGAATTGCGTGGAACGGCTGGTGGTCATGACCGACCCTGGGTCTGATCAGGTGTCGGTCCCGACCATCCCACTGTCGCTGCAGGGGTATTTTGCGGACATGAGGCAGGTGACGGGGGGGGAACGTGGCGGAGTCCAAGCAGAACGGGCTGAAGGACAGCCGCTCGGTGCAAGCCTGCGGGAGATTGAACGGCGCCGGCTGCAGGATGCGCTGGAACGAGCCGGATGGGTTCAAGCTCGGGCGGCTCGGGCCTTGGGGCTCACGCCACGGCAGGTGGCGTACAAGATGCGAAAGTACGAGATTCGTGAGGTGGGAGGCGTGAGGCGTGAGGTGAAATCGGAGCGAAAGAGGGGATGATTTCACGAGGAGGCAAGGAGGGAACAATGGGGAGCACACCATCATCTGAAGAGTATTTTGAAAAAACTGTGGAACAATCCGTCGTCGCGGCCGTCCTGCGTGCTGCCGAACCATCCCGCCGGCAGTTCCTGACTGCTATGGGGGCGACGGCTCTGTCGGCCTTGGTCGCCGAGGTCTTCCCATTGGGTAGACTAACGGCGTTTGCGGCCGATCCGGTGGGTAAGCCGGAGAAGAAAGACGTCAGTATCGGTTTTATTCCGATCACCTGTGGAACCCCGATCATCATGGCAGAGCCATTGGGCTTCTACAAGAAGCATGGCTTGAACGCGTCGGTGAAGCGTGCGGCGGGATGGGCGATGATCCGTGACTGGGCCGTGAACAAAGAAGTGGATGCTTCGCACTTCCTCTCACCGATGCCGCTTGCGTTCACGCTGGGTGCGGGTTCGCTACCGACCCCCTTTTACATGCCTGCGGTGGAGAATATCAACGGCCAAGCCATCACCTTGCACATCAAACACAAGGGCGTAAAGACGGCCGCTGATATGAAGGGATTCCGGTTCTGCGTGCCCTTCGATTTCTCCATGCACAATTATCTTCTCCGGTACTTTCTGGCGGAGGGCGGAGTCCATCCGGATAAGGATGTCCAGATTCGCATTGTCCCACCTCCGGAGATGGTAGCAAACCTAAAAGCTGGGAACGTGGATGGCTACCTGGGGCCGGACCCCTTCAACCAGCGCGCCGTGTACGAAAATGCGGGCTTCATCTATAAGCTTTCGAAGGACATCTGGGACCGGCATCCGTGCTGCGCATTTGCCGTGACGAAGGAGTTCGCCACTCAATATCCCAATACCTTCCGAGCACTGTGGCGGGCCATCGTGGACGCCACCCACTATGCCTCCGATCCGGCCCACAGGAAGGAAATCGCCGCCGCAATCGCGCCCGCGAACTTCCTGAATCAGCCGGTCATCGTGTTGGAGCAAATCCTCACCGGCACGTATGCCGACGGGCTCGGGAACATCCAGAAGGTCCCGGACCGGATAGATTTTGACCCCTACCCCTGGCACTCAATGGCGATCTGGATCCTGACGCAAATGAAACGGTGGGGACACCTGAAAGGCGACGTGAATTACAAGTCTGTGGCCGAGCAGGTCTATCTGGCAGCGGGCTGCGATCGCATCGCCAAGGAACTGGGCTACCCGACACACAAGGCCACGTCGACGACACATACGATCATGGGCAAGGTGTTTGATCCGAATCAGGCAGAAGCCTATGTAAAGAGTTTCAAGATTCACAGCATGGCGTAACGGATGGAGAACGACTGGCTAGGCTGCTATTGTGCTCGAAGAACGCGCGCGCGCCTCTCGGCGTCGTTCGTATCTCGTCGCTTGAAAGTCGCAAAATGCGCTTCACCCCTCGACGTTGCTCGGGGTGACCCTGAGCCTGTCGAAGGGTGACGAGGGACGGTTCATGAGAGATCGAGAAGAGAGAAGGTTTACAGAATAAAGAGTTAGAAGAGGGAAGGAACTATGGGCGGAGGAAAAGGCAATCCATGGTTGATCTCGGGTTTTCTTCTCGTGGTCTTTCTGCTCGCGTGGCACTTTTTCACGCTGCGCGGGGCCTTTGATCCCAGAGGGCTAACCGAGGAGCAGCTCCAGATGATGGAGTTTAATGGTGACATCGTCCGGACTGCTGACGGCGGATACGTGTGGAATCCGGAGAAGGAAAAAGTCAAGGGTGTGCCAGGTCCGTTAGCAGTCGTGGAGAAAGCTTGGACCGAACTGGGTGAAGCGTTTGTGAAGAAGGGGACGAATGATCACGGAATTGCCTATCTGGTCCTGTACACCGTCTCGCGATTTGCCGCAGGATTTCTTGCGGCCTCCGTGGTGGCCATCATGCTTGGGGTGCTTCTCGGGCTGAACAAAGTGCTGTTTCAGGCGGTCAATCCCTTTATCCAGATTCTGAAGCCCATTTCGCCGCTGGCCTGGATGCCGCTGCTGCTCTACACCGTGAAGGATCCAAAATGGACGGCCGTGTTGGTCGTCTTCATGGCGGCGCTCTGGCCGACCCTTGCCACCACGGCATTCGGGGTCAATTCCTTGCGCAAGGACTATCTGCACGTCGCTGCGATCCTTCAATTGTCGTGGGTCAAGCGTCTCTATAAAGTCATCCTGCCTGGCGCAGCGCCGACCATCGTCAATGGGCTCCGGATCTCCTTTGGAAGCGCGCTGGTGGCGGTGGTGCCGGCTGAGATGCTGTTGGGTGAACTGGGGGTCGGTTACCTGAGCTGGATCGAGTGGAACAATTTGGATATCTCCGGCGTCATCTTCGCCATCCTGGTCGTCGGGGTCGTGGGGGTCATTTTGGATTCCGGGTTCAATAAACTGGCCGGTCTTGTGACCTACCAGGAGTAATCCATGGCCTTTCTCGAAATTGATCATGTCTCCAAGTACTTCCCGAGCCATACGGGGGACGGACAGGTCTGTATCTTCAATGATGTGACGATCAAGATTGACAAAGGCGAGTTCGTGACCACCATCGGGCATTCGGGTTGCGGCAAAACCACCTTGCTCAACATCATCGCCGGATTGGAGACGATGTCGGAGGGAGGAATCATCTTGAGCGGCAAAGAGGTATGCGGTCCCGGGTTGGATCGGATGGTTGTTTTTCAGACCTTCTCGCTCATGCCGTGGATGACCGTGTTCCAAAATATCCGGTTGGCCGTGAAAGCGGCATATCCGGACTGGGACCGTGAAAAGATCGCGGCGCATGTCCAGAAGTACGTTGATCTGGTGGGACTGAGGGGCTCGGAGACCAAGCGGCCTACGGCGTTGTCTGGGGGGATGAAGCAGCGAGTGGGCCTGGCCCGGGCCTTCTCGATCGAACCCAAGGTGCTGCTCTTGGATGAGCCGTTCGCCCAGATCGATGCGCTGACGAGGGGGGTGATTCAAGAAGAATTAATCCAAATGTGGAATACGACCCGCAATACGGTGTTCATGGTGACCCATGATGTGGATGAAGCAATCCTGCTCTCCGATCGGATTCTGCTCATGACTAACGGGCCTTCCGCGCGCATCGCTGAAATCGTGGACGTGACCATTCCAAGACCGCGTTCGCGCGAGTCGATCATCGAGCATCCCCACTATTACAAGATCAGGAACCATATCATCCATTTCCTGGTACGACACGCTAAACATGGGCCGAGCGGCGACGGAGGACCCCCGGACCAGTCTGTCAGTGAAGCTCCGCTACAGGTGAATTTCGAGAGGGACTTATCCGTGCTGCGCTGATCGCGTGGCAGGAACACACCGGAAAGAAGGAGGCAACAGATGGAGAGGAATGGGAGGGTAGAGAGCAAGAGAGCTCGAGACATCATTAAGGCGAAGCGGCTGGAGAAAAAGGTAACGGTTGCCCAACTGGCAAAGACGGTCGGCAAAAATCCGACATTTGTGGCGGCGGCGCTGCAAGGTAATCACCGTCTGACCGAGGATGAGGCTAAGAAAGTGGGCAAAGTCTTGGATCTCGATAAGGAGACCACAGAATCGCTCATGAGATTTCCAGTGCGAACGGATTTTCCGAATACCGCCGATCCGTTCAAGTATCGTCTCTTGGAAATCGTTGGCGTGTATGGGGACGCGCTGCGTGAGATGGCGAATGAGATGTTCGGCGACGGCATCATGAGCGCGATTGATTTCACCTTGGACATGGAGCGCGTGACCGGAAGTCAGGGCGAAGCCCGTTGCAAGATCACGCTGAACGGCAAGTGGCTGGAGTACAAGACATTCTAGGTGACGCACAGCAGGTACTGCCTGCCAGCAACGTAGCGACAGGACCCTGTCGGCGCCTTCGTGATAGGTGACGCGGCGAGTGGCAGGGTCTCGATTGTGTCATAGGATGATATTGAAGGAGAAGTCATGACCTCATATGTGCACAGGAATCGACTGGTGTTGGTTCTTGTCTGCATCGTGCTGCTGACAGGTGCCAATTTCAGCTGGGCGCAGGAGATGGCGCCGCCCATCCAGCCCCAGACTAGTGCGGCGGACACGGCCTGGGTATTGATTTCCTCTGCCCTGGTGCTGGCGATGATCGTGCCGGGCCTGGCCTTGTTTTACGGGGGGCTGGTCCGGAGTAAGAATGTGTTGGGCACGATCATGCATAGTTTCGTCATCCTGTGCCTCATCAGCTTGCTCTGGCTCCTGGTCGGATACAGCCTGGCCTTCGGGCCGGACAAGAAAGGGCTGATCGGAGGACTCGAATGGGCTGGGCTGAGCGGCGTGGGGATGACTCCACATCCGGCGTACGGTCCGACAATTCCCCACCAGGCCTTCATGGTGTTTCAGCTCATGTTCGCGGCGATCACGCCGGCTCTGATCACCGGGGCTTTTGCCGAGCGTATGAAGTTCAGCGCGCTGCTGCTGTTCGCCGCCCTCTGGTCTCTCGTGGTTTACTGCCCGATCGCGCATTGGCTCTGGGGAGGCGGCTGGCTGGGACAGTTAGGAGCCCTTGATTTTGCCGGCGGAGCGGTCGTGCACATCAGTTCGGGGATCAGCGCCCTAGTCTGCGCCATGGTGTTCGGCGCGCGCCACGGCTACGGGACGGATTACATGGCTCCGCACAACCTCCCATTGACGCTCTTGGGGACTGGACTCTTGTGGTTTGGCTGGTTCGGGTTCAATGCAGGGAGCGCGTTGGGCGCAAACCAAACGGCGGTGGGCGCCTTTGTGGCGACTCATACGGCTGCGGCGACGGCAGCCTTGACCTGGATGCTGGTGGAATGGCACCACCGAGGCACCCCCACCGTGCTGGGTGTGGCCAGCGGCGCGGTGGCCGGCTTAGCGACGGTTACACCTGGAGCCGGCTTTGTGGGTCCGTTCTCTGCCCTGTTGATGGGGCTGGCAGCAGGCGCGATCTCCTATCTCGCCATCGCCTGGAAAGGCAAGTTCGGCTATGACGACTCCCTCGATGTCGTCGGCATCCACGGCGTTGGAGGAATCCTTGGCATCTTGGCTACCGGGCTCTTCGCCTGCAAGGCGGTTAACCCAGCTGGCGCAGACGGTCTCTTCTTTGGTAATCCGGCGCTCTTCGGCCTTCAGGTCTTAACAGCTCTCACCGTCGCACTGTTCGCCTTTGTCGGGACATACCTGATTCTGAAACTGGTGGATCGCATAGTCGGGTTGAGGATCTCGTCAGATGAGGAGAGGATGGGGCTGGATCTGAGCCAGCACAACGAACGTGCCTACTCCTGATGCTGAAAACGATCCCCAGCTTCGTTCTCGGGTCGCCAAAATCCTCAACGTACTGAGGTACAGTACGCCTCCGGTTTTGACTCGCTTGCGGCCTCGCTGGATGACCGTTTTGAGCATCAGGGTTGGGTGTCACTAAGTAGAATGTGCTAGTTTAACGCACGCAGTAGAGGCCAACCCAGCCACCCCGTGCGCAGAGAGGAATAGCGGCCTTGTTGGATGGCCTGTTTGAGCTTCACGTTGTTGTTGTGGCTACATTGGAAATGAAGAGCGGCTTCGCTGGATGACTGGTTTGAGGATTTGGTCAGACTCGAGCGGCCGGGCAGGGAGGTTGAGGGTTTGGGGCCTTCATGTGGCTTCTACTGTTCCAAGGGACTTGTAGGGAATGAACACCTCGCCGATGATGTCCTGTCCTTCTTTCGAAAGGGCAAATCTGGCGAAGGCTTCAGCCACAGGGTTCGGTCTTTGCTTTGAGAGAAGAAGAACCGGGCGACGAAGCTTGTAGCGTCCGTCTTTGACCGTCTCTTTAGCTGCCTCGACCCGGTCAATCACCAGTAATTTGACATTAACCCCATACTTCACCGCTTCAAGGGCGACCCCCAGCGAGGCATAGGTTACCGCAGGGAGGCTGCCTGCCACCGTGCTAATAGCTCGCTGGTCAGAGCGAACCACCTTTACCGATTTTGGAATCTTCCCTACGATCCCGAGCGCCTCCTCAAAGCTATGGCGGATATGCTGGAACCGCGGACGGTCAATCAGTTGTATTGTGGTGTCTGGTCCACCTAGCGCTGACCACCGCTTTACTTTGCCCGAGAAGATGTCACCCACCTGTTGGGTGGTGACCTCCGTCACCGGGTTTGTGGAGTCTACGACCACCGCAATCCCGTCCCAGGCAATGGGGATCGCGGTCAACTCCGGGTCGTGTTGCCCCGTCACTGCGACATGCACTTCCCCCGACTTGACCAATTCAATCGGGTCCGAATCCTGTTCCCACTGGATCTCCACGACACTCCCGAGGTGACCCTTCTCAAAGGCTTTAGTCAGCCGTTCGATGGTCGAAAGCTCGGGTCCATTCCCAGCGATGACCATCGATCCAGCGACGCCAGGCACGGCAACTGAAAGCAAAACCGTAGTCGTGGCCAGGAGCAGACTCAAGACCGTGGCCACTCTAGTGAACATATGAGGGCTCATGATGATTCCCCACGCCATCGTTCTCACCCTTTCCGTCCTTACCTCGGTCTCTTGTGGGCTCATGGCGACGCTGAGCTCACCCTTATCTCAGACATTCCCTCTCACCCGACCCTCCCCCCTTTAGGGATGGGATGAGAGGATGGTCTGAAGGACTAGAATAAATCTCTTTACTGCTCAGACCAAGGCCTTGGAACCGTTGTCCTGTACTCATCTGGCCCGGACCTAGGAAAGAAGATCCCGTACTCCTGGACTGGCATCACCATCCGCGCGAAGTTGGTCAACTCATCCGCAGCGCCCTCGCTGATACCATGACTCCGATTGGTGAGCAACTTGAAGAACGCGCCCATCTCAACCTTCATGGTTCGCCGATCTTCACGGCCCAAGGCCTCCCGTACCAGGGTGAGCTTCTTCAGGTAGGGGGCAAAATCATATGTGGGATAGTTCGCTTTGAAGTAGGAGCCCAGCGCGTTCGCGATGTCGTCCACCCCGGTGGTCTGAGCCGGAGCTACGGCGGTTGTTGCAGGTGGGTTGGGATGAGAGGAGATAGGGCCATCCATGATCTCGGGAATGCCTGATCCCGGAAGCCGATCCGCTGCTTCTATTATCAGGGGGATCCACAGATTCAGCGCGAGCGATGCAATGATGAGCAAGCGGTATATATTGAGATGGCTTGTCATCGCCTGTTCTCCCTTCTATAGTCGTAATCGACTCGTTTCAGATTCGCCGGAATCCTTTCCAGACCACTCTCCACATTGGTCATCAGTGATGCCTTCGAAGCATTCAGAGTAGCATGTCTCAGCCATGTCTACCTATTCAATTACTGGCTCATCTGCTCGATGGCCATCAGGTCCAACTCGTCCTCGATCTCGTCAAGACAATAGAGGCAGATAAATGGAAAATCGGTTGGCACTTCTGGTAGGACCACATCCGGAGTCTCGACAGCAGGTTGGCCGCAGTCCTTGTGGACGTAGATAGTCATGATGGCCCTCCCGGACCGGGAATTGTGATTCTGGAGTGCACCTTGTCCATAGTCCGCGTTCAGAGGACAGACGGTTAGAAGGCGTCCTGGGCGCATCGGATGCCCACATATGGGCCCATGTCGGAGGGAAAATAACTTTCCCGAGACGCGGATTTCAGCCGGATCGCTAGGTCGCCAAACGACCCGCCTCGCATCACCTTCTGTGTGCCCCGAGAGGGCCCCTTCGGATTACTCTTTGGGCTCGTAGCATAGTACTGTTCGTTGTACCAGTCCGCCACCCATTCCGAGACACTCCCCGCCATGTCATAAATCCCGTAGGGACTCTTGCCCGCCTCGTAGTTGTCCACCGGCCTGAGACTGTCACTATAGAAGTTGTGTGCAACGGGCTTATCGTAATTCGCCAGTTTGAAGGTGGGCTCCTCATTCCCCCACGGGTACGTTCGATTGTCCGTACCCCGCGCCGCCTTCTCCCACTCAGCCTCGGTGGGCAGGCGCTTGCTGACCCAGCGACAGTAGGCATCCGCTGCCGTCCAGGTAACCCCCATCACCGGCCGATCGCCGTCGTAAGGCAGGTTGACTTGCTCCCATAACATCGGCAAAGGCCTCGGTTGATCCTGCCCGGTTGCCTCCAAGAATTTCGTATATCGCGCCGTCGTCACCTCGTACCGGTCTATATAGAATGCGTTGAGATACACCTCATGCGGCGGTTGGGTCTTGGAGAGCCCGTCTTGGCTGCCCATCGTAAAGGCCCCGTCCTTGATCCACACCATTGGGGCGCCGTGCTTACGGGCTTCCGCCTCCAACGCTCGGCGAGTCTCGGTGCGGGCCGGGGTGGCCACGCTAAGAGCAATCAACCCAGCCAGAAACGTCATGATCACAGCAACGCGTCGCATGGCAGACCTCCAGGTAATAAGTGTCCACTCTGTCCCGCCACATGTTCAGAGCCATGTTCTAAGCCACAACGATATGAGCTTATGCGCTGAACGAGCTGCCGCAGCCGCAGGTGGTCTGCGCTTGCGGATTCTTAATCGCAAAGCCCGACCCCTGCACGCTATCCAGATAATCCACTTCTGAGCCACTGAGAAGCGGGGCGCTCTGCGAGTCCATGATGACCTTGACGTCACCCTTTTCGATCACCGTGTCGTCATCGCTCATCTTGGATTCAAACGACATCCCGTACTGGTAGCCATGACAGCCGCCGCCTTTCACGTACACTCGCAGGCCAATCGTGTCCTGCTCCTCCTGCATGAGCTCCCGAATCTTCTCTTCAGCCTTCAACGTGATGGTAATCATTGCCTCTCGCCCCTTTCTGATTGACGGGTTCGGCTGAAGCGTCTAGCCCACTCCATCCAGCCCGTCATGTCCAAGCCTGTCGTTCCCGACGAGCCGTTCCAGGCTCTTGCCTCATCATTCTCGGTTCTTCAGTGCCAGGTGCGATGAGCTTCGCTCACATGCTCCACCCCGCCAACCTTCTCGATCTCCCATTGGATATCATGCGGAATTGCAACAATCTTCAGTTCCGCACAGTGACCGTTTGCCTCAGCGCCGAGTTCCTCCACCACCTGCACGAGCTTCTCATCATCTCGGGGGATGAGTACGCCACACCGATTCAAACTCGGCTCTCGTGGAGTTGCCCCTTTGGGCCAGTACGCACCAAGGTCTGGTTCCTGGAGCGCCTCTTGTTGGCCCAAGTCTCGCAGCCGCGAAAATGCCCGATGACTGAGGCAAAACCCTCCGTCGCTCTTATTCCCGTAGCTCTTATTGATGACGATTTTTCTCATTGACTGATCTCCCTCTCTGCCCGCGGCGGCCTCGGTGGCACCGCTGCGATTCGGCCGCTTCATCGTGATGGCACCTTTTGAAACAGTCAGGACGCAGGTTTCGACTCTTCGTATCCTTCATACCACCCGCTCCATTTTGCATACCATCGATCCGCCCACTTGCTCACCTCTTCTTTCGTGTGGCCGTACCGTTTCTGGATTGTGCCGTTGAACCTATCTTGATCGCCCTCAATCTGCAGGAGATCATCATCCGTGAGTTTCCCCCACTTCTTCTTGAGCGCTCCTTTCAGTTGGTCCCAACTCCCTTTGAATTGCTCCTGGTTCATCATGCCCTCCTTTGTGTTCTCAAGCTATAACGTGATCCGACTTCCTCAGGGTGACCTTATCAATCGTTCTTCAAAGACCCATTGTCCTTTATCAAAGTCTACCACCCGCAGCCGGTGGCACAGAAGCCAACTGCTCCTTCACTTGTTTAAGCGTCCTCATGTGTTTTTGTAGATCATCCACGTTCTTTTGCATCTCAGCCAGGGCACTTCCGATCTGTTTGGCTGAGCAGTGGCGTAGTTGATGGACACTCCTCCCAGTCCAAAGCCGAAGGGCTTTTTGGGATGGCGAGTTCAGCGTGAGCAGGTAGATCAGTGGTGTGTTCTTCATAATGTCCTCCGTTGTTCTTGTTGCCCGCTGCCTCGACGTTGGCGCCGAGAACGAAGCGGCGGGCCATTTCGAGCATCCTGTCAGGCTGCTCGAAAGACTGCGAGCAGATCACTTAGGGCCATGGTCTTGATTTTCAGCACGACCTGCTTCGCTTTCACTTCATCCATCGCGGCCGTCTTCTCGGCTCCATCCGCGAGGCACGCCGCGGTCAGCGCGAGCACCTGATTACACTCCTGCTCCACCTTCCTCTTGACCACCCGGTTCACCGAGAGAATCTCCATCAGCTCGGCTCGTGTTGATGACAGCTGCGACTGAAGTTCCTGCTCCGGATAGATTTGGCGGGAGGCCTCGTCCAGACAGCGATCCAAGCTTTGCGCCAGGAAGACGTACAGCCTGACCAGCGTTTCAGTGATGTCAATGTGACCATGAACTGTGGATTGGGCATTCATATATCGTCCTCCTCTTCGTCGTTGGAGCGTCTACGTCCCGGTGGTCACTCCCTTGACCTGCCGTGAATGACAACCGGACCGAGGCCAGCTCTACCGCGGCAGATGCATGGTTACAATGACGTCTGCATCGACGCCTTCAGTTCCTGAACGGCCCTCGCGACATCACCCTCCGTCGATCCGAACCGGTCCCCCATCACCTTGATGGCCTGCTTGATCGCTGTCGTCATTTTCGTGATTTGCTCCTCGAGTGTCATTGAGTTTCTCCTCATTTGGAATAACAATTACTGACCAGCCCCTCTTTCCTGTACCAGGTGATATGAGAGTTTCCGAGTGATTGAGACCTCCCCAAAAACTGAGCCACAGAGAATTAGAAAGTCTGGGCTTCCTGCGACCTGTTTTCGAGCTGCTGCCGAACATGTTCGGCTGGAGTCAGGTGGCCCAGCGACCCATACAGCTACCCCACCTCCACCCACTGGACTAGAGGACGGTGGTGGTGCTTAAGACCTCAGATCACGAATCAGTTGCTCCAACTTGCCGCGGATCTGTTTCATTCGGCCCGGATCTTCTACGAAGTCAAAAAGATCATCCTCGGAAAGGGGTAAA
>Ga0066686_10000509_pt1 | contig 13583 bp, 12 predicted proteins | sample GraSoiAngelo_135_FD_65627 | JGI IMG/M metagenome (GOLD analysis project Ga0066686, IMG submission 65627) | Grasslands soil microbial communities from the Angelo Coastal Reserve, California, USA - 14_0929_05_40cm | ecosystem: Environmental > Terrestrial > Soil > Grasslands | place: USA...
GAGGATGCAAAGCCCGACGAGGATCATGGTGATCCAGCCCGTCATCGCGAGCTGGTGCCCCACCCGAGATCCGCATTTCTGACCATTGGTCATCGCCCAAGTCATTCTTTGTGATTCTCCTTCACAGGCCCCTCTCAAGATGAATGGCCAGGCGTCAGGCGCTCAAACGAACCACTTCTCGCGATCTTCTGGCTCTCTTCCGCGCGACCACCTTGGCTAGCCGGTCACGCAACGAGCTTTGGATCAGGCGGTGACGATAAATTTCGGGATCCTCGACCTCTCCACAGTTCATGCAACGCCAGCCTCTCATCCAGAGGCACCCCATTTCATCCTCCATGTCGATAAAATGATCCACCACCATCAGGCCATTGCATCGGTGACAATTCATTGTGGGCCTCCTTTCAGTGAGGAATCGATTACGTGCCTACCTCACCATCCACTTATGAGCATCTTTGCCATGTCTCTTCTATATCTCTTTCCGCGCTTTACAGACAGGCGGTAAAGTCAGGGAAATACCGTCTGTCAATACTGGATTCGGGGGTAGGAGAATCCCTGAAGGGAGGGTTGTGGCGAACCTGCAGCAAGGAGCAAATAGGCTCCAGCCGCCCACCGGAGGGCTGTTCTTTTAGATTCTCGAACTACTACTTATTGGCCTTCTAATGCTTCTGCTCATGGGGCGGGCTATGGCAGCCATGGAACAGGCGCAGCAACCGGATCCCAGGTTTGTCGCAAATTCACGACAACCTGTTGTGATTAAGTCACGGGCTTCGCGGGCGCAGTGAGGCATCCGCTGTTGCGCAAGTCCTTAAGCAGTCGTGATGACAGGCTCGAACCCTGCGGTAGTTCTCGCTATTCTCGAGTCTCGATTCCGTCGCCCGGCCCAACGGCACATACTTTGCTCAGCAGAGGAGCCATAGGAAGGAGGGACGCTCATGTACAACCCAACTCTCTGGGCTTGGTGGTACCTCATCTTTCTTCTGCCCCCGCTTGCGCTTCTCGTGCTCGTCGTGAAGGATTTGCTGTCGAGGCGCAGGGGCCCGCCCCATTCCCACTCTCACAGACCTGCTCATAGTAAATCCAACGCCGCCTAAGGGCCGAGAGCTGGCGTGAACGCGCCGTCAGCACGCCGTCCTCTTCGCGACCGGTGCGCCCGGTTCAATCAGAGCCGGATGGGGACGGGCGATATTCCTAGAAATTCGACGAGGGGTTGGTGGCGTCAGCCGGGGCGTTGCGGATGAGGGTCCGAAGGATTCCAGGGGCCAGCTCGCGATGCAATGGAACGGTGAGCACCAGTGGTGGGCCGGGGTTGGTCAGGGTGATATGACTGCCCCGTTGACGATCTCGAACCCAGTCAGCCCGCTCAAAGGCTTGGATCGCCTCCTCGCTCGAATGAAGACGGTTTCGTCACAGACCTATGAATCACGCTTGGTCCGTCACTTCGTATTCTGACCTGAGACAATCGTCGGCGAGGGCGTTATGGTACTGTCCTTCACTTCGATCTTGTGGCCGGCCTCGAGCCGAATGGTGCCGACATTTCCCGTCCCCTCGCTCTGCGCCGACACGGTACTGCGCTTCACCTGGATATTGTTTCCAGCCTTGAGCTGAATGCTGCCGGCATTTCCTGCCCCCTTGCTGTTTGCGGACACGACACTCTCCTTCACGATGACATTAGTTCCGGCATTAAGCTGAATGGTGCCGGCGTTGCCAGCCCCCTCGCTTTGCACCGACACCGTGGAGCCTGCGTCAAACACCAGATTCCCCGCATTGATGGAGATCTGGCCACCCGCGCCTTGCTTGGCCGAGGCGTTCACCGTACTGCCCGTGCTCTGGAACGCTCCCGTCGCCGTGATGGTCACGGTGCCAGCATTCCCCGCATTCGAGCCCGTGGACGTGCTGCTGCTGGAGATCTGTGCACCGTTGGATAAGGTGAAGGTCCCGACATTAGCCGTGATATGGCCAGCGGGCATGTTACCCCGAGTGTCAGCGGTGATTTGGCCGCCGGAGATGCTCACGCTCGAGGCCGTGAGGTTGATGTTACCGCCTGTAGCAGACGTGTAAAGGCGATTCGAGACAGTGATCCCTGTATCTTGAAGGTTGATGACACCTGTCCTGGATGACCCCAAGATAATCGAGGGCGTACCGTTGCTGTCTGCTACAACGAAGCTGCCTGTACTCGTCAGAGTTCCCACATCGGCCAGGTTGATGGTAGGGCCATTGCCAAGTGAAGATGAAGATAAACGGAGATTACTGTGATTGAGAGTGAGATCGCTCGCATGGACCACGATTGTTGCGCCAGGGAAAACAGAATCGGAGTCACTGATTCCGCTACTGTCGATTGACACTGCAGTCGCAGCGGTGGGCGTGCCTGCAGTGCTCCGTAGTCCTTGAAAGGTGAACCTGCCCCCATCAGCTGCGTCAGCGTTTCCACTGGAGAAGCCCGCGTTCTTGACGGCAATTCGGTCGGCGTTCAGCGTGATCGGGCCTCCGGGTATTCTACCGCCACTCAATGTGCTGAATGTCCCGCCGTCGATGCTCACCGTCTGCGCCGTAAGGGTGATTTCGCCGGGGGATTTTGGGGGGGTTGAGAAATCTTCTAAAAGTGCAATGCTACTCAACTTGGTCTCGGTGAGCGTAATGCTCGTCGTGGTCGGCGAGCCGACGAGGATCGAGCCACCACCTCTTATCTCGCGGATCGGCGTCCCGCTCGTGTCCACAGTCAGGTTGCTCTTGGCGCTGCTGAAGGTATCCAAGTCCATGAAACGGATCTGTCCGCCATTGCCGTTGGCTCCACGCGCCGAAAGGGTGGCCTGATCAAGTGTGACCGCGCCCGCGTGCACTTCGATGCTCCCCCCGTCACCGCGTGGAATAAGGCTATTGGTCATGACACTGCTGTTCGCCACAGTGAGTTGCCCGCCACGGATGAACACGGTCCCCCCGTTGTTCCCGCTGGCCGTCGCACTCGTTGTAACCGTCGCACCGCCTGATAGCGTGATCCCTCCTAAGCTGGTAAAGCCTGCTGTTGATGATGGGCTCATGTCACCCACGTTAATTTCTCCCCCAGCGGTCGGGTTCTGAGGAGTACCTACACTGACAAGATTGATCCGACCGCTCGGATTGGACAAGGTCCCGCCTGTTACCGCAACTCCTGGAGTCCCATTCGATAAGTCTCTCCCTACGAGGGAAAGTGTCCGGCTTCCCTCCACCGTGCCGCCCTGCACCGTAATGGCCCCCGTTGGATCTGACCCCAGAAACCCAAAGGCCGCCACCGGCGCGACGCTGAGCAATGCATCTCCTGGTCCAGGGAGCGCGGTGAACCGAACGCCGTCGGCCAGCTTCACATAGTTCGCGGTGGTAATATTCACGGAGCCGCCCACGTTGAGTGAGGCAGTTGGACCGAACACCACTCCCGCGGGGTTCATTAAAAACAGGTTCGCGTTCCCGAAGCCCGTCGTTTGTAACGTGCCAAAGATATTCGATGGATTTCCACCGGTCACTCGACTGAGAATATTCGACGTCGCCAAACCGGAATCGTTGAGGAAATTTGCAGTATGGTTAGTACCGACACTGAACTCTCCGAAGCTATGAAACAGGTTGGGGCCGTTACCGGGGCGAGTTCCTCCTGTAATGTCATGCATGACCTGACCGCTCGGCAAGGGAGTGGGCGCACCGACTTGCGTGTTGAGTCCGGACGGCGTGATCGCAGTGGTCACTTGCGCCAGTGAGACAGCGTGAGGGATCGCCAACAAGAGAAAGAAGCCGAGTATGAATTGTGAACCGAGTATAGATTGCTTCTCATGAAACTTCTTCATAAGAACCTCCTGTCGGTATACTTGTGCCTTCATCAATGACCTAATTAAAATAAAAAGCCTGTACACCAAGACTCCTCCCCAGGACCAATTTCATGTCCTGATGCTTAGTTGAAACCACTTATTTGCCATGACAGCTCCTGAACTGTCTGCGAACATACGCCCCTGCAATGGTAAAAACTATCCCACCTTTGGTAGGGCACCCAAAAGAGGGGTGTGTTTGCCTTGGCTGTCTTTTCTTCCTCATACCCTAATCCGTCTTAGGTGAAGACCCTATCCCTACCTTCCCAGGTCGTCCGAGCAGTCCGGCGGCGTGGCAGCGCCAGAGGTGTGATGAACCACCCCTGGCTCCGGCGAATTTGGACCGTCAAGATGGAGAACTGGACGCGGCAAGCCTACGCGTCTTCCGGATTGCGGGGCGGTTGTGGGCCACCGGCCGACTTCGGTGTTAATCAGAGGCCCAGAGCCAGTTTGTCGGTGGTGCAGGTGTCGGTGGGCCTGCGGATGACGCGGATGCAGGCGGTTTTATGGGAAAAACGCTGGAACGATGGTCAGGCGGCGGCGTGGTGGATGAGGTTCTGGAGGAGGCTGGGACCCAGCTCGCGATGCAATGGAACGGTGAGCACCAGCGGTGGGCCTTGGTAGGTCAGGGAAGGATCACGGACAGGACCGGCCCAATCGAGCCGCCTGTCCGTACCCTCCCCACCCAAGACGCACCCTGTTCATTACTGGACTGCGCTACTCGTCTTCTTTGCGGCCTTGGAGACGCCTAGCAGCATCTGCCCACGCCGATTCTTCTGATAGCAGGACTCATCAGACTCTTTGCAGAAAGGCCGTTCCTTTCCGTAGGAGACGATCGCCAGCCGATTGGCTCCCACGCCAAGCTCAGCAAGATAGTTGCGAGTCGTCTTGGCCCGCTTCTCGCCCAACACAATGTTGTAGGCCTGGGTGCCCCGCTCGTCGGCATGCCCTCCAATTTTGAGGCGGGCGTTGGGGTTTGCTTTGATCCATTCAGCATTCCGCGCCAGCGACTGCATGCCCTCTTCCGTCAGGGACCAGCTGTCAAAGGCAAAGAAGACATCGTTGAGTCCTGCTGTAGCAGCAGCCGCTTGCTCACGGCGAATTTCTGCTTCTTTTTGGCTGCTACGCTCGGACGGCTGCGACTTGGCGACCATGGTTCCCCCGCTCAGTCGCTCCTCGGACGCGGTCTGCCCTGGTTGGAGACGTTCAAACCCTCGCAGTGGACCTCCTTCGGATGAATCAGAGCCTGTCTGAACTGATCTCATGCTGCAAGCTGGTGCGATCAAGAGCATCAGCCCGACCGCGCCCACGAGGCATGGTGTGAGGTAACGAGCATCCATAACTTATACTCCTGGTTGGTGGTTCATATGATTCATCGCCCTCTTTGAACTAATATAGCACCGATATCGCACCGACCGAGGACAGGCCTTCTGAAGCGGAGCACGCGGCAGATCTCATGCATCTTCAGGTACTTGCGCGCCTTGTCTGCCAGCCTCTTTAGTGACTTTTGGCTGTTGGGGGACCGGTTGGAGAGGCTCACAGACAAAATACGGACATGAAACCGAAGGATCCTGGGCAATGCACAATCTCACGATGAATAATGAGCTCAAGATTTTATATCTAGTAACTCACGCAATTTTCTGGCTAGCAGATCAAGCGCAAAGGGCTTTTTTAGCAGTTCTGTCCGCTTCTGATTCGCACCATTGAACGTCGAGGCGTCGGCATTGTCATCACCTGACATGAACAATACCTTTATCCTCGGGTGAAGAGCCACCAAGTGACGGGCCAGTTTTGGCCCATTCAATTTCGGCATCGCGACATCGGTTACGAGGGCGTGAATCCGCCCCTCGTGCCGCTTGCTCATCAGGATGGCTTCCTCCCCGTCCCGCGCCGTCAGCACGGTATAACCGTACAGCTGTAGCCCATACTGCGTCAGGGCTCGAACTCCTAGTTCGTCTTCGACGAGCAGGATCGTCTCCGTACCCTTGAATGACCTGTTCAGGCTCATTGGATTCAGCGCCCCAGGCTCACTGGCGGGACAGATGCCTCCCAATGGGATGAGCAAGAGATAGGCCACTATGCGCTGGGGGAAAATAGGCTCATGAAACGAGGATGGGGTCAGATAGGCGTGGTGCAACCTCGAAGCCTAGGTATGGCGTGCAAAATGGCTGCTGGCACAGCTTACAGGGGTGAATGTACTCCCAGAGGCCGGTCAGAGCGGGATGGTTCCCCCATGAAAAAACCACTTGGGGCGGATCACCGTGGGAATTTGCATTCATCTAGGACTGCAGGGGAACCTGAGTAGCTTCATTCTTTGTTCTTTTTTGTGCGTCAATTTCAGCTTGAGTTGCTCACTTCCCACTGACCCCCCTAGCTGATCTGCTATAATCCGCCCCTCTCTTCGTCATCTTCCGCCAGCAGATCACCCGCTTGGGCAATTTGATGATGACGCCACAGCAACACGATCCGAAACTCGCGCGGACGCTGATCCTGGATGAGCTGTTCGATCTGTCGCTCTACAAAGCCCTCCGCAACATCACGGACCGAGACTCCCAGATGGTGCTGGATGAGCTGATCAGGGTCGAGGCGGAGCACCTGGCCTTCTGGCAACGGTTCTTCGACACCAAGCTCACTGCCCTCGATTTCGGACGCCGCTTCAAGCTCTGGTTCTTTGTGCAGATTTGCCGCATCTTCGGATCAACCGCCGTGCATCTGGTGCTGGAAGCGATCGAGGTCTACGGAGTTCGGAAATACCTGTCGCTCTGGAAGGTGTACAAGGACGGACCGCTGGGGGACGCGCTCAAGGACATCCTCATGGACGAATTCAAGCATGAGGACGTCCTGGTGACCCGGTTGACAGAGCGGAAAATCAATCCGGAGAAGATCCGTAACATCTTCCTTGGATTGAACGACGGGTTGGTCGAGATCCTGGGTGCGGTGAGCGGCTTTTTCGGCGCCTTCGGCGATGCGGTCATGGTTCTGATCGCCGCCTCGACCACGGCCGTGGCAGGGGCGCTTTCCATGGGCGCCGGCGCCTATGCCGCGCTGAACTCCGAGAAGGAGGTCAAAGCGACCCAGTCCGACAAGAAGCAATTCCTGGGCGAGGAGATCGGCTCATCGCAGATGGAGGAGCAGCCACTCACATCAGCCTTTGTGGTCGGGTGCAGTTACTTCGGAGGCGCGATGGTCCCTGTGCTGCCGGTGTTGCTCGGCGCGACGAATGCGCTGTTCTCGCTCGTGGCCGCCGGCAGCATGGTCATCCTGGTCTCCACGCTTCTGGCCTTCCTGTCCGGCATGAACGTCAGGCGGCGCGTCCTGCTGAACCTCATCATCATTACCGCGGCTGTCGGGATCACCTACGCGATCGGGACTGTGGCCAAGAATCTGTGGGGGGTTTCGGTCTGACGGATCGGGCGCCTACCGAGCGGAGATCATCGGCAAGTCTCGTGAACCTTCTGCTTCTTGTTGAATCCGGAGGCGCTCGGCCCTCGACTCCTGCAGCACATGTTCGAGCACCTCGTCGGTCAGCTGTGTCAGATTGGCCGCCGCGTCCTTCATCGCTCCATGCTCGACGGCGCGCGTCAGAACTTCGGCCTTCGTGGCCCCCTTCTTTTTCCCAAGGAACGGCTTGACGATCAGATAGACCACATCCCGCACGGGCATGTAACGCAAGAAGCGCCGCAGCAGCCTGAACGTTTGCACCGGGTAATGCAGCAGCTTGTAGAGGAACAGGCGTCGCAACCCTGCGCGGCGTTCGTCGTTGATCACCTCACCGGGGAGGCAGGTCGGATCGATTTCCGAACACTTGAAATACTTGTACCAATCGGTCTGTTCACTCACCAACCCCCGTTTCACATACTCGTGCCACAGCGGCGTCCCGCGATAGACACACAGGCGGTTGAAGCCGAACGTATCGAGGCGCAGCTTTGACGCGAAGTCGAACGTCGCTTTCATGTCCTCGACGGTTTCATCCGGATTGCCGACGACGAAGAATCCATGCACGATCTCGATGCCCGCCTGCTTGGCATTGGTCACCGCGGCCTCCACCTCCGCCAACGTCTGCTCCTTCTTGAGCCGGTCCAATACCTTCTGACTCCCACTCTCGATACCGAACATCAAGGTGCGGCAGTTGGCCTTCGCCATCAAGGGAAACAAGTGCTGGGCCACCGAGTCCACTCGCCCCTCACAACCCCACTGAATCGTAATGCCATTGTCAATGATGCCCTTGCAGATGGCCTCGATGCGCTTAGGTTGCAGCAGAAAGTGGTCGTCAACGAAGGCGACGGCTCCATACCCGAGGTCCTGGAGATACTTGAATTCCTCCACCACGTGCTGCGGACTGCGGGAACGCCACTTCCCCTCGTTGAAGATCGGAATATCGCAGAAGACGCAGGGCCAGGGGCATCCGCGCGAGGTCTGCATGGTCGTGAACCGCTCCATGGACAGGACGGCCGGCACATCGAGCGGCATGGATTCGACGAAGTCCAACGGCAGGCCCTCCCGATCGGGAAACGGCCACTGATCAAGGTGGCGCTCCATCGATCGGTTGGGGTTGGTGATCACATGACCATCCTTCGCCCAGGTGAGTCCCGCGACGTCGGCCAAATCGTCCACACGCTCGACGAGATCAAGGATGAGTTGCTCCCCGTCCCCGCGGCAGACAAAGTCTACTTCCGGGCATTGGTGCTTGACCAACTGAGCATTGAGGCTGACAAACACCCCTCCGAACGCCAGCTTCACCTTTGTATTGGCGGCGCGGATCTGGCGAGCGAGGATCTTCGCGTACGGGTAGCTGGTTGTGCTGAGGAAACTCAAGCCGACGAGGGCGGGCTGCCGCCGATTGATTTCCTCAACGATGACCTCATTGGGTGTCTCCGGATTCGCCTGGTCGAACATCACACACTCGTGGCCTGCGCGCTTCAGCACAGCTGAGAGCGACATGATGCCGATCGGGGGGAATCCCATGACCCGAATGTGTCCGTTTTCGGCGCGAGTCGCTGCCGGCAGGGCGTAAAACTGAGGATCGCGGACGTGAATCAGGAACACAAGCATGAGGATTTCCTCTCCGGAGCAGCAAGCGCCTCGGACCTGAGTATCTGGCGTTTTACCACTCCATGCCGTTGAATAATCGGATCGCTTATTGTACGCCCTTGTTCGAGTTCCCTTCAGTGACGCCGCAGGACTATGCTCTACTTCCGAGGAGAGAAGGCTTCTGTGTCCTAATCTGCTGCGTAGTTCTGGGGCAGATAGGCTGAGGGTGGCATCTCACTCACGGACGAGAGGATAGCACAATTACGCACGAATGAGAAGGAAATAATCCAAAGGACCGTTGAACCCTTTGTATCACCATCGTCCGAGGCGAATGGGAATCACCGGCCCAGGGCCGCGTTGACCGTCGCACCGACTTTGAATGGGTTGTGCGAACAGCGGGACGGCGGCACTGTCCAAGACCTTCATCTTCCTGCATGCCCTAGGAAGTGTAAACTCTACAGCGTTTTCAGAAACTCGATCAGTGCCTGACGATCCTCGTTAGGCAGGCGCAGGAAGCGATTCCGCGAAGCAGCCGCCTCGCCTCCATGGTAGACAATCGCCTGTTCTAAGTTATTGGCCCTGGCGTCATGCAGCAACTGATGTATTCGGAACCGCACGCCCCAGAGCGGTGGGGTCCGATACTCTCCCGGCTTCGCCACGCCTAACGCGATCCCGTCATTCAGCGTCGGACCCAAATCGTGAAGGAGAAAGTCGGAATAGGGCGACACTTCTCGATCCAGAAGCACGGAGAAAGTCACGGGCGTTGGATCGCCCATCCTCATAAAGGGTTTCGCGCCGGTCCGGAAGGCGGGAACATGGCATTTTGCGCAGGCGAGCTCGCGGAATAGCCGCTCGCCTCGTGTCACCTGATGAGCTTCGCCGACGAACTCTGCATCACGAGCCGGCGGGGCCAGCAGGGCCACGAAGTCCACCAGTTTCCGAACGGTTTCCAATGAGACATTCGGCTCAGGGATTCGTCGTTGGAGAAAGATCGGCAGTTCGATGGGACTGGTCTCCCGGTCGAATCCCTGGGTTGGCGACGTCAATCCCATTTCCTGCCGCAGGGCATCAGAGACAAATTCAACGAGGCTCCCCACATGTGCCTGAGAGCCAAACCGCTGCACGTGCCCATCCCGCATCGAAGCCCGGCCGCGAATTCCGTCATGGTCTTTGTCGTCCGGATCGGCATTGGCGAGAATTGCCTCCTCCGGAATCGCCTCGATCAGACCCAGTCCCAACAGCGTCGGCGGCCGTCGCTTGGAGAGGAGCGCGTTGCCTGGGAGCGTTTCGGGAGAGACCCCGGGAACGGCCCGTTCATGGAACAATCTGCCAGCAGGTCCTTGGGTTCCCTCCGCATAGCGGATATTGCCTCGGTATCCAGGTCCATGTCCGCCGATGGTCGGGATATGATGACAGGCCTCACAGGCTCTCGCGTTGAAGATCGGTCCGAGCCCGTCACGAGGTGTAAAGGGGAATTCAAAGAGCTGCCGCCCTTCCTCGAACCGGGCCTGCTCCTCCTTCGTGAGCCCTGACAGCGGAACGGGCGGGTCATGCTCCTTCTTCGCCTCGGTCGTTGGGAGTCCCGCCCCAACCACAAGCCCAGAGACAGCCACGACTATCCGGGCATACCGCCAACAGCAACAGGGTCGTGAGTGGCTCATATTGTCTCCTCCCCGTCGACTGTGATGCAGCTTGATTCACGGACCATACATGTTCTGCCACAGAATAACGGTTGAGACAAGCAGAGGTTGACAGAAGGCTATGCCCAAGGGTTTTCAGCCGAATTCCGGTAGGAAGTGGCGCTAACGTCCTAACGACGCTTTGACTGTGGAGCCGATCTCGGCTGGGTTGCGGACGACGCGGACGCCGGCGGCCTCGAGGGCGGCCATCATCTCAGTGGCCGTGCCCTTTCCGCCCGTGATGATCGCGCCGGCGTGGCCCATCCTGCGGCCCGGAGGAAGGGGCTTACCCCCTGGCTTTAAGCCAGGTCGCAATCAAGGGGGGCAGATCTTGCTGCACTTTCCCACTCACATACATCCCGATGTGTCCGACCGGAAAGGAGCGCGCCGTGTAGTCGGCAGTCCCTACATGTCTTTCCAGCGCGATGGAGGACGCCGGCGGCACCAGGTGATCTTGCTCGGCGTAGACGTTCAATACCGGCATGATGACCTTTCTCAGATCCACCTGCTTTGTCCCGATTTTCACCTGACCTTTAATCAACTTGTTGTCTTGGTAAAAGTCCTTTATGAACTGCCTGAACGTTTCTCCGGCCTGGTCTGGACTGTCAAAGATCCATTCTTCCATGCGGAGGAAATTCAGCAGCTTTTCCTTGTTGTCCAAGATGTCGATTAACTCAAAGTATTTTCGAATACTCAACTGGAATGGCTTCAACACTAAGAACCCGAAATTCATGAACTCCCCGGGGATATTGCCAAACGCATCGACGAGCAGATCGATATCAATATTCTTTTGCCCGGGGGCACAGCCGGTCCAACAATTCAGCAATCCCTCCTCCACATGAAAGTCAACTGGGGCGACCATGGTCACCAGGTTTTTGACCTTCTCCGGATAGATCGCGCTATAGCAGAGGCTGAACGTGCCTCCCTGGCAAATCCCGAGGAGGTTGATCTGATCCAACGCGTGCCGCTCACTCACGACATCAACACAGTTGTTGATATAGCCGTTGATGTGGTCGTCGAGCGTCAGCCAACGGTCCCCCCGCGTCGGGTAGCCCCAGTCGATCAGATAGACATCCATGCCCAACTTGAGCAAGTTACGAACGAGTGATCGATCTTCCTGCAAATCCACCATATAGGGACGATTGACCAGCGCGTACACGATAAGCATGGGAACATGAAAAGGACGCTCCACCATTGGGGTGTACCGGTAGAGGACGATATTGTCCTCTCGGTAGATCTCCTCCTTTGCTGTCGCACCGACCCGAAATTCATCATGTCGGATACGGCTGAGGCTTTCGATCCCCTGGACAACCTTTCGGTTCAGTTCCGTCAGCTGACGAAAGGCCTCCTCAGGCTTGAGAAGTAACGGAAACGGGATCATGTTCCTGCTTGCTCCTTCCTTGGTCGTGACTCATGTCCTTGATCGTTTCGCTCAACATCGCCTCATCGACTAGCAGGATGCTGAAAAAGGCCTCCAGCTTTGTTCTCGCGTCGATCGGCCGCGCTGGGCCGTCTTTTTCATCCCGGATGGGCTGTCGAGATCGTCGCTGCCCTCTCGGCTTGTCTTTCAAGCGAGCGTCAGGCGAGCTTTTCAACAGCCTGCTAGGGGCTTGTGCTATGCCCCACTCAGCTTTGAACCTTCCTGTGGGCGGACCGACCTCCTTTGACTTCCTGCAATGCTTTCTTGAGCTCTTTGACTTCTTTGCCCAGCTCATAGATTCTCCGGTAGGCTTCATCAAGCTCACTTCGAGAGGGCACATGGCTGACCTTCAAAAACCCTTCAACGATTTCCCGCTCCTGGATCCGATAGGCCATCGCCGTATCCACCAACCGTCCCTGCAGCTGGATGTACGCCTCTGTACGGAATACTCCCAGAAAGGCCTCTTCAATGACGTCGATCCACAGGAAGAGCAGTTGACGAAGGCTTTCGACTTTGTCTCCGGCTTGGCCTACTGAAACAAGTTTGTGATTCAACTGTTCGAAAGCCTTGGCCCAAGTCTCAGCCAGCACAACCTGGTATTCGTAACTTGCCCGACGAAACTCGAGCCAGGCATTAAATCCCTTCAGCAGTCGCTCGTTCAGTTCGCGAGAATATCCCAGGCTTGGACTTTCGAGCAGTCGGCCGAAGGTCCGCTCGTACGTGTCCCAATAGAGATTCATCAATTCAATCGGGGCGGAACCATCACCCATCGCGGCTTGGCCGAAGTGCCTTGGCGTCCGCCGCAATGACTCGACCCACGGCTGTCCCAGCTTTTGCCATTGTTCCTGATACAGTCGCCACAGCTCGGCTATACTCTCAACAGCCGCCACCCCCCCATGAGGAGCCTGAAGGAACTGCTGACGGAACTCAGCAGAATAACTGTCAAGCACCGTCTGCCAATCCTGCCCGGACTCGATCTTTGGAGCCATTGCCTTCCAGGTGCTCAGTGACAGCTCGAAGAAGCGCATCCCGACATCCTGAGCGCTCAGGAGTTGCTTGGCCAGATCCTTGACAACCTGTTCTGATTCGCCAGTCCAGGCTTTCAGCCCCTGTGAAGCAATCTCCCGCCATTGGTCTACCACACCGGAGTAAGATGGCATTGTTGGCGCCGGTGCGGTCCGTATCAGATCACACCAACTCTCCCACATCTTGGTCTGTGCCTCAGTGAAGGCTTTGACCAGAGTGTCAGCCTGTTCGTTCCAGGACATAGCGACCCGTTCCCCTACATTCTCAGTAGGCCTATATCTTCGCCTGATCTTTTGGCTTTCTGCTGGCTTCTCCCGCGGTCCAGACACGGCCCCACTCTACCTGAGCGTCGAGAGCCTTCTTCACGGCCTCTTGCCAGATCAGCACGACTTTCTCTGACTCTCGCTGCCAGCCCCCACCCGGCGTAGATGGGTCGAGCTTCTTCATAATCTCGAACCATCCCGCCCAGAGCTGCATCTGGGTCTCGGCCCACCGCCTCATCATGTCCTGACCTTGTTGCGCCCACCCAAGCAGTTCCTCAGGGGCACCGCGCACACTGGTGAATCCATCGGCCCAGAGCTTGGTCCACTCCATCTGAAG
>Ga0066686_10000522_pt1 | contig 13486 bp, 9 predicted proteins | sample GraSoiAngelo_135_FD_65627 | JGI IMG/M metagenome (GOLD analysis project Ga0066686, IMG submission 65627) | Grasslands soil microbial communities from the Angelo Coastal Reserve, California, USA - 14_0929_05_40cm | ecosystem: Environmental > Terrestrial > Soil > Grasslands | place: USA...
CGCTTCTGTCGCGCTTGTGCTCACTCTACCCTGCAGCCTCCCCGCCGATGAACCCATCCCACCGGCGAGGCCGTTCGACCCCATGGTCTACCAGGCGCGGCGCGCGAAGCTCATGAAAGCGCTGGGTGGAGGAATCGCCGTGCTCTACGCCCGCGGGGAGGAAGATGCGGACGGCTACCGTCAGGACGCCGATTTCTATTACCTCACCGGTTTGAACGATGCCGGGGCCGTGCTCGTAATGTCGCCGGAGGAGCGCGTGTTCAAAGAGCGGCTGTTCCTGAAACCGAGGGATCCTGACGACGAGCGCTGGACTGGCGTCCGCCCCGACATCGGCGATTCCCTACGCCGCACGACCGGTATCGAGCGAATCTCTCGTACGAGCGCTTTGGGCGGGAGCATGATGGGATTGCTCCAGACCACGGGCACGCTCTATTTGATCAGCGACCCAGGAGGGCCCGACTCGCCGGACAGGCCCGAGATGGAGCTCTATGGCAAGCTCAGCTCCAAGCTGCCCGGCGTGAGCATCAAGAACCGCACCGATCTCCTGCCGGCCCTGCGCTCGGTCAAGGAGCCGCGTGAGCTCGACTACATGGAGAAGGCGATCGCCGCCACGGTCTCCGCTCAGCACGCGGCCGCTCAAGCCATAAGGCCCGGCGTGGAAGAAAACTGGGTGGCGGGTCTCATCGATCTGGAGTTCAAGCGGGGCGGCGCCGTCCGCCCGGGCTTCCCGCCCATCGTTGGCTCAGGCAGGAACAGCACGATCCTCCACTACCCGGAGCACAACCAGACGATCGCCGCCGGGTCGCTCGTCGTCGTGGACATCGGCTCGGACTACGGCCACTACTCGGCCGACATTACCCGCACCTATCCCGCGGACGGGCACTTCACTCCCGAGCAGCGCAAGGTATACGACGTGGTCCTCCGGGCCCAGCAGACGTGCATGGACATGATCAAGCCGGGCGTGTACTTCGACGATGTCCATCGCAAGGCGGAAGAGATCATTCGTGCGGCCGGGTACCGGGACTACTTCATCCACGGCCTGGGGCATTTCGTGGGACTCGATGTGCACGACTCGGGCCTCTACCGAAAGCCGCTGCAGGCAGGCATGGTCGTCACCATCGAGCCTGGGATCTACATTCCCGAAAAGTCTCTCGGTGTTCGGATCGAGGACGAGGTGCTCGTGACGCAGAACGGCCATCGTCTGCTCACCGCCGCTCTGCCGCGTGACCCCGACGCCGTCGAAAGAATGATGCGGAAGGAGTAGGCCCGGCCTACTTCATGACGACGAGCTTGGAGACCGAGGCCTCATCGAGCACGACTGTCCGGACGAAGTAGATGCCCGAACCCACGCGCTCGCCGTGGTCGTCGATGCCGTCCCACCTCGCCTCGTGGGTGCCGGCCGTCATGTACTCCCTCTCCTTCAGGGTCCGGACGAGCTTGCCTCCCGCCGAAAAGATGCGGATGGAAACCGGGCCGCCCTCCAGGACCGAGTAGGAGATGGTCGTGCCGTCTCGCCTGATCGGATTCGGGGACGCGGCCGAAATGACCTGCGACGCACCCGCCTTGACCACGTTGATCGATCCGCGGACCGGGGCTCGGTCGATGATCGTCTTCGCTGTGAACACAAGCTCGACCGTCGCGCCGTTCGGGACGTGAAGGAGCAGCTCCCGGATCGCGGAGCGCTTGAAGTGCACGTCGAGGTCGTAGTAGCCATTGGCGTTGATGTCCCCGATCTTCAGCGCCTTCGCGTCCGTGTTGGCGATATCTGACACCGTGCCGGCGTTGGGGTACGTCGTGCTCATCTTGATGGTGGACGGATTGATATCGGTCAGCGGCCAGCTGCTGCTCTCCATTCCGAACAGTTCCTGGCGGTTGCCGGTGGTCTTGAGGATCGCGTCGGGGTGATTCCGAACGATCGTGACGGCGATGAAGTTCGTGATGGAAGCCGACGTGAATGCCGTGCGGCTCAGGGGCGGCGAGCCGTTGTCCGTGACCGTGAGGCTCACGATATAGTTCCCCGGAGCCGTGTACGTGTGGTTGAGAGTCGCCCCGGTGCCCAAGCTGCCGTCTCCGAGATCCCATGCGAACGACAATGTCTGGCCCGCGTCGGGATCGCTCGACGCGGATCCGCTCAGCGGCACTGGAATCCCGGTGAGCCCGTTGTACGGGCCCCCTGGGTTCGCGGTCGGCGGACTGTTGTCCGCGGTGACCGTAATCGTAAAGGATGCCGACGATGTGGCGAGACCGTCGCTCACCGAGATCGTCATGGGATGGCTCCCGGCAGGACCCGGATTCGGCCAATCCATGGTACCCGTCGAACCATCGAAGGTAGCGCCGAGCGGAAGCCCGGTGATGGACCAGCTGAGCTCGTCTCCTTCCGGGTCGTCCGCGGTAGCCGTGAGCGTGAATGGAACGAAGGCGACGGCGCTATAGGTGGGAGCCAACGCCGGGTTGAACACCGGCGCATTGTTCGCGACCCCCCCGAGAACGATCGTGAAGAAGCCGCTGCTCGCGTCGCTCACGAGGGCCAGGTTGTCCGATTGGGGGCCGCTGCCCACGGGCACGAACGACGACGACAAGGTCCTGGAGCCCCCCGGGGCAATCGTCGCGGGCAACACCCCGGCGTCCGCCGTGAAACCGGCCGCCGCGTTGCTATGCGTCAGGCCGGAGATATGGAGATCCGCGTCGCCTGTATTCGAGATCGTGAAGTCAAAGGTCGCCGAGCCGGAACCTACGTTCACGCGACCGAAATCGTGCGATGTCGGCGAAACGCCGATCGCGGGGCCGCTGACTGCTGAGGCGCGGACGGCCAGGCCGGCAGTGGCTTGTCCGGGCGGGAGGGCGAACAATCCGAGGGCGACGATCGAAAACAGTGTGACTCGAGGCACTCGACGGCGCATTACATCCATGAGACACCTCCGCGGTTTGCTTCATGGGAAGAGGGACCGATCTGTCGCGGAGCTTGCGGCAGCATCCTGAAAACAGACTTGCTTAGAAATAGAAAAGGCCGCAGGGCTTCACGCCCGCGGCATCCGGCGGCTACCAATCGAAACTGCTAGAAGAAATCCGAACGCTGCGTCCGTCCATGAGGTCCCCCAAGCTGCTACGCGGGGTTTGGATTCCTACTCTCGGTGAATGTAGCACAGCCGAGGCCCATTCTCAAGGCGAATATTGGTTCTAGCCCGGCTGCGACGCTCATCGGGCCGCCTTCCTCAGCGTTTCGAGATAGCCTTGCTCCACCGGATAACCGAGTGACTGGGCCTGTAGCGCATCATGGAGGGCGCCCTCACATTGATTCATTGCCGCTCGCACCTTCGACCGGAAGAAGTACGCGTGCCCGAATTCCGGCTTGATCCTCAGGGCGCTTCCATAGTCTTCATCAGCTCCGGCAAGGTCCCCGATACTGAATCTCGCGATGCCCCTGCAGAAGTAGCCCCGCGCGTCGCCGGGCTCCCACGCGATGTACGCGTCGCAACCCGCGAGCGCCCTTTCGTACCTCTTCAACGCGAGATAAGTGTTGGCACGGTTCAGGTAGGCGTCCGGGAAGTCTGGTTTCAGCTCGATCGCTCTGTCGAAATCGGTCAAGGCTTCCTCGTACCTCCCCAGGCGGGCACGCACGGCGCCCCGGCTATTCCATGCATCGGCGATCGACGGGTCCAGGCTTATGGCCCGTCCGAGATCAACGAGTGCCCCTTCGTAGTTGCCCTTCGAATAGGAAAGGTTGCCTCTGTTGGACAGGGCTCCGGCGTCATTCGGATCCAGAGAAAGAGCCTGCTCCACGTCGGCCGTGGCGCGCTCATAGTCTCCCCTCTCCCTGTACGTGATCGCCCTGTTCTTGTACGCCAGTGCCGCGGTGGGGTATTTGGCTATGACATCGGACCACAGACTGACATTATCCTTCCACACCTCGCACCGGGCGCGTGCCGCAAGCATCAGGATCCCGCAGAGAACCGCGAGCACCGCCGTCGCGGCCCGCCTCGGCCCCTCATGCCGTTCCTGCGGCCCGTGCATGAAGTACCGGCAGCCCAGTGCCACCACGAAACCGACGCCGATGTAGGAAACGTAGGTGTAGCGGTCAGCCGTGATCGCGCGCCCCACCGGTATCAGTTGCAGCACGAGGACTACGTTCACCAAATAGAAAAGCGCGCCGAACATCTCCCCGCGTCCACGAAGCCGGCTCCGATATACCCCTAGAGCGATGACCGCGACAAGGAGCGGCGCGATCCAGAAGATCAGGGGCAGACCGCGAGCCATGCCATCTGGATAGGGATAAAACGCGGACAGCTTCACGGGCACCAGGGCCTTGAAGAGGTAGACCAGGAATCCATAACAGGCCACAAGCACTCTTTCATGCGCGGGGATCGATAGGACGTTCCCTACGGCGCCTCCCTCCCTTTGGGCGGCGACCGCCAGGGCTCCGAACACGATCGACAGAAGAAAGAAGGGCGCCTTTTCCAATAGTTGTTTCCGCAGAGGCACTCTTCTCCTGGCGTGGAAGTCGATCAGGAGGAGCACCACCGGCAGCGTCACCGCCATTCCTTTCGACAGGAGCGAGAGGAGGAATAGCCCCAGCGCGCCCGCATAATAGAATGCCTTCAGCCGGCCCCTCTTCAACCACAGCACATAACTGATGCACGCGCCGAGATAGAACGAGGCATACAGCACGTCCTTGCGCGCCGACACCCAGGCCACCGATTCCACGTGGAGCGGGTGGATCCCGAAGAAAAGGGCGGTAATCACCGCCAACTCCCTTGATCCCGTAAGAAGGAATATCAAACCGAAGACGGCTAGCGTGTTGACCACATGAAGCACGACGTTCGTGAGGTGATAGCCCTTGGGATTCGAACCCCAGAATCGATAGTCAAGGGCGAGAGAGACCATAGTGAGGGGATGGTAGTTGCCCGCGAGGAACGACCGGAAATTGGACTCGAGGGTGGGGTAGGACAAGTCGCGGATGTGATGGTTTTCCGTGACATACAGTGGATCATCCCATTTCGTGAAACCGTTGTTGATCGCCGGCGCGAACGCGATCACGGTGGTCAGCGTGAGTAGGGCGACCAGCCACCACGTCGCGGAGAAAGCGATTCCGCGAGATGACCCCGTCCAGCGCCCCGACACCCTCCCTGGGAGGCTATGCTTTCTCTTTCCCATGCTCCTTTCGAGTCTAGCGGGTCACGAGTAGCTTACGCTGAGCAATCTGCCCGCTCACCTCGAGCACCGCGATGTAGACGCCTGTCGATACTCTGTGGCCTCGGGAATCCTCGCCGCCCCAAGCCCTGGTCATCCACCCTGCGGAATACACGCCCTCGAGGATGGACGCGACCTGCCGACCTGCGACATCGTATATCCGGAGGCGGGCCGCGCCTCCGGCGGGTATCCCGATTCGAAAGGTGGTGCGGCCGCCGGAAGGGTTGGGCCTCGGGGCATCGAGAATAGGAACGTGCGGGGCGGCGAACGAATTCGGCACGTCGACCCACCCCTCTTGGGTGAACCAGGCGTCCGTAGCGTCCCAAAGGTGCAATCGGTAGGCGTACCGCCTGCCTGCTTCGACGGACGAGTCGACGTAGCCGAATTCGGGCGCGTTCACCGAGACAGGGCCCGCGATGTCCACCCAATCCGAGCCCTCTTCCCTGCGTTGTACGACCCCCAGAAGCGCGCTCTCCCCGCCAGGCACGATCCACCGGAGCCGCACCACGCCCTGCGACGCGTCGGCCACGTCCAGGAACACGGAGACCGCGGTTGGAGCGCACGGGGCGCACCAACGAAACGACCACGAATCGTTGAGGCGTACGCCGCCGACGCCTCCTCCGTAGATAACCATCTGGTCCGAGGTGGGATCATAGACCGCCGCGTGTGCCGTGCGCGCCGGCGGCACGTTCCCCGTGGGCGCCGCCTGAGCCCACGCGGGCGATCCGGAAAGGGAGAGCGCCCAGGCATCGCCGAGGGCGCCGGTCGAATCCACCCCGCCGTAGACGAGGATTCGGTCCCGCGTCGAGTCATACACAATCGACATGGCTTGACGCGCGCTCGGGAGCGGATCCGGAGGGGATATCTGCGACCAGGCGAGGGTCCCCGACAGCGACAGGGACCACGTGTCGTTGAAGATGGACGACGGGGAGAGCAGGTGCCCCCCAAACAGCACCATCGAGTTGAGAGTGGGATCGTAGATTGCTCGGTGGTAGTCGCGCGCCCCTGGGCCGGCGCCTGCAGGAGTCAACAGGGTCCAGGCCGGAGCCCCGGATAGCGACATGCCCCACAGATCGTCAAGGGAGGTGAATCCGTCGAAGCCACCATACACGAGCATCCGGTCGCTAACCGGATCGTAGATCGCGGAGTGAAGGGCTCTGGCGGGGATGGGTCCGCTAGAGGGGAAAATCTGGGTCCATTGTGGCGTTCCCGACAGATCGAGCGCCCAAACATCGTTCATGTAATGGTTCGGGGAGGGGTTCGTGCCGGCACCACCGAAGATGATGATCCGATCGCGCACCGGATCGTAGATCGCGGAGTGGAGGCTCCGCCCAGGGGGTGGGCCGCCCGACGGGGTCAGTTCTACCCATGTGGGAGGTTCCGAGAGGGACAGGGCCCACGTGTCGTTCTGAAACACTACCCCGGGCGCCGCGGCCCCACCAAAGATGATCAGCCGGTTCCGAACCGGGTCGCGGACATAACTGAATGCGACCCTGACAGGGGGCGCGGTCGGAGGCAAAAGCTCCGTCCACCAGGACGAGTCGGCTGTCGACGCCGCGGGAAATTGCCTCGCTGCGTCGCGACTTCGGACGGGCGCGCTGGCCGACGCTGCGGCGTGAGCCACAACGATCGAAACGAAAAGGATAAGGATGCCGAAAAGCCGGATGCAGGGGGGACGGTGGTGCAAGAGAGCTCTACGAGTCACGGAAGCCTCCCCTCTGCGCTCCCCGTGGGACCGGGGCGCGCGGTTCGTGAGAGGGAGACTCGTTCGGAAGTTAGCACGGTCATTCGCGGCCAGCAGGCAAGAAATCTTGGTTTCGACAGGAACTTTCTTGCATCTAAATTAGTAAGTACATACAAACTAGTCCATGTGCATATATCCATTGAGGATCCCGTCGTGAGCTTGGACTCGAAGAATAAACAATCACCCTGGCCCAAGCCGAGGCTAAAAGCCCCGGATCGGCGCTCCCAGATCCTGGCCGCCGCCCTGGAGGTTTTCGCCGAACAAGGGTTCCATGGGACCCCCACCCGGGAGCTGGCCCGGCGCGCCGGCGTGAGCGAAGCGCTCGTCTTTCAGCACTTCCCCACGAAAGAGGATCTCATTCGGGCCATCATCGAGCACGTTGGGTTCGAGGAGCGGATCCAATTCATGGAATCTCATCTCGCTCAATTGCCGCCCCGTCAGGCGTTGAAGGCGATTGCCGAGCATCTGCTGACCAACCTCCGCGAGCGTCCCGACCTCTTTCGAGTCGTCTTCTTCGGAATCATGGAAACGCCGCACCTCGCCCGCGAGTTCTATCAGAAGTTTCTCTCACGCCTGCTCGCGCTCGAGACACGGCTCTTCGAGCGCGCCTTCGCGGAGAGAGCGGGCGGTCTCCCCGCCGCCCGCGTGGACCCGGCTGTCGTTGCGCGGTCCTTTCACGGCTCCCTGATTTTCTACAACCTGGCCGGGGCGATCGTTCGGGTCGAGCCCCTGCCATCCGATCCACGCGCCACAGCCGAGGCGATCGTGAACATCTACCTGCCCGAGGTCGAGAAATGACGCTCCATCGACTGCTCCTTGCCTTGACCCTCGCCGCGGCCGTCGCCACGACGTCGTCTGCCCAGACCCTCGATGAGTGCCTCGCGCTCGCGCGCCAGAACGCGCCCGCGATCAAGGTGGCGGATTCCGACGTCTCGCGCGCGGAGAACGCCATTCGCGAGGCCCGTGCCGCTCTCGCGCCGACGCTTCGCCTCGGTGCGAGCTACGTGCAGAACAACGAGGCGCCCAAGGCGGTATTCCCCATCCCCGGATCGCCGTCAAACACGGTGGTGCGCACCGGCAGCGCGAGCCTGCTGGATGTGCGGACCGACGCCCAGCTCACGCTCTACTCGGGGGGACGGGATGGCGCGCTCGTGAGAGCGGCGGAATCGGCACGTTCGAGAGAGGCGCGGGGACGGGAGCAGGTCGACGCAGATCTCGTGCTTCGAGTGTCCCAGGCGTTTTACCGAGTGCTCGCCTCACAGCGCCTCGAGGAAGCCGCCCAGGAGGCCCTGACCACGGCCGAGGCCCATCGCCGGACCAGCGCCGCCCGCGTGCGGGCCGGGGCGGCACCTCGCCTCGATTCGCTCCAAGCGCACGTCGACTTGGCCCAACGCACGACCGCGATGGTCCGGGCGATGGAAGCGATCCGCCTCGCGCGCGTTGATCTCGAGACCGCGATCGGCGTCCCCCTCGATCCCGCGAAACCCCTGGTCGAGCCGGGTATCCCCGCGCTGGACACGCCCGCGGATTCCGTGGCTCTCGAGCAGGGGCTCGACGCTCGCCCGGAGCTCAAGGCTTACGATGAGGCACTCCGGGAGAACGCACAGCGGGCGCGCGCCGCGCGGGCGGCCAGGAGCCCGCTCGTGAACCTGACCGCTACCGCGGAATACCTCGGGCCCAACCGGAACGACGCCTACTGGGAGCTCGAGGAGCCCGGCCTCAAAACGTACAAGCTCTACGCCGGGGTCGGGGTCACCATGCCGATCCTGGATGGGGGTCTCTCGGGCGCCCGCGTGGGCGCGCTGGAAGCACAGGGCCGGGGCTTGCTCGCTCAACGGAAGGAGGCGGACCTGACTGTCCGCCGCGACGTGAGCCGCGCGCTCTCCAACCTGCGCGTCGCGCTCACCGTCTGGCGCTCGGACAGCAGTCGCGTGGCCGCGGCCCGTGAAGCGTCGCGAACAGCGGAGGCGGGTTACAAGGGAGGTACGTCGACGGCCACGGACGTTCGCGACGCCGAGGCGGCGCTGGCCGATGCTCGAGCCGAGGAAGCTCAATCACTCATGGACTACTGGGTCGCGCGCGCTTCGCTGGATCACGCGATGGGCGCCGCGGTGAAGAAAGGAAACTGACGATGGCGGATGGCAAGCGGGCCGGCATTCCGGTCGCCGCGCGGGTAATCGTGCTCCTGCTCGTGCTCTCGATCGCATCGTTCCTCGTGTGGCGGAGGATGACGCGCACCGAGGGCTATGCGGGGGGAGACATCGTCACAACGGGAACGATCGAAGCGGTCCACGTTCAGCTCGCGTACAAAGTCGGAGGCCGGCTGGCGAGTGTCCCGGTGGCGGAGGGAGACAACGTGCAACCAGGACAGCTCGTCGGCCGAATCGAAGCGCAGGACCTTGACGTCCAGGTGCAGGCGGCGCGTGCGGCCCTCGAGGCGTCCAAGGCGGCGCTCGCGCAGGCGCGGGCCGGCCGCGAGAAGGCCGCGCGCGATCTGGAGCGTCAGCGCGAGCTGTTGAGGAGCGACGCCACCACGCCGCAACAGATGGACGCCGCGAAGACAGCCGACGACGTGGCGGCGGCCCAGGTGCGCGTGGGGGAGGCCCAGGTCCGGCAGGCCGAGAGCGCCCTCGCGCAAGCGGAGCTTCAGCGGTCCTACGCCGAGCTCCGCGCGCCGGGGTCCGGGCAAGTTTCGGAGCTGATCCATCGTCCGGGAGAGCTGGTGACGATGGGGACGCCTGTCCTCACGTTGGCCCAGCTCGACACCGTGAAGGTGCGTGCCGCCGTGGACGAGACGCGGATCGGAGCCGTTCGCCCTGGGGACGCGGTTCGTGTCCGGGTCTACACGTTCGATCGGAAGGAGTTTCCGGGACAAGTGACCGACGTTCAGCCCGCGGGCGATTTCGCGACGCGCAAGGACTGGGGTGCGGAGCGGCGCGACATACGCACCTTCACGGTCGTGGCACGCGTGCCGAATCGGGAGCGCCTGCTCAAGGACGGCATGACCGCCGATGTGACGATTGTCGTGAGTCCGGAAGTCCAGGGAATGGCGAGGAATCGGCAATGAACCGACGCCCTGGAAACGGGAATCCTCCGGCGATCCTCGTCGAGCACCTCACCAAGAAGTTCGGGGAGTTCGTCGCGGACGACGATCTCAATTTCAACGTGGACCAGGGTGAAATATTTGGAATTCTCGGACCCAACGGCGCCGGGAAGAGCACGCTGATTCGCATGCTGAACACGCTGATCACGCCCACGTCGGGAGCCGCGCGGGTGATGGGGTACGACGTCGTCCAGCGCAGGGGAAGCGTGCGCCACGAGATCGGGGTCATCGCGCAGGCGAGCACGATAGACCAGGATCTCTCCGCGTGGGAGAGCCTTGATATCTACGGGAAGTTCTACGGCATGGGCCGCAGGGAACGGCGTCAGCGCGCGACAGAGCTGCTCGAGGCGGTCGGGCTCCTGGAGTGGAAGGACCGACCGGCCGGGACCTACTCGGGGGGGATGCGCCGGCGCCTCGAGATCGCTCGCGGGCTCATCCACCGGCCCCACGTTTTCATTCTCGATGAGCCGACGACCGGCCTCGATCCGCAAAGCCGTCGCGTCATCTGGGAGCTGCTCGAGGGCCTGCGTGCTCAGGGGAATCTCACCATCCTCCTCTGCACGCATTACATGGACGAAGCCGACCGACTGTGCGATCGGCTGGCGATCATCGACCACGGCAAGATCGTGGCCCTAGGCTCGCCCCGAGAGCTCAAGTCGAGCGTTCCCGGACAGGACATCCTCACCGTCCAGTTCTTTCAGGAGGTGCTTGACGACCTGCTCGCGGCGCTCCGAGGACTCCCCAATGTGCAGGAAGCGGGGCGGGAGGAGACACATACAGCCCGGCTCATCCTCTCGGGCGACGTGGTCCCGCTCGAGGCGATCGCCGAGGTCTCTCGGACCCACGGCAACAAGGTGAAGAATATGTCGCTCCAGGAGCCGACGCTGGAGGACGTTTTCCTTCACTACACGGGCCGAGGCCTGAGGGACACCGCGACCCAGGAATACACCTACGCAGTTCCGACGATGATGCGATGAACCTCCGCTGGCGCAAACCGTCGCGGGTGTTCTAGGGAGAGCCCATGTTCGAATTCAAATTGAGCCGAATGCTCGCCGTCGCTGAGCGGGATCTGCGGCGCTTCCGCAGGAACAGTGCGTTCCTCGTCCCGATGGTGCTCATGCCCATCACCTATCTCGTGATCCTCGGCAAGGCGATGGGCGGGGATCTGCGGGACCTCCCCGTGGCGATCGTCGATCAGGACCGCGGCTCGGCCGCAGTCCTTGTACACGATCGCCTCCGCACCCTCGAACAGAGCCGCGAGCTGTTCCGCCTCTCGAGCGAGCTCGATCCGAAATCGGCCGTCACCCGACTCAGGCAGGGACACTACCGGGCGGTCGTGATCGTGCCGCCCGATTTCAGCGAGGACGTGTCGCGAGGGACCCGGGCTTCCCTGGGGGTCGTCGTGGACAACACCGACAACACCTCGGCCAACGTGATCGAGGCCGAGCTTCGCCGCGCGTTCGGGGCCACGGGAGGCGGCGACAGGATCGCGGCCGCGGCGGCCCCGGGAATTCAAGTCGAGCGGGTCGACGTGTACGGACATCGGGATTTCATGCAATACCTCCTGCCCGGAGTCATCGCCCTCTCGCTCTTCTTCGTGGCGATGCTCGCCGGAGGGATCATCCTCGTGGATGACCGCGCCCGTGGAATCCACGAGGGGTATTTCGTCACGCCGCTCTCGGCCCTCGACGTGATCGGCGGGCTCACGTTGTCGGCGGTCACGCTCGGAATGATCATCGGCACCGTCGTGCTGGGCTCGTCGATCGTGATCGCACGCTTGCCCCTCCTTGGCGGAATTCGAACCATCGTCCTCGTCGGCGCGGCCCTCTTTCTCCTCGCGCTGGGGCTCATCCTCTTCGTGTTCACGTTGATGGCCCGCGTCTCGAACCCCCTGATGCCGCGGGCTCTCTTCGGGATCCTGAACGTCGTCACGTTCTTCCCGAGCGGCGCCCTCTATCCGACGGAGAGCTACCCCCATTGGCTCGGGGCGCTCTCGTCACTTTTCCCAATGCGATATGCAGTCAATGCCCTACGTAATCTATTGCTCAAGGGGGTCGGCTTTCAGGCGGTCTTACCCGATTTCGTGGCAATGACCGTCTTTGCGTTGGTCATGCTCGTGCTCGCGTCGTTCCTCTTCAAGCGAACCCTGTAACCCAGCATTCGCGATCTCAGTCGAATCACGGAGTACGACGTCGCGAGTTTGCGGACGATGACGTGATCATCTGACCGCCTCAGTACGCGCGTGACCCAGCCAACACATCTGTTGCGCTTTGCCACACGTGACCTCTCACATCATTATTGGGCTCCACGCCGGATCACGCCCTTCGACCCGGCGATCAATTCAGTACATGCGCAGCGCGTGCGCGCGCGCGACCACGCGCTAATCCTTCCACTTTTATAGATAGGCGCTTGGCGAGCAGGTTGAGGTGCGGCCCGAACCTTGCAGCCCCCACGAACCCGGAACTTGCCAATCCGGAAATACCGGACCCGGCGAGATTCTGATCACCATTGCCGACGAACCCAAGTTGAAACACCCGATCGACGAGATCGGTACATCTCATGGAGGCAATCATGACTCGGATCCGTCAGCTCAGCTTCGCGGTTGTCACCCTGCTCCTGGTTGGTGCTCCCCTCTCCGCCCAGGCCGCATCCAAGGTGTTTACAGCGCGGCTCACGGGCACGGAGGAAGTGCCGGCGAGGGACACGAAGGCAAACGGACAGGCCCACTTCACGATCAACGAGAGCGCGACGCAGGTGGAGTTCCGCGTCACCGTCGCGAACATCGAGAACGTGGTCGGGGCCCACATCTACATGGGCGCCCCTGGAGAGACTGGGACGCTGGTCGCGACCCTCTACGGGCCGGTTTCGCCAGGCGGCGGGAAGAAGACGGGCGTTCTCGCGTCAGGGACCATTACTGAGGCAAACCTCGTCGGGAGCCTGGCCGGGCGCCCGATCTCTGAGTTGATCTCCGCGATGAAGGCGGGAAACACCTACGTGAACGTACTCACGGATGACGGGCAGGGACCGTCCGATCAAAAACCGGGCGACTTCTCGTCCGGCGAAATCCGCGGTCAGATTCGATAACTCGCAGCATCATCAGAGAGAATCGACGTTCATCCGGGTTCGAAGGCAACACGGCTCCGGACGGCGCATGCCGTCCGGGGCTGTACTTTGGAGCGGTCCGCAAGCGGTACGCCGCGCCGATCAGACCGAACGGCCCGCTGCGATGGCCTGTGCTCGCGCGAAAAGCTTGGGACGGCCCCAGCTCGCCGCGAGCGTTTCGAACCCCGGGGTCGGGCTCCGATACTCGAGCTCATCCACCTTCACCACGGGCTGATCGGTTCGGAGCGTCGCGAGCGTTCGGAAGAGCATCGCGTCTTCCCACCGCGCGCGGAGGACTAGGGCGAGCTTCGTCGCGCCGCGCGGAGCGACGTCCCAGTCGGCGGCCGACG
>Ga0066686_10000525_pt1 | contig 13470 bp, 14 predicted proteins | sample GraSoiAngelo_135_FD_65627 | JGI IMG/M metagenome (GOLD analysis project Ga0066686, IMG submission 65627) | Grasslands soil microbial communities from the Angelo Coastal Reserve, California, USA - 14_0929_05_40cm | ecosystem: Environmental > Terrestrial > Soil > Grasslands | place: USA...
TACCTGCTGGGCTCCTACCTCATTGAATTCTCCGTCGAGTCCCTGTCGGAGATGTTCTCCGGCTGGACGCTGCCGTACGCTTTTCCCTGGGGGATAGCGGCCGGGCTCTGGCCCCTGCTGGCGCTCGTCACGGTGGTCGCGGCGCTGTATCCGGCGCGACTCGCCCTGGCCGTCTCGCCGGCCGAGGCACTGGAGTTCGAATAGAGGCAACTCGATGTCATGGGAGAGCACATGAGGAGACTGCTGCGGATCCTGGTCTTGGGAGGAATCCTGGGGGTCGGAGGCTTGACCGGATGCGCCGGCAAGAAGCCCCCGCCGGGCGTGACGGACCTGCCTCGGGACGGCGCCCGACCCGCTTCCGGCGTCGCGCTGGTGCTCGGAGGGGGAGGAGCCCGCGGTTTCGCCGAGATCGGCGTGCTGAGGGTGCTCGAGCAGGAGAAGGTCCCCATCGATCTTGTCGTCGGCGCCTCCGTCGGCAGCCTCATAGGCGCGCTCTATGCCGACACCGGCAAGGTCCTGGACGCCGAGTTCCTGGCGGTGGCAGTCAACGAGGAAGATCTCTTCGACTACCGCCTGTTCTCCTTCTTCTCGGGAGGCTTCGTCAAAGGGGAACGGCTCGAGAGCTTTCTCGACGCCCACCTCCGGAACAAGACCATCGAGAGCCTGTCGGTCCCCTTCGTCGCCGTCGCCGTCGACCTCAGAACGGGGAAGGCTGTGGCCTTCGACAAGGGGCCCGTCGCCCGCGCAGTTCATGCCTCCTGCGCAATCCCCGGGGTGTTCGTTCCGGTCACGATCGGGGAAGCAACCTACGTGGACGGCGGAGTCTCGGATCCGATCCCCGTGGATATCGCTCGAAGGAAGGGGGCCGAGGTGGTCATCGCCGTCGCGATTCCACCCGCCGTGCCGGGCTCTGCGCCGAGCAATCCGCTGGAGGTCGCGTATCACTCGGCGATGATCATGTCGGCGGAGATCGGGCGCCTGCGGGCGCGCGAGGCCGACGTGGTCATCACGCCGGAGGTGGGGAATGTCGCATATGACGATTTCAGCAGGAAGAAGGCGCTCATCGAGGCGGGGGAGTCGGCGGCCCGGCAGGCCCTTCCTGCAATCCGCGCCATCCTCTCGGCACGAGGCAGCAGAAGCTGAAGGAAGGCCTGCGCTCACCGGCAGGCCGGAGGCGCCCTACGCGGCTGCTGGCCGCCGCACGACGACCACCGTGCGATCATCCTCGAAGGGTCCTCGCGAGAACCGCTCCACGGCGCCGAAGACCTCCTGCACGATGTCCGATGCCGGCCGGGAGTGGTGGCGGCGGAGAAGTCGGGCCAGCCTCTCCATGCCGAACTCGATCCCCCCGGCCGAGCGGGCCTCGGTGATGCCGTCCGTGTAGAGCAGCATCGCCGTTCCGTGGCGGAAGGAGAGGTACCCTCGCTCGTAGATCGCGTCGGGATTGGGGCCGAGCACCAGTCCCCCCTTCCTGAGCCTCCGGATCTCGCCGTCGCGGAAGACCAGGGGCGGGGGATGGCCGGCGTTCGTGTAAATGAGATTGCCGTTCGTCTCCAGCTCCCCGTAGAAAAGCGAGATGAAGCGGGCCGAAGGGGAACCGCGGCTGATCACCTGGTTCAGCCTCTCGACAGCCCGGACGATCTTGTAGTCCTCGTTGATGGCCACCCGGAGCCCCGTGATCACGTCCCGGGCCTGGAGCGCGGCCGGCAGACCATGCCCGGACGAGTCGCCGACGGCGACTCCGAGAATACGCGTCGAGACCGGAAGGAAGTCGTAGAGATCCCCCCCGACCTCCTCGGCCGGGACCGAGCTGCCGGCGATGTCGTAGTCCCCGAATTGCGGTGCGCGCTGAGGAAGCAGGCTCAGTTGGATGAGCTTTGCCTGCTCGATGAGGCTCTCGAGCACTTCCTGTCGGAGCTTCAGATTCACGGCGTGCCTGACGGTGTTCAGCGACAGCCGTGTCTGCTCCGCTCCGGCGTCGCCCCGCACCGTGAAGCCGAGCAGGTACTCCCGCTTGTCTCCCAGGGCGATGGCAGCAAAGTACCGAACACCCAGCTTCTGTTCCAGGCGATGGTCGAAGCCGGGATCGTCCTCCCCCATGAAGACGTAGCCGTGCTCCATGGCGGTGCGGACGGGCCGGTACGATGCCGGGATGCGCAGGCCGGGACGGACGTGATGCCCCGCTCCGTACTGGGTCTTGAGCACGTACACGCTGTCGCGGCGCTGATAGAGTCGCGCCGCGGTGATGCCCAGCTCCTCGTGAAAATCGTCCACGAGAGACCGCATGATTGCTTCGAGGGTCGCCGGAGTGTCCTCGCTTCTCTGGATTTGCGACAGAGTGCGCTCGAGCTTGCGGAAGAGCTTCTTGTAGTTGACCGGTTCCACAGGGGCGGGCATCCTAACAAACCGTGCCAGAGCGGTCAAAGCAAGCAGCTTGGAGACCTATGATCCCGTTTGGATTCCTTCGTTGCGGGGGTGCGTTGCCTGCAGGGAAGAGCGACCGTGTCTGAGGAATCCGCCGACTTCGCTGTCGCGGGGCTGTCCGTCTCGGACCTCCAGGCGATGTTCCCCGCCCCGGATGCTCGTCAGGCGGAACGGGTTCTTCTCATACCGGTGTCGGGAACCAGCATGGAGCCGACCCTTCATCCCGGCGAGCAGGTCGAGGTCCTTGTGCCCGCGAGGCGGACCGGCTTCGGGGACATTCTGCTGATCCGGCACCGGGAGATCCTCTTTCTGCACAGGCTGGTGGGACGCAAGGGCGGAGCGCTGCGCACGAAAGGGGACGGCAGGGCGCACTTCGATGGCTGGCTCTCCCGGCCGGAGGAGGTCGAGGGGTGCCTGCTGCAGGTGCGGAGGGGTGGACGAGCGCGCGCGTTTCGGGGCGGTGCCGCGCGACCGCTCGGATGGCTGGCCGGGGTCTGGTCCGCCCTCTGCGGGCATCTCTATCGGCTCGCCTTGAGGCTGGACCGGGAGATCGGAGGAGGGACGGGAAACGATTTCCGTGACGATGCGGTCCGTTTGAACTGGGCGGGGTTCCTGCTGATCGAGGCGATTGCTTCGCTTCTGGCCCCCCGTCCGGCCGCCTGAGTCCCTGACTTTCCTCTGCCTCCATGTCCTGGAGCGACCCATTCCGGAGTTTGCTCTTCCGGCCTTCAGGTGCTAGCTTAGTCGACGCGAACGCTTCGGACCTCAGCCGTCGAGGGTTCGACCTGCTTGTGACAAATGAAGGCGCGGAAATTGCTTACGACATGGCGGTCACGCCCAGCAGATCGGCGTCAAAGGGGGCCGAATGCAGATCTTGGCGATCGTATTCTTCCTGATGGTCAGCGTGAGCCTTGCGTTGGCAGCCGCAAGCGCGGTTCTGTCGGCTTTCTTTCGCGTACTCTCCCGTTACAGATGACGTCATAGTTGTTACAGGATTGTTGATCGCCCCGCCCGGGACGGACCAGTGCCGCCGGTGGCGAACGGACTTTCTCCCATCGGTCCGCGTTCCGATCCTTGCCCTTTCCAGCCGCCGCTTCAGCCGGCATGCACACTCGCAGGCGCTGTCCGCCGCTGCGCGCTTGCCTCGACGTACCGACGTGCCCTCCGCACTTGCGGTCAGCGGGCCTGTGATATAACCTGCTTTTCTTTCCCGGGGCGGACTGAATGCCGGACAGCATCGTTCTGGTGGACGACGACGAGAACCAGCGTCACGGCCTGACCAAGGTTCTTCAGGGTTGGGGCTTCATTGTGCAGGAAGCTGGCTCGGTCGAAGAGGCAACCGAGAAGATCCTCAACAGCCCCCCGACCCTGGTCATCACGGACCTGGTGATGCCCGGCGCGGGCGGGGTCGACCTGCTTCGGGCCATCAGGCCCGACTACAACGGCTCCGTGATCGTCCTCTCCGGGCGCGGTACGATCGAGAAGGCCGTGGAGGCGATAAAGGAGGGTGCGGAGGATTTCGTCGAGAAGCCGGTCAACTTCCCCAAGCTCAGGGTGCTCCTGGAGAAGATCCGCGAGAAGGGGGAGATCATCCGCGAGAACCGTAGGCTCCGCGAGGAGCTAGCCCGGCACGGCAGCTTTGGCCAGCTTCGCGGAAAGTCAGCGCGCATGAGGGAGGTCTACAAGCTCGTCGAGCAGGTCGCCCCATCCACGGTCTCCGTGCTCATCGTCGGGGAGAGCGGAACGGGCAAGGAGCTGGTCGCGCGAACCATCCACGATCTCTCGCCGCGCCACCGGGGTCCTTTCGTCGCCATCAACTGCGCAGCGATCCCGCGGGAGCTGATCGAGTCGGAGCTGTTCGGACACGAGAAGGGGGCCTTCACGGGGGCCATCGCCCGCAAGAGCGGCTGCTTCGAGATGGCCCATCACGGAACCCTCTTCCTCGATGAGATCTCCGAGATGGAGGAAGCCGTCCAGGCGAAGCTGCTGCGTGTCCTCCAGGAGCAGTCCTTCAGACGGATCGGTGGCTCGGAGACGATCACCTCCGACGTGCGCGTTCTGGCTGCGACGAACCGCGACCCGCGGCAGGCGATCGCCGAGCGAAAGCTCCGCGAGGACCTCTATTACCGACTCAACGTCGTGACGATCGACCTGCCACCTTTGAGGGATAGAGTCGAGGACATCCAGCTGCTGGTCCGCGCATTTCTCGATGAGATCTCGGAGCAGCACGACGGGCCGGCGATCAACCTCGAGGCGGAAACCGTGGTGATCCTCGAGCGCTACAACTGGCCCGGCAACGTCAGGGAGCTGAGGAACGCCCTCGAAAGAGCCGTGGTGCTCGGCAGCGGGCCGGATCTGCGCCCCGCGGACCTTCCGCCGGAGGTCCTGAGCGGGGCGGTTGCCCCTGTCCGCGCCGGCGACACCAATGGCGGGGCGGAGTCTCCAGGGGGGGCGGGCCAGTTCACGGTGCGGCTGGGAGTCACTGTGGATGACGTGGAGCGGGAGCTGATCACCCGCACTCTCCGGCACGTCGGCGGCAACAAGACCCGGGCCGCGAGGATTCTCGGGCTTTCCCTGAAGACAATTCACAACAAGGCCAGGAAGTACGGTCTGTAAGAGCGCAGCTCTTCTTCCCGGAACCCTCGATCAACGCGCATGCGAATAGCGCTGCGGATCTTCCTCAGCTACCTCTTTCTGTCGCTTCTTCTGGGGGGAGCCACGCTCGTGGCGGCGTACTGGTCCATCGACCAGTTGGTCTCGGGGATCGTCACGGAAGGAGCCATCGAGATGGGCAGGGAGCTCGGCCTCTTCTTTACCTCCACCGGGGGCCATTCCTTCGATGAGCTGACTCCCGAGCAGCGGGATCTGCTCCAGCAGCAGATTCAGGCTTACGCCAGGCAATCGGAGAGGGTGCCGATGCTTGTGATCGTGGATAACGACTGCCGGATCCGCTTCGCCTCCGACCCCAAGATTCTCGGCGAGACGTTCCGCGAGGAGGCAGACCGGCGGATCCTGCGCTCCAAGGAGACAACCGTCCGCAAGGTCCCCTTCGGGCCGAACGCTTCTTTGCGAGAGATCACCGTTCCGCTCCGCTCTCTGCTCGGCGGAAGGATCGGGGCCCTGCGCGTCCGTCTGAACCCGACCTACTATCGGGATTTTCTCGACAAGCCCCGCCGTGACATGCTCAGAATCTTCGCCGCGATGGTTCTCTTCATCACCGCCACCGGGGTCGCGCTTGGGAGCTTGCTGACGATCCCGGTGCGCCGCCTGAACCGGACCCTGCTCGAGCTCCAGCAGGGGGGCCCGGCACAGGTCGAGGTGGACCCGCGCTCCGACTTCGCACCGACCTTGCGCGTGGTGCGCGGTCTGGGAGAGAGGCTGGAGGCGCTCGCCGCGAGCTCTCGCAGCAGCGAGATACTGTTGTCGAGCATCACCCAGTCGCTCGAGCAGGGAGTCGTCGTCGTGGACGCGTCCGGCCGAGTGGTCACCATCAACGACTCGGCTCTGCGCATGCTGGACTGCGGGTCGGGAGCGGAGGGGACCGAGGCGGCCTCCCGGCTGCTGTCCTCCGATCCGGGATTCTCGCGGCTCCTCTCGGACGCTTCCGCCGGAGACGCCCGGTCGGTCGATCTGCTTCCGCGCGCGGGCACGGGAGGCAAGCGCGGCGTGCGCGTCTCCTCCTATGTGCTGCGGGAGCAGGGCAAGGTGTCCGGCATGATGCTCTTGCTGCGTGACCTGGATTCGATCCGGACTCTCGAACAGCATCTGCAGGAGGCCGGACGGCTCTCGCTCCTGGTGAGGCTGACCTCCACCGTAGCCCACGAGATCAAGAACCCTCTCAACTCCATGGTCATCAACGTCGAGGCGCTCCGATCCGTGCTCGTCTCGATCCCCTCCAATGCCAAAGCGGAATGCGAGCGCTATCTCGAGGTCATCGTACGGGAGATCTATCATCTCGACGACGTGATCCGTGAGTATCTCGGCTTGGCCGCCAGCGGGGAGCGGGAAGGGGCGACGACGGATGTCCGTGAGGCCCTGGACAACATCGTCGAGCTGATCCGCTTCGAAGCGAACAAGTCCCGGGTCCACCTCCAGTGTGAGATCAGCCCGCAGCTCCCCGCCGTGCCGGTGGCCGCGGTGAGGTTGAAGCAGGCACTCCTGAACCTCTGTTTGAACGCCATCCAGGCGATGGAGAACGGGGGGACCCTGACCGTACGGGCGCGGGTCGAAAGCGGGGCGGTCTGCATCGAAGTGTCGGACACCGGCCCGGGCATCTCCTCCGAGATCCAGCCGAACATCTTCGACTTTCACTTCACGACCAAGAAGAGGGGAAGCGGCCTGGGGCTGCCCATCGCTCGGATGATCGTCGAGACGGGCGGAGGAGCGATAGACTTCGACAGTCAGCCGGGGCAGGGGACGACCTTCCGGCTCTGGTTCCCATCCGCGCAGCCCGCCGCGACCGCCAGCGCGGGCTGACCCCCGGACACCGGAATCCGGAGGGGAGCGGCTCGACCGGGTGTGATCTGGAGAAGGCCGGCATGAGAAACCGCATGGCGATCCTCGCGGGGATCGTGGTCCTCGTTCTCGGAGTTCTCTCGCTTTCCTATGATGCGATCGTCCTGGAGAAGCGGGAGAACAAGGAAGCCGAGATCGGTCCCCTGAAGCTGCACGTCGAGTATCCAAAGCAGCAGCGCTTCCGAATCCCTGCGGCAGTTTCCTGGGGTGCGATCATCCTCGGCGCCGGGCTCGCCGGCGGCGGATTGCTCGCCTCCCGCCCGCGTTGAGCGCGCCGCGCCCTCTAATCGTGGGGCACAGGGGGGCCGCCCGGCTGGCGCCGGAGAACACCCTCGCCTCCTTCCGCGCGGCGCTTCGGGCCGGAGCGGAATGGGTCGAGTTCGACGTGCGTTTCTCGCGCGACGGCGTTCCTGTCGTCATTCACGATCCGACGTTGGACCGCACGACGGACGGGAGCGGTCCGGTCCGGGACCACGACCTCTCCCAGATCGGTCGGCTCGATGCCGGAAGCTGGTTCGACCCCCGCTTCCACGGCGAGCGCGTTCCCACCCTGCGCGCGGTCCTGGGGCTGCTGGCCGGGCGCGCCGGAGCCGACATCGAGATCAAGCAGACGGGGGCCGATGTGAAGGAGGCCCTCTCGCGCGTCCTCGAGGAGGTGAGGGACTCGCGGCTGCAGCCCTTCGTCATCTCCTCCTTCGCCGAGGAAGCCGTCGCCGAGGCGGCGAGGCGGGGAGCCCCGGCCGGACTGCTGATCCGCCCCAAGCTCCGTGGCATCGTCTCGCGGGCCCGTGCCGTCGGGGCGCGGACGGTCGTCTTCTCCACCCGCCAGGCCACTCCGCGAAGAGTCGCGCGGATCCGTGAAGGCAATCTCTCTGCCTGGATCTATACGGTAAACGAGAGGGCCGCCTTCGAGAAGGCGCTGAAGCTGCGCTTCGAGGCGGTGATCAGCGACAGGCCGGACCTCCTGCGCTTCTGGCGTGACGGATGAGGCGGGGACGCCACCCTCCTCGGATATAATCGCTGCTTCGTGTCCGGGAACCAGATCCCCGTCATCGAGACAGTCTCGGTCGTGAAACGGTTCGGCGAGCTCGTGGCAGTCGACGGCGTCAGCCTCGCGGTGCCTCAGGGGGAATGCTTCGGCCTTCTCGGACCGAACGGCGCCGGAAAGACCAGCACAGTCCGGATGATCCAGGGGGTCTCGCCCGTGACCTCGGGGACCATCAGGGTGCTCGGCATGAACGTCGCGGAGCAAGGGCGAAAGGTGAAGGCCCTCGTCGGGGTCTGCCCCCAGGAGGACAATCTCGATCCCGACTTCTCCGTTCACCATAACCTCATCGTCTTCTCCCGATACTTCGGCATCCGCAGGCGCGAGGCACAGGCAAGGGCCGACGAGCTGCTCGCCTTCCTCCAGCTCTCGGACCGCAAGGCGACGCCCATCCGCGAGCTTTCCGGGGGGATGAAACGTCGGCTGATCCTGGCCCGGGCCCTCATCAACGACCCTCGCCTGCTGCTGCTCGATGAACCGACGACAGGCCTCGACCCCCAGGGACGACATTCCATATGGCAGCGAGTGAGGGCGCTCAAGAAGAACGGCACCACGATCTTGCTGACCACCCATTACATGGAGGAGGCGGCGCAGTTGTGCGACCGGCTGGTCATCATGGATCGAGGCCGGATCATCGCCGAGGGCCCCCCCGCCGAGCTGGTGACGCAGCACGTCACTCGGGATGTCATCGAGGTCTGGGGCTACGAGCAGGCGCTGCTTGAGTTCGTGCGGGAGAAGGGGTGGCAGTCCGAGGTCCTGGCCGATCGGATCTTCATTTACAGCAACCAAGGGGATGAGGACTACCGCGAGCTGACAGCTGCGTTTGGCATGAATCAGTGCCTGTTGCGGCGCGGAAATCTCGAGGATGTGTTTCTCAAGCTGACCGGCAGGGAATTGCGGGAATGAGCCCGCTGCGGAGGATCTCCTGGCGGGCGTGGGCCGTCTGGAGGAGGGATATGGACGTCTACCTTCGGACATGGTGGACGAACTTTCTTCCTCCCCTGCTCGAGCCGATCCTCTACCTGGTGGCCTTCGGAGGGGGGATGGGAGGGATGATCGGCAACGTCCTCTGGAACGGGCGGGGGGTATCCTACATCGCCTTCCTGGCCCCTGGGCTGATCTCTGTCGGGGTGATGTTCTGGGCGATCTTCGAGACTCTCTACGGGTCCTTCGTGAGGATGTACTACCAGAAGACCTTCGACGCGATCATCGCCACGCCGCTGTCGCTGGAGGACGTGATCGTGGGAGAGATCCTGTGGGGGGCGACGAAATCGGTCTTGGTAGCGGCCCTGATGATGGTGGTCATCGCCGCGCTCGGCCTGCTGAAGTTCCCGGAGGCGCTGCTGGTGCTTCCCTTCTCGTTCCTGTCCGGTCTGATGTTCGCGGCGATGGGGATGTGCTTCACGGCGGTCTGCCCCACGATCGATACCTTCAACCTTCCCATCTTCGCGGTCGTCTTTCCGATGTTCCTCTTCAGCGGCACCTTCTTTCCCCTCGAGACGCTTCCAGGATGGGCCCAGCTTCTTGCCGGAGCTCTGCCTCTCACCTACACCTCGTTCTTCGTTCGTTCGGTCTGCTTCGGTCAGTCGGGAAGCCACCTCTGGGGGCCGGTGCTCTACACGGCCGCCCTCGGTACTGTGGCGTTCTGGCTGGCTCTAGCCCTGATGCGAAGGAGGCTGATCCGTTAGCTTGATCCAGCCGTCATGAGCCGTCACGCCCGTGTGACCACCTCGCCCCCCCTGGAGGAAAACATGCCGCCCCGCCTGCGTCAGACAATCCTTCTCCTCGCGGTGATCCTGTCGGTCCGCATCGCCCCCGCCGTGCAGCTCAAGGTCGACGACCCCTCCTTCGAGCAGGACGGGACAGGGTCGTGTCCCGGCCAGGGTCCTTTCTGCGGGGACGCGAACCTCGACGGGACCTGCTCCTGCTGGACGCCTCTGGGAAACGTCGCCGTCCTGGACGCCCACGACGGCAATCCATGCCTCCTGCCGCAGCTTCCCAGCGATGGTTTCTTCGCGGCGTGCCTGTCGACATGGGGCCCCCCTCAACCGGAAAGCCAGGATCTCTTTCCCGTCGATCTCGACCTGGACGGAACGAACGATGCGGCGATCGGCGGTGTGAGGTCGGACCTCGTCTCCCCGCCGGTCAACATCGGATTCCAGCCGGCGACCATCACGGTCCGCTTCGACTACGAGTTCGGATTCTCCGGCTCGATCGTCCCGTCGGTCCCTTCCGCCGCGCGGGTCTCGGTGACGCTGCTCACCGGAGCGGGCCCGTTCCCCGTACTCGTCTCGGACATGTCGGGGACGACTCCGAGCGGCGGCGCCCTCACTCGCACCGGCTCCGCGGATCTGTTAGGTCCGAACCTTGGCTGCCCCGTGGACCATCAGAGCGGGAGGATCTCCGTTGTCTTCAGGAAGGCGATCCCGCTGAATCTCGCGTCAGCCGTGGGGAGAGCCCCGGTCCAGGTCCAGTTCTCGGTTTCGGATGTCGGAGATCCGAACGGGCTGGCTTTTCTCTGCATCGACAACCTCCGAATCGGGGTCACGAAGCGCTCCTGAGGGCAGCTTTCGCGCCGCTGTCGATTGTGTCCGCCGTTGCAGCCTGCCCCCGATTGCTCCACCCCCGCGGCGGGTCAATCCCGCTTCACAGGATAGGGTCAGTCGGCCACGAGCCGCCGGATCTCGTCGAGCAGGAGGCGGGCGGCGCCGGTGGAGTCCTCCTTCGAGTACGGCCGAGTGGCCCCGCCGCCCTGCCCCAGCCACCGGCGAACCGCCGGTGCGGCCTGCTCGCCGGCGGCGCAGGTCTCTCCCGCGCCTGCCTCCCGCATTCCCGCGGCGAGGGGCGCCGTCTCCGGCGTCCTGTCGAGAAGGAGCATCACCATCGGCACACCGCAGACGAGGGCTTCCGAGAGCGTCCCGTATCCGACCTTGCCCACGATGAGGTCGCTCGCACCGATGTAGTCCTGCCCTTCGGTGTCGCCGCCGGGGATGCGGAGCGCTCCCGCGATTTCCGGGGCGTTCGAGGGGACGAGGAGCCGGGAGCCGGCGCTCTCGGCCAGCTGCCAGAGATCGTCTGGGCTGGAGGACTGCCCGGAGGAGAGGTAGATCAAAGGCTCCTCTTCTCCGACGCCGAGGACATGGCGAACCTCGGCGCGTGAGCGGCCTGGCCTGCGGGCGACAAGAGGCAGAGGGCGCGGTGCTGGCGCCCCGTCGAAACCGAGACGGAAGGGATAGGCGAACGAAGCGCTGGCCCGCGAGAGGGCCTGGCGAACCTGGCTGAGGACCTCCTCCGTCACGTGCCAGGAGAGCAGGTCGCTCCATGCAAAGTTCCCGAGAAGCAGCCCAGGGAGTCCGAGCGACTCCGCTACGAGGAATGCCGGAGGCGTCCCGTCGGCGAGCACGGCGTCGGGCCGCCCCCAGCGGTCAGCCTCCCTGGTTTCTTCCCGCGCCCAGTCCGCCCAGCAGCCGGCCCAGGCGCGCCAGGCGCGGGATGTTGCGGCCGAATCGATCCGCAGCGTCGCGGGGAAGAGGATCAAGCCAGGGTCTGAGGGACGGATCAGAACCCGCACGCGAGCCTCGCCAAGGAACGAGCGGGCGAGGAATTCCCCGGCATTCGGTCCGGAGACGAGCCGGACCTCGAGCGCGGGCTCCTGCACGAGGGCTTCGCGCAGCAAAGCGATCGTGCGCGCGGCATGGCCGAATCCATGGTCCGAGACGAAGAACAGCAGCCGCATCGCTTCTAACCCATGTGAAGGGAGACCCGGGCTCGGCGAATGCATCACCTCAGGGTCTCAGACCCCGGCGCATCGTCCGGGCCCGCCAGGCCCAAAGGCGATCGATCTTTCTGCGGAAACGCGGCGCCTCCCTGTAAGCGAGCAGAGCCTTCTCGATGTGCTTGCGGGCAGCCGGAAGATCGCCGGCCGCATGGAGGTCCCTCGCGGAGAGAACGTGTCCTTCAACGGAAGAGTCGTTTCGCTCGAGGAAGGCGTCGAAAGCCGCTTGCGCCCTCTCGTGGTCGCCTGCTCGAGCCCAGTACTCTCCCAGCCGGAGGAGAGCCTCGCCCATCCGGAATCCGGGATCGATCTGGAGCGACTTCTCGAACCGCTCGCGCGCCTCCCGCCATCTCGAGCTCTTCAGCAAAGCCAGACCCAAAAGATAATGAGTCTCGGCGACGTCTCCCAGCTTCTGGATCGCGGTCTCCAGTTGCTGGACGGCCTGCAGGGGGCGGCCGCTCTCCAGCAGGAGGGCGCCCAGCCCCGCGCGCGCGTCGGCATCGTGGGGGTTGATCCGGACCTCTCTTTCCAGACGCCTCTGCTCGATGAGCCGGCGAAACGCGGGGATGACCGAGGGAGTCCACCGGACCGTCCTCCTATCCAGCAGGTAGAAGACGGCGACCATGCCGACGAGGATGAGAAACGGATGACCGGTGGCGGAGGCGAGCAGGTAGAAAAGCAGCAGCTTGCCCATGCCGGTGAAGTCTATATTGAATCGGGACGGGAGACGGGAGACGGGAGAGCTCTTACAGGGGCTCTTCGCAGCGGCAGCGGGAGAGGGAGCGGTTGCAGGCGAAACAGAAGCCGTGCCGCCGGAAGTGTTCCTTCATCTCCTCCTGCCAGGCATCGACGATCCCGACGCGCTCCACATCGAGGGAGGGATGCCGGGGACGGAGGGTGAGCCAGGATTTCATGTTCTCGAGCGAGCGGTGGTATTCGCTGAGGAGCTTGAAGATGTTCTTGGCGGCCACGCACCAACAGTACAGGAGGTCTTCCGATCCGGCAACGGTGCAGGCTGCTCAGCCGCTGCAAGATCCCCGCACCCGGCCGGTTCTGGTAAGATATTTGAACCTCATGATGCCTGTGCCGGGTGCTTCTCGCGTCCGAGAGGGAATCCTGCCGGTGATCATGTGGTCCTATCCAGCTCGCTCCATCATGAGATGGCGCCACTTCTCTTGAAACGGCGCTTCCTCGAGCCTATCGGTGATCCGCAGCGGTCGCCAAAGCCCCATGGGTCCTCCATCTGTCCCCCGTGGTCGAGCCGATCGGGGAGGTCAGTCACAGCCGGCTTCCATCGAGCGGAGGCTCCTGCCACGTCTGACCGAGGCGATCGAAGCGCGCCACTTCAGCCCGCGGACCGAGAAGGCCTACCGCGGATGGGTTCGTCGCTTCTTGCAGTTTCACGTTCCTTGTCGTGGACAAGGCGATCCCCCTCGTTGCGACGCGGGACATCGGTGCCGCCGCTGCGCGCCTGCTCGCTGAGGGCGGGAACGGCAAAAGGGTCATCGAGTTGGCGGGCCCGCGTGAGTACACACCGCGCGATGTCGCTGCAGCCGTCCAGCGAATCGTAGGAAAACCGATCGACGTGCAACAGGTACCCGAGGAGGCGATGGCACCTGCCCTCATGGGCGCAGGCATGAACGCTGAGTGGGCTCGCCTCTTCCAGGAGCTGACCCACGGTCTCAATGCCAACATCGTGGTCTGGGAAGGC
>Ga0066686_10000533_pt1 | contig 13412 bp, 10 predicted proteins | sample GraSoiAngelo_135_FD_65627 | JGI IMG/M metagenome (GOLD analysis project Ga0066686, IMG submission 65627) | Grasslands soil microbial communities from the Angelo Coastal Reserve, California, USA - 14_0929_05_40cm | ecosystem: Environmental > Terrestrial > Soil > Grasslands | place: USA...
AACGCCGACGGCACGCCGGCGCCCCAGAAGGACTGGTCGCCCGCGCGCGAGATCCGCCGGCCACGCGCCGGCTGGCCGGTCAGGTCCCGCACGACCGCCTCGGCGAACAGCTGGGCGTCCTCCGTGGCGTGGAGCGTCGAGTAGTCGGTCGCGCCCCTGGCGCCGGTGGAATCGGCGTTCAGGTGGAGGACGCAGCGGCGGTGAAGCTCGCTCCACGCGTGATCGGCGTACCAGGCCGAGCCCGCGTAGCGCCCGTGAGAGTGACCCGACCAGAACGCGACCCGGAGCCCGCGGCGGAGCCGGTCGCGCCGTCCCCCGAGGAGGCGGGCGACCTCGAGCATCGTCGCGTTGGCCGCCGCGTTGTCCATCGCGCCGTGGTGCCAGGAGTCGACGTGGCCGGAGAGCAGGACGAAGCGGTCCTCGACATGGCCGTCGAGATGCGCGACGAGCAGCGGGATCGGGATCCACCCCGTCCGCACCCGCGTCGTCAGCGTGATGCGGACCGCGCCCTGGTGCAGTCGGACCCACAGGAGCTGCCGGAGACGCTCGGCGTCGGCGTGGCGGATCGACAGGCACGGAGTGCGCGGGAGGCGCCAGGCGGTGTCCGGCGCGGGCGTCCCCCACACGGTCGACACGATCATGTTGTGGAGGTGGTCCGCGTTGACGAAGACCTGCGCGAGCGTGCCGGCCTGCTGCGCCGCCCACGCCTTGCCCGGCGTCGCGAGCCCGGACACGAGCGCGACCTTGCCCTCGGCGCGCACGCGCGCGTAGTCGCCGGGCGTGCCCTCGCCCGCGTCGACCAGCTCGCCCTCGAGCGCCTCGGCCGACGGCGAGAACGAGTGCGTGAGCCCCTGGATGACCTCGCCGCCGGGCAGCGTGAGACGGCCCTCCTCGGGCAGGCTGATCAGCGCCTCGACCTCGCGGCGCTCGACGGCGAGGCCGTAGCGCTTGAGCGTGTCCTCGATGTAGTCGAACGCGCGCGCCTCGCCCGCGCTCCCCGACTCGCGCTCCCAGGCCGCGATCGCGCGCACGTGCTCCATCAAGACGTCCGGGGAGACTTCGCCGTGGAGCGCGGGCTCGAGCGGGTCGCGGTAGCGCCAGTGGGGCTCGGCCATCACCGCGCCTGCCTGAGCGCGACGAGCGCGTCGAGGTTCTCCCAACCCATCGCGCGGCGTCCCTCCTCCAGGTCGTGGATCAGCTCGATCATCCGGCGCGTGAGCGGCAGCGGCACGCCGAGCTGCGCGGCCTTCTCGAGTGCGGGGCCGAAGAGGCCGTCCACCTCCGTCTTGCGCTTCCGGACGGCGAGATCGCGCCAGATGCCGGTCTTGGTCTTCGTGCGGGTGCGGTAGTGCTGGGCGACGGCGGCCATCGCCGCGTCGAGCGCCACGTCGTCGCCGCCGAGCGCGGCGCGGTAGAGCCGCGGATCGTACTCGTCGAAGGCCTCGAGCCTGACGCGCGCCTTCTCCGCGAGCGCCATCCCCTCGGCGACCAGCGCGACGAGCATGCGCTGGACGGGACGGGAGCGCTCGACCACCTCGTAGACGTGCGCGTCCACGAGCGCGGTGGCGAAGAGGAGGGCGCCGTAGACGTGCTTGGCCCACTTGTAGCCCCGGACGTTGTCGGAGATCCGGAGCTCCGCGACCGGCTCCAGGAGCCGCCCGAGCTCCTTCACGCGCGGGCTGATCGCTCCGTCGAGCTCGCCGAGCACGAAGGCGCCGGGGCCACCGTACCGGACCCGCCCGGGCGCGATCCAGTCGGCGGCCCAGTTCACGAGGCAGCCGACGGTTCGCCAGGCGCCGATGTGGCTGGCGATCAGCTCTTCGTTCAGGCCGTTCTGGAGCGACACGAGGATGCCGCGGGGGGCGAGGTGGGGCACGAGCGTCCGGAGCGCGTCCCCGGTGTGCTGGGATTTCACGGCGAGCAGGACCAGGTCGTGCTGGCCGCCGAAATCGTGCGACGTGACCGCGCGCACGGATGCGGTCCAGCGGCCCTCGGGGGTCTCGATCGTGAGGCCGCTCTCTTTCATCTCCGCGACATGGGCCTCGGCCAGATCCACCAGGAGGACGTCGTGGCCGGCGCGCGCCAGCGCGGCCCCCGTGTACCCGCCGATCGCGCCTGCGCCGTAGACCGTGACCTGAATGGGCTCACCCTCCCTGGCCGTGCCGACGGGTCGCATCATAGCCTGAACCCCGGGCGTTTGACAGACTGAGGCTTCCTGCCTAGGCTCCGTGGGGACGAGGAGGTCTCCCATGTCGATCGGGTCGAGAGGGCGCACGGCGCTGGTCGCGACGCTGGTGGGGACGCTGCTGCTCGGGCCTGGCCCTCGATCGCGAGCGGAGCAGGCGCCGCACGTCCTGGTCGTCGGCCCGATCGACGGCTACGGCGCGCTCCTCGGCGGCGTGTCGGAAGGGCTCCAGTCCGCCGGCCTGGCGGACGCGCCACGCATCCGGATCGACATCCGGAACGCGCGCTCCGGGGATGAGGCGAAGGCCGCGATCGGAGCCGCGCTCGAAGCGGGCGTCAACGCGATCGTGACCGTCTTCGGTCCCTCGACCCAGGCGGCGCGCGCGGCGACGACCACGATCCCCGTCGTCTTCTGCCCGGTGGCCGATCCGGTCGCCGCGAAGCTCGTCGCCTCGAGCGAAGCTCCGGGAGGCAACCTGACGGGCGTCGCGAGCGCCGATGCCGAGGCGAGCCGGCGGCGGCTCGCCGCCTTCCGCCAGGTGCTGCCGGAGCTCAAGCGCCTGGCCGTCCTCTTCGATCCGGGCTTCCCGCCCGACCGCGTCCAGATGACGAATCTGGAGCAGATCGCCCCCTCGACCGGCGTGACGCTCGTCGCGCGAGCGGTCGGCGACGAGACCGCCGCCGTCGCGGCGCTCCGGGGGCTCGGCCGGGCCGACGCGGACGCGGTCTTCGTCCTGAAGGAAGCGCTGCTGCGGCGCGCGGCGGACGAGGTCGGACGCGCCGCGATCGCGCAGAAGCTTCCGATCCTGGTCGGCGACCAAGACCTGGTGACGATGCCGGGCGTGGTGGCCGCTGTCGGCCCGGACCAGCGGGAGCTCGGGAAGATCTGCGGCCGGATGACCGCCAGCATCCTCAAGGGCGCCAGGCCGGCCGACCTTCCGATCGAGCATCCGGTCTTCGAGCTGCTGGTCAATCTCAAATCCGCGGGAAGCCTCGGGGTCGCCGTGCCCCAGCGAGCGCTCGAGCAGGCCGTTCGCGTGATCCGTTGAGGGGGCGGCAGCTCCGGCGCGTCACGCGTAGCACCGTCGTGGTCCTCGGTGGGCTCGTGGCCCTCGTGATCGTCGCCACGGCGCTCTTCGCCGGCGGCCTCGCGCCCAGCGCGCCCGACGAACAGAACTTCGACCTGATCGAGTCCGCGCCCGGGGCGAAGGCGCTCTTCGGGACCGACCGGTTCGGCCGGGACGTCCTGAGCCGGGTCATCTACGGCTCGCGGATCTCCCTCTACGTCGCCACGGTCTCGATCGGCATCGCGATGGCCATCGGCGGCGTGCTCGGGCTCACGGCGGGCTACCTCGGCGGCGCCTGGGACAACGTCATCAACCGCGTGATGGACATCTTCTTTAGCGTCCCGGGCCTCCTCCTCGCGGTCGGCATCGCGGCGATGCGCGGCCCCGGCGTGAACAGCGCGGTCGTCGCGATCTCGATCGTCTACACGCCCCTCTTCGCGCGCGTCATGCGCGGGCCGGTGCTGGCCGAGCGCGAGAAGGACTACGTCCAGGCGGTGCGCGCCCTCGGCGCGACGCGGCTCGCCGTGGCGCTCAAGCACGTGCTCCCCAACGTGATGTCCCCGTTTGTGGTCCAGGGGACGGTCGCCTTCTCGCAGGCGATCCTGATCGAGGCCTCGCTGAGCTATCTGGGCCTCTCGGCCCAGCCGCCGACGCCCTCGTGGGGGAACATGCTGAACGAGGGGCGGACGTACCTCGAGACCGCGCCGTGGATCTCCGTCTTCCCGGGCATCGCGATCATGCTGAGCGTGCTCGCGTTCAACCTGATCGGCGACGGCTTGCGCGATATCCTCGACCCCAACGTCCAGTGACCCCCTGACAGCGAACGAGCCACAGGACACTGAAGGAGCCACAGCGATGACGACCCCGTGGACCCGAAGAGATCTCCTGAAAGCCAGCGGCGCAGCCCTCGCCGCGCTCTCCGTCGGCCGGCCCGCGCACGCGCAGGCGCCGAAGCCGGGCGGCACCTTCGTCTCGGCGCAGACGACCGAGGCGACCGGCCTCGACCCGCAGCTCGTCCCGGCGTTCTCGCGCAGCCGCCGCTCGCCCATGATGTACAACCAGCTCGTCCGCTTCGACGCCGAGATGACCCCCGTGCCGGAGCTCGCCGAGTCCTGGCAGATCAGCCCGGACGGGCTCACGTGGACCTTCAAGCTCCGCGAGGGCGTGCGCTTCCACGACGGCCAGGAGCTGACCTCCGCCGACGTCAAGTTCACCTTCGACCGGCTCTTCGAGAAGTCGCCCGGGAAGTCGGACTTCATCGCGGTGGACCGCGTCGAGCCCACGGGGCGCTACGGGGTGAAGTTCCTGACGAAGGAGCCCTTCGCGGGGCTCCTCGCGGCGCTCGGCGGCTTCTGGGGCTTCATCCTCAGCGAGGCCGGGATCAAGAAGCACGGCGACCTCAACACGGCCGCCCTCGGCACGGGCCCCTTCATGCTGCAGGACTGGAAGGTCGAGCAGCAGATGGTCCTCAAGCGCCACCCGCACTACTTCAAGAAGGGGCTGCCCCACGTGGACGAGGTCATCCTCCGGATCATCCCGGACGAGGCGAATATCGTCGCGGCGCTCCGCACGGGCCAGATCCACCACGCCTTCCTCGAGGACAACAAGAACTTCAACCTCCTGAAGGACGAGAAGACGCTGACCGGCTACCGGAGCTCCCGTCTCGGCTACGACTTCCTCAACATCAACGCGAGCCGCGGGCCGCTCCGGGACGTCCGCGTGCGACAGGCGATCAGCTGGGCCGTGGATCGGAGCCAGGTGCTGCGCGTCGCCGCCTCGGGGTTCGGCCGGCTCACGGCGCCCGCGACCGCGCCCATGAAGCAGTGGCAGCTTCCCGAGGAGCAGTGGATGCGCTACTACAGGCCCGACCTCGACCGCGCGAAGAGGCTCATGGCCGACGCGGGCCAGGCCGGCGGCTTCACCGTGAAGCTCGGGGTCATCCCGACCTTCCCCACGATGGTTCTGGGCGCGCCCGTCGTCGCCGCCCAGCTCAAGCGCATCGGCATCACCGCGGAGATCGAGAACGTCGAATACGCCGTGTGGATCAAGCGCTGGCTCGCGAAAGACTTCGACCTGACGATGAACACCACGCCGGGCTACGCCGACCCCGACACCGCGTTCTTCCGCGCGCTCCATTCCACGAAGGGCCAGAACTGGAACAGCTGGAGCGTCCCCGAGCTCGACAGCCTCATGGAGGAAGGGCGCCGTACGCTGGATCAGAAGAAGCGGAAGGACATCTACGACCGCGTCCAGATCCTGATCCTCGAGAACGTGCCGCACCTCTGGCTCTTCTCCGCCGACACGATCGACTTCACGCAGGCGTCCGTGAAGGGGTTCAAGCAGCATCCCATGACGCTCCTGTACGGCTTCGAGGGCGTCTCGCTCGACCGGGCGTGAGCGAGGGGCGTGCGGCGCTGAGGGGGAGGCGCTGAGGGTGGGCCGCTATCTCGTCGTGCGGGCGTACTCGATGGCCCTGACCCTCCTGGGGCTGACGGTCCTGGTGTTTCTGATGCTCCGGCTCATCCCGGGGACGGTCGTCGAGCAGATGATCGGCGCCGACGCGATCGTGAGCCCGGAGATGGTCGCGCAGCTCCGGCGCTTCTTCGGCCTCGACCAGCCCTGGTGGGTCCAGTATTCCCGCTGGCTCGGCAACCTCGCCCAGGGTGATCTCGGCACCTCGTGGCGCACGGGCAAGCCCGTCGTCCGCCTCATCCTCGAGCGCCTCCCGGTCACCATCGAGCTGACGCTCCTCGCCGTGGGGTTCGCGCTCGCCCTCGGCATCGCCGCCGGCATCGTCTCCGCCGTGCGGCGGGACCGCGCCGTGGACAACGTGGTCCGCGTCGGCGCGCTCCTCGGCCTCTCCGTCCCGGTCTTCTGGCAGGGGACGATGCTGATCCTCTTCTTCTCGATCTACCTCCGCTGGATGCCGCCCGTCGTCTGGGTGGACTTGTTCGCCGACCCGCGGCGAAACCTCACGATCATGGTGCTGCCCGCCCTCTGCCTCGGCACCGCGAGCGCTGCCAACATCGCCCGCACCACGCGCGCCTGCATGCTCGACGTCCTGCGCTCGGAGTACATCCGCACGGCCGCCGCCAAGGGCCTCGCGGGCCGCGCCGTCGTCATGAAGCATGCCCTCAAGAACGCCCTCATCCCCATCGTGACCGTCGCCGGCCTCCAGATGGGCATCCTCCTCGGCGGCACCGTCGTCGTCGAGGAGGTCTTCACCCTCCCCGGCGTCGGCCGCCTCGTTCTCTGGTCCATCTACCAGCGCGACTACCCGCTCACGCAGTCCACCATCCTCTTCGTCGCCGTCCTCTTCATGGCGATCAACCTGGCGGTGGACATGCTGTACGGGTATCTCGATCCGCGGATCCGCTACGGGGAGTGAGGCGGGGAAGCGGCGACTTCGACTCCTCGAGCGCGAAAACGAGCGCCTCGCTGACAACTGTGGGGTTGAGTATGGCGGAAGGAAGACTTGAGGCCCTGCATCGGACTCTGCTTGTTCTTACGTCCCCGCGGTGAGCAGTCGAAACAGGGAGCACTCCAGTAGCACAGTACCGAGGTGGCCCATGTGCAGCGTTTTGCACAGGTATGAAGAGAGACTACGAGAGAATCAAGGCGGTTGCAGAAGTTGCGAGAGCCGGGCGGGTAATTTGTCTCCGGCTATTAGACTTAACGGCTGCGTCGACCTCTAGCACAGATCTTGCTGCCGCATCAGATTGCTTCGAACTCAACCCCAAATCTGGAGTGGTGGCAAGGGGACGATGCTTGGCTGCTGTGACACAGATCCAGGTACGGTGTGCGACCTGCAACAGACGGCTCGCGGATCTCGTCAACGAGATTCGGGACGGACAAGTGTTCTTCGAGCTGAAATGCCCGAGATGCGGAAACCCTCACATCGAGGTCGTCCGGCCATCGCAACCGCGCAAAAGTGACGATCCCGCCCAGGACACTCACGTGAGCAAGGTGAAACGGGGTCCCGGAAAACGCCCGGCGGGCCCCCCCGCACCCGGTGACCGAACGTCTGTCGCCCACGCGCTGGGTCTGTGAGCGCTGCGGGGTTTGGGAAGTGGACGCGAGGTTTGTGATGTGTCTCTTGACATCGCACGCTGAAGGGACCTATATGTTCCCAATTCTTAGCTCAGCGGACCCCGATAGGGAGGTGATTCTCCAAGTCTGACCGCGCACGTGCGAGCCCCGCCGAGGGCCGTCTCTGAGTTCCCCCGAGAACCGCAACGAGGTCCCCAAGAGGCCCGACCTGAGCGCCATCGCGCGCCGATCCGGGCCCTTTTTGTTCTGGGTTCCGGCCCACGGAGGAACTCGAAAATGAAGACGCTGCGGGAGCTAGTCCCGGCCACTCATGCCTTGGTCTGTCGAGCCTCGTCCGGGAGGCTCAAAGCCGGGGCCCTCGTCTTGGCCGCCCTGCTGGCCCTCCTCCTGGCGGTCGGCGTGCCGCCAGCGCTCGCCGTCCACAACGACGGCATTTTCCAGGTCGATGGCGATGTGCAAACGGGTACCTGCGGGGGGGCATTCGGCGGAACAATCGGATGCACAGGAGACGACTGGAACAACCTATACACGTGCCCAGCAGACGGGGTGCTCGGTTGTACTAAAGCCACGCCCGGGGTTGGCAACAATGCCGCCGCAATATCGGATCTGGTGGTCGACCTCGCACCCGCGAGCATTTTCACGGGCGGCGGCTCCAAGGACCAGCTGGACATCACCCAGTGGAACTGGAAAGACGGGAGTGTCCCGGACAAGGATGACCTCATCGAAGCCTTCGCCTCCCTCTATACGCCTACGTCAGGCGCCAGGGCGGGCCACAAGATCCTCTACTTTGGCGCCAACCGCCTCGCCGTCAACGGCGATGCCCAGATCGGCTTCTGGTTCCTCCAGAAGGCCGTCAGCCTCAAGAGTGATGGGACGTTTCAAGACGCACTCGGGAACCCTGCCCACCACGCTGTGGGCGACGTCCTCATCCTCAGTAACTTCGTCAACGGCGGCGGCACCTCCAACATCCAGGTGTTCGTCGTCGCCAGTGTGAACAGCGACGACAGCGTGACCTTGACTCAGCTAATCAATAACACTGCGGGCGCTAACGGCGTGTGTGATCCGGCAGACGCCGGCTGTGCGGCGACGAATGGAAGTGTGGTACCCGCCCTCGACCCGGACTTCACCGCCAAGTCTGGCGCGGGAGCGGGGCAGTATCCGATCGTGGGGTTCTTTGAGGGTGGCCTGGACCTGACCGCCGTCGGCCTGGGCAATGAGTGCTTCCCTACGTTCGCCGTCGAGACGCGTTCCTCGCAGTCAATTACTGCGGTGCTCAAGGACTTCACGATCGGAAGGTTCGAGCAGTGCGTGGCTGCAATCAGGACCGAGATCCATTCGGCCGCCGATAATTCCGACCCTGATCTCCAGGGCACCTCGGTCGCCCCGAATACGACGATCCACGACCTGGCCATCGTCACGGGCACTGCAGGCGCGCCCGTCCCCACGGGTAGCGTGACGTTCAAGCTCTTCGGCACCATCGGCTGCACTGGCGCCTTTACCTCGGAGACCGTCGCCTTGACCGTTGGATCGACGGATTCGAGGGCGAACTCGACCAGCTTCACCCCGCTCCCCGGTGCCCTCTCCTACAATGCGACCTACAACGGGGATAGCAACTACCCCAACCCACTCACAAGTACCTGCGAGCCGCTCACCGTGAATAAGTTCCAGTCGGCCATCAGCACCCACATCTTCAAGGTGAATACGGACGGGACTCTGGGCGGCGAGGTCACCGATTCGTTGATCGATCTGGCCGGTGCAGCCACAGTGGCCGTGCGGGACCAGGCGATCGTCACGAAGAACCCTGCTGGAGGTGGCCCCACGCCCACAGGTACCGTGACGTTCCAGATCTTTGACGACGGCGCCTGCGTGCACCAGGCTAACGGCGAGACCGTGAACTTGGTCGGTGGCACCTGCTCAGGGAACCCCTGCGGGACGGCGCTATCGAGCATCATCAATCTCGACGCGAACACCCTCTCCTACAGGGCTACCTACAGTGGAGACAGTAACTTCCTGCCCTCATCGGTGAGTAGGTGTGAACCCGTGTGCGCAATAGACACCACGAAGTAGGCTTGACTTCGTCACAGTGATCGGACGCCCTGGTGGCTGGTCCACCAGCCACCAGGGCCAAGGGAGGTCAATAGCACCGGGCAGGGCGGCGAACACGCCCTGCCCGGCCTTTCGCCAGGTTCTGGCAGCCTCCTACTGCACCGTAAAGCTCGTGGTGGCGCTGCCAGACGATGGGGTCTTCACCGCGTCTGCGCGCGCCTTATAGCCGCCGGGCGGATCCTGCCTCTTGAGCCTGAACTTTCCCACGGCTGAGCCCTTCGAGTCGGTGGTGGCGCTCTGGCTCACCGCTGTGCCGTTCGACTTCGTCATCGTGAACGTCACGCTGGCGTTCGAGACCGGTGATCCGCCGGAGCTCGCTCTGGCTGTGACGGAGACGGTCTGGCCGCCGGTGTACGTGGGCTTGTCGGTCGACACGGCGACATTAAGAGTGGAGCCAAGAGCCGAGCCGATGACGTAGACGGCCGAGCTCGTCGCCTGGTAGGAGCCGTTCGCGCTGTTCGTCACTACCACCGGGAAGGTGTAGGAGGTACCGGTAACTGAGGCCGGAGAGGTCACGGTGAACGTGGTGGAGGTGCTGGTGCCAGGACTCAGGGTGAGCGTTGGCGCCGCGAACGCGGCGGTCCAACCGGTCAGCAGCACCATCGTTTGAAGGCTGAAGCTGGACGCGGCGCAGCTGGCGCCGTCATTGTTCGTGACCGAGACGGTGTAGGTCACGGCGGTCCCGGCCGGGACGACCGGGCCCGGGGATGGCGAGACCGCGACTGTCGGGTTGGCGCGCGCGCAGGTCGGGGTCGTCAGGGTCACCGAAACGACGGCTGCGCTACCGTCTACGGACGCCACCGTCAGCGTTACGCCGGCGTCCGGGTCAGAGAAGCTGTTGCCCACCGTGAGTGCGGGATCGTTGGTGTAGAGGTCGACGATGCCGGTGTAGGGGTCCACGCTGCCGGGAGTCATGTCCAGGAGCCGGCTGCTGTCGCTGCTCGACTCCGAGGCCCAGCGGATCTCCACGCCGTTCAGGATGTTGCTACTGAGGAGCTGGTACGGGCCACCGACCGTGGCGAGGTAACTGTCGAACCCGATCGCTCGGCGGAGTTCCACGTAATACCACTCGCGAGCCCCGGTCGTGGGATCCGTGTGCCTGAGGAGCTTGAGCGCCTTGGGATTGGCGTCGGCCGCTTCGTAGGGGGCGAGAGCGTAGCTGCCGCTGGCGGTGACCGTGGTGATCGGCGGCGAGACGCCGTAGTTCAACCACCCCAGCCGCTCCTTCTGGAAGGCGTTGAAGTGCCCCGAAGCCGACCATCCCATGATGTCGAGGCCGTCACCGTACTCGAGCGTCGTACACGTGCCCGTCATGGTCGTGCCGTCGCAGGAAAGGGAGTGTGAGTGGAGGAGGCCGAGGTTATGCCCCACCTCGTGGCCGACTGTTCCTAGAGACATGCTACCGGACCCGTTGATCCAGGCCCGCGAGGGATTGCCGCCGACCGTCGCTGCACCCGAAAAGCCGCAGCCGGCGTTTGCGGGGAAGGCATAGACACGGTGGGTGTAGGCGGAAAGATTAACCCCTGCGGCAGTGGCCGCGGTCTCGGCGTACGTCGCGATGCCGCCCGAGTCGCAGGTCGTGCTGGCGAGAGGGATGGTGTACCAGCCAACGACGTCGCCGGCCAGCCAGGTTTGCCGGTAGGAGCTCTCCAAGAAGAAGTTGCTTGTCGTGCCGAACACGACACTCTGTGCCTGGGAGAGCGCGTAGGGCTGGGTCGGGTTATCCTGGAAATTGACCAGGATCACGAGCGTGGGCTGCGCCCCGAACGTGTTCGGCACTGGCGCCGGAGCCACTGTCTGAATGCTGGTACTGCCATCGAGTGCTAGCATTGTACCGATCTGAACGCCTCCAACTCGAATCCTGGCGCCCGTCAGAAGGTGCATTGACGGGCGGTGGGCGAAGTGAAGCGAGTACCGTCCACTCGTGGAGTGGATGAAGTAGTGGTAGCGACCTCCGCGTGGCCAGTCCTCGTGCAGGATCTCAAGTGTCCCTTCGAGCTGTGTATCCTGCTCGAGGCGGGCGCTGACGCGGGAGGGCAGCCTGGAGCGGACGTGTGCGGGCAGCGCGGCGCGCAACACCGCCGCGGGATCGGTCTCCATGAGCGACGCCAGGAGCTGCAAGCGAGTCGCCGCGGTGGTGAGGAGGCTGTTCTCGAGACGCCGGCGCTCGGCGGGGCCGGCAGTGGGATAGCGTGCGCTCATCGCGACCAGGGCCTGCGTCAGGGCTTCCGCGGGGCTCGACCCGCTCGTCGACGGTGTCTCGGCGAGGGCGAGCTGGGGAGTGGCGCACAGCGCGATTTCCAGCGCCGCCAGCGCAGCAATGACCGCTCGCCAGAGCGTCGAGCGGCGAATCGGCTTCGAAGATGCGTTTCGAACTGGAGACAGCGGAGCGAGCGATGGTCGGCAGACGCGCCTGACTGAGCTAGAACGCCGTAGCGAACCCACGAGAGGCCTCCTTTCACGAGAGGCCCCTCGTCCAGAGATATCCCTTCTTCGGTAGCCCGGCTGTCAGATTCGATGGTCTGACCCGTGGCTTTGCGCCCCCGCCTCACGGCGGGTTTGCCTTTGTCGTGAAGGGCCTCGCCCGTAGTCAGGGCAAGGACCGTGCCCGTGGGCTTAACGTCGAGAAATACGAATTATCGGTACCTTAACTGTTACGAGGTTCTTGGCCGGGTGTGATTTCCGGACACTGGGCGTGTCAGCGGGACAACGAGGGTGATCCGCACGATGCAGCTTTTGGGCCGAGACGGGCTCCGGCTCTCACCGGCGGGCAAAGTTCAGCAGGTCGCGGATGATCATGCCCGCCCGCTTCGCCTCCGCCTCGATGAAGGGATCGGACAGCCACCGGTACAGGAACGTGCTGAAGACGCCGACGATCTGTCTGGCGGCCAAGGGAACAGAGTAGAGCGCGAAGGCTGTGGCAATCAGGGGTACCGCCAAAGTGCACGACGTCGCCGGAAGTTCCGAGAAGTTCCGAGCCAAGTGCGACACCGGCGATGTGAAGAAGTACTATTCGAAGTTCGATGTCTGCGTCGAGGTCCCGCTCGCCTGAGATACCGGTCTCCTAGTTCTCATCACGGCCGCGCGCCGTCTGGCTTGGGCAGCCCGGCGGCGACGCGGGCGACTGCATGCCGCCACCGCTGCCTGCCGTCGAGCCCGGCGAGGCTCTCCGAGCGCAGGAGATGCTCGACCTCTCCTCGGGACAGGCTGACCTTGTCCGCGCCGGTCACGATGATCACACGATCGATGACCGTGTAGCGATCGAAGACGCGGATGGCCGTGGCCGCGGCGAGGGTGCGCGCCTCGACCGGCAGAGTCGGCGCGAGGGTCACCGTGAGCGCGGTCCCCTCGAGCGCGAGAGACTCGACGAGTCCTCTTTTCATGCCGTCCTTCCTCGGGCGTCCTCCTCGGGCGGCGTCTCCTCCTCCAGCCGTCCGAGCATGAGATCCAGGACGCGAACGAGTCGGGGATCGAACGTCCGCCCAGACTCGTCGCGAACATAACCGCGCACGTCCGTGTTCGGGATGGCCTTCTTGTATGCGCGGCGCGAGGTCATGGCGTCGAACACGTCGGCCACGCAGGCCAGGCGGCTGATCGGATGCTGCGTCCAGCCGGCGGGAACGGACGGGTAGCCGCGCATGTCGAAGCGGATGTGATGCTCGAAGGCGACGATCATCGGCAGACGGTTCGAGCCCGGCAGGCGGCTCAGGAGATCCGCGCCGAGGACGGGGTGACGTCGCATGACCCGCCATTCCTCTTCGTCGAGCGGGCCCGGCTTCCGTAGGATCTCGTGCGGGATGGCGATCTTGCCGACGTCATGGAGCATCCCGGCCATGGCGATCTCCCGGAGGAGGGTCTCCGGCAAGCCGATCACGAGGCCGAGGCCGATCGAGATGACGGCCACGTTCACCGAGTGGTAGAGGGTGTACTCGTCGTAGGACTTGATGCTCGCGAGGCGGAGCACCAGCGCCGGGCTCTGGAGGATCTGCTCCAAGAGCGTCGAGG
>Ga0066686_10000540_pt1 | contig 13322 bp, 7 predicted proteins | sample GraSoiAngelo_135_FD_65627 | JGI IMG/M metagenome (GOLD analysis project Ga0066686, IMG submission 65627) | Grasslands soil microbial communities from the Angelo Coastal Reserve, California, USA - 14_0929_05_40cm | ecosystem: Environmental > Terrestrial > Soil > Grasslands | place: USA...
CCGCACCCGCGCGATGACGCTCGTGCGGTAGCGCGGGCGGGCCCTACTCCGGGAACTTCTCGAGATCCCCCGCGACGATGATGCTGAGTTTCGTGGGATCGAGATGCGCGCGGATCGCAGCGTTCACTTCTTCGCGCGTGACGCGACCCACGCGGTCCGGGAACTCGTCGAGGTAGGAGGGACCGTAACCGAACTTCTCCGCCAGCACGAGCGCCTGCGCGGTGCCGGCATTGGTGGCGAGCTGGACCCGGTAGTTCCCCGCGAAAAAGCTCTTCTGCGTTGCGACCTCTTCTTCGGTGATCCCGTCCTTGCAGTAGCTCTCGATGACCTCGCGGGTGGACTTCATGGCCTTGCCGAGATTGGCAGGTGCGACCGCGACATCGGCGAGCCACACGCCGTCCAGGAAATCGGTCATCGTAAAGCGTGAATAGATGTTGTAGGTCAGCCCCTCCGTATCCCGCACGCGCTTTCCAAGACGGGAGGAGAGCGAGCTCTGCCCGAGCGCCGCGTTCGCGACGAGGCTCGCTTCGTAATCGGGATCCTTGCGCCTCAGCCCGCTGGCGGCTCCGAACATGAGGTCCATGTTCGCCTTTCCCGCAAGCGCGACCGCCTCGTGCGACGGCCGGGCGCGGGGGACGCGGGGCATATCGACATCCGGTCTCGATCCGCGTGGCAGATCGTTGAGAAGGGAGTCCACGAGAGCGGCTACCCGCGCCGGATCCACGTCTCCGACGATCGCGAGGTAGGTCGAGGCGCCGACGTAGCGGTCCCTGTGGAACGCGCGGAGGTCGGCCGGACGCGCGGCCGCGATGCTCGTGAGCGTCTCGTCTTTGGACCGAGCGTGATACGGATGCCCGACCGGGAAGGCGATCTGACTGAGGCGATCGAACGCCCGCTGACGCGTGTCGTCGAACGCGCGGAGCACGTCGGTTTTCATCTCGGCCTTTGCCTTCGTGAGCTCCGAATCGGAGAAGGCGGGGCTCTTCATCTCATCCGCGAGGACGGAAAGCAGAAGCTTCGTATCACGCGACAGGGAGGATCCCTGGATGGTCGCCCCGTACATGTCGGCCGTGACATGAAGCCGCGCTCCCACTCCGTCGAGGCGCGCCGCGATCGCGCGCTTGTCGAGAGTCTTCGTCCCACGCTCCAGCATCATCGCGGTGAGCTGTCCCAGAGCAGGCTTTTCCCACGGTGTGTGCATCCGGCCGGCCAGTACGATCCCGTGCACAGCCACGGTGGGGACGGCGTGATTCGCTAAGACGTCGAGCGTGATCCCGTTGGCCAACACCCGATGAAGCGTTCTCTGGGCGAACGTGGCGTGTGCCGGCTCACCCGCGCTCCGCCCGCTCGAGGCGGACGACTCCGTCGACCCGCCGGCGCCCGCGGCCTTCTGGGGCTTCTTGCCGTCGGCCTTTGCGGGAACGAACCAACCGACGGTGGCGTGGTCCGGGATCAGGTACGTCGCCGCGACGCGCCGAACGTCCTCGGCGGTGACGCGGTTCATCGTATCCACGTATTGCAGGAACCACTTCCAGTTCGCGGAAGCAACGGCTTCGCCGAGGCTCGCGGCCAGCTCGTAGGTGCCATCGCGGCCTCGGATCACGGTGACTTCGAGCTGGCTCTTCGCGCGCGCAAGCTCCTCGGGGGTGACGCCGTCGCGCCCGACCGCGTAGAGGGCGGCTTTCATCGCATCCTCCACCTTCTGGTGGCTCACGCCTTGGGCGACGGTCGCGTCGATCAGGATCGGGAAGGGGTCGCGGAGCGCGTAGTTGCTCGCGCTCACACCCGTCGCGAAACCCTTCTCGACGAGCGCCTGGTACAGCCGCGAGTTGACGCCCGATCCCAGGATCGTGGAGAGCACGTCGAGTGGGATGAAGTCGGGATGGAGCGAGCTCGGGCGCATGTATCCGATTTTCACAAGCCCCACCTCGCCGGGCCTTCGGACGATCACCCGCCGTTCCCCCTCCTGCGGCGGCTCCACGGTGATCACGGAGGGGACCGGTTTCGAAGACCGGGGGAAGGAGCCGAACTCGCGGTCGAACATCCGAAGCGCCGTGGCCGTGTCGAAGTCTCCGACCAGAATCGCCTCGGCGTTATCCGGCCAGAAGAAGTCCCTGTAATGCTGGCGCAACGCCTCGGTCGAAACTCCTTCGATGTCCGACCGGTATCCGAGCGGATCCCAATGATAGGGATGAGCAACGATCGCCGCCCCGACCACGGCCTTGTAGAGGGCCCGCGCGGGATTGTTCTCCCCGATCTCGTACTCGTTCCGCACCACCGTCATTTCCGGCTGGCGCTCGGAGTCCAGGATCAAGGCGCGCCCCAGCCGGTCCGCTTCGATTCTCATGGCGAGCTCGAGCTTGTCCGCGGGGAGCGTCGAATAGCCATTCATCCGGTCGTACCCGGTGGTCATGTTCGTCGAGGAGAAATCGCACCCGGCCTGGAACAGGACCTCCTGAAACGTCCGTTGCCCGCGGGCCCGGCCGAAATTCTCGGTGCTCTTGTTGAAGAGCAGATGCTCGAGAAGGTGCGCCGAGCCGGTGGTGCCCGGGGCCTCGTTGCGCGACCCGACGTGATACACGACCTCGAACGTGACGACCGGCGCCGCGTCGTTCCGGGACAGGAGGATCGTCATCCCGTTCGACTTGAGCCGGTACTGGGTGATCCCGCCGAGCGAATCGAGTCGTTCCACATTCCGGGGCAGGGCTCCGGCCGACTCCCGGGGCGGGGTGGCCCTCTGCTGGTCGCGCGGCTGCGCGGCCGCTGGGCTCGGCGTGGAGGCGAGGAGCGTGAGACCGAGCCATAGGGCCGCGATCGGGGCAGCTGGTTCCAGCGAATGGCGGCGGGGGGATCGTCGAGAATACATACCGAGGGCTCCTTTCACGAGACCAAGCTGGTGAGGAAGCTCCGGCACGAAAAAGATGGTAGCGCTACGGGGATTCGAACCCCGGTTTGATGGCTGAGAACCACCCGTCCTAACCCCTAGACGATAGCGCCGCAACCAGCCGACGGCAGTTGCTCGAAATCTGAAGTGGCTGGGGGAAGAGGATTCGAACCCCTGTACCGTGGTCCAGAGCCACGTGTCCTACCACTGGACGATCCCCCAGAAAGGGAGAAGAAGACTAGCATCGGTGCCCGAAACCGTCAACGCGGCGCGGACTTGAAGTGCGAACGCAGCCAGAACAGGAACAGAGCCAGGAGGGCGATCAGGACCGCGATGTCGAACCCACGCCAGACCTCGTGGATCGATTGCCAGTGCTCACCGAATTTCGCTCCGACCCACGCGAGCACGAAAGACCAGATGTAGGATCCGATAAACGTGTACATCGTGAAGCGTGCGATCGGGACCCGCGCCGCGCCCGCCGGGAAGGAGATGAAGGTTCGCACAATGGGAACGAGGCGGGTCCAGAATGCGACCTTTAACCCGTGGCGCTTAAGCCAACGATCGGCGCGATCGTATTCTTCCACGCGCACGACATGCCACCGGGAGAGGCGCTCCGCGAGAGGTCTCCCGCCCACCGATCCCAGCCAGTACCCGATCCAGGAGCCGAGTACGTTTCCGACCGCACCCGCGAGCGCCACCGCCCAGAGCTGGAACCGTCCGGTCGTCACGAGATAACCCGAGAACGGCATGATGATCTCGCTGGGGAGAGGAATGCATGCGCTCTCGATGGTCATGCAAACGACGATGCCCGCGTATCCCCAAGCCGAGATGACGGAGAGGACGAACGAGGTGACCGGCTTGAGGATGGTTTCGAGCAAGGGCACGACCTAGGGAGCGAAGAGCGCCGTCAGCTGGAACGTCAAGGCGGCCACGGCGGCGGCGGCGGGGATGGTGAGCACCCACGCCCACACGATGCGTCCCGCGACGCCCCAACGAACCGCCGAAAGCCGCCGTGTCGAACCCACGCCCACGATCGCGCCCGTGATCGTGTGCGTTGTCGACACCGGGATGCCCAGGTGCGTCGCCGTGAAGAGGCTTATGGCCCCCGCGGTCTCGGCGCAAAAGCCCCCGACGGGTCGAAGCGTGGTCACGCGGGCGCCGAGCGTGCGTACGATGCGCCATCCGCCGGAAAGGGTCCCGAGCGCCATGGCGGATCCGCAGGCGAACACGACCCATGCCGGTACGTAGAAATGATCGATCTGATGCGTCGTCACGAGCAGGATGGTGATGATTCCCATCGTCTTTTGCGCGTCATTGGCCCCGTGCCCCAGCGAGTAGAGCGCCGCGGAAACGATTTGAAGCCTGCGGAACAGTTGGTCGACGCGGCTCGGCGCCGTTTTGCGGAAGATCCAGGAGACCGCGACCATGTTCGCGTAACCCAGGAAAAGCCCCGCGAACGGGGAGATGAAGATGAACAGAACCGTCTTCTGGACCCCGCTGGCCACGATGGCGCCTGGTCCGGCATGGCAGAGGGCGGCGCCCACGAGCCCCCCCACGAGCGCGTGGGACGAAGAGGTCGGCAGTCCGAGCCACCATGTCAGGAGATTCCAGAGCGTGGCTCCCGTCAAGGCGGCGATGATGACGTGGTTGTTGACCGCTCCAGGTGTGACGATGCCCTTACCGACCGTGGCGGCGACCGCGAGCCCCAAGATATAGACGGCGAGGAAGTTGAATGCCGCAGCCCAGACCACCGCGATCCCCGGGGTCAGGACGCGCGTCGAGACGACGGTGGCAATCGAGTTGGCGGCGTCGTGGAACCCGTTCAGAAAATCGAACAGGAGAGCGAGCACGATGATGACCAGAACGTAGGTCGTCACGGAGTCGTCACGAGGGGGTGTCGTGCGGCACGAGGCGCGTCAGTTGTTCTTGACGGCAATCCCCTCCAGGATGTTCGCCACGTCCTCGCAGTCATCGGTCGTCGCTTCAAGGCGTCCATACAGCTCCTTCCACTTGATCAGTTCGCGGAAATCGCTCGCCTGTTCAAACAGCTGCGCGGTCGTGTTCCTGGAGATGAAATCGGCCTCGTTCTCGAGGTCGTTGATCCTGATCAGATGGGCGGAAATGCCCTTCAGGTCGCGCAAATGGCTCATCGCGGTTTGGATGGCCTCGCAGGACCGTTCGATCACGGAGACAAGCTCGATCGCCTCGGGCGTGACCGAGCGTACGCGGAACAGCACCAGTCTGCTTGCAACTCCTTCGATGTTGTCCAGCACGTCGTCCAGCCCGGAGGCAAGGGCATGGATGTCCTCCCGGTCGAAAGGCGTGATGAACGTCCGGTTCAGCTTGTCGATGATGGAGTGGGTGAGGTTGTCGCCTTCGCTCTCGAGCTGCTTGATGTGACGAGCTTTCTCATCGACGTTTTCGTAATGCTCCACCATTTCCTTGAGCGCTCGGGCCGCCTCGAGAACCTTGTTGGCCTGTTCCTCGAAGAGGTCGAAGAAGCGAGTCTGGGTCGGCAGGAGGCGGAACATTTCGTGGAGAGTCTATACCATGGCGCAAATTGACCCGGCAAGCGGAAACAACGCCCCTTGAGGCGGTTCGACGGGGCGTGGTAGCGTCGAGCCAGATGACCCCATCTCCGCGACCGTCGCCCATTCCCGTCCTCGTCATTCTCGTCGGTTGCCTCCTCGCCGCGCCGCTCCACGGCGCGCGCGCCGCGAGCGAGATCATCGCGACACGCCTCACGCCATCCTCCGTATCCGCGCGATACGGCCCGGCGGTCCCCGTATCAGTGGGCGCCGCGGGGGGGACCTATGTGGTCCCCACGCGGACCGGAATCGAGTTCCGCGGAGCCACCGCGGGGGACGCGCTGTTCGGGTCGTTCCGCACAGCAGGGCAGGTGGACGAGGTCGCCTGGACCGGTCGCACGGCGTATCTCTTCGCGGGAGACCGCGGCATCGTGGCCGTCGACGCGACCGACTCCACGAACCTGGTCGCGATCGGGGGGCACGATCACCTGGGCACGCTCGAGCACGGCGCGTTCGCCCGCGGGAGCGCGACCCTCGCGGCCGCGAGCGAATCCACTCTGTACCTTTTCCGGGAAACGTCGCCGGGGGCCCTTTCCCTCCTGGACGCGCGCACGTACCGGGACGGGCGGGGAATCGTGCGGGTTCAAGCCCGCAGCGATTCATTTCTCGTGTTGAGCGTGCGCAGCACCCCGACACTCGGCATGTTCCTCACGTTGTACCGCGTGCGAACCGGGGCCGCGCCCGAGTCGCTCTGGGAGTTCGCGGCGAACGGGTACCAGGCGCGGGACCTCGCGTGGCCGGACGCGATGGCGTTCGTCGCGGTGGGGGACAACGGCGTCCTTCCCTTCGATACCGAAACCCGAGTCCCGGGAACGGCGGCGGTCGTGGGCACATTCGTCCGGGACATCGACGCCGATTCTGGCTCGGTCGTCGCGATCGGCCAAACACGCTTCTATGCCCAGTTCACGCGCGGCGGAGCCAAAGGTGGAGTCCTGACGCCGCAGGCGCCCCGCCTGACCGCGATCGAGCCGTTTCACGTGTCGATCGTTGGCGGATTCGCGGTGGTTTCGGAGGATGACCAGACGCAAGCCACGGAGCCGGACGAGGTGGGGCAGAGCCTGCTCGAGATCTTCGAGGTGGCGCAGCCGGCCCAGCCTCCGCGCACCACGACCACCGGAGCCGGCCGAGCCCGGCGCGTCGCATGGGACGCGGGTCTCGCCTACGTGGCCGACTACACGGGCGGGCTCCGCGTCTACCGCGCGGGGTCGGCCGACACCTCGCTGGTCGGCGTCCTGGCGCCCTCCGGCAATGCGCGGGTGTACGACATCTCCTTGGACCGCGTCCGGCACGTCGCTTATCTCGCGTCAGGCACCGGTGGTCTCACGGTCGTGGACGTCGCCGACCCGGCCTCTCCGGTGCCGCTCGCGTCGGTCACCGCTCCCGCCCTCCCGGGGATCACGGTCGCCGTTTCGGTGATCGACACGGGGCTCGTCGTCGTCGCTCGGCGAGGGGGCGGCTCGGCGGGCATCACGTTCGTGGACGTGACCACCCCGGCTTCGCCCATTCCCCGCGGCAGCGTGAACTATCCCTTCATTTTTGACCCGCGCGCGATCGCGGTGAAGGACACCATTGCCTTCATCGCGGATGAGCTCCAGGGGGTCCTTTCGATCCGCTTCGGGAATCCGGACGCACCCGCTACGCTCGGGCCGGCGTCGGTCATCGGGGCGCGAGACCTCGACCTCTCGGGCACGCGGCTGATCGTCGGAACCGGCGGCGGGGACGTGCAGGTGGTCGACGTATTCAATCCGACCTCGCCCGTCCTGCTTGCGACCGTCCCCGCGCCGGCCTGCTTCGGGGTGACCCAGCTTGGAGAGACAGCGCTGGTACTCCTCGGGGACGGCGGCGCGCTCGCGATCGATCTGCGGAATCCCTCGGCGCCTCGCACGCGTGGGGTGATCACGATCCCTGGCTTCTCGCGCGACGCGGTCTGGGTGGGAGACGACCTGCTCATTGCCGGGAGCTTTGGGCTCGAACGTTTTCGCGCGAGCGCCGTGGTCGTCACCGACCCCGGCTTGAACCTCGAGATCGACCGGACTGCCGTGCGTCCCCGTGTGCGGATTTCCTGGACCGCTCCGCCGCCGACGGGCATGGTCGGCTGGAACGTATACCGCGATCTGGGGACGGCGACCCAAGGGCTCGCCTTCGGCTCCTGGGGCACCCGCGTGAACGATTCCATGTTGAGCCCGGCGGCCACCTCCACGCTCGACGACGCCGTCCAGGCGGCCACGCACTACCGGTATCGGCTGGAGGCGTTCTTTCCGGACGGCTCTTCGCGAAAGGTGGCCGACGGCGCGATCTACGTGCCTTCCAACTCGGCCCTGGGTCGGGTTTATCCAAACCCCTATAGACCGAGAAACGGGCAGACGCTCACCGTTCCATATCGCGTGCTCTCCTCCTATGGAGGAAAATCAATCGTGCTCCGTGTATTCGATCCGGCTGGGAGACTGGTGCGCCGGATCGTGGGCTCCACCGCCGTCGGTGGAGGATTCGGCTCGCTCACGTGGGACGGACGTGACGAACGCGGGCGCCCGGCCGTGGACGGCGTGTACTTCATCCAGCTGGATGGACCTGGTATCGACGATGCCCGCCAACTCATCCTCCTCCGTTAGGGCGCGAGCCCTCCGGGGGCTCATCCTGCTCGGCGCGGCATGGCTTTGGAGCGGCACGGCGTCGGCTCAATACCAAAACCCGGGCCCGCCGTCCCAGGCGGACGCTGCACCTCCCGGAACGAGTCCGACCCGTCCCCGCTTTTCGGTCGACGCCACCCTGCAGCTGGGAGAGTCGGGTAAGCCGACGGTCCGGCTCGACTACCGCCTGAGCCGCAGCGAGCTCTTGTTCGAACGCACCCCTCCGGCCGGATACCGCGCCGCGTACGAGGTGCGCGTGATCTTCCTCAGGCAGAAGGGTGGAAGGCAGATCACCGGAGACACGTACACGCGAGAGCTTCGCGCATCGACCTATTCCGAAACGCGCAAGCGGGGAGAGGACATCACGGACCATCTCGATTTCCAGCTCCCGCCCGGCAAATACCGGATCGAGGTGGCGATCACGGATCTTGTCGCCGAGCGCACGTCTGGAACCGCGATCGATTTCGAAGTTCCCTCCTCGCCGCCTGGGCTTGTGTGGTTCTCTGACCTTTCCCTCGGTACCGCTGAGTCCGGCGCGGGGGGCTCCCTCAAGTTCGTTCCCAACCCGTCCCGGCATTACGGCGACAACATCGATCAATTCGCGGCCGCCGGGGAGATCTTCGACCAGAGGAACGACGCGGGATCGGACTCTCTCTTCCGCCTCTCCTACAAGGTGGTCAGCGAGAGCGGGGAGCAGGTCATCATCGGCGACACAACATTCACGCGGCGGGCCGGCCGGACACCGTTTCTCATCCGCCCGAGGCTGGTCAGCCTGGGCCCTGGATCCTATCGGTTCGTCGTGGCGATGAATGTTCCACCCACGCCAGGCTCGAAACAGGGCAAGACCTCCACGATCCGCCGGGACAAAGGCTTTGATGTGGATCAATCGCGCGCGACGATGGGATTCGCTTCCGCGCAATCATTGGATGTCCTCCGCTATATCGCGACACAGCAGGAAATCGATGAGATCGGGAAACTTCAAGGGGAGGAAGCGCGAAAAGCCTACTGGGAAGCGTTCTGGAAGCGACGCGATCCGACCCCGGAGACGCCTGAGAACGAGGCCCGGGACGAGTTCTATCAGCGGGTCCAGTACGCGAACCAGCATTTCTCGACGGGCAGCCCCGGATGGAAGACCGACATGGGCCGCATCTATGTCGTATACGGGCCGCCCGACGAAGTCGTTCGCAATCCGTTTAACTTCGATCGCCCCCCCGAGGAGATCTGGTACTACTACCGGGACCGACGGACGTTTGTGTTCGTGGATCGCGATGGATTTGGGCGATATGAGCTTGTCTCTTCCCCCAGCAGCCCCTAGCTTCGCGGATTCCAGACTTCGCTGGGTCCAGTTTCTCGCGACCCAAAAGCTCCGGTCGACCGCGCCTCGGCAGCAAATCCTAGAGTCGATCCAGAACGCGCCCCGGCACTTCGATGCCGAAGCATTGCGTCTCAGGCTCCGTGGACAAGGAAGACGTCTCTCAAGGGCGAGCATTTACCGCACCCTGAGCCTTCTTGTGACGGCGGGAATCCTGCGTCGGACACAACTGGTCGACGGGACGCTGCACTACGAGCTCGCCAAGCCCAGCGATCCGCATCATCACCTCGTTTGCCGCCGTTGCGGCGCAATCCAGGAAGTCTTGGATGAGTCGCTGGCCAGGGCATTGGCCAACCTCGTGCGCCGATCCGCGTTCGCTGCCGAGGAAGTCGCGGTCAGGGTTCGCGGACTGTGCTCCAAATGCCGCGATTCGTAGTCATTCGGCGGGCCCGGACTCGATCTCGTAAATATCTACACTACAGTCACTTGCACTCAAAATGCTCAAATTTCGATTGACAGGACTGGGCCGGGAAGCCTACGGTGCGCCGAAAATTTTTGGTGCCCCCTTTGACCTTATGGGGGTCGGGTAGGGGGATTTGGTTGGTCAGGCACGTATTTGAAGACCAGACCGAAAGGGGGTGGGGCAGCGACGACTCAAGCTTCGCGTTAACGCTCTCCGTGCACCGGACTTGATTCCCGTCTCTTCTAGCGAGTTCGGGCAAGAGGCTCCAGGTCCATCGGGGTCACCTAACCAAGGAGGCTATAACAGATGTCTCAGCGCAAGCTGATGGCTGTCTTGAGCCTGGCCGCAGTCGTCGCCCTGACCGCGGGCGAGAGCCGGGCATCGTTGTCGCGTGTCGAGGGCATGTCGCTGTCGGTCCCCACGCTCAGCCAGTTCACCGACGATTACGTGAACATCTATTACTATCCCGCGTCGGTCGTGCGGCAGAACAATCTCGTGCTGGCGGAACTGGGCAACAACCCGTCCGGTCTTTCGGAATTCACGGTGACCGCACCCAGTATCGTCACCACCACCGATCAGAGCTTCACGGTGATCCGGAACTTCCCGCGCTTCGGAGCCATCGCGTTTCAGATGAAGCAAAGCGCGCTCAACAACCTCACGGCATCGAGCAGCCTCAACAACGAACAGCTCGATGCGATCTGGGGGAAGGCGTTCAGCAGTTTCGATTTTGCGGTCCGCGTGGACATCACGAACTCGAGCGCCGAAACGTCGACGACCCCGGGAGCCGTCGTGGTGAAGTCTCGGGGCATCGACAACCTCGCGGGATTCGATCCTTATCCGTTCGGCGTCGTCACCGCCAACCAGATCGTCGGCGGTGGCATCGAGCTCAATACGTTCGGCGTCACGCCGGCTATCACGCTCCACATGAGCAACGACAACCGCTTCGAGGGTGCGGTGACCTACCGCAAGTACTCCCTGGATCGCAGCTCGACCGCGGCCGGGAACGAGCGCTGGCAGGATGACGGCTCCGCTTCCTACGTCGTGAACGCTCGCGCGTTCGTGAATCAGGGTGACCGGCACGTGTGGGTTCCGGCCGCCTGGTACGTCAACGACGATCTCGGCTGGACCGTCGACAACTTCGGTGGAGCGGCAGGCGTCACGCGCTCCGCCAAGGAGACCTACCGCCAGTACGGAGTGGGGATTTCCGACAACATGCGCGTGAACGACAACAACCTCCTTCTCTGGGGCGTGTCGGTCGCGCAGGCGAAGCACCATTTCACGCGGTCGGACGCAGCCATCGTCGCGGGCGAAACGCAGGAATTGACGGAAAAGACCACGGCGGTCCCTGTCGTGTTCGCCGCCATTGAGACCGACGCCACGAAGTGGCTCAAGGTCCGCGTGGGCGCGAACCGCACGCTCGTTGGCGACCGCACCGAAACCGTCGCGTTCGGGCCGCCCAACGTGACGACGATCGACAAGACGCGGAGTTCGGCGTTCAATCTCAGCCTTGGAACCGGCATGCGCTGGAACAACCTGGACGTCGACATGACGCTCAACGAGAAGTTCCCGCTCACCGGCGGGTACATTCTCTCCGGGGACCGGTCCACGCCATTCACGCGCGCCTCCGCGACGTACCACTTCTAGGAGGCGTAGAAGGCAAGCAGCACGGCTCCGCGGAGCCAAACGTAGCAGCAGTCCAAGGGCCGCCCGGGCACTCAATCCGGGCGGCCTAGTCTTTTGCATGGGAAAAAGTGTTGACAAATTTTCGGACAGGTACGTAATTTCAAGGTAGTGGAATGTGTTGCGGCTCACGCATTCGGAGCCGCAGCTCGTAAGTGGGCTTCGGATCAGGGGGTGAATGCGACAGAGCCGGTAACTTTTTGAGTCCTTCGGTGGCCAAAATGAGGGTGCCTGTGGGCTGGGCACGGGATGTGCGGAGTAGAGGTCGGATCGGTAAGTCAAGGTTCGATCGTTGCCAGGGATGGAGAACCCTCGAAATGGCGATACGGTGGATCATCAAAGGGGGGCGAATCATGCTTCGACCTCGTCTTAGGGTTGTACTGGGCGCGGCCATCCTTTTGGCCAGCGCCGTTTTTGTGTTTGGCACCGCGCGGGCTGGAACGACGGGACAGCTGTCCGGGGTCGTCCACGACGCGAAAACCGGAGAGCCGGTAGCGCTCGCCAGCATCGCGATCCCGGATCTGAAGCGCGGGGCGGTGACCGACGCCCAGGGGAACTACAGCATCTTGAATGTTCCCGCCGGGCACTATTCGGTTCGAGTCTCGCTCTTGGGCTTCGTCTCGCAGGTACGGCAGGACGTGGAGATCATCCCCGACTTCAACACCAGGCTCGACTTCTCGATCGAATCCACGGTGCTGACGAACGTGCCCGAAGTGGTCATCAAGGCGGAGCGTCCCCTGATCCAGAAGGACCTGACAGGCTCCGCGAAGTTTCTCTCCGGAGACGACATCAAGTATCAGCCGCTGCGCGGCTACCAGGATGCCGTGGCGCAGCAATCGGGCGTCGTCAACTTCAAGTTGAACATCGATAACGAAGCGCAGAACAACAACACGTTGATCATTCGCGGCGGCCGCCCCAATGAGGTCGCCTACTACGTGGATGGCTTCTCGCAGCAGGATCCGCTCACGGGCGTCTCGACGACGGCGATCAACGGCGACGCGATCGAAGAGATCGTGGTCCAGACCGGCGGATTCAACGCCGAATACGGGCGCATCAATTCGGGCGCGATCAACATCGTGACGAAGGAAGGCGGCGAGAAGTACTTCGGATCCGCGGAGGGTGTCCTCGGAGACTGGTTCGAGAAGAGCCGGGGCTACAAGAACTTCAGCGCCTCGGTGGGCGGCCCCCTGGCTCCAAGCATGAAGCAGGTGACCTTCTACGCGGCCGGCGAGCGGAAGGATGTCCAGGATCGCAGGCCGAGCATCATCACGGACGAGGTGGGGGATCCCTCGCAACCCGGGCTGTTTACGAACGGAGTCCTGCCCTCGAACGATAGCAAGACCTGGTCCGGGGTCGGGAAGCTTTCGTGGAAGCCCAGCCCGCTGAAAACGCTGAAGCTTGGCGGCACGTACAACGAGGACAAGTGGCAGCAGTTTCAAAATCCGTATCGGTTCGACCTCGAGCACGCTCCTCGCTTCCGCGACAAGAACTATTCGGCGTACGGAACGTGGAACCACAGCTTGAGCACCCGCTCCTACTACGAAGTGAAGGCCAACTACTTCCTCACCGACCGGATCCGCGGCGACGGCGTTTATTTTGACAACCTCAAGGCGTACGCGTTTCCGCAGGGAAAGGGCGATCCAACATACGATTCCAATGAAGCGCTCTTCTTCTACGGGGCTAAGGACCCGCAGGGCGCACACGTGTGGGACGACTTCCTCCACAGGACTTCTTCCTACTACGGCGCCGCAGCCGACTATGCGAACCA
>Ga0066686_10000541_pt1 | contig 13311 bp, 14 predicted proteins | sample GraSoiAngelo_135_FD_65627 | JGI IMG/M metagenome (GOLD analysis project Ga0066686, IMG submission 65627) | Grasslands soil microbial communities from the Angelo Coastal Reserve, California, USA - 14_0929_05_40cm | ecosystem: Environmental > Terrestrial > Soil > Grasslands | place: USA...
CGGCTGGATCTGGGGCACGGAAGGAGCCTGAGCAGAGGCTGTCGGTCCGGACGACCCGGACGCCGTAGTCGTCCGGCTTGGCGAACTGGGTGCCGCACTTGGCTTCACCGGAACTGGCTGCGTGCTGGACACCGGCGATTCATTTGGGCCTCCTGCCTGCGCTAACGTGACCCCCTGCTCGCGCAGCCATGTCCTGGCCACCCCCGATTCGAGCGAAAAGCTGATACTGGTAATCGGCATCCCGTCCGAGGCCAAGCGGGCAATCGCCGTATTGACCCCGATCATCTGCCCTTGGCTGTCCAGGAGCGGGCCGCCGGAATTACCTCGGTTCAGACCGGTTTCCGTCTGGAACACATGCTTGCCCTTGACCTTGTTGAAATTCTCGAACTCGGCGCTGATCACCCCCGTGGTCAAGGTCCAGAGTCCCCCCTGTTCCGGATGTCCAATCGCGACCACGCGGTCTCCAATCTGGACCTTACCTGAATCACCCAGCTCCACGACGGGCAGCGGGGCGAGGCCTCCTTCGAGCTTCAAGAGGGCAAGGTCCAGCGGTTGTGAGAACGCCAGGACCGTCGCCTTCACTCCTCGGGACAAGTCGGTTGTCGGATCGCCAGTCACCCGATTCGGCTTCAAATACACAAAGAGCCTTGGATAGGGCTTGCTCGTTCTTTCCTCCACCACCACATGGGCATTGGTCAGGACGAGCCCATCCCCCCGGATGATTGAGCCAGTACCGGCGCTCCCTCTCTCCCCCCCACTCGAGTGCCCCATAACCATGACAACCCCCGGCGAGGCACCAGCATAGATCTGTTGAGGGGTCAGGTCCGCCGCCTGCACGGCCGCACTCCACAGAATCACGACGGCTAGGATGCAGAATAGTCGCTGAATGATTGCCATCGCTCCCTCCCTGCCTGGTCTGAGCTTGTCACGTCACGGGATGCTGAATGTGACCTGCTTGCGGCTGAAGCCGCCGGCCGCATCAGCTAGGCTGATTCGCACAATATGGGTCCCGGAAGGCAACCGGGCATCAGGAATCTGGATCCCTTGTGGTGACGCATAGGGTCGCACGCGTTCGGTGATATCAATCGAGATCAGTTTCACCACCACGACTTTGAGGGTGGAGAGATCCACCGGCGCCGCGCGAGGCTCAAACCGAATCGAGACCTCAACAGGAACCGGCGTGGACGTTCCGTCATTCGGTTTGAGGAGCTCGATCATCGGTCCTGTATCTGGCACCTCGCGGCCGATGTCAAAGGGCATCCCTCCTTGCAGACGAGATTGCTCAAGCGGAGCGGTAGGCATGGCGGCTTCTTCCGGGGCGATCAGCCAGACACCCTGCGCCAGCGCAGCAGGACCCAACGCGGCGAGACCCAGAACAACCACACCAACGAGAAAGAGCAAACCGATTTGCCCGAACGCCTGAACGCGGGGCTGTGTCATCGGCCCCTCCTTCATAACTCCCGACCTGCCCGGACGTTGACTCTCGGCAATATTCTAACAGAAGCAAAGGCCGGAAAGCTTGAGTGGGAAAACCCATGGGGAGAGGAGGGTTGTAGCTCCCCAGCTGTGCCTTGCCTATTGAGCGAGCCGTAGTCCGACTTCATCAAGGTGGCGCAAGAGGTCAGCGGGGTCCTGGTAGACGCGATAGGCACCGGCTCGCTCAAGCTCTTGCTGTCCGTAGCCTCCCGAAAGAAGGCCGACTCCCAGTGCCCAGGCCCGTCGGGCGGCCAGCATATCCCAGACGCTGTCACCGACGACAACGCAGTGGTTGATTGGTACGTTGAGACGCTGAGCTGCAGTGACAAAGAGGTCGGGGTCCGGCTTAGCATGGCGGACGAGGTCACGGGTGATGATCGGCAGGCTTGGGCTCAGTTTCAAGAGCTTGAGTGTGTATCGCGCGCTCTCCAGTCGACCGCTCGTCGCGATGGCGTAGGGAACCTGGTGGGCCGACAAGTGGTCGAGGAGGTCTTGTGCGCCGGGAAGGAGGCAAAGAGATGCGGCTTGCCGCCCATACGCTTCCCCATGCAGGCGCTGGATGCGGTCGACCTGGTCCTGCGTCACCGAATGACCGACCTCACGAAGAAGAGCCTGCAACATCAAGCCACCACTCATTCCGATCTGCCGATGAATGCGCCAGACCGCAAGGTCGATCCCTTCGGCCTGGAAAGCTTCGCGCCAGGCCAGCACATGCTGGTAGACGCTATCCACCAGAGTTCCATCCAGATCAAACAAGAAGGCGAGGCTATTGTCTGCCATTATGATTCCATGAACAACTGATCCGGATAACACCAGCGCCAACTTTCTCCCGGCTCAAAGGACTGTATGAGGGGATGGCGGGTGGCATGGTAATGCTTCGTCGCATGCCTGTTCTTCGAGGAATCGCAGCAGCCAACATGCCCGCAACTGAGGCACAATCGCAGGTGTACCCACGTATCACCGGTCTTCAGACAGTCCTCGCAACCTCGGGCGTGCGGCGTCACAGTTCGAATCTGATCCAGGTGGGTGCATTGTTGAGCCATGACTGTCCCCTTTCTACACAATGAGACAAAGCAGGAATGACCATCAAGGGCTGAGGTCTTACTTCATTCATGCGCGCTCGATCGCAGCCCGGTCCCACTTACCGAGGTTCCCCGCGGCTTCGTACGTGCTCTGCAGAAATCCAAGCAGGACTTGATCCGGCGACTCCGCAGTTCGGACTGCATCGTACGGCAGCAGGAACTCTCTCATCTCCTCACTGTAGAAGGCCTCTTTTGGCTGGATGGGATAACGTTTGAAACCCTCTGGCTCCGGATAGGCATAGGCGTAGAAGACAGGCGTGTTCACAGCGCCGCCGCCCGGCCAGAACCCACAACTGCTTACCTCGTGCGAGTACGCTTCGCGCGCCACAAATTTGGCCAGGTAGGGCGCGCCTGGGTGCTTGGGGGCCGGCCGGCCGGAGAATCGAGTGACCGCCAGGTCAAACGCCCCCCAGAAGAAGTGCACCGGGCTCACCTTGCCGATGAACCGTGAGCGAAAGTCCGTGAGCACGCGGGTCGCTTGCGCTAGCACCCGCCAGCACCGCTGTGCATATTCAGGATCATAGGCCGCATGTTTGTCATCCTGTTCGAAGGGAGTTCGGTCCTCCACTTCAACCGGTGTGGTCCAGATGCGCACCTCGATGCCGAGCGATCGTAGGGCCGCCATCGTTTCCCGGTAAAAATCGGCGACGGAGCGTGGCACCAGCGCCAGGGACCGGGTTTCTCCGTCCGCCGTCTGAATCAGGAGCTTGTGGTCGAGGAAGTCGAAATCGATCTGAAAGATGCGCGTGCCGTACGGGATCGGGGAGGTTGTCAGCCCGCGGGGTGTAATGTACAGAGTCACTTGCCACCAGTGGCACATCATTGGCGACAGTGCAAGCCGGATTTTACCGATGACCTGCATCCACATATGAAGAGTGGCGTAGGTGTCTCGCCACGCCGCCAGGGGCAGACTAGGCCACACATCTGTGTGCGTAGGAAGAGTCAATGTTCGCTCCGCAGCCATAAGACCTCCAAGATAGCCTTCTGCTGCACACGACGCCCATCTGACTCAAATGCGAACAACGTTCGAGCACCTTCCATCGCCCCCTCGCGAAGCAGTTGTTCCAGTATTACGCGTGGAGACACGATTTTCCGGATGGAGTCCAAAAGGTCGAGAGCCTTCTTCCTAGCGCTTAAAAGACACTTAGCTAAGCTCAGCCTGTGACGGCGGCTGGCTCCGTCACAGAATGTCGCGCTTCCAGCGGGAACTCGCTCGCCCGCCAGGCGTCAATTCCTCCGGCAAGAGGCCGGACTTTTGTAATGCCTTTTTGACGCAGCAAGAGCGCCATCTTGGCGGCGGTCGCCTCGTTCGGGCAGGCACAGAAGAGGATCACCTCCTGATGACGCGGAATTTCATGATGGCGGTGTTCCAGTTCCTCGGCTGTCATGCGCAGGGCTCCTGGAATGGTATAGGGGTCGGCCTCGTGATCAAGGGCGCCACGCAAGTCCACGACCAGCACTTCCTGTCCATCATCCATCAGGCGCTTGAGTTCCCCAGCGGAGATGCGGGCGATCCGCAACTCGCGCAACTGCCGCTGGCGATGCACGAACTTGTACAGGATGTAAGCAGCGAGGCCTGCTCCCACGAGCACCACCAACGACGAGCCCAAGCTGGCCGCCTGGGCGGCGATCGCTTCAAGCTGGTTGCTGAACAGATAGCCCGGCCCGACAAACGCCACCGTCCATAACAAGGCGCCCAGGCCATTATAGAGCAGGAACCGCTTGCCGGTGACACCGAACAGCCCGGCCAGCGCCGGCGTGATCGTGCTCAGGCCCGGAATGAACTTGGCCATGACCAGAGCTCGCAGGCCATGCCGAGAAAAGAAGTTTTCCGTCCGCCTCACGCAGGAATCCGGCTCCAGCGAGATCCGACAGAGGAGGTTCAGGGCTTGCCTGCCGCGATGGCGGCCCAGTTCGTACCAGACCAGGTCGCCCGTGAAGCAGGCGATGACGGACAAGCTCACCGCCACCGCCAGGTTCATCTTCCCGACGCCAGCCAACGCGCCCGCTGCAAGCAGGACTGGGATCGCGGGAAGAGGAAGGCCGATCTGCTCGGCAAACACCACGGCCACGAGCACGATTTCACCATATTCCGCCATGAACGCGCTGACTTCGATCACCCTGTTCCTCCGCTTTGACGACGAACCTCCTTCGGCTCTTGCTGCGTCAGATGGTTCGGCTCACTTCTCTATGTCGAACCCGTCATTCTTCCACCAGCGCCAGCCACCTTCGAGCTCCATCACGGGGTAACCCTTGCCGGCGAATTCCACGGCGGCCGTCGCGGCCAAGTGACAAACATGCGAATAGCAGTACAGCACGTTGATCTTGTCTTTCCGTAGCCGCGCCTTCAGCATCTTCACATCGTGCCACTGATCCTTGGGTAGATTGATCGCCCCGGGAATGTGGCCCTCGGCATAGTCATCGGCCGCACGCACGTCCACGATGTTGACGGGCTGCCCCTGCTTCACCCATCGCTCCAGCTCAACCGGGCCGGTGGTGAAGTCCAGCTTGTCCTGAAAATACTTCTTGGCTTTCGCCGCGCTGGGGATCTTAAAGTTGGTGGCCATGGTTGAGCTCCTTTGTAGAAGTGATCACTCTGATTCGCTGAGTACTCGAGAAACCTTCAGTGGTGCCCGTGCACGAGCGCATGCCCGCGCCCCTGGCGAATGAGCCAGCGATTTACCGGCAACGCGGCCACAAAGGCCAAGACCAGCGACAGCACCAGGCTTCCCCAGAACAGCAGGCTGGAGAGCCCAGCGTCCATCGCGCCGGGAATCACCAGCACCACCACGTTGTCCACGATCTCCATGACCGTGATCGAGAGCGTGTCTGAAGCTAGGGCCAAACCCATCGCGGTCCTGAACGCCATCCCGCCAGCAAGAAGCGGCCAGAGAGTCAGCGAATAGCCAAAGAGAAAGGCGAGGACGACCGCCAAGAGGATCGAGGGGGCATTGACCCACCCCAAGGCAGTCCCGATGACAAGCCCCAATACCTCACCGATGGCACAACCGGTGAGACAGTGGATCGTGGCCGAAAAGGCTAACTGGTTGAGCGAGTCGGCCGTCCCAGACATGGCCTGATAGGAATGAGGCATCCCCTGCTCATGGCTGTGGTGGTCGCGTGACATAGAGCGACTCTTCTTTGTGGGGAGATCAATCCGCTTGACACGATTGAAGCACGGGGCGGCCCTTCATGGTTATAGGACCAGCGGCTTGATCGGCGACAGCACCGCTGCAGGGTTCCTCTTCCAGATCGCCTCCTCGGCATCCACGTAGAGTTCCACTTCATTGCCGTCGGGATCGTGGAGATAGAGGCTCTGGCTCACGGTGTGATCGCTCATGCCGCTGATGGGTACTCCGGCCTGCTCTAACTCTCTCTTGGCCGCCCGCAGCTCCTCCAACCTATCTCCGATCTTGATCCCGATGTGATAGAGCCCCAGCCGCCGCCCGCGCGGTGGGGCCGGCGCCTCGCCGACTTCGATCAAAAGCAGCTCGTGATGAGTCCGGCCTGACGTCAGCGCGGCCGCCGCACCACCGAAGATCCGCCCGACCTCTTTGAAGCCGAGCATGTCCCGATAAAAAGCCAGCGACCGCTCAAGCTCTTTCACATAAAACACCACATGGCCAAGATAGTGAGCTTTCATCGTGTTTTCTCAGAGGACTGACTGTTGGTTGACCTTGAAGCGGCGGCGCAGCAACTGCTGCATTTCTTCTTTCATGCGGGCCGGCGAGAGGTGAATCCGTTCTCCATGTCCTGGCAACACCCAGGCAAACGAATAGTCGAGCAGCCGCGTCGTCGAGTTTCGGAGCTGCTCTTCGTTCCAGACCAAGACGGACGGCACATCCAGGCCATGTTCGTCCCGGTCCCACCACAGGTGATCGCCGGAAAACAGGAACCGCTGGTCATAGAGCAGCGCCAGACTGCCGGCTGTGTGCCCTGGCACCGGGATGAACTGCACCTGGGGGGTGGCGACGACCGGCTCGTTGCCTCGAACCAGCCATTCCGACTCCGGCATCGCCTCTGCATCCTCTTCGTGAACGATCCGCGTCGCCTTGAAGTGCCTGGCATATCGCGCGGCGTCCGCGACATCATCCTCGTGGCTCAAGAAGATGTACCGGATGCCGCCCATGCGCTCGAAGGCCTCGACCAGATGCGAGACGTATCGAGGCGAGTCGATCAACCAGTTGCCTTCCTGATGACAAATGATATAACTGTTGGCGCCGAACGACTTCTCCGAATTGAAGCCGTTGTAGTACACGCCCGCTTCGAGATGGAGCGGGAAGCTGGCCATGGCCTCTTGCAGGCTGGTCTTGTCCTTCTTCACCGTCCCAATCGAGCCAACCGGACAGGCGATCAGGGCACGCCACGAATCCTGCAGCTCCGGTTCAGTCTCAGGCTGGCGATAGACGGCCGAATATTCTCCCATCTCGCGGAACGTGGCTGGAGCCAACTGCCGGCAGGTGTCGCAGTTGATGCAGGTCGAGTCCACGAAGAAATCGCCTACTACGTTCGTCGCCAGCTTTTTCCTCTGATCAGCCATGTGTATGGCTCCCTCTCGTCCTCTTCAATTCATCTCCCAGATCAGAACCTCTGCTCCCTTCGTCTCGTCAGCAATCAAACGACGCGAGCCGGCTGTCGTCAGGCGGACCGCATCACCGGCCGACAGCGACCCTGCGCCTTCAAGCTCTGCGTCTCCCTTCGCGACGTACAGATGGGCAACCTTGGCATCCGGCACGCTGACCGTCTCCCCGGGCTTCAGTCGTCCACCCCAGAGCACAGCTCCGCGTTGGCGAATCGAGATCGCCGCGTCGTGACCGCGACCCGACGCGATCGGCACCAACCCACCGCGATCAAGCTGGGCATTGATGTCGAGTTGCTCGTAGCCCGGATTGATCCGCTCCGTGTCCGGCAGCACCCACATCTGAACGAGGTGCAGGTCCCGATCGTTCCGCGGATTCATTTCAGAGTGCCAAATGCCGGTGCCCGCGCTCATGCGCTGGGCCAATCCTGGATAGATGATACCCATGTTGCCTTCCGAATCCTTATGCTCCACTTCGCCGCTCAGCACCCAGGTGACGATTTCCATATCCTGATGCGGATGGGTTCGGAATCCGGTGCCGGCTTTGATGACATCGTCGTTGCTCACCAACAGCAGCCCGTGATGGGTGTTCTTCGGATCATAATGGTTCGCGAAGCTAAAGCTGTGGTACGAGTCAAGCCAGTCCATTTTGGTATGGAACCGCTCGCTGCCGCGTCGAACGACAATGCCGGTTTCCTTTATCGTGTTGGCAGACCTATTCATGCCAGGTACCTTCCTTTGACTGCTCAGTTTTTCAACTGCTTTGCGATCAGGCCGTCCGCCGACCAGCGACCTGCCCCGATCATCACCAGCGCGAGGCTGATCCCTAGCACAAGCAGGTGATACTCATAGCCTTCGCCCCCCTGCTTGCCGCCCCAGTTCATGAAAAAGCCGTGCGGCCAATGGACCAGGCTGATCGCACCCAGCATGATGACACCCATGCTCGCGGCGCTGAACCGCGTCAGGAAGCCCACGAGCAGCCCCAGGCTGCCGAAGAACTCCCCGATGATGACCAGAAAGGCAATGAGCCAGGGGAGATGCATCGTCCCCGTGAAGAATCCTAGCGTGCCGGTAAACCCAAATCCTCCGTACCATCCCAGCAGCTTCTGCGCTCCGTGAGGAAACATGACAATCCCCAGCGTAAGCCTCAAGATCAATCCCGCCCAGCCATCATCCGTCGCAAACAGCGTCTTCATGTCATCCCTCCTCTGTTTTCGCCTTTGACTCCTCGGCTACGATTTCTAGCTCTATCCTGTCCGCGCGCCGAAGCACCGTGAGCGTCGATTGTACACCCAGCTGTTCCTCTGCGAGCAACCTATGCAGGTCATCGATACCTGCCACCGGACGACCGGCAAACCCGACAATCACGTCGCCTTCCACTAAGCCCGCGTGCTGCGCCGGGCTGTTCGGCTCAACCGTCACCACCAGAATGCCGGTCTCGACCGGCAATTGATGGTATCGGATCAAGCGTCGTGGGAGCGGTACCGTTTGCCCGCCTACCCCGATATAGCCGCGCCTGATCTTCCCGTCCTTGATGAGCCGGCCCGCGACAAATTTTGCCGTGTTGATGCCGATGGCAAAGCAGATGCCTTGCGCCGGCAGTATGACCGCGGTGTTGACGCCGATCACCTCTCCGCGCGTCGTCACCAGCGGTCCCCCAGAATTACCGGGGTTCAGCGCGGCATCGGTCTGAATCACGTCATCGATCAGCCGACCGGACGTAGATCGGAGCGAGCGGCCAAGCGCGCTTACGACTCCAGCAGTGACCGTGAACTGGAACCCATAGGGGTTTCCGATCGCGATGACCAATTGTCCTGTTCGAATCGCCTGGGAATCGCCCAATGAAGCAGAGACGAGGTTGGGCGCATCGATCCTGACTACCGCCAGGTCGGTATCCGGATCATTACCGATCAGATCCGCCTGAAACCGCCGGCCATCCGAGAGGGCCACCTCGATTTTGGTGGCCTCATGCACGACATGACTGTTTGTCAGGATAAAGCCATCCGGCGTGAAGACAAAACCGGACCCATTGCCGCGCATCTCACGAGGGCGGCCCGGATCAGTCGGCCGACGATGTCTCGGCTGGTGGTGAACTTCGATATTGACGACCGAAGGGCTGACCTTCTCCGATGCGGTAATCACCGCTTGCGAATAGGCATCGAGAAGCTGCTCATCGGTAGGGGCCGTCTCAGGCAGGCGGATTTCTTGAGTGGGCCCACTGTCTCCTGCCATCAGTCTGAAAACTTGTTGCATGGCAATCCCGCAAGTGTGGGAACCGAATTGACCTTGATCATATAATTCTAGTTAGAACAATATCAAGCGGGGTGGCACAATTTCTCTTTGATGGCAAATATCTCTGTCAAACCAACCGCTTAGACCTTTTCCGACAAGAGCAAGAGGTAGAGAACGAAGGCGGATCGAATGAAACAGCCCAAGCGACTGGGAATCTGTGAAGGGAGGAATCGGGGAACGGTCTGTTTCGAGGGATTGCATTGCGAAGGCCGTGAAGAGTAGGATGAAAAGACATCGGCTCGCACGCAATCGAGCTCCTGGCATCCCCGCCCATGAAGTCGGCTGTTCTGATAGCCCGGGGGCCGGTTCTCGTTCTAGGAGAACGAGTGAGGCCTTGCCACCGACACAGGGACCGATGGCCTTCTCTGTGTCTCTGGACCCTCCTGACGATCCTATTGCCGGCTGGAATCCCTGCACAGGCAGAGCCTCTCAACCGCCCGTTCTGGGCCGAACAAGCGATGTTTCGCTTCGGGGAGGATTTGTTCTTTGTGGGTCAGGCGTCCTGCGCCAAGAGTACGGAAGAAGGCCGGCAGAAAGCCTTTGCTCAGGGTGTGCAGGAACTGCTCAATTATGCCCAGGCGTCCAGCCCTGCCGGTGTCGAAATCGCGACGCAGATGGTGTTCGAAGAATCCAGCCCGTCGGGTTGTCCGTCCGGTACCGTCACGGTCTGGCGATTGTTGCGTGTGGACGCGGAGAAGGTAGCCAAGGTGACGAAGACGGCTCGGTATGGGATTCGTCCCGATGTATCACATCCGCCAATCTCGCCACGCGAGCTCACCCCGCATATAGGCATGTCGCAGCACGACATCCTCGCGCGCTTTGGGCGGCCATGGTCGATCTCGATCATAAGTAGTGGCGGGGAAATCAAATGGGAGTATCCCACTTCCGGGCTTACCCTCTCCCTGGATCAGGACAATTTTCTGACAGGATGGAGACTAGCTACTCCGCAAGACCACGAGTCCAATGCAAAGCGAATCGCCGGTGAACCGAACCTGAATATGGATTTAACAGGCCGACTTAGAGACTTAGAGCGAGCCCCCCAGACACAGTCGAACGTGGTCTATAACCAAAGCAACTTCCCACCTTCAGCGTCTACCGCATCCACACTCCCAGCCCCTCAGACTCAAGCGAAATTATCCTCGCAGCCATTTACGCCCACAACCCTCGCAGTATCCGGCCTCGCGGTTCCTGACATTCCATCGAGACTCCATGCATCAGGCATGGTGCTCCTTCGCTGTGATTTCGCAATTTATGGTCTTTCTCTCTGGCACGTTGCGGACGGAACCGGGCCACAGATTTCGCTGGACCCTGCTCTGAACAGTTCCACGGATGCAGCGATCCGAACAGCTATCAAAGCGGCTGCGAAAGCGGTTGGGTACGATCCGCGCTTCCTTGGGGTTCGGCTTTCCATCAGATTGCCTCATGGCTTTCGGCCATTATTTCCGTACAACATGTCGCTTGATGCTTCTGAGGCAGGGGCGATTTTTGCGGTCACCGTTGCTTCGGCGATCCTTGGCGATCCGGTTCGTGCCGATGTCACCATGGTGGGCAAAATTGATCAGAATTTTGAACTTGGGCCTGTTGAGGAGCTGGAGGAAAAGCTCAATGCTTGTCATCAGCCAGCTCCCTTGGAGTTGATCCTTCCAGCAGAACAGAATGTCTCTGAGCTGGCTGTGCAGAAGATAGGGGTTGGGATCAAGCTGGCTAGGGTAAACACACTCGCTGAAGCTTACGAAGTCGCAACCGGCCAACCGCTTCGTCTCGCTCAATGAGCGCCCCTGTCATGAGGCGAAACACAGATCGTGATCAGTGCCGGCTGTAGAAGGAGGCGGTCGTCTTCACGACGTAGGAAAGGTGGTCGTCGGTAAGCTCTGCGTAAATAGGCAGCGAGAGCGCCTCTTCTGCCGCGCGTTCGGAGGCGGGGAAAGCGCCTTTCCGATATCCCAGCTCTTGATAGCAGCTCTGCAGATGTAGCGGCACGGGGTAATACACTTCCGTGCCGACGCCCTTGTCTTTCAGATACGCTCGCAGTTCATCCCGCTTTTGCGCGCGGATCGTGAACTGATTAAAGACGTGGCGATTTCCCCCGTCGGTCCTGGGCAAGGTGACTCGCTCCAACAGCTTCGTCTCTCTGAACAACTGTTCGTACCGGACCGCATTCCGTCTGCGCCCCTCACTCCACTGATCCAGATGGTTCAGCTTGACTCGCAGGATCGCCGCCTGCAGCGCATCCAGCCGGCTATTCATTCCCACCAGTTCATGCACATAGCGGACTCGGCTGCCATGGACACGGAGGATGGCCACCGTATCACTCAATCGACTCTCGTTTGTCGTGACCAGACCGCCATCGCCGAACCCACCGAGGTTCTTGGACGGAAAGAAACTGAAACAGCCGAGATCCCCGAGCGCTCCCGCCTGCACTCCATTTCTGGAGGCCCCGATCGCCTGGCAGGCATCTTCGATCACCCGGATTCCACGACGCTTGGCAATTTCACGAATCGCCTCCATCTCGGCGCATTGCCCGTAGAGATGGACGGGCAGGATCGCTTTGGTGCGAGCGGTCACCTTCCCCTCGATCTGGCTCGGATCCATGTTGAAGGTCTCTGGGCGAATGTCCACGAAGACCGGCTTGGCGCCCAGCCGGGAGATGGATCCGACTGTCGCAAAAAACGTGAAGGGCACCGTGATCACTTCATCGCCCGGCCCCACGCCCAGCGCCATCAATGATAATAAGAGTGCATCGCTCCCGGATGCCACGCCGACGGCGTGCGACGCCCCAATATAGCGGGCCAGCGCCTGTTCCAGCTCAACCACTCGTGGTCCCAAGATAAACCCCTGCTCGTCGCACACGGCCTCGATGGCGGCCATGACTTCCGCTCGGATGGGTTGGTACTGCGCCCGCAAGTCTAGCAACGGAACCTTCACCCGCTCCTCCCGTTAATCCGTCGTGCGTTCTCGAAGCTCAACTTCATTCGGAACTCTGTGCCGCTGAGCCGCTAGCAACATAGCATAAAGCTGTTCGCGTTTCCTTAACGCCGCCCACATATTGAACTCATTCGGGATATGGCCACCGTTGCGGCGCATCCGCTCACGCTCGGCGCTGTCCATCAACAAGCGAATGACCTGCGCAGCCAGCGCCTCGATATCACCTGGGTCGCAGAGCCACCCATGCTTGCCCTCGACGAAGGCCTCGGCCGAGCCGCCGGCACGCGTGGCCACGATCGGCACGCAATTCGCTCGTGCCTGCAGCAGAACTTGCGGCAGCCCCTCCCAATGGGAGGTCAGAAGGAACACGTCCATGGCTCGCATGACGTCGGGGATGTCCCGGCGCCAGCCAGCCAGCCGGATGCGGCCTTCAAGGCCGGCCCGCCGGATCGCAGCTTCAACGCCTGGACGCAGCTCGCCATCTCCCACCCAGACGAAACGGGCAGCAGGTACCCGTGCGCACACGCGGGCCGCCACGGCCACGAAGTCCTGAGGAGCCTTTTGGGGTTTGAGGGGCGCCACCGTGCCCACCAGCAGATGTTCCGAACCAACCCCACACTCAGCGCGGAACCTTCCGGAATCAGAAGGCGGAAGCGGCGATCCTTGAAACATCCTGGTATCGGCACCGGGTCGGATCACCATGAACGCACCTTGTCGAAAGAGCTTCCACCGGAGCCCTTTCACGGCATCAGCCTCGGACACGAGAATCCAGCGTGTCGTGATCAAGCCAGTCAGCCGCTCGAGACCGATCAGCAGGAACTGCAGCCACCGCGGCTGGGCAGGAGTAATGCCGTAGCCATGAATGGTGTGGATGATGATGGGTACGCCAGCCAGCCAAGCGGCCCATCGGCCGAGGATGCCGGCCTTGGAACTGTGCGTGTGCACGATCGCAGGCTT
>Ga0066686_10000545_pt1 | contig 13285 bp, 10 predicted proteins | sample GraSoiAngelo_135_FD_65627 | JGI IMG/M metagenome (GOLD analysis project Ga0066686, IMG submission 65627) | Grasslands soil microbial communities from the Angelo Coastal Reserve, California, USA - 14_0929_05_40cm | ecosystem: Environmental > Terrestrial > Soil > Grasslands | place: USA...
GAAGATCTGAAGCGCAAGATCGCGCAGTTCTGCAACGTCGATTTCGGTTGCGTGGTCGAGAGTCCCGACGTGAAGTCGATCTACCAGATCCCGCTCAAGCTGCACGAGCAGGGACTCGATAAGGAAGTGTGCGCGCGGCTGCACCTCGAGACGAAAGAGCCTGACCTCCGCGGCTGGGCGGCGATGGTCGACAAAATCCTCAAGCCGCCGAAGCAGGTCCGCATCGCGGTCGTCGGCAAGTACACGGAGCTGGCTGACAGCTACAAGAGCATTCATGAGGCGTTGGTGCACGGCGGCATCGCCAACGAGGCCAGCGTGCGGATCGAGTGGATCGCGTCCGATCGCTTCACCGATCAGGAAACCGCCGGCGAGCTCCTCGCCCCGTACGACGGATTGCTCGTGCCCGGGGGCTTCGGCGTGCGCGGCGTGGAAGGGATGCTCGAGGCGATCCGCTGGGCGCGCGAGCACAAGCTGCCGTTCTTCGGAATCTGCCTCGGTCTTCAGACGGCGATCATCGAATTCGCCCGTAACGTCTGCAAGATTCCCGACACGAACTCGAGCGAGTTCGCCCCCGAATGCGAAAACCCGGTGATCGCGCTGATGCGGTCGCAGGAAGGCATTCAGGAGATGGGCGGCACGATGCGGCTCGGCGCCTATCCCTGCCGGCTGCGTCCCGGTTCGCGCGTCGCGCAGGCCTACAACGCCACGGAAGTGAGCGAGCGCCATCGCCACCGGTACGAGGTGTCGAACGCCTACCGCGATGTGTTGGCGGAGTACGGCCTGCGCGCTTCGGGACTGTCGCCTGACGGCTCGCTGGTCGAGATGATCGAATTGCCCGAGCATCCATGGTTCATCGGCTGCCAGTTCCATCCGGAGCTGAAGTCGCGGCCGATGCGCCCGCATCCGCTGTTTGCGGGATTCGTGGGCGCCGCGCTCGAGCATCGCAAACTGCGTCCCCACGACGCAGTCTCACGCGAGCTCGCGGAGCTCACCGACTGATATGCCGCCGCGGTTCGCTGCTGATAGCAGCCCGTTTCTCATCGCGGGCCCCTGCGTCGTCGAATCGGATGACCTCAATGTCAGAGTTGGCGAGGCGCTGGCGCAGCTCGCGCTCAAGCTCGGCATCGCGGTCATCTACAAGGCGTCGTTCGACAAGGCCAACCGCTCGCGGCTGAACGCGCCGCGCGGCCCCGGCCTCGAGGCTGGGCTCCGCGCGCTGGAGCGCGTCCGCAGCGCCACGGGACTGCCGATTCTCACGGACGTGCACGACCCGTTGCAGGTGCCCATCGCCGCTCGAGTAGCCGACGTCCTTCAGATCCCCGCCTTCCTCTGTCGCCAAACCGATCTCTTGCTCGCCGCCGGGAAGGCCGGGCGGCCCGTGAACATCAAGAAGGGGCAGTGGATGGCGCCCGAGGATATGCGCGGCGCGGTCGAGAAGGTGCGCGCCGGCGGAGCACCCGAAATCGCCGTCACCGAGCGAGGCACGTTCTTCGGCTACGGCGATCTGGTCGTCGATATGCGGAGTTTTCCGCGGCTGCAGGAGGCCTGCAAGACGCCCGTGATCTTTGACGCCACACATTCCGTGCAGCAGCCGGGGCAGGGCACCGATGGCTCGAGCGGCGGACAGCGCCGCTTCATTCCCACGCTGCTGTACGCCGCGGCGGCCGCCGGAGCCGATGGCTTGTTCCTCGAGACGCATCCTGACCCCGCGCGGGCGCCGTCCGACGGACCCAACATGGTGCCGCTCGACCAACTCGCCGGAATTGTCGGCCTCGCGGTCGAGGTCTGGCAGCGGGCGCGGGGAAAGGAGACAGTGCGTGCGTAAGCTGGCACCGGCCTCCGAGCGATTGGTCGAGCGCGGCAAGCGCGTCCTCGCGCTGGAGGCGGCAGCCGTCCGGCAGCTCGCCGACAATCTCGATGTCGCGTTCGCCCGCGCGGTGGAAATCCTGGCGGCCGCCAAGGGGCGCGTCATTGTCTCGGGCGTCGGCAAGTCGGGACTCATCGCCCGCAAGATCGCCGCGACGTTCACGTCGACCGGCACGCCCGCGATGTTCCTCCATCCCGTCGACTCACTGCACGGCGACCTCGGCATCGTCAGCCGGGACGATGTCGCCGTCGTCCTGTCGAAGAGTGGTGCGTCCGACGAGCTGTTCGGCCTGGTCAGTCAACTGAAGCGGCTAGGGGTACCCATCATCGCGCTCACGGGTGATGCAGACTCGCCCCTCGGCCGGCAAGCGACGGTCGTCCTCGATGCATCGGTGACCGAAGAGGCGTGCCCGGAGACGCTCGCTCCAACCGCCAGCACGACCGTGGCACTCGCGTTAGGCGATGCACTCGCGGTGACTTTACTCGAAGTCAAAGGATTCCGGCGCGAAGACTTCGCCGCGCTCCACCCGGGCGGCGTCCTCGGTCGCAAACTGCTGCTGCGCGTCGCCGACGTGATGCTGACCGAGCACCTGCCCACGCTCACGCCGGATCGGCCGATGCGCGAGTGCGTGATGCTGCTCGCCGAAAAGCGCGGCACGGTGGCCATCGTCGAGCAAGACGGCAACGGTAAGCTCGTCGGCGTGGTAACGGCCGGCGACTTGACACGGCTGATGGAGCGGACGGATCGATTTCTCGACATCCCGGTCGGCGATGTCATGACCAAGACGCCCAAGGCGACGACCCCGGAGGAGCTCGCGGCCGCCGCGGTGAGTCTGATGGAACGTCACGGCATCATGGCTCTGCCGGTACTCGACGCCGACAAGAAAGTCGTGGGGATTGTGCATTTGCATGACTTGATGAAGGCGGGAGCGGTATGAAGCAGCTCCTTGCTCTGCTGTTTCTGACTCAAGCCGTTGCGTGTAAGAACGGCACGCGTGTCACCGCCACTCAAGCGGCTTTGGACAGCGCTGACCAGGTGCTGATCGGCATGACGCACTACGTCACGCAAGAAGGGATTCTGCGCGCGCGGGTCCAGGCCGACACGGCGTATTTCTACTCCGGCACGCAGCGCGCCGAGCTGCGCAACGTACACGTCACGTTCTACGATGCCACCGGACGGGCGACGTCGACGCTGACATCCAAGGAAGGCACGCATCATTGGCGGACGGGTGACATGCAGGCGCGCGGCACCGTGGTCGTGATCCGCGACAAGGATGGCGGCACGATGCGCACCGAGGTGATGGACTACAATCAGGCAAGGAACCAGGTCAGTTCCGACAAGCCGTTCGTCTTCGATGCACCCGATCGGCATGTCCAGGGTGAAGGATTCACTTCAGACCCTGAGTTCAAGAACATCACGGCCAAGCGTCCGCACGGCACCGGCGGGCAGTTCATCCTTCCCAATCAATGATGCCGTTGTTCGCCGCTGTTCTTCTGCTCCAGCAGCCTGCCTCCGGTGACACCGCCACCGGACGGCCCTGCCGAGTCGCCGTGGACTCAATGGGACATTATCACGAAACCACGAATGCTGCCGGCGACAAAGTTTCCAACGGCGGCGGTGGCGTGCGCGCGCACTGCGACGGGACCAACACCAGGATTTCCGCCGACAGCTTTGCGCATTACGGCGCGCTCGGCCGGCTCGATCTCATCGGCAAGGTGCAGATCCGCGATACGGGGTTGGCCCTCGATTCGCATCTCGCGTGGTACTTCCTGCGCGACGAGCGGCTCGAGGCTCATAATAACGTCATCGCTGTGAACCGGCGCACCCGGTCGGTGTTACGCGGATCCAACCTGAAGTACTGGCGCGCGGCGAAGGGCATACGCGACACCGTAGAGATGTACGCGACGTCGCGGCCTACCGTCGAATATCGACAAGGTGCGACCGGTGACTCTGCGGCCCAAGAACCGTACATCATCGTCGCCGACCGCATCCGCTTTAAGGGCGACGACCGCATGTGGGCCGGCGGCAGGGTCACCATCGATCGCAGCGACTTCGCTTCGCGCTCTGATTCCATGATGATGGACCAGACGCAGGGGTTCGGCGTACTCGTGGGTACACCGAGCGTCGAGGGGAAGGGACGCGCCGGCGCGGGCGAAGCGGGCAAGGGCTACACGTTGGTCGGCACGCGCATCGAGCTGGCGCTCCAGCAGCGCGACATCCGTGGCGTCAAGGCGCTGGGACACGGCAAGGCGACGGGGGCCGATTGGACGCTCACCGCTGACACGATCCAGCTCATGATTGCCAACAAGCTGCTCCAGCAGACGTTCGCCTGGGGCGACTCGAGCCGTCCTCACGCCATCTCGACCCTGTACACGATCCAGTCCGACTCGATGGCCATCGATTCCCCGGGCGAGGTGCTGACGGAATCGCGGTCGTTTCGCCATGCGTTCTCCACCGCGAAGCGCGACTCCACGACTCCGCTGTCCCAAACCGACTGGATCACCGGAGACTCGTTGACGGCGCGCTTCGTCCAGGAGCTCGACTCCACGACGAACCGCCAGCGATCGCGCCTGCGTATCATCCTGGCGCGTGGTTCGGCGCGGGCGTTGACGCATCATCCCGACCCGAAAGACACCACGAAAGCGGGTCCCGCGATCAACTATTCCCGCGGCGATCGCATCACCGTCGCCATGTTGCGCGATCGCATCGATCACGTAGAGGTCGCCGGCAGGGCCGATGGCGTGCATCTCGAACCGCGGCCGCCGATCGTCGCCGACAGCCTGAAACGGGCGCGGACAGACACGGTCCGGACCTCGCCGCCCCCGACGACCCCATGACCGGTCTGGACAGGTTCGCCGATCTGTTTGCCACGCGCGACTCGTCGCTCGCGCTGGCGGCCGCGGCGTTGACGCGCATTGCCGACGACAGTGGGCGCGCGACGTTCAGCGATCTTGCGGTCGCCTACCGCGAGGAATTCCTGAAGCTGCGGGCGCACGCGAAGGGGGAGGCGCAGGACGCGGGGAGTCTCTCGGTTGACGACGCGCGCGCGTACCTCGCCACCTCCGTGCTGCCGCGTCTCGCGATGCTCAAGCTGATCGTCCTGCCGATGGGCGCCCTATGGGGTGACGTGCCCGTCGCCTTCGCGCCCGACGTCTGGGCCGGCATGCCCAGCGACCGTGCCTCCGCCTCCGCCCATTTCCTCGAGCTGGCGGAAGAAACGGTCGCGCGCAGCGAATCGGTGAGCGGCGAGCATCCGGTCGTGCGCGGCGGCAGCCGCCTCGAAGCCCAACACCTGGTGAAGGCATATAAGGGACGGCGTGTCGTCAACAACGTGTCGCTGGATCTCGCGCAGGGGGAAATCGTCGGCTTGCTCGGGCCGAACGGGGCGGGGAAGACCACCTCCTTTTATATGATCACAGGCCTGATCCGGCCGGATGAAGGCAGAATCCTCATGGACAGCCGCGACATCACGACGCTCCCCATGTATCAGCGGGCGCGGTCGGGAATCGGCTATCTGGCTCAGGAGCCATCGATTTTTCGCAAGCTGACGGTCGAGGAGAACGTGCTCGCCATCCTCGAGACGTTGAATCTCGATGACCTCGAACGGAAGAAACGACTCGAGACGCTGCTCGACGAGCTCGCCATCAAGCATCTGCGCCACCAGAAAGCCTACCAGCTCTCGGGTGGCGAGCGGCGGCGGCTCGAGATCACGCGCGCGCTCGTGACCGAGCCGAAGTTTCTGCTGCTCGACGAGCCGTTCGCCGGCGTCGACCCGATCGCCGTCAACGACATTCAGACGATTGTCGCGGGACTCCGGCACCGCGGCATCGGCGTGCTGATCACCGACCACAACGTCGAGCAGACGCTCGACATCGTGGACCGCGCGTACATCATGTTCGAGGGCCGCGTGCAGGTTGCCGGCACCGTGCGACAGCTCGTCTTCGACGACCGCGTCGCGTCCCTCTATCTCGGTCCCACGCTCACCACGCGCCTGCGGGCGCGGCTGTCCCCCGCGGCATGAAGACCGGCCTGCATCAGCACACCGCGCTGCGGCAAGACCTGCGGATCAATCCGCGCCTGTATCAGGCGATGGATCTCCTGTACATGCCGCTGCTGGACCTGGAGCAGCATCTGAAGCAGGAGCTCCTGGGCAATCCATTTCTCGAGCTGATCGAACCGGAGGAGGAGGTTCAGGCGACCGCCGCGGACCAGCAACAGAACAAACCGGAGAAAGAAGCGAAGGTGGAGGACGGGCCCGACTGGGAGAGTATCCTCCTCGAGGATCGCACCGAGCACGGTGTGCCGAGCGGCACCTACAGCGACGCGCGCGAATATGTGGAGCCGGTGACGGTCGAGGGCAAGGACCTGATCGACTATCTGCGCGAGCAAACGCGGATGCTCGATCTCACCCCACGGCAGCAGCTCCTCGTCGAGGAATTCCTCGGCAACATCGGCGAGGACGGCTATCTCCAGGCCGATCTCGAGCAGATCGTGAAGGGCGCGAATCAGCTGCTGGAGGAGCACGAAGCGGAATCAGAGATCGAGCTCAACGTCGAGCCCTTCACTCCGGCGGAAGCCGAAGCGGTGTTGCGGATCGTTCAGCAGCTCGATCCGCCCGGCATTGGCGCTCGCAATCTGCGCGAGTGCCTGCTGCTGCAGCTCGAGAATCAGAAACGCACTGATTCGCTGGTCTATCGGCTCGTGAAGGACGCGTTCGAGGATCTCATCGCGCACCGCTGGAGCGACCTCGGCAAGCGGTTTGGTCTGGCGCCGGACGAAGTGCAACGTGCCGCGGACGAGCTGGCGCGGCTCGATCCCAAGCCCGGACTGCAGCATTCCGCCGGCAACGACGCCTACATCATTCCGGATCTCGTCGTCGAAAAGATCGACGACAAGTACCACGTCTTCCTGAATGACAGCGGCTTGCCACGCTTGCGGATTTCGAAGACGTATCAGGAGATCGCGCGCGACAAGAAGAAGTACGACAGCGAGAGCAAGGAATTCATCAACCAGCGGCTCAACAGCGCCCACTGGATGATTCAGGCGATCGAGCAGCGCCGTCAGACGATGCTGAAGGTGATGAATTTCATCGTCGACCGGCAGCGGGAGTTCTTCGAGAAGGGCATCGATTACCTGAAGCCCCTCACGCTGCGCGAGGTGGCTGATGTCATCAGCATGCACGAGAGCACCGTCAGCCGCGTGACCAACGAGAAGTACGTGCAGACACCGCGCGGCCTGTTGCCGCTGAAATTTTTCTTCTCGAGCGGTCTGTCGACCACGACGGGCGAGGACGCGAGCGCGCGGTCGATCAAGTCACAGATCCAGAAACTCGTCGACGACGAGCCGCCCAAGAACCCGCTCACGGATCAACAGATCGTCGAAATGTTCGAGCGCAAAGGCGTCCGGATCGCGCGGCGCACGGTCGCCAAGTACCGCGATCAGCTCGGCATTCTTCCGGCGCGCATGCGCAAGCGGCTATGAGTCTCGCGACCAACTCGACGGCGCCCGACGTCAGCGTCCTCGTTCCAGCCAAGGATGAAGCCGACAACCTGTCCGAATTCGTACGGCTGACGCGCGAGGCGATGCTGCCGCTGCCGTACGCGGTCGAGCTCGTGATCGTGAACGATGGCAGTCACGACGGCACTTCCAAAGTGCTTGAGGACCTCACCGCCAAGCACCCGTTTGTCAAAGTCGTCACGCACCGCACCCAGCGCGGCATCGCGGATGCGCTCAAGTCGGGCGCCGATGTCGCGCGGGGCAGGGTGTTGGTCTTCTATCCCGCGGATCTGCAGTACATGCCGGCAGATATTCCTGCGCTCGTCGCGCCGATTCTGGCGGGACAGGCGGACATCGTGACTGGCACGAAGCAGGGACAGTACGAAAAGCGCTTGGTGTCCGGGATCTACAATGCGCTGAGCCGCTGGCTCTTCGGCGTGAGGGTGAGCGACCTCAACGGGGTCAAGGCCTATCGCCGGGAAGTGATGGATAGCCTACCGACCCGCCCCGACTGGCACCGCTTCATGGTGGTGATTGCGGCGTCGCAGGGGTTCCGCCTCGCGGAGCAACCCGTACCGCTGTATCCCCGGCGCGCGGGGGCGTCAAAATTCGGGATCGGCCGTATTCCGGTCGGCGTGCTCGATCTCATGTCGGTCTGGTTCCAGCTGCGCTTCGGCCGCAAGCCGATGTTGTTCTTCGGGCTGGCCGGTGCGCTGCTGTTCCTCGTCGGCCTGCTGGTCGGTGCGGTGGCGCTCTATCTCAGATATGGTCCGCCACATGTCGGCTTCCGCCCACTCCTCGATCTGATCATGGTCCTCGTGATTTCCGGCGTCGTCCTGTTTGGCTTTGGCTTCGTGGGAGAGATGCTGGCCGGGATGCGTGAAGAAATGCGCGCGCTGGAGCGCGAAGTCAGTCGGCTCCGCCAGCAAGGATAGCCATGGCCGAGCTCACTGAGTTTTACAGCGCCCGCACCGACTGGCGCTCGGCAGGCGAGGAGCGCATGCGCTTCCGCAAGGCGACCCGCCTGGCGCGCGTCTTCCCCGGCGCCGCCGTGCTCGACATCGGCGCGCGCGACGGTGGCCTGCGACGCTATCTGCCAGCCGACGTTCGCTATCAGGGCATCGACATCGCGCCCGAGTTCGCCCGACCCGACGTGCTGATCCAGGATATCTCGAAGGGCATCCCGTTTCCCGACGGCTCATACGACTTCGCATTCATCATCGAGGTGCTCGAGCACATGCTGAACCCGTTCGGCACGTTGCGCGAGATCCACCGCGTGCTCCGCCCCACCGGCGTGCTGATCGTTTCCGTCCCCAACCCCTACCACTTCAAAGAAATCCTCTGGAACCTGTTCCGCATCCCCGATCGCCAGGGCCATCTCTACGGCTGGACGCGGCAGACTATGACCAGGCTCGGTGAGATGGTCGGCTTCCGGTTGGAGCGCTCCGGCGGCACGTATCTCCATCCGCCCATTCCGATCTGGTCTCTGCTCGCGCGCTCCATCGTGTATCGGTTCGCGAAAGCTTGAACGTCGTCTGCGTGACGCACGCCTATCCCCGCTGGGACGGCGATGTGGCGGGTGCCTTCATCGAGCGCCTCATGCTCGCGCTCGCGGCCCGCGGAAACGGCATCCACGTCGTCGCGCCCGCGGACCAGGGCAGAGGAGGCAAAGAGCTGCGGCACCACATTCCGGTGACCCGAGTGCGCTACGCCCCCGCCAAATGGGAAACCCTCGCCTATCGCGGCACCATGGTCGACGCGGCACGCTCGCCTCGAGGGTTCGCCGTGGCGACGTCGCTGGTGCTCCGCCAGGCTCGTACGGTATCCCAACTGTGCGCCGCCGGAAACATCGACCTGGTTCACGCCCAATGGTGGATCCCGGCTGGGATCAGCGCCTGGCTCGCGCGAAAGCCCTACGTTGTCACCCTTCACGGCACCGACGTGGCGTTGCTCGATCGCTCTCGCCCCGCGCGGTTCGTAGCGGGTCGCGTCCTCAAGTCCGCCGCACGCGTCACTGCTGTGTCAGCATTCCTCGCCGACCGCGCCGCGCGCGCCTGCGGGATCAGCATCGCAGATATCGTCGTCCAGGCGATGCCGGTGGATGTGAAGGCCTTTACTCACGTCAGCCGCGGCGGTGGCGGCGTTGTGACCGTCGGCCGTCTCACCAAGCAGAAGCGCATCGATCTCCTCCTCAAGGCCGTGGCGGAGCTGCGCCGGAACGGAAAGTCGTTGGCGCTCACCGTGGTGGGCGATGGTCCTGAACGGAGTGCGCTCGAGCGCCAGGCGACGGAGCTGGGGATCGGTTCCGACACCCGCTTTCTCGGCGCCGTGTCGCCCGAGCGGATGCAGGGAGCGGTAGGCGATGCCGATGTGTTCGCGTTTCCGGCCGTAGGTGAAGGACTCGGTCTCGCTGCCGTGGAAGCGTTGCTGCTCGGCATTCCCGTGGTCGCCGCCAAGGATGGCGGCGGCGTGACGGACATCGTGCCATCGTCGGGCGCCGGCCGATTCGTGTCCGCCGAGAATCCGCGCGAGCTGGCGAACGCTATTGCCGACCTCGCCGGAAGCGCCGAGAACCGTCGTCTTGCCGTCGCGGCCGGAGCTGCCTTGCGGCGCCGTCTCGATCCCGCCGTTGTAGCCGAACGGTTCGAAGCGATTTATCGGACGGCGTTGGAAAAGTCACGCCATGGCTAACCGGCACCGCTGGCTCGTGTGGCTCGCGCAGCTCGTCATTGCGGGCGTCGTGGTGGCGATGGTGTGGCGCACGTTCGCTGCCAACTGGCGGGAGTTCACGTCGCTCCACGTTGCACTGGCCCCAAAGCCGGGCTGGATCGCCCTCTCGGTCCTCGCCGTGCTGGCGACGTACGCGATCCAGATTGAGTCGTGGCGCCGGATCCTGGCGGGGTGGGGACAGCGACTCGCGTACGGTCGCGCAGCCCGGATCTGGCTGCTCGTCAACCTCGGGCGTTACATCCCCGGCAAAGTGTGGAGTGTCGCCGGGCTGATCGTGCTGGCACAGCGCGCCGGCGTGGAGTCGTGGGCGGCGGGAGCATCGGCTTTCGCGATCCAGGCCGTGGGCATCGGCACGGCCGTGGCCCTCGTCGCCCTGGCGATACCGGGCGCCACTTCGCCACTCCGTCTCGTCGTTGCGGCGCTCATTGCTGTCGGCACGATCGGCATCCTCGCCTGGGATCGCGTTGCGCGCCGGTTGGCAGCCCTCGTGGGCCGGGCCGAGCAGTTTCGCGCACTCCCGCTCGCGGCGGTCGCCGAGAGCGCCACGCTCACGTTTGCGAGCTGGGTTACGTACGGCGTGGCGTTTTGGCTGCTCGTTCCCGGACTCGGCCTCACCGGGGGGGGCCATCTGTCTTTGCCAACAGCCGCGGGCGTGTTCGCCCTGGGGTACATTTTGGGCCTGCTGGCGCTGTTCGCCCCCGGCGGGGTTGTCGTGCGCGAGGTGACGTTCATCGGACTCCTCACGCCGGCGCTCGGGAGCGGAGGCGCCGTGGCCTTGAGCGTGGGATCCCGGGTGCTGCTGACGCTCACGGAGGTCGCCGCGCCGCTCATCGTGCTGCTCATCACGGGAAAGACGAAGGAGGACGCGGGTGTACGAACCTAAGCGCCCCACGCTCGCGGCCGGCGGTTGGTTCACGCTCTGGGTGGCGTTGCTCTCGCTGCCGATGCTCCAGGGCAAGTGGCTCGCCTCGCCATGGAGCGACCAACACGCGGCGGGCTACGCGTTCCGCTTCTGGGGCGCCGAGTGGTGGCACCGCCTCGGCCACGTGCCGCTGTGGAATCCGGAGCTGTTCGGCGGGCTGCCCTTCGTCGCCGCCGGCCATGGCGACATCTTCTACCCGACTTCGTTCCTGCGCCTCGTCCTGCCTGTCGCGACGGTCGTAAATCTCGGCTTCGTGATCCACTACATCCTGGCGGGCCTGTTCACCTACTGGCTGCTGCGACGGCTGCACGTCTCGTGGACGGGATCGGTCATCGGCGGGCTCGCTTACGAGCTGTCGGGGCTGATCGCGTCGTATCCGTCGCCCGGGCATGACGGCAAGCTATTCGCGTCGGCCGCGCTGCCGCTCGCGTTTCTGGCGCTCGTCATGGCCCTCCGCGACAAACGCTGGGAAGGCTACGCGCTGCTCGCGATCGCCGTCGCGCTGAGCCTGTTGGGACATTTCCAGATCGCTTACTACCTGCTCATCGCGGCTGGGTTGTTCGCGATATACCTCACGTTTGGGGAGAACACGAGTGAGCCCGGGGCGCAGAAGTATCTGCGACTTGTCTTCACGCTGGGAGCGGTCCTACTTGGCTTCGGTCTCGCGGCGATCCAGCTGCTGCCGTTCATCCAATACATACCGTTTTCACCGCGGGCGCAGGGCTACCACGGCTTCGAGGGCTCCACTTCCTTTGCAATCCCGTGGGCTCACGTGACGGAATTCTTCTTCAAGAACTTCGCCGGGTCTCGCGAGACGTATTGGGGTCCCAATGGCTCCTATCAGGGCTCGATGGGGCTGAAGCTGCACTCGGAGTACTTGGGACTTCCGGTCATCGCGCTCGCGGTGCTCGGTGCTTTAGAGAAGGATCGGCGGCGACTGGTGCTCTGGATTGGCGGCATCGGGCTCCTCTTCCTGCTCGTTAGCCTCGGCGCTGCCACGCCGTTCTACCAGCTCTGGTGGGCGCTCATGCCCATGGTCAAGAAGACGCGGGCCCCGGGCATGGCGTTCTTCGTAGTCGCGTTCGTTGTCGCGTGTTTCGCCGGACTGGGCGCCGAACGCATCGAACGCAAGGAAGCCGGGAAGGCATTCGGGCCGTGGCTTGTCGTGGCAGTAGTGGTCGTGCTCCTGGCCGTGAGCGGAATCTTCGGTAGCATGGCCGAAGCGCTCGCCGGTGCCTTTGCACCTGCGGCTCGCTCCAACGCCTCGGCGATCATGTGGGGTGCTTTCAGCAGTGGAGTCGCGCTGGCACTCACGGCGACGATCGCGCTGGCGGCCGTGCGCGGGCGACTCACGCCGCAGGTGTGCGCACTCACCCTCGTACTCGTGGTCGGTGGCGATCTCTGGCTCAACGCCCGGCACTTCTGGGCCTACTCGCCGGCCCCAACGAGCGACCTGTTTCGCGCCGATCCGGTGATCGACCGCCTCAAGAGGGCGCCGCTGCCATATCGGGTACTCGACCTTGGCGCATACAACGGCTCGAGCCCGGCCGATGGGGACGTGTTGATGGCGTTCGACATTCCTCAGGTGCTGGGTTACCACAGCAACGAGCTGCGCTACTACGACGAATTGCTCGGTCGGGACCAGGGTTGGGCGAACCTCCAATACATTCGCTCCTGGGACTTGCTCGCCGTGCGGTACGCTATCGCGCCGGTGCGAGGACGGAACGACAGCATTCCGGGCTATCACCGGGTCCTCGACTCGGTACCGATCTCGGTCGGTCGAGAGGCCAACCTGTTCGAGCGCGTGACGCCGCAGCCCTACGCCCGCGTGGTGCCGGGGGCTTTCAAGGCGCAGGATTCGAGCCAGGTCGTGCCTTTGCTGCTGGACACGAGACTCGACTTCAACCGCCTGTTGATCTTCACGCCAGACCAGGCGGTGACACCCGCGCCGATTCGCGAAATGCCGCCGCCCAGCCCCGCGCGGGCGACGGTCACCGCGTGGCAACCCGGACAGATAGCGATCGCGCTGGATCCCGCGCCGCCGGCGCCGAGCTACGTGCTCGTGGCGGAGAACTGGTATCCCGACTGGCACGCGACCGTCGACGGCACGCCGGCCGCGGTACTTCGCGGCAACTACGCGCTCCTCACGGTACCGGTGCCCGCAGGCGCAAAGCGCGTCGAGCTGGCGTTTCGATCCCACGCCTACGAGACAGGACGGCTCATCTCGCTCCTTTCGCTCGGCGTGCTGTTCGCGCTCGTGCTCGCCCCGG
>Ga0066686_10000546_pt1 | contig 13285 bp, 11 predicted proteins | sample GraSoiAngelo_135_FD_65627 | JGI IMG/M metagenome (GOLD analysis project Ga0066686, IMG submission 65627) | Grasslands soil microbial communities from the Angelo Coastal Reserve, California, USA - 14_0929_05_40cm | ecosystem: Environmental > Terrestrial > Soil > Grasslands | place: USA...
CTACCTGCCGGCTCGCCAGAGCCTTGGGATCGAGCTTGACGTGAACGGCATATTTCTGCGCGCCAAAAACACTGACTTGCGCCACCCCACTGACCATCGATATGCGCTGCGCCATTAGCGTTTCGGCATATTCGTCTACGTCAGAGAGCCGCATCGTGGGAGAACTAAGCGCTAAATACAAAATCGGCTGGTCCGCGGGATTTACCTTCTGATACGACGGTGGGCTAGGGAGATTCTGCGGCAGATCGCGGGCTGCTTTCGCGATCATCGACTGGACGTCCTGCGCTGCCGCATCCAAGCTACGACTGAGATTGAACTGCAGCGTGATCTGAGTTGAGCCCTGTGAACTCGACGAGGACATCGAATCGAGGCCGGCAATCGTCGAGAACTGCTTTTCGAGTGGCATGGCCACGGCGGAGGCCATGGTGTCCGGGTTCGCGCCGGGCAAATTCGCCGAGACCAGGATTGTAGGAAAGTCAACGTTGGGCAGATCGCTGACCGGAAGCAAGCGGTAGCCCATTACCCCGAACAGCAGAATGCCAAGCATGATCAGCGTGGTCATGACCGGTCGTCGAATGAAGAGCTCGGCAATGTTCATGCTTCACTCTCCCTTCACTCGCTCGGGTGCTGAGGTCTGCGTGTTCTTCGATGGACTTGGTTGCTGCGCAGGCGCAAGCGGGGCCGCCGTTTCCTTGAGCTGCACTTTTGCGCCAGGAACAAGCCGCAGCTGCCCGTCAGTTACCACCCGTTCACCCGCAGTGAGTCCTTTATCGATAACAGCTTGCCCGTCGGAGCTGCGGTTCAGAACCACGGAACGGGCGTCCACTGTCATATCTGGCTTGACTACGTAAACAAACTGGCCTTGCTGGCCGTTCTGCAGGGCTTGCGAGGGGACAACGATCGCATTCGGCTGCTGCGCCAGAGTGAGTGCAACGTCGACGAACTGTCCCGGCCAGAGACGGCGGTCACGATTGGCGAATTCGGCTTTCAGTTTAATCGTGCCGGTTGCCTGATCGACTGTGTTGTCGATGAAGTTCAGGTAGCCGGTAACCGGGCCGGCGTTGTCGTTTGGAATGAACGCGTGCACTTGAAGTTTGGCACGGCTGGAATACCGCTTAATGTCCGCCAGGTTCTGCTCGGGCACCGTGAAGCTAACGTAGATCGGTTGAATCTGGTTGATGCTCACCAGAAAGGGCGTATCGTTTGCCTTGATCATGTTGCCGCGATGAATCAGCAGCGGCCCGGTGTGGCCGTTGATCGGCGAATAGATGGAGCAATAAATGAGCTGCACGCGCGCGTTTTCCACGGCGGCGCGGTCAGCCAGGACAGCCGAATCGAGCGCATCGGCATTGGACTGCATCCTGTCATATTCTTCTTTCGAAACTACGCCGGATTTGTATAACGCTTCATAACGCGTCGCCTGCGCTTTCGCGTTCGTCGCCTGGGCTTGATCTCTGGCGAGGGTTCCTTCCGCTTGCTTCAGCGCCGCCTCGAAAGGGCGCTTGTCCAATGTGAATATCAGCTGGCCCTTTTTAACGTCGTCGCCTTCTTTAAAGAAAACGCCAGTAAGCTCGCCCGTGATCTGGGTTTTTACAGAGACGTTCGAATACGCTTCAACCCCGCCAATCGCTTTGATTTGCAGCGGAACAGTTTTCTGCGCCACGGCAGCCGTCATGACCGGCACCGGGGCAGGCACCGGTGCCGCCGCCTTGGTGCCGCCACACGAGGAAAGCGCAATCGATGCGGCGATCACGCACGTCGCGCATAACTCCGACAATGCTCTCTCAGCAATCCCCATCTTTACCTGGTGTGTTGCTGCGCCTGAGAACGCTTCTGATTCTGCTGCTCCGAACCGGCCAGTCCCTCGCTTGCATTGCACATCCCGTCAAGCCAGAGCCGGGCAACAGTGTCACTCACTTGTTGGACGGAAAAATCCTGGTAACGTTTCCCGCCAAAGAGCTCTTGCACCCACGAGTGGTAAATCACCATGCCCAGAAAACTGCGCGCTGCAAGCAGCGGATCTAGCGGCTGAAACCGGCCTTCCGCAATTCGCTTCTGAACGAACTCAGCTAGGACTTCGTAGCACTCAGCCACGTACATTCGAAAGAAGCGGTGCGAGAGTCTATGATTTTCGAGCGCTGTGTAAAGCAAAAGACGGGAGAGGGTTTGGTCTGTGGCTCGTCTCTCCAGAATCTCTGATGCCACATTCGACAGCAGCTCGAAGTCCGTGCCGGCGCGCGCCAGACGTTCGCGCATCCGCTGCGCTGGCCCGGCAGCACGGATTTTCCGTTCAATCACCGCCCAGTACAGTTCCTCTTTTGCAGGGAAATGGCGGAAAATGAGCGCCTCGGTAACCCCGCTATGCTCCGCGATCTGCCGCGTCGTGGTGCCCTGAAATCCCTGATCGGCAAAGAGCCGGGTAGCAACTTCCAGGATCTGCTCTTTTCGATTCGCGGCCGAAAACCGTACTTGAGTAGTCGCCATGTCTCTATTTGCCAAGTAAGTGAATACTTACTTATAAACGAAGGCAGCAAACCCCGTCAATAAACTGGAAGCACTAGGTACAACTGAACCCGATCATCTACCATGACCACACCCGTGAGCTTGTTCGCGGATAAATTCAGTAGCTTTCCCGCGGTGAAAATGCATCCTAAGACATCAGCAATCTAGAGCGGAGGATAACTATGAGGAGAGTTCTATATTCACTGATAGCAATTGCTGGGATTTCCGCGCTTTGTCTGGCGCAGGATCCGGCTGCGCCACAAACTGGCGCCGCTGCGCCCCAGGGCACGACTCAAGCGGCTGGAAATCAGGCAGGCGCTCCGAATCAAATTGCGGCAGGCACGGTCATTCCAGCCGAACTGTCGAAGTCGGTTGATGCGAAGAAGAGCAAGTCGGGCGACAAAGTCGAAGCCAAGACCACTATGGACTTGCTCTCCCATGGACAGATCGTGATTCCTCGAAATACCAAAATCGTGGGCCACATCACCGATGCCAAGGCGCATAGTAAAGAATCGCCCGATTCGAAAGTAGAAATTGCCTTCGACCGGATGCTTATGAAGGATGGCCGCGAGCTCCCCTTCCAGGCAGTGATTCAGGCCATAGGCAAGCCAGAGCAATCGGCTTCCGGAGGCGGCAATGAGCCAATGTCTGAAAACCCGGGTGCAATGCCCGCTCCTGGCGGCCCTGCAACTGGTGGTGGCGGCGGCATGGGAGCACCGGGGCGGCCGACTTCGTCGCAACCGACAAGTCCCACCTACGGCGCGGGAGACACAAGCCGTTCCGATCAGAGCACGCCCAGATCGCCAGCAGGCCCGCTCAGTCCTGGTAGTCAGGGAGTTGTCGGAATGCCGGGATTGTCGCTTTCGACTTCAGCACAAGGATCAACCATCAGCTCGGAGAAGGAAAATGTGCATCTGGATGGTGGGACACAGTTGATTCTGCGTGCGACTGGTAAGTAGTTTAAACATCTGACAAAAAGAAAAGGCAGCGCGCAGCTGCCTTTTCTTTGACGCGAACTCAACTAGATAAACATTTCGTCCTGCGGCACGGTTACCGCTTCACGGTGCCTTCGCTTGCTGCCGAAAAATGCCTCCACTCCAACCGAAAGACCGCGCATCAGGCCCGAAAGCTGACGAACCGGCGAGACCACGGTCTTATGCACAATCTCGGAGGTTTCCTCGACTTTATCCATAGTCCGGCTAAGCAAGTCATCAGCGCGAATGACCTGCAGCCGCGTGCGATCGATCACGTCATTTACGGTGGCGTCGAGCCGCTCTACCTGGCTCCGGATAGTTCTGGAGATGTCACTGCTGTTCGTGACCAGCGTGTCGATTTTAGGCCGCAAGTCGACGAGCATGGAGTGAACCGTTTCTGCCGTGGGCAGCACTTTCGTCCTTACCTCGGTGGTCAGCGCCTCCATGCGTGCGCCGCTCTTGCGCACCGCCAGGTACATCGCCACCAGAATTCCTGCCTGCAGCACTACCGCCGCCGCCGTCACAGCAATCGAAATCGTAAGCAAGTTTTCCATGGTCTAACTCCGCGCGACACACCATTTGGCGCCGCGGAGCATCCGGACTATACGTTCTTTGAACCGCTGCCTTCGCTGCTAGTGGTCTCCTGGTACGCTTGCCGTCCCGCCTCATAGGCGGAGCGGAACTGCTCCTTCTGCTGCTTCAGTACTTCGCGTCCTTTGTCCACCCAGTCGGAAGCCTGTTCGCGAGCGTCGCGGGTTCGATTGCGAACGTACTCTCGTCCCTCTTCAGCTTTGTTGCGCAGCGTTTCCCGAGTCTCGCTTCCGGAGCGTGGAGCGTATAAAATGCCCACGACTGCGCCCAAGCCCAACCCTCCGAGAAACCAGAGCAAACTATTACCATCTCTATCAGACACGTGAAGCCTCCTACGATAATGCTAATCAGTCGGATGGTAGCACCCGCTGTGGCGAATTACAATTCAGCGCGCCATTACTGGCTCTTCACCCGCAAGGCGTCACGACTTGATGAAACCTGCGCGCAAGCGAGACAATGTGAACCGCAAAAACGGAGGTGGCCGTGTCCGACAGAAAATACAAGCAGCGCGGATATCAAGACCGCGGGGAGGAACCGCAAGAGAGACCGTCATCGGAGCAGCCGGCAAGGAAAGATACTTTCGGGCCCAGGCCGATTCAAATGCCCGGCACGCGGACGGTCTCCAGATGCGCGCAATGCGGAACCGTGCTCCAGCCGACCGATGATCTATCGGCGCGATGCGCCAAGTGTGGCTTCGAATTGCACTCTTGCAAGCAGTGCACGTACTTTGATCCGTCCAACCGTTTCGAATGCATGCAGCCCATTCCGGAGCGGGTCGCGCGCAAAGATCAGGCAAATCAGTGCACCTTCTACTCGATGCGCGTCATGATTGAGAAGGAGACTTCCACTCCGGGCGCCCGCGTGCAGGATGCGCGGACCGCATTTGAGAATCTCTTCAAGAAATGAAGCCGCCTAAGGTTTTTGAGTAGGCCGCAACAGTACTTCACTGGCAAAGGACTGTGGGGCTTGCGTGACCAGCATCGCGACTACGTGCGCAACATCCTCCGGTCGCAGCATTTTATTCTTGTCTTTGTCTTCATGTGGACTTAGGCTCGTGTCCACTGATCCCGGGCAAACTACTGAGACTCGAATGTTGTGACTTCGCAGCTCCTCGGCTACTGAATAGCTCAGTCCGTTCAATCCCCATTTTGACGCGGCATATGCCGCGCCATTTGGGAGCGCATTTTTTCCCGCCAGAGAGGAGATATTGATGATGTGCCCGCCTCGGTTGCGAATCATCATGGGCGCAAAGCTGCGGATACAGTAATAGACGCCACGCAGGTTCGTATTCAAAACCGCGTCCCACGATTGCGGAGGCATGGTATGCAGCGGCCCCCCGAATCCGCCTATTCCAGCGTTGTTCACCAGAATATCGACTCGGCCGGGATCCCGCTCCACCTGCGCGGCGAGCTTCTCGACCGATGACAGATCGGACACGTCGCACTCCATGACGACGGTATTTGCATGATCTTTCTTGATCTCTGCTGCCGTCGCATCTAACGGTGCACGCGTTCGTCCGCAAAGCACGACAGTGGCGCCGAGGCCTGCCAGCTTGCGGGCTATGGCCGCGCCAATACCGCGTCCAGCGCCTGTAACTGCTGCTACCTGTCCCTTGAGCGCATTGGTGGTTACTTCGGGCATCTTGAGACCTCGCGCCTGGCTTGCTCTACGGCCCCAAAAACCATCCGCCGGGGCTGCGGTATGCATCTTACAAGAGAGGGGCAATGTGCTTGGCTAAAGCATGCTTGCCTTAGGCGGTGTACATACTTATAATCCGGCTCACCGGAAATGCCTGTTGTCGCCTTCTTGATGGAACGAAATGGCGTAAAGGTTTTCCGGCGCCTGTTTACGTGAGCTTTGCAGCTCATGTTCTAAGAGATGAACCCGGGTAGGCTGGCTTGGGTAGTCCTGGGTACGATGTGCGTCGCTGATTTCCCATAAAGTTGAAGGAGCCACCGCATGAAGACGATTTTCGTAGCCCTTATGCTTGGGGCAGTAGCATTCGGGCAGCAGCCAACCGCACCACAGACGCAAGCACCAGGACAACCGGCAGCGTCCCAGGCCCAACCGCAGCAGCCCGGTCAAGCACAGCCGCAGCAAAAAAAGGAGATCAAAGATCCTGCGGAGTACAACGCCTACCTCGGTGCCGTGCAGCAGCAGGACGTCAATGCCAAAATCAGCGGCCTGGAAGCCTTTCTCACCCAGTACCCCAACAGCGTGATGAAGCAGGATGCGCTGGAGCTGCTGATGGGCTCGTATCAACAGGCAGGCAATCAGCAGAAGATGATGGACACCGCGCAGAAGCTTCTCACCGCTGATCCGAATAACATAAGGGCGCTGGCGCTGCTTTCGTACACATTGAGAACGTCAATTCAGGGAGGCGCTCCCAACGCCCAGCAGCTGATACCACAATTAAGGCAATACGGAGAGAAGGGTCTGCAGGCGCTTCCTAACTTCAACAAGCCCGAAGGAACGTCGGATGCTGATTTCGAGAAGTTAAAGAACCAGATGTCGGGCATCTTCAACGCTGCAATTGGACTAGCAGCCCTGCAAACCAAGGACTACCCAGCGGCAACCAAGGGCCTGCGCGCCGCGGTGGATCAGAACCCCACGGATTTTAGCCTCGTCTACCCTTTGGCTCTGGCGTATCTGCAATCCACCCCACCGGATTCGATCAACGGAATCTGGTACGCTGGACGCGCGGCAGTAGTGGCGCCGACTCCTCAGTATCAGCAGCAGATCGAAAAGTACGCCAAGAATCAGTACACCAGGTATCACGGCAGCGACGAGGGTTGGACGGATGTTTTCGCACAGGCCAAAGCCAGCCCGACGCCACCGGCGAACTTTGCCATCAAACCAGCTCCTACTCCGGCTGAGCAGGCTGCTGCTCTAGTCAACGGTAAAACTCCTGACGACATCAAGAAACTGAGCTTTGCTGAGTGGGAACTCGTGCTCTCCGCAGGCGCGCAGCCCGATCAAGACAAGGTTTGGACTCTGATCAAGGGCGTTCCCCTACAAATGGAAGGGCAAGTCATTAAGGTTTCACCCACCGAAATACAAATCGCAGCCAGCCAGGACGATATCGACCAGAAGCGCGCCGATATCGTGTTAACTATGACCACTACAATTCCCGCTCGTCTGATGCCGAAAGAGGGTGCGACACTCGATTTTGAAGGCACACCGGTGTCGTATACACCGAGCCCGTTTGTGATGACGTTGGAAAAAGGAACCCTGCTGACCAAAGCAGCGCCCACTCCTGCTCGGCGGCCGCCGGCGCGACGGCGTCCGACTCATCAATGACAGGTTGAGAATAGTTAATTGGGCTGAGAAAAGGCGGTCCCGCACCGGGCCCGCCTTTGTTTTTAGGAAACTTGGTTCTCGCGGATTGCTGCTATCGCACGGCCTTCTTCTCATAGCCAAGAGGCCTTGCGCTGAGAGGCGGCCGTTTCACTCCGTCTCTTAATTGACGGACGTCAATCTTCAACTCGGAGATTGTGCGGCTCAGGGTGTTGCGGTGCATGCCGAGCTCGCGAGCTGCTCGGCACTGGTTGCCCTGGTTCTCCTGCAAGACCGTGAGAATGAATTTCTTTTTGAATTCACGAACGGCTTCAGAGTAAAGAATATTGCTCTTGTACATCTGCATGATCAAGGCTTCAAGCTGATCTCTCACGGCGTCTCTCTTTCGTGCGAAGTATCGCCCTCGTGAATGCGGCCAACTTACAAAATTCTCGCTTCCTACTTGCCCGATGGGCGTGGCGCTGGGTGTGGCGCTTGTTTAACCTGGCGCGCCAGATCCAATCCCTGATAAAAGCGGTTACGCAATTCAGAAGGCGCCATCCAGATTGCAGCCCGTCCGACCACCAGGAAATAAGAAGCCAACTGCGAACTTTCAAGCCACTTCGAGGCCGGCGTGAACGCGGTTATTCCGACCAGAACAATGGCTACACTCAAACATCCGCGCAGAAAACCAAGCAACGCCCCGAGCAATCGATCAAAAAAACTTAGGCCGGACTTTTTCACCAGCCATCGGGCGACTCGTCCTAAAATGCCCGCCAAAATTACGGCGGCCATTAATATGGTCAGGAAACCTGCGATCTGAGCCACTTCCGGCGACTTCAGGTAACGCGAATACCATCCGGCTACCCACTGATACCGCCATGTGGCGAACACATAGCCAAACACCAGACCCGCAATACCGAAGGCGACTTGGAAAAAGCCTGCAATCGCCGCTTCAATCGTCGAGCCCAGGATCACCGCTACGATGACCCAGTCCGCCACCGTCATCGGACTTTCCTGAGGCCGGACGAACTTCTATGCATCCAGCTCGCGTCCTGTGAGCTGGTGAAAGGCTTCTACGTACTTCTCACTGGTTCTGCGCACTACGCCCGGCGGAAGCGCCGGGGCGGGCGCCTGCTTATTCCAGCGGATCTCTTCCAGGTAATCCCGCACGTATTGCTTGTCGAAGGAATCCTGTGCACGGCCAGGCTCGTATTTATCCGCTGGCCAGAAGCGCGAAGAATCCGGTGTAAGCACCTCGTCTGCGAGCGTGATCCCCTTGCTCGTGCGCCCGAACTCAAACTTGGTGTCGGCAATAATAATCCCTTTTTGCTGCGCGTGTTCAGCCGCTTTTGTGTAAATCGCGATACTCAGATCGCGAAGCTCACGGCTGATCTCAGGCCCTACCAGCTTCGATACTTCTTCGATGGAAATATTTTCGTCGTGGCCGCTCGTAGCTTTAGTGGCCGGCGTGAAGATCGCCTTCGGCAGTCGGTCGGATTCGCGCAGTCCCTTCGGCAGGTCGATTCCGCAGACCGTTCCCTTGCCCTTGTATTCCTTCCAAGCTGAACCCGAGATATAACCGCGCACTACGCATTCCACCGGAAACATCTCCGCTCGCGATACCAGCATTGAACGTCCGCGCAATACATCAGAATATTTGCGCAGCGGCTCGGGAAAGCGGTTCACATCCGCCGTGATCAGGTGGTTGGGAACAACATCTTTCAGGAAATCAAACCAGGACAATGAAATATGGGAGAGCACGTGTCCCTTGTGCGGGATGCCTGAGGCGAGCACATAATCGAAGGCAGAAATGCGATCTGTAGCGACGAAAAGTAGCTGTTCATCGTTGACGCCATAGACATCCCGAACCTTGCCGCTGGTGTGCAGTTCTAATTCCGGGAAATCAGTCTGTAATACGACTGGGTCGAGTAGTTGAGGTGTCATAGGGAAATTCTACAGGCCGGAAAACAGTCGCGTATTTTAGTCCTTCAGAATTTTTTGTCAACGGTTTGTCACTGAGAACTGTCGCGCCCTGCTGGGTCACCTGGTGCAAAAGTATTGACAGTTTCTAGAATCGTTGAACGCCCCATCTGTAGCGCGTTTTCAAGGACCTGTTTGTGGAAAAGCTGAGGATGGCCGAGGATGCCTGAAGCGTTGTACAGCAGTAAGAAAACCTCTCGCGTATTGCGTTACGCAGTAGCCCCGAACTTCACCGATACCAGCTTCGATACTCCGGGCTCCTGCATGGTTACGCCGTAGAGCACAGGAGCAATGCTCATGGTCTTCTTGCTGTGAGTGATGAGCACGAATTGAGTCTGTATGCTCATTTCCTGCACCAGTTCGGTGAACCGGCCGATATTGGCCTCGTCCAGTGGAGCATCGACTTCATCAAGGATGCAGAACGGGCTGGGCTGATAACGGAAGATTCCCACCAGCAGGGCGAGAGCGGTGAGAGCTTTTTCTCCGCCGGAGAGAAGCAGCACGTTCTGCAGCTTCTTGCCAGGAGGGGACGCGACCACATCAATTCCGCTTTCGGCGCTGTTCTCTTCATCCGTTAGGCGCATGAAGGCATGTCCCCCGCCAAATAGCTTGCGGAATGTGGTCTGGAAATTCTCGTTGATCTTCTCGAACGCCTCCTGGAATTTGTGGCGAGAGAAGGTATCGATTTCGCGGATCGTCGCCAGCGTATTGTCGATGGATTCGAGCAGATCTTTGCGCTGAGTCTCGAGGAACGTATGGCGCTCTGCGGTTTCTCTATATTCCTCAAGCGCCATCATGTTTACCGGGCCCATCACGTCGAGCTTTGTGCGCAGCTCGCGGTATGCCTGATCTTCCGTGGACAGTTGTTCGCCGCTCAGAATTGAGAGCGTGCTGTCGGCCATCAACTCCTCACGCTCGATGTTCAGTTCATTCAGGCAGGTTTCGCGCATGTGCTGCGCATCCGACTGCAATTTGGCTAGCGCTGTAGATATCTCGGCGCGGCGATCGCGAGCCTGGTCCAGCAAAGATCTCGCCTGGCGTAGCGCCTCTTCAATTTCTGCCAAGCGCGCGCGTACCTGCTCGGATTCAACTTGCAGTAGTCCCTCGCGTGCTTCACTGGCGTTCCGCTCAGCTTCTAACGCCAACAGGTGATCAGCGAGGCTCTGATTATCATTCTCGCGTTGCAGCTTTTCAGCCGCGGATGAGTCGATCTGCGACGCGAGGGTGCTTACCCGTTCGCGCATTTCAGCCAGCACTGATTCGATACGCTGCAGCACGGCGGCGGCACTGCGGTGGCGTTCTTCGAGAGTCGCTACACGCGCGAGGTGCTGGGAAGCGTTCTGCGCTGCTGCTTCGCGCCGCCGTCGCACGTCCGTGAACTGCTCCTGCATTGACGTGGTAACGCGCTCAAGTTCGGCGCGGCTGGCTTCAGCTGCTGCTATCTCAGCCGCGCGACTTGATATGATGGATTGCTGTTCTGATCGTTCCCTGACCAGGCGCTCCAGCTCCTGCCTGTAAGCGGACACACGTTCGGTGGCCCGCGTCATTTCAGACTCGAGCTGCTGCAGCATGTGTCCAGAAGTCATGGCCTGCTTTTCGGCCTCACGCTTCTCGTTCTCCAGCCGGTCTAATAAAGAAGTCAGCTCTTTGATTTCGCGTCCTGATGTAAGAACTCGCAGCTCTTCGGTGCGTAAGGACTGCTCCAGCTCAGCGAGAATTCTCGTCACCTCGCGCAACTCGCGCTTCATGGAAAGCGGGCCTTCAGCGCGCTGTTTGCCGCCGGTGACCGTCACATTGTGAAAGCATTCTCCGGAGTGCGCCAGAAAGAATGCGTCAGGATTTTCCAGCGCCAGGGCGCGCGCAAATGCCGGTTCGGGCACGATGTACCCATCGCGCAACTTGGGAAAGATGACCTCCAGCGATTTTCCAAAGCCATTGAGAACGCGTAGCGTATTCTTCAGCGGCACGATAGATTGATCGGGAGGCGCAGACCGGCCGTTTTCGTCCACCAAAAACGAGAACTTGGCCTGAGAATCATCGGGGTGAACCAGAAAAGTGGCGCGGCCGTCCACACCAGTGCGCAAAACGCGGAGGCCTTCATCGGCGGCGTCCCACGACTTCACCACGATGTAATTCAATTCGTCGCGCAGGAAATCCTCGACCACGCCTTCATAGCGCGGCTCGACTTCCAGAAAATCAGCGAGCACCCCTGCCGGAGCTAGCCCGCCCTGCAACGCGCCAGACTGGAAGAGACGCCGAACCGACTCCGTTGAATAACCGTGCTCAGCGATTACGGCCTCGAGAGAACCTCTCTTGCCGATGGAGGATGCGTACTCCGACCGCAGGCTGTCCAGGCGGTTCTTGCCTTCGGTTTCCTCGCGACGTTTGGAATCGAGCGATTGACGGGTTCGCGTAATCTCTCCGGTCAGGCCGGCGACGCGCTGCGACACGGTTTCAAACTCGAGCGCAAGCTGCCCGCGTTTTCCGCCGAAGCCTTCTACTTGCGAGGCCGAACTGGCCATTTCGGCCCGTAGCCGTTGCCCTTCGCGATCCAGGGCCGCCATGCGCTCTTGCGCCTGGGTCAGCTGGTTGCGGAGATCGGAGACAGCAGCCACAGCCTCCAGAATCGCGCTTCGCGATTGCTCCTGCTGCTGATCGAGCTTGCTCAGCGCGTCGGCCGCTACGTTCTCTTGCTCCTGCCACCGCACGAGTTCCTGCCGTGCCGCCGACACATCATCCGCGGCTGATTCCAGGATCCGGCGATGGGCCGTCTCCTCTTCCTCGAGTTCCCTCAGCCGGCTGCGCGCCTGTGCCAGTTCATTTTCAGATGACGCTGAGCGCAAGATCAGCTCAGTGCAGCGCTCTTCGTTATGTCGCCGTTGAGCCTGCGCACGCTCAGATTCCAGCTTTATTTCATTTAAGCGTTCGCGATTTTCGCGCAGCTCTTCCTGGATCGCGTACCCGCGCTGGGTGCCCGCGCTGTTTTCGGACTCGAGCTGCTGCAAGGACTCGCTCTGCTGCCGGATTTCCTCGGAGATCTCATTGATCTGCGTTTCCAAAGCAGTGCCCTGATTATCGAGTTGGGCAAACTTGCTGGCTAATACCACGCGCAATTTGGCACGCATCTCGTCGCGCAGCTTGGCGTATCGCTCGGCCTTGGAAGCCTGACGCTTGAGAGAATTCATCTGCCGGGTTACTTCGTCAAAGATGTCGTTAACTCGCGACAGGTTTTGCTTGGATTCCTCAAGGCGCGCTTCGGCCAGCCGCTTCTTGGTTTTGAACTTCGTGATCCCGGCGGCTTCTTCAATGATGGCGCGGCGATCAGTCGGCCGGCTGCTGAGAATCTGACCAATGCGTCCCTGCTCGATCAAAGCGTAGGACTCCGGTCCCAGGCCCGTTCCCATGAACAGTTCCTGAATATCGCGCAGGCGGCACAGCTTTCCGTTCAGCAGATACTCGCTGTCGCCTGAGCGGAATAGGCGCCGCGTGACAACGATCTCTCCTGCTCTGAATTGGAGCTGAAATTTACGACGACGGATTTTAAGCACCACGTGCGGACCCTGCGGTTCCGGCGCAGGTGCTCCTTCAGCTTCGGCTTCTACTTCCTCACTTTTGCCCGGCTGCGCTTCTTCGGTCATGCGCTCGACTTCCGCAGCGCTTTGCGCGCGGATCTCCGCTTCGTCCCAGTCGTCTCGTGGCATTTCGTCCTGGATTTCAACTTCCGTGGGATCGCCGGCGTCGGCTCCGTCGTAAACTTCCGGGTCGATCAGCGCGAGCGAGACTTCCGCCATGCCTGTGGGATTGCGGTCACGCGTGCCGGAAAAGATGACATCTTCCATGCGCGAGCCGCGCAGGGTCTTGGCTGACTGTTCACCCAAAACCCAGGAGATGGCGTCGGCGATGTTCGATTTCCCGCAGCCGTTTGGCCCGATGATGGCAGCTACACCTTCACCGTGAAA
>Ga0066686_10000548_pt1 | contig 13281 bp, 15 predicted proteins | sample GraSoiAngelo_135_FD_65627 | JGI IMG/M metagenome (GOLD analysis project Ga0066686, IMG submission 65627) | Grasslands soil microbial communities from the Angelo Coastal Reserve, California, USA - 14_0929_05_40cm | ecosystem: Environmental > Terrestrial > Soil > Grasslands | place: USA...
ACGCCCGGCGCGTCGGCGACTACGATCGCGTCCCAGCGCTCGCCCGGCGCGACGTTCAACGTGTCGCAGCGGAACGGCGCGGGCAGCGGGTAGCCGTCGCGGGCGAAGACCTCGAACGTCAGCCCGTGCAGGTGCGCCGGGTGGATCTGCGTTCCCTCGTTCATGAACCGGAAGCGGATGCGCTGCCCGAGCTTGGCGGTGTAGGGGAACGTCGCGGGGAAGCCCTTGCCGTTGATGGTCAGCCCACCGAGGGAATCGTTGAAGATGAACAGCTCTTCCTTGTCGTACTTGGGATCCATCCGCGAGTCGCGCGGTGCGACGAGGAGTGGCCCGAGCATCCCCCGGCCGACCTGCTCGGTCGCATTGTGATGCGAGTGGTACATGTGACTGCCGAACGGACTGGCGGTGAACTCGTAGGTGAAGGTCTCGCCCGGCTTGATCGGAGGCTGGGTGATGAATGGCACGCCGTCCATCGAGTTGGGCACCCGCTGTCCGTGCCAGTGCACCGCGGTGCTGTCAGCGAGCTGGTTCATGACGCGGACGCGAACCCGTTCGCCCTCCGTCACCCGCATGATCGGTCCAGGCACCTGGCCGTTGTACGCCTCGGCGTCGACGAATTGACCCGGCGTCACTTCCCAACGCACGTTCCCACACGTCAGATCGAATTCGCGCACGCCGTCGACGACCCGCGAGGGCAGCTCCTGGAGTCCCTGCCCCTGGGTCTTGGCCGGGAACGCCGCGGTCACCGCCTTGTGCACGGCGTCGTGATCGGTCGCTGCGGGCGCGGCAGTCTTGCCGGGCGCCAGCGACGGCGTGGGGCTCGCGCCGCTGTGGACATGGCCAGGGGTAGCCGGCGGTGCTTGATAGGCGGCGGCGCCCCGCCCGGTGAGCGCGAGCCCGGCGACTACCAATGAGCCTGCGGCCGCGACGCCGACATTCGCGAGGAGGACGCGCCGCGCGATCCGACCGGTGCGATCGTCGTCTTCCTTGTCGGCAACTGCAGGCTTCGTCGGATCCATTGGGGACGAACGTACGGAAGCGTTGATGCGACGAGGAGGGCCAGATGGCCCATCTCCTCCGACATTCGGCCCTACGGTTGGTGCGCTAGTACTTCGGTCGGTGCTTCGCTACGTAGGCGGCCGCCTCCGCCCGCCGTGAGAGTCCGAGCTTGTCGAGGATGCGGCTCACGTAATTCTTCACGGTCTTCTCGGAGAGAAAGAGCACGGTCCCGATCTCGCGGTTGGTCTTGCCCTCGGCGAGCTGCTCGAGCACCTTGCGCTCCTGCTCGGTAAGCGACGCGAGCTGAGGGTCCTCCTGATCGCGGCCGCGCCGTACGCGTTCGAGGACCTTGCCGGTGACATCGGGATCCAAGAGCGAACGGCCCTGCGCCACCGCGTGGATCGCGTCGACAACCGCCTGGCCGCGTGTCTGCTTCAGCAGGTACCCCGATGCGCCCGCGATGATCGATGCGAAGAGCGCTTCGTCGTCGGCGTAGGAGGTGAGCATGATCACCCGCGTCTCCGGTCGGGCCTCGCGGATCGCGCGGCACGCCTCAACGCCGCTGCCGTCGGGCAGGCGCACGTCCATGATCACGACATCAGGTTTGGCTTTCGCCGCCGCCTCGATCGCCTCGGCCATCGTGCCGGCTTCGCCGACGACAGCGATGTCCTGATGTCGCGAGAGCAGCGTCCGCAGGCCCTCGCGGACGACCTCATGGTCATCGCAGAGAAGCACTCTCGTCGAGTTCGCGGCGGTCATGCGTTGGCCTGTTCGCGCATCGGCAGCTCGAAGCGTACCCGGGAGCCCTGCCCGGGCGCGGTCGCGACGTGCAGGCGTCCGCCGACCGAGAAAGCGCGCTCCCGCATGTTCCGCAAGCCGTGGCCGTCCACAGCCCGCTCGTAGTCGAACCCCACGCCATCATCTCTGACCTCAAGGACGACAGTCGAATCTTCGGCAAACAGGCGGAGCCACGCGTGACGCGCGCGGGCATGCCGCTGGACGTTCCCCAGCGCATCGGCAGCGATGTAGAACGCGGCTTCCCGACGGTTCGAATCAAGCGCCGCAGCGGCGTCTGGCGAGACCGAGACATCGATGTCGAGCAGTGCGTTCGTCCGTGCCTGGGCCGCGAGGTTCGGGAGCGACTCCGTGAGCGGCCGCTCGCTTCCGCGGACCGGCCGCAAGCCCAGCACATAGTTGCGGAGGTCCGCGATCGAGGCGTTCAGGCGGTCGACGGCGCGCCCCAGGACCTTGGCCGACGCGGCGGGCTCACTGGCGACTCGCTCGGCCGCGTCCTCGAGCTGGAGACTCACGCCGTAGAGGGACTGGATGACGCCGTCGTGAAGCTCCATGCCGATGCGGTGGCGTTCTTCATCGACCGACACGCGCCCCAGCTGCTCGTAGAGTCGGGCGTTCTCGATGGCGATCGCCGCCTGCGCCGCGAGCGTCCGGATAGCCTCCTCGTCGTCGCCGCTGAATTCGGTGTCGCCCTGCTTCTCGGTGAGGTAGAGGTTGCCAAGCGAGATGCCACGGAAGAGGATCGGCGTCCCGAGAAAGCTCGTCATCGCCGGGTGGTCTTTGGGAAAGCCAACGGACTTCGGGTGGTCGCTGATCCGACGCAGGCGAAGCGTCGTCTGCTCGTGCTGCAGCAGGCCGAGCAAGCCGCGGCCCTTCGGGAGGGGTCCGATGCGGGCGCGCTCTTCCGCAGTGATGCCCGAGGTAATGAACTGCTCGACGTCTCCGTTCTCGTCGAACACCCCGAGCGCGGCGTATTTCGCGTCCGCGACCGCGCGCGCCTGATCGACAACACGCTGGAGGACCGACGCGGTCTCAAGCTCCGCGGCCAGCGCCATGCCGGCGACGTTCAACGCCCGCAGCCGGGCGGCTTGCTCGGCGTCACGTCGGTAGAGCTCAGTCAAGCGACCGAAGATCGCCGTCGAGAACGCGAGCACGCCGGCGATCCCGACGACCATGAGCACGAGATGGGCGTATGCGGGCTGGAGGATCGGCTCGAGCACAAAGTCGAGGGCCACGAGCAGCGCGATGAGCACAGACGGAAGAACGAAGCCCGCGACGCGCAGCCTCGTGGGAAGCGTGGGCGAGCTTCCGAGTTCGCTCAGACCATCGATTATCGGGAAGGTCGCAGGGGGCGGGCAGCGGGACGCACTCGCTCGGTAACCGGATACTCGTCTCCCAGCCGCGTCCGCATGGTTCGCGCGTACGCGACCGGAGTCGAGAGCGGGATGAGGTCGAGCTGCTCCTCGAGCGCCGGGGTGATGCTCTCTTCGTCGTAGAAGATGAGGTCGGCATGCTCGTGAAGCGGACAGCGGTTCGAGACCTCGAGCGCGCAGCTCGTTGCTTGCGGACCGCCGCAGCGGATCGTCTGCATTCCCTGATCCTCGAAGAACTTCGCCCAGTCCCCGCGACGCTTCCCATCGGCGCTCATCACGAGAATGGACAGCGGGCGGGAGGAGCGATCAGCCTCGCCCCTCTCGCGCCGCTGCACCGCGGAGCTGGTCACGCCAGCTGCGGCGTTTGGACCGCCGCGCCGCCCGTCTTGATCGCTGCTCGCGGCGCCTTCCACGGCGTGCCAAGGATCGGGAGCAAGTAGCGGTCGAGTCCGATGTACCCGGCCGTCTTCCACGCGAGGACCAGGAGGAAGCCGAGCAGGAGCAGGACCGGGTTGGTGCTCGCGCTTCCCGCGAGCATGAAGTTGAGGTTCATGAACGCGCCGCCGACCGCGGCGATGCCGATGAACGCACCGAGGATGAGCGCGACGCCAACAGCGGTCTCGCCGAAGGCGATGACCTTGCCGAAGAAGACCTCCCAGTGGTTGTCGATCATGAACTGGATGAAGCTGCGGTACCAGTCGTAGGTGATGACCGGCTTGGCGGGCGCGGCGGGGATCGCCGCGATCCTCTGCCAGAAGGCGAGGATGCCTCTGCCGTCGTAGATGTAATTGGTGCCGGCCCCGGTGTCGAGGACCTTGTGCAGGCCCGCGTCGAGCCAGCTGTATCCGACGTAGATTCGGACGATCAGCCAGACGACGGCCATACGCGTGTCCGAGAAGAGGAATCGAGCGATAGGCGGGTCCGCGATGACGGTGTTCTTCTTGATGAGAGCTGCCATTTTTTGACCTCCTTTCCAGTGCAACTTTGCTCGGCCACGAGGCTTGTCAACAGGGCCGTCTGGCCCATCTCGCCGGGCCGGGCGACCCCTGAGGGTCCATAGCGAGTAGGGATTGGGGTCGAAGAAGGCTCCCGACCCTCGCAGCGGTGCCGTTCGGCCCTACCGCGAAGCAATTACCGACCCGACGATTCGGCCCATGACTAGCGCGTCGCCCGAGCTGCTCATCACGATTGCCGTGCTGATCCTGATCGCGGTCGCGGTCGGGACCTTCGCGGCGCGTCTCTTCATGGCGGCGAGCCGTCCGCGCCCTACGGAGCATCAGCCGCGGGATTCGCGCCCTTAAGCGCTCCGCCCGCTCTCCCCCGAGCGATTAACGGCGATGCGGACATCGGCATACGTCACCAGAAAAGGCATGGACCACGCACTCAGCAGCGCGGACGCGATTGGCCGAAAGGGCCTGTCGCCATTTTGAAAAGCTGGAAGGCCGCGTTCGACTGGCGGAAGCGCGGCAGGGCGTTCCTGGTGGTCGGGCTGATGTGGTTCACGATGATCCTGGGCTTTCTGGTGAACTTCCTCGCGGTGCCGGACTAGGAACTCGCGCTCGCGCGCAACACGTGCGAACTCACGACGAACGTGTCCCTTACAAAACGGCCGGCGCGTCGGCGTCTTCGTTGTGGCGGACTACGCGGTGAGGGAGGGCTCCGGGATCCTCAGGTCGACCCGCGCGTCGGCCGGGACGATGAGCAAGGAGCACCGCGCGTGCAGGACGAGATCATCCGCGAGGTCGCCGTGCAGCACGCGGTCCAAGCCATGCGCGGCCGCTGATCCGAGAACGATGAGATCCGATTCGTCGAGCGCCGCCGCCGTCAGGATCTGAGTCGTGGCGGGACCCGGCGCGGTGTAGGCGACCGAGAACATCCGAACTGCCGCGTGCGAGAAGATCGGCCACGACCCGACCAGGCGAACCGCGGTACGCGCCGCGTCGGTGCCGTCGTGGGCGAGGAGAACACGGTCGAGGTGCTCGCCGCGCGCGATGAGAACCGGCCATTCGCCCCGCGCCACGAGCTCGCGTCCGACCGAACCGAGCACGGCAGAGCGGACCGGGCCGCGATTGCGACTGCCGAGGACGACGAGGTCCGCGTCGTAGGCCTCCGCCTCGGTGATGATCGTCGGCACGGTCGGGCCGCGAACCACGCGCTGCTCGACGGAGACGCCGGTAGGGAGCCGTGCTGAGAGTCGCTTCGCGTAGCTAGCGACGTCTCGCTCGCGCTCGCAGAGGAGCAGGTCGTCCACAAGTGGTCGTAGGAAGCGAAGGTGGGAGTCTCGCACGGCGAGGATGCGGATCCGTGTGCGCGCCGGCCAGTCGACACAGGCCATGGCTTCAAGCGCCATCGCTGCCTGGTCCGATCCGTCGTACGCGACGAGCACTCTGGGCGCTCTCACGAACCACAGCCTGCAGGGCGGTGAGTCGCGCGGCTAGGTCCGCAGGACTCCGGGGCGCCGGGACCTTCGGCCCTACTCCTCACGTTCCCATTCGGAAGCGTTATCGCAGGTGCGGGAAGATCGTCGCCGCGCCGCGATGGTCCAAGACGCGAGTGAACTTCGCGTGGTGCCGACCGTCCCTCGGAATGTCGCGAGCGAAGAGCACGGTGGGGCGCAGCCGGGCACGCACAAGGCCCAGAAACAGCTCAGGATCGAGGGTCTCTTCGTCGTAAACAGCGGCGTCGGCCCCGGCGAGAACATCGCAGACACCGCCGCCAAGCAGTGGACAGTTTCGTGCCGCGCAGCGAACCACGCGGACGCCCTCGCGCTCAAGCTCACTTCCCCAGTCGCGCACTCGGCCTCTGTCGCGCGACACGACGAGGCTCGTGTGGCCCTTAGCCCCCGGCACGCTTCACGACCTCAGACTCGACCACGACGTCGCGCAGGGTGCCGCACTCGACACCGGTCAGGACCGCCAGCTCGGGTCGTTCGGTGCTGACGCGGACCTTCAGGACGCCGTCGGCCTCGGCGACGGCGAGCTCGCGTGTCCAGGGCAGCCGCTTCGTAAGGAGCTGGCGGACCGCGACCGCGCTCCCGCGAGGCTGCACGACGATGAACTCGACGAGATAGCTCTTCACACTGGACTCGCGCCCGATCCTGCGACTGCGGCGCCGTCGGCGACGAGGGCCGTCCGGTCCCAATTGAAAGGCCGTTCGGCCCTCCGGTGCGCCGAAGGTCATCCGGACCGCGCGGACCGCGCAGGTGACAGCGCGCGCTTCGCTCGCCACGTTGCGATCGCGCACGAATGGTCAAAGAGCGCAGATGCGCGCTTCTGACTCTGAACATCCGACACCGCGGGTCTGTGGACGACGGGCAGGACGCTCACGGCCACAAAGGGCCGCATCAGCCCCGATCGAGCCGCGGAGGCGCACAGAACGCGCAGCGGTCTCACGTGGCCGGACTCCCCCGCATAAGCAATTCAAGGTAGGTCTACATGGCTCCCGGACCGGGGACCTTCGGCCCTGGGCAGGTCGCGGACGTCCCTCCACGATCCCGGAGTGATGAAAATCGGTGGCGATCTCAGGCTTCAGCTGCGAAGGCCCCTTCCACGCCTGCTGTGGAACAGCGCGGATTGTGCAGGCCAGGTCTTCTGCGCCTATGAGCAACGACATGTGGCTCTCAAACGATGCGTCCGATGCCCGTACGCGGCTGAGGTCGATCTCTCGGCCCTGACGGGTGGGGTCAGGTGCCAAGTGCCCTACGCCAGACAATCGTTTCGCGGAGCGATCGAGTGATGGCGGTCGTCTTCGCTCACAAACTGGATCTCAGAGGACTCCGCCGCCCGCAGCCGCTTCTGGAACTCGCGGACGCATTGATCCACGCTCGCCGAGGGGACTTGCTGGAGGTCCTCACAACGGATCCGTCGAGCGTGCAGGACTTCGCGCTCTGGAGCGTGTCGACCTGCAACGACTTGATTGAGTCGAGCCAGTTCGGCGATGCGTTCCGCTTCGTTGTGCGGAAGCGCGCCGATTGACCTCTTTCTCGATGCCGTTTGACGATTCGGTACAGGTCCTCGCCGAAGATGAGTGCCTCTTACTTCTCAATACCCGCGAGGTAGGCCGCATTACGTTCGAGTTCAAGGGAAGGATCGAGATCTTCCCAGTCAACTACGGCGTTGATGGCGCGGTCATCGTTTTCCGCACGAGTCCGGGCACCAAGCTCGAAGCGGTCCCGAAGACGGCAGTCGCGTTTGAGGTGGACAGTTGGGACCCTGAATCAGGCATTGGCTGGAGCGTGATCGCGAGGGGACGTGCCGAGGAGGTGACGACCAACATCGGTCGCGTGGCCGAGCATCTCCGCTGGGTGCCCGTGCATCCCGCCGCGCCTGGCGAGCGCTCGCACTGGCTTGCGATCAAGCCGACCGAAATCACGGGGCGGCGATTCCATGTGGCGCGCGCGAAGCGCGAAAGACTCTAGTTCCCTTATTCAGCGCACCGTCTCCTGCTTCCATCACGGCAATTGGGGGAACAACGATGGTCAAAATCCCCATGAAACGATCGCTCAAAAAGATGTCGTGGCGCGGCGAACCGGCGCGCTATCTGTGCGCCTCGCACTCGTCTCCGGACTCGCCGGATGGAACCTAGGGATGTTCCTACCGAAGGCGATGACTGGAGTTCGTCCGTGGCGCCGCGACCCGGCCTAACTGATCGCATTTTGTGGCGGCGTGAGGCAGCGATCCGCAACGCGTCTGAACGACGTCCACAGGCGCGCGACTGCCCGGCCGCGAGCCTCCGCGTGAGGTCCCAAGGAAACGGGTCAAACGGCGCAGCAGGTAGGTCCGAATGGCACCCGCTGGCGTCGGGTAATCACCCTACGGTTCGGCGAAACGCCGCCATCCGCTCGATCGGGTGCTCCGGCAAGAGGTAGGACAAGTGAAGACTCTTCTGGCAACGGCAGCGGTCTCGGTCCTGCTCCTCGCCGCGTGCGGAACCGCGGGGGGAACAGGCGCTACGACGGTCAACGCGAACGCAAGGACGGTCAATGCCACACTCACCGACAGCAAGATCGTGCTCGACCAATCCACTGTGCCAAGCGGCAAGATCACCTTCAACGTGAAGAACGGCGGCACGATGGTCCACGAGGTCGTGGTGCTCAAGACAGACGTGCCCGCGGACAAGGTCGCGCCGGACCCGGACGAGCCGGGCAAGATGTCCGAGGATGGCAGCCAGGGCGAGAGCGGCGATCTCGACCCGACTCAGGCCAAGACGTTCACGCTCGATCTCGCGCCTGGTAACTATGTCCTCATCTGCAACCAGCCCGCGCACTACCTGCTCGGGATGCACATCGCCTTCGTGGTCAAGTAACCGGACCTCGAGGCACAAGCCCGCTGGGCAAACGCCCGGCGGGCTTTGCGTACTCGTCGACACGGGTTCACCAGAACGTGAGAGTCCCGTGATGGCGCCGCCGCGGAGTTGAAGTACGCGGCCGCGATCCGGCTCCGGAACGCGCCGTGCTCGCAGACGAACACGACCGTGCGGATCATCGGACCGCGAATATGGTGATGCCGATGATTCCGGCCGCCCCGACCAGAAGAGGCTCCGGCAGCTTCGTCCGCCAGAGTACGAGGAACGCCGCGAGGAAGATGACCAGCGTCGTCACGTCGACGATGACCTGCGTCCCGATGACCGCGGCCGCACCCACGATCGCGCCGGCTGCGGCGGCGGTCGCGCCCTTCGTGAACCCGACCACGATGGGGTGCTTCCGATACCGGATGATCCACGGAGCGAAGAGCACGACCATGAGGAACGGCGGGAGAAACACCCCGAGCCCCGCCACCGTTGCGCCGGCAAGGCCAGCAACGAGATACCCCACGAAGACCGCCGTTATGACGACCGGCCCGGGCGTGATCATTCCCATGGCGACCGCGTCCAGAAACTCGCGCTCGCTAAGCCAGCCGAAGTCGTGGACCACACCTTGCTGAAGGAACGGCACGATCGCGAGGCCGGAACCGAACGTGAACGCACCGGCCTTGAAGAAAAAGAGACCGAGCTGCAGGAGGACGTTGGGGTCCGTGCTCTGGGCCGCCGCCCACACCGTGCCGAATCCGACAGGCACGGCGATCGGAGCGGCTTGCGCCCGGCGGAGCCAACCTCGAGGGGCGTAGATCGCGACGCCAACGATCCCGGAGAGGATGAACAGCACCGCGACCTCGCTGCGCGCGACGAAAGTGACCACGCCGACCACGGCGAAGATCGCCCAGAGCCGTCGCTCGTCCCTTACCGTCACCCGAACCAGCTTCCACGCGCCGCGAAGGATGAGCGCGATGACCGCCGGACCGACGCCGTAGAAGAGTGCCTGGATGATCGTCGTCCCGCGAAACGCGACGTACAAGGCGGCGACGGCACTCACGATGATGAATGGGGGCAGGATGAAAGGGATCGCCGCCGCGCATGCGCCCCAGAACCCGCGGCGGACGTATCCGAGCCACATCGCAAGCTGGGCCGCGAGCGGACCCGGCAAGGTCTGCGACACCGCGAGGCCTTGGAGGTATTCCTCCTGCGTAAACCAGTGGCGGCGCTCGACGAGATCGCGCTGCATGTACGCCGCGAGTGCGATCGGCCCGCCGAATCCGAACGTTCCAAGGCGAACGAAGTAGCCGGCGATCTGTCCGAGCGACAGCCGCGGCGGACTCTCGACGCTCACGGGCTCTCCTCATAGATCGCCACGCCGCAGCTCTTCGGCTGGAAGACAAAGAGACGGCGGCTCGCCGGGTCCCAGCCGATCGTGTGCGCGCCCTCTTCCGTCTCGATCGTCTCGCGGAATGCACGCCGGCGGACGTCGACTACGGAGACGGTCCCTGGACTACCCACAGCCACGTAAAGGCGGCCGAGATCGCGGTCGTACATCACGACGTCGGGAGTGCCCGGCAGCGCGAGCGTCGCCTCCACCGCCCTGGAATCGCGGTCGATCACGATGAGGATTCCGGCGTCGGCGGCGCACCAGAGCGAGGCACCCCGCTCCTCAGGCACGATCGCCAGCCCATGCGGGCCGGCAGCCGGGACCGAGATCGTGCCGGACATCATCAGGACGTCGGCTTCGATGACACCGATCATTGCCGGCTCCGCGATGTTCACGTAGACCGAGCGGCTCGAGTCGTCGTAGATGGCCCAGCGCGGGCGGCCGGGCAGATCGATCGTCGTCATGACTCGCCGCTCTTCGACCGAGATCACCGAGACCGTGCAGTTGGTTCCCACGGGTTCGCCGAGGTTGAAACAGAAAAGCCGTCGAGACCTTCGGTCGTACGCGAGCGCGTTCGGCCGCGGACCAACCGGAACCCGATCGATCAGCGTCTGGTCCGAACAGCGGAAGAGACTCACCCGCCCCGCCGCGCGGTCGGACGTGAAGAGCACGTCCTGGCCGCTGTCGATAAGGACACCGGCTACGCCTGGCAGATCCGGGATGCCTCCGAGATACGTCGCGCTGCGGCAGTCCAAGATGTCGACCCGATCAGCGCCGGTATGTGCGACGAAGACCCGGCTGCCGCGCGGGTCAACGTACGTATCGGCGTGATCGAAGCCAGGTTTGGCGCCGGGCGGCGCGGGCATGAAGCCGACGTGCCGCAGCGTCACGCCGCCTTGGCCTCCACCTTCTTCTGGCAGAAGGCGTAGAGCGCGTCGAGCAGCGGCCGGGATGCCTCACGCTGCTTCTGGTCGTTCGGATAGTGGACGTGTCTGATGCCGTCGAGGATCGCTTCGACGCCCTGCGACTCGGGGGTGATGGTCTTGTCAGCGGTGTCCGCGCCGCGGATGACCTTGGCCATGTAGGCCATCGCCGGATCCTTGTCGAGCCCGTACTTGTGCACGAACGCGTCGAAGCTGCACTCCGGTCCGTGATGCCCGAGCTCAACGTCCTTGATGTCGTAAGGGGTGGCACCTCGCTTCTGCGCCTCGGCCGCGACCTGATCCGACGGGACGTAGATGAACTCGGCTTGTTTGTCGACGAACCTTTCGATCAGCCACGGACAGGCCACCCTGTCGACGCGAGGATGCTCGCGCGTGATCCACTTCATGGTTGTCCTCCCCAAAACACTTGCCGCTGCCATCGGTAGCATCGCAGAAGTGACTCAGGACTTTCTCATCTACGTCGTTGGTGCGCTGCTCGCGGCGGTCATCGTCGCGGCGGTGCTGTATTGGCGCTATCCCTGGTCACGCCCGCGCGGACGGTTCGCGACCGCCGCGATCGCCACGTTCGTCGCATGGATCCTCTGGCGCGTGGTGCTCCAGCTGAGCAACGGGGACAACCTCGATGTCGATAATCCGGTGCTGCTCGGATTGAGCGCTCAGGACGTCGGCAGTGGGGTTCTCGTCTTCCTGCTAACTGCAGTACCGATGGGTCTGGTCAGCGAGCGCGAGGAATCCGCGCACCGTGTCGTCGCGACCGCGGGGATGGCAGGAGCGCTGGCGATACTCGTCGATCGTTTCATCTGACTGCCGGGACCTCGAGCCCACTCACTGCTTCCGACCTATGTTCGATGCGCTTCAAGCGCCGCGCCCCTAAGCATTTACAGGATTCGACTGCCACGGAGGCTGATCGGGAGTCAGCAGCCGCATGAGGTCACGCCATCCCTTACGCGCTTTCTCGAAGTCGAACCGAGGTCTATGCCTCTTCCTTGCGCGGCGGCCGGAGCGTGCCTCTCGCCGCGCAGCGTCGGGCTGAACGTCGCGGCAGACTACCGCTTCGTGCAGCTAGACGAGGTCCAGACGCCCGCACTCCTGCTCAACGTCGACGCGCTCGAGCGGAACCTGGCCAGGATGGCCAAGCTCGCGCGCGGCGGCGGCAAGGCGCTCCGCCCGCACAACAAGACGCACAAGAGCCCGGTCATCGCGAAGAAGCAGATGGCGCTCGGAGCGGTCGGGATCTGCACCGCCAAGGTCGGCGAGGCCGAGATCATGGTCGCGAACGGCGTCGCCGACGTGCTCATCACGAGTGAACCCGTCCCGCGCAACATGGACCGCTTCGTGGCGCTTGCGGCGAAGGCGAAGATCGCGGCGACCGTCGACGACGCCGAGATCGCGCGCGAGCTCGGAAGGCGCGCCGGCGCGCGCGGAATCGAGATCGCGATCCTCGTCGACGTGAACGTCGGCCAGGAACGCACCGGCGTCGACGCGGGACCGGATGTCCTGAGGCTCGTCGAGCTCGTCTTCAAGACGAAGGGCCTCCGGTTCGCGGGACTGCAGGGCTACGAAGGCCATCTCCAGAGCCGCATGCCCGAGACCGAACGCCGCGCTCTGGCGTGCGCGGCGTACGACCGGCTCGGCGAGACGAAGGTCCTCATCGAAGACGCCGGCATCGCCGTCCCGACGATCACGACGGCTGGCACCGGGACCGCGCGCTTCGCGCTCGAGCATGCCGCGGTCAACGAGATCCAGCCCGGCTCGTACTGCGTGATGGACTCGAGCTACGGCGCGGTTGAGCCCTCCTTCGAGAACGCGCTCTTCATCCTCACGAGCGTGCTGAGCCTCAACCGCAGGGACGCGCTCGTCGTCGACGCCGGGTGGAAGGCCGCGAGCACCGACTCGGGCGTCCCCAAGGTGAGAGACCACCCGGAGGCTACATATAAGGAGGCGGGCGACGAGCACGGGAAGATCGCCGGGCTCGCGGGGACGCATCGCGCGGGCGACGTCGTCTGGCTCGTGCCCAGCCACTGCGACACGACGATCAACCTCTACGACAAATACATCCTCGTCCGCGACGACGGGACGGTCGAGGGCGAGCTCGCGATCGCGACGCGCGGCAAGAGCGCGTAGGAGGAGACATGCCGAAGCGAGAGGTCATCGACACCGCACGGGCGCCGCACACTGGCCTGCCGTACGCGCAGGCACTCCGCTACGGCGACCTCGTGTTCGTCGCGGGGCAGGTTGCGCTCGATCCGAAGACCAACCAGCCGAGCGGTGGCGAGGTCGCGGCGCAGACGCGCCGCGTTCTCGACAACATCAGCGCGATCCTCGAGCAGGCCGGCACGTCGCTCGCGTACGCGCTCGACTCGCTCGTCTTCCTGCGCTCGGCGTCCGACTTCGACGCGTTCAACGACGCGTACCGTGCCTACTTCCCGAACGACGGGCCGCCGCGCACCACGGTGCAGGCCGCGGTGCCGCGCGAGGGTTTCCTCGTCGA
>Ga0066686_10000557_pt1 | contig 13234 bp, 13 predicted proteins | sample GraSoiAngelo_135_FD_65627 | JGI IMG/M metagenome (GOLD analysis project Ga0066686, IMG submission 65627) | Grasslands soil microbial communities from the Angelo Coastal Reserve, California, USA - 14_0929_05_40cm | ecosystem: Environmental > Terrestrial > Soil > Grasslands | place: USA...
CTGGAAGCTGGCTCGCGTTGACCCTCTCTCCCCGCTTGTGTAGACTCTAACTCCTTTCGGTACTTTCCGTTCCGGGCGAGGAGCTCCCGGTGAAGGCATGGATCTTTCCGAGCTGAACGTCCCTCTGATCGCGATCCGCTACGCCCTGCTTCTCTTCTCCCTGACCGTTCACGAAACCGCGCATGCCTGGACCTCAAACCGTTTCGGCGATCCGACCGCCAGGATGCTTGGACGGGTCTCCCTCAACCCGCTCGCGCACATCGATCCTATCGGGACGGTGGTCTTTCCCCTTCTCGGCATGATCGCGCCGAACCTGCCCGTGCTCGGTTGGGCCAAGCCGGTACCTGTCAATCCATTGAATCTGAAGAGCCCGAAACGGATGGGGCTCTGGATCTCCGCCGCCGGCCCGCTGTCGAACCTGGTGCTGGCGTCCCTGTTCCTCCTGGTGCTGTTCGTCTTCTCCCACAGCGGTCTGTCCACCCCCACTCCCTACCTCTTCGATTTCCAGACCGAACTGCAGTCCAGCCCGTTGACTGCCGTGCTGAAGATCGGCTTCGCGATGAACGTCATGCTGGCCTTCTTCAACCTTCTGCCCGTCCCGCCGCTCGACGGGGGAGGGGTCCTCGCCGGGATGCTTCCGGCGAGCTTGAGCGATTCCGTGGAGTCGCTCGGCCGGTTCGGTTTCTTCCTGCTCCTGGCGCTGATCGTCCTTCCCGTCGGGGGAATGAACCTGCTCAGCTGGCTGCTCCTGCCGGTCGCCCGCGCCAGCCAGGCCGCTTTCACACTCGCTGTCGGGTGGTGAGAGGACCGGTGGCGTGCGAGACGGAAGCCGATCCCCCGGGGGGACAACGACCGTGCTCTCCACTGGAACGCGGAAAAGGCTGGATGGAGGGAAATGAGACGAGGCCTCCGGCTTGGCGATCGGACCGCGAGGCGGGCCGAGACATGAGCGAGACGGCCGCGAGCGGCTCTGCAGGCCGAAAGAAGCGCGTGCTGTCCGGGATGCGCCCCACGGGGACCCTGCACGTCGGCAACCTCGTGGGCGCCCTCGACAACTGGATCCCGATGCAGGACGATTACGACTGCTACTTCGCGATCGTGGACTGGCACGCTCTGACGACGGATTACGCCTCGCCCGGCTCGATCAGGAGCTACATCGAGGAGATGGCGCTGGACTGGCTTGCCGCCGGGCTCGATCCCTGCCGCAGCACGATCTTCATCCAGAGCGCCGTGAAGGAGCACGCGGAGCTGCACCTTCTGCTGTCGATGCTCGTTCCTCTGGGCTGGCTCTACCGCGTGCCGACCTACAAGGAGCAGTTGAGAGAGCTTTCCGGCAAGGACCTGGAGACCTATGGGTTCCTCGGGTATCCGGTCCTCCAGGCCGCCGACATCCTCGCTTATCGCGCCGAGATCGTCCCCGTCGGCGAAGACCAGGTCGCCCATCTCGAGCTGACGCGTGAGATCGCGCGCCGCTTCAACTCGATCTACGGCGCCGTCTTCCCCCTGCCGGAGGCGAGGCTTCGCCCGGTGGCCAGGCTTCCTGGGGTGGACGGGCGGAAGATGTCGAAATCGTATGGAAACGCGATCGGCCTGAACGAGAACCTGGCCGACATGCGCAAGCGCATCGCGACGATGGTGACGGATCCAGCGAGGCGGCGCCGTTCCGATCCGGGCAACCCGGAGGTCTGCCCGGTCTTTCCCTTCCACAAGACCTTCTCCACTGCCGAACAGATCGCGTGGGTGGATCAAGGCTGCCGTTCTGCCGGCATCGGATGTCTGGAATGCAAGGGGGTGATGGCGGACAACCTCGCCGCGCACCTGGAGCCGATCCAGGCCCGCCGAGCCGAGTACGCCGCTCATCCCGAGCAAGTGCGCGAGATCCTCGGCGATGGAGCGCAGCGGGCGCGGCGTCAGGCCGCAGAGACCCTGCGGGGCGTCCGCTCAGCAATGGGCCTGGAATGAGCGACCCGTTCGAGGAATCCGATCTCCGTGCGGCCGGCAATGCGGGAGACATCCGCGTGGCGCTCCCCACGTTCGAGGGGCCACTCGACCTGCTCCTTCATCTCATCCGCACGAACAAGATGGACATCTTCGACATTCCGATCATCGAGGTCGCTCGCCAGTACGGCGAATACATCGACCTGATGAAGGAGATGAACCTCGAGCTCGCCGGGGAGTTCCTGCTCATGGCGGCCACGCTCGCTCATATCAAGTCCCGGATGCTGCTTCCGGTCGACAGGCCGGCGGATGGGGAACAGGAGGAAGACCCGAGGGCGGAGCTGACGCGGCAACTGGTCGATCACCAGCGGTACCGGCTGGCCGCCGAGAATCTCCAGGCGCTGGAATCGCTCCGCAACCTCGTCTGGGCGCGCCCGGCAGGCGGCCTCTCCGCGATCGCCGGCGAGCCCGAGCTGGTCGTCGATCTCTACTCCCTGCTCGCGGCGTTCAAGCGCCTGATGGATCAGGTCGCCGCCGGCGCCAGTCTGCGGGCCTCGCGTGAGAGGATCTCGGTCGCCCAGACAATGGAGTGGATGAAGCGGCAGCTGGACGGGGCCGGAAGGATCTCCTTCCTGGAGCTGATGTCCTCCTTCCGTTCGAGGGGGGAGATGATCGCGGCCTTCCTCGCGCTGCTCGAGTTGATCCGGATGCGCGCGGCCATCGCGTGCCAACAGACGCCGCTGGGGGAGATCTGGATCAGCGGGGTCGATCCTCCGCCCATGGAGGGAGCCGGTCAGCCTCCGGGGGAGGAGGGTGGGACATGAGCGAAGGGACCCCGGCGGGACAGCAGCAGTTGAAGGCCGTTCTCGAAGCCCTCATGTTCATTTCGGAAGATCCGCTTCCACTGGCCGAGGCGCTCCAGGTCACCGGAGGAACGGAAGAATCGCTCCGGCAGGCGATCGAGGAGCTGCGCGCCGACTACGATGCCGGAGGCCGCGGCCTGCGGATCGAGCAGGTAGCCGGAGGATTGAGGCTCACCACGAGGCCGGAGATCGCTCCGTTCCTTCACAAGTTCTCCCGCCTGCGGCACCGCCGGCGGCTGTCCGGCGCGGCGCTGGAGACGCTGGCCGTTGTTGCCTACAGGCAGCCGATCACCGCACCCGAGATCCAGGAGATCCGCGGAGTCAACCCCGAAGGGGCGCTCAAGACCTTGCTGGAAAGGCGCCTGGTGCGCATCTCGGGGCGGAAGAAAGTTGTCGGACGGCCGCTGCTCTACTCGACGACCCGAGAGTTCCTCGTGCACTTCGGCCTCGACAACCTCGACGAGCTGCCGGCCATCGAGGAGTTCGAGAAGATCCTGGAAGCCGCTGCGGCGAGGGAAGCCGCCCGGGAGTTCGACACGGCCCCGGAGGAGGCGGCGGCCCAGGACGCGATGGCGGACGGAGGGGAGGAAGAATGAGGGAGCGGCTCCAGAAAATCCTCGCCCGCGCCGGGGTCGCTTCGCGACGTGAGGCGGAGAGGATGCTGCTGGAGGGGAAGATCCGGGTCAACGGTGAGGTTGTGGTGAAGCTCGGCAGCAGCGCCGATCGCACGACCGATTCGATCCGCGTGGACGGCAAGCTCCTGAGAGACGCCCAGCCGGCTCGGGTCACCATGGCGCTGCACAAGCCACGCGGCGTCGTCTCGACGCGGCGCGATCCTCAGGGACGGAAGACCGTTATCGACCTGATCAGGAGAGTGCCGGGCCGTCTGTATCCGATCGGACGGCTCGACTACAACGCCGAAGGGCTGCTGCTGCTGACAAACGACGGAGATCTCGCCTACAGGTTGCTGCGTCCCGGTGCGGCCGAACGGCTCTATCTGGTCAAGGTCAGAGGAGCACCCAGGGAGGAAGAATTGGCGCGGCTGCGGCAGGGCATCCTCCTCGATGGCCGGAAGACCCTGCCCGCACGCATCAGCAGAACCGTCCGCGGAGGCGCCAGGTTCATGCGCAACTGCTGGCTCGAAGTGGGCCTCCACGAAGGCCGGCCCAACCAGATCGTCCGGATGTTCCGAGCCATCGGCCATCCCGTGCTGCGGCTCAGGCGGATCCGCATCGGTCCGGTCGCCCTGGGCTCCCTGCCTCCCGGCGGTTTCCGGCCCCTGACGCCTCGAGAGCTGGCTGCGCTGAGCGCGCTTCGGCCGTCGCGGCTGCGTCCGGCCGCATCTCGGGACGCGTGAGGACGCCAGAGTTGAAACTGAGGATCCCGCAACGACTGGCGGCCTTGACCCCCTACCAGCCGGGAAAGCCAATAGAGGAGGTCGAGCGGGAGATGGGCCTCGCCGATACGGTCAAGCTCGCTTCCAACGAGAACCCGCTCGGCCCGTCTCCGAAAGCTCTCGAGGCGGCCCGCAAGGCCCTCCTTTCCGCCCACCGCTATCCGGACGGAAGCGGTTACTATTTGCGCCACGCCCTCTCGGCGAAACTCGGCGTGCCACCTCGACGGATCGTCCTCGGGAACGGATCGACCGAGCTCGTCGAGCTCATCGCCCGGACCTTTCTCGGGGAGGATGGCGAAGCCGTGATATCGGAGGGGGCTTTTGTCATGTACGGCATTGCGGTGCAAGCTGCCGGCGGGGAAGCGCGGTTTGTCCCCCAGGCCCCCGGCTACCGGCACGATGCCGCGGCGATGGCCGCGGCTGTGGGGAGCAAGACGCGGCTGATGTTCTTCGCCAATCCGAACAATCCCACCGGCACCTATATTCGCGACCATGAGATGGCGCATGTCCTGCAGCGGGTTCCGCAGGAAGTACTGGTGATCGTGGACGAGGCTTACCACGAATACGTCAGCGTGCCCGACTACCCGGTCAACATCCCGCGTCTCGAGAGGCATCCGAACCTCATCCTCCTGCGCACCTTCTCGAAGGTGCACGGGCTGGCCGGATTGCGGATCGGCTACGCCCTGGTCGGCTCCGACGAGATCGCCGAGACCCTCGAGCGCGTTCGGTCTCCCTTCAACACCTCCAGCATCGCCCAGGCAGCGGCGATCGCCGCGCTGAACGATGACGAGCACATTCTCCGTTCGAGCTCGACGAATCTCACGGAGATGAAGTTCCTCGAGAAGGGGCTGGCTTCGATGGGCGTCTCTTTCGTGTCTTCGGTGGCGAACTTCGTGCTGGTCCTGCTGGGGCCGAGGGCCGAGGAGATCTCGCGGGCCATGCTGGGGCAGGGGGTGATCGTCCGGGCGATGCGTTTCTTCGGCTTTCCTGAGGCGGTGAGGATCACCGTGGGGACCAGATCGGAGAACGAGCGCTGTCTTTCGGCCCTGGCGCGCAGCCTCCGGCAGGCCGGCGGGCCGGGAGAGAGCGGAAGGGGAGCGGCGGAGGTGGATGAAGTGGATGAAAAGCAGGCTTGACACAACATTTGTCTTTTCATAGAATTACGTGTTTTAGGTCATGAATGACGCACCGGAAGCGATCCCCGGGTGTTCGCCGGAGGGTTGGTGTTCCCCCGGCGGCCTCGCAGGGCGCCGCTGGAGCGAAAGGGAGGTTCATCCGTCCATATGCTGAGCAACGACGCCGAGCATCAGGAAGGGCAGGACTCCGAGCTGTCGTTGGAGGAGTTCACTCGCCTCATCGAGCAGTACAACAACCGTAATCTGGCCGAGGGGGAAGTGGTGCGCGGCCGCATTCTGAAGATCCTCGAAAACGAGGTGATCGTCGATATCGGCTACAAGTCGGAAGGGACGATCAATGTCGAGGAGTTCCGCGGCCAAGATGGCAAGGTACATGCCATCGTCGGGGATGAGGTCGATGTCCTCATCGAAAAGACAGAGGACACGGACGGCTACGTCGTGCTCAGCAAGGAAAAAGCCGAGAAGATGAAGGTGTGGGACGAGGTCGAGAAGGCCTACACCGAGGGAAAGGTCGTCACAGGCCGCGTGATCGAGAGAATCAAGGGGGGACTCGCGGTCGATATCGGTGTGCGGGCCTTCCTGCCCGGTTCGCTCGTGGACATCCGTCCGGTCCGCAACCTTGACGCGCTGCGCGGCAAGGAATTCCGCATGAAGGTGATCAAGGTCAACAAACGGAGAGGCAACATCGTCCTCTCCCGAAAAGCGGTCCTGGAAGAGGAGAACGTCGAAAAGAAGAAGAGGACCCTCGAATCCCTGGAGGAAGGGAAGCACATGCGGGGGGTGGTGAAGAACATCACCGACTACGGGGCCTTCGTGGATCTGGGCGGGATCGACGGATTGCTGCACATCACCGACATGTCCTGGGGCCGGATCAACCATCCCAGCGAGCTGTTCAATGTGGGAGACGAGATCGACGTCGTCGTCCTGAAGTTCGACAGGGAGCGCGAGCGGGTCTCGCTCGGTTACAAGCAGAGTCAATCCGATCCTTGGGAGCGCGCGGCCGAACGCTATCCTCCGTACTCTCGGATCCGCGGCAAGGTTGTGAGCCTGACCGACTACGGAGCCTTCATCGAACTGGAGCCGGGTATCGAGGGGCTGATCCACGTCTCGGAGATGTCGTGGACCAAGCGCGTCAAGCACCCCTCGAAGATCCTGAACATCGGCGACATGGTCGAGGCGGTCGTCCTGGAGATCGATCAGAACGCCCGCAGGCTGTCGCTCGGGCTCAAGCAGACCGAGCCGAACCCCTGGGACGTCGTGGACCAGAAGTATCGGGTGGGGGACCGCATTACCGGCAAGGTCAGAAACCTCACGGATTTCGGCGCATTCGTCGAGGTGGAGGAGGGGATCGATGGGCTGATCCACATCTCCGATCTGAGCTGGAACAAGCGAGTCAAGCATCCGTCGGAGTTGGTCAAGAAAGGGGACATGGTCGAGACGGTGATCCTGAAGATCGACACCGAGAACCAGCGCCTGTCGCTCGGTTTGAAGCAGCTCGCCCCGAATGCCTATGACGATTTCTTCGCCGTCCATCGGGTTGGCGAAGTGCTGGAGGGGAAGGTGGCGCGGCTGACAGACTTCGGCGCTTTCATCGAGTTGGAGGAGGGAGTCGAGGGGCTGGCGCATGTCTCGGAGATCGCACGAGAGCGGATCGAGAAGCCGGAGGACCGGATTCACCCGGACCAGCCGGTCAAGGTGAAGATCATCCGTCTCGACCCCCAGGAGAAAAAGATCGGCCTCTCCATCAGGGCCGTGCTCGAGGATGAGGAGGCGGATCTTCTCTCCGGTTACGGCAGTAGCGGCGAGCCCGGCGGAGCGTCCCTGGCGGAGATCTCGTCGGCCAACGCGCCGATGGAACCCGAGGGGACGGAACCGGCCAAGCCGCGAAGGAAGAGCAAGACTTCTCGGTCATCCAGCGAGACTTGAAGGAGCCTCGATCGGAGGACATCGCGGGCGGATCCATTGGGTCGCCGATCCGTCCGGGGCGGCGTCATTGCTGATATGACGAAGGCGGAGCTCGTGGAAGAGGTGGCGAAGGTTGCGGAGCTGACCAAGAAGCACTCCGAAGTCATCGTCAACACGGTCTTCCAGTCGATCATCGAGGCTCTGCACGAGGAGGACAAAATCGAGTTGAGGGGATTCGGCAGCTTCCGCATTCGCCGCCGCCGCTCCCGCCAGGGGCGCAACCCCAAGACAGGCGACAAGGTCAGCGTCCCCGCGAAGAAGATCCCGTACTTCAAGCCCGGCAAAGAGTTGAAGGACCTGATCAATCACTCCGAGTAGCCCCTTGGAACACTGGTTCACCCCGTGGCGTGGGAGCTATGTCTCGTCCGCGCGCTCCGAGGCCGACTGCATCCTCTGCTCCATCTCGCGCTCCCGCTCTGATCGGGAAAATCTCGTGCTGCTGCGCGCGGCGGAGAACTACATCCTGGTCAACCGGTTTCCGTACAACAACGGTCATCTGATGATCGTTCCGTACAGACATTGCGCCTTCCTGGAGGAGCTGGAGCCGACGGCCCGCGGGGAGATGATCGAGCTCGCTGCGCTCTGCGAGAAGGCGCTGAGGAGCGCCTACCGCCCCGAAGGACTCAACCTGGGGATCAACCTGGGGAGGATTGCGGGGGCCGGGATCGACGAGCACCTGCATCTGCACATCCTCCCGCGCTGGTCCGGAGACACGAACTTCATGACCGTCGTCGGCGGAACCCGCATCATCCCCGAAGAGACCGGCGCGACCTACGAGAGACTGGAGCCGCTGCTGCGCGAGGGCCGGGGAGATGCAAAGAAATGAGCCGGTACTACATCGAGACCTGGGGCTGCCAGATGAACGTCCATGACTCGGAGAAGCTCGCTGGCACCCTCGATTCGCTCGGTTTCACGAAGGCTTCGCGCGAGGAGGAAGCCGACCTGCTCCTGCTGAACACCTGCGCGGTGCGGGAGCAGGCCGCAGAGAAGGTCTTCTCCAAGCTGGGGCGGCTTGGCCGCCTCAAGCAGAGCAGGCCGGAGATCTTGATCGGTGTGACCGGATGCGTCGCCTCGATGGAGGGGGAGAAGATCTTCCGCCGGGCTCCCCATGTCGATTTCGTCCTCGGCCCACGGGGACTCATGAACCTGCCCCTGCTGCTGCAGGCCGCACGTGCCCGCAGGCGGGCCATCGACATCGTCCACCACCAGGAGAGCGTGCTCTACCCCTGGCAGCGCATCGAGCGCGGCGAGGGACCTCCCCACGCCTACCTCACGGTGATCGAGGGATGCAACAAGGGCTGCACCTTCTGCATCGTGCCTCGCACGCGAGGGCGGGAAGCCAGCCGGCGCCTCGAGGACGTGATCCGGGAAGTCCGCTCACTGGCGGAAAATGGCTACACGGAAGTGGAGTTCCTTGGGCAGACGGTCAACGCCTACCGCGATCCCCAGGGTCGCGCTCTGTCGGATCTGCTACGAGCCGCCGACTCGGTGGAGGGGATCCGGCGGATCCGCTTCACGACATCCCATCCCCTGCACATGACCCGCGGTCTGATGAGGGCCATGGCGGAGCTGCCGCGGGTCGTCCGCCGCCTCCACTTGCCCGTCCAGTCAGGATCCGACGCGGTGCTCGCCAGGATGAGACGTGGCTACACGCGGCGAGGATACCTCGATCGCGTCCGCGATCTGCGAAGCTTCGTTCCGGACATCAGTTTTTCGACCGACATCATCGTGGGATTTCCCGGCGAGACGCAGGAGGATTTCCGGAAGACGCTGGAGCTTCTCGAGGAGGTCCGCTTCGACACAGTCTACTCGTTTCTTTACTCTCCTCGTCCTGGGACTCCCGCGGCCGAATGCCCCGACGATGGAGTGAGCTTGGAAGAGAAGGCGGAGCGGCTGGAGCGGCTTCAGTTACGGCAGGCGGAGATCCAGATCGAGGGCAACCGGGCATGGATCGGCAGGGAAGTGGAGGTTCTGGTCGAGGGGACGGCGAAGCTCGGAGGGGGCTGCGTCACGGGCCGGACCATCCACGGGCAGATCGTCAATTTCCCTTCCGGGGAATGTCGGAGGGGAGACCTGGCCCGGGTCCTGATCGAGCACGCGGCCGCTCATTCGTTGAAGGGGCGATTTCTTCACATTGGCGGCCCATCCGCGCGCCTCGGCCTGGCTGGCTGACCCGGCTGACCTGCGCTCTGGCCAGCGCGGCCGACTGCGGGTAGAATCAGCCCTTCGCGAGAGGGAGGCCCGCCCGCCTTTTCTTGACGCGGACTGCCTCTCGACTTATAACTTTCTCAGGTGTCGGTTGAGGTCCCAGGAAAGGCATTGATGGAAATCGAAATGAAGATCAAGGGGTTGATGATTGACCCCATCACCCAGATGCCGATCATCATTCTGCGGGATCCCAAGAGCGATTCGGTCCTCCCGATCTGGGTGGGAATCTTCGAAGCAAACGCTATTGCCCTGGAGATGGAAAAAATCATTCCTCCCCGCCCCATGACGCACGATCTCCTGAAGAACGTGATCCAGGGGCTCGAAGCGCGCATCGAGCGCGTGGTGGTGACCGAACTGAAGGACAACACCTTCTACGCTCTCATCCACTTCCAGCACGCCTCCGGACGCCTCGCAATCGACTCCAGGCCCAGCGACGCTATCGCACTGGCCCTGCGGACCGCTTCGCCGATCTTCGTGGAGAGCCAGGTGCTCTCCAAGGCACGGACCATGGATCTCACGGCCGATGCAGCCGACAACGAGAAACTCCGCAAGTGGCTCGAGACGCTCGACGAGAAGGAGCTCGGCAAATACGAGATGTAGCGGCCGTCTTTATCCCCTCCACAAGATCTAGGCGTCCCCCGCGGGCTCCATCGCAAAAAAGCCGCTCTTGATAGTCTGTAAGTCATTGTACTGCAATAGCTTACGCTCCATCGAATTCTCTCTTGACAGCCGGGTGGCCCATTCCCTAGACTGCGTCCTGTCATCGTTTGGGATAATGCCCGAGCCCCCGCGGGGCGGCCCACAAACTCTCGATCCTCGCTAGAAGCCTTTACCGACATGATCATTGCCATAGCGAACCAAAAAGGAGGGGTCGGTAAAACCACGACGAGCATCAACCTGGCGGCTGCCCTAGCCCACAAAGGGCAGCGGACCTTGCTGGTGGATCTCGACCCGCAGGCGAACTGTTCCCTGTCCTATATCGAGTTGAAGCCGGAAAACCCAACCCTCTACGAGGTGCTCACAGACGGCCACGTTTCCCTCAGCGACGCCATCATCCCCACGAACGTACCAAACCTCGACGTCGCCCCCGCGCGGATCTCCCTTGCGAAAGCCGAGACGAAGCTCATCGGCGAGTTCGACGGGCATTTTCGCCTGAAGGACCGGCTCGAGTTGATCCGTGAGCGCTATCAACAGATCTTGATCGATACGCCCCCCACCCTGGGAATCCTCACCGTCAACGCCCTCGTTGCGGCCACGCACCTGCTGGTGCCGATCCAGGCGTCCTATTTCGCTCTGGAGGGAACAGATGATCTGCTCGAGACCTACGAGAAGATCAAGGCAAGACCGAATCCTGACCTCCAGTTCCTCGGTGTCGTGATCACGCTTTTCGACCGGCGGACGATCCTGGGAAGGGACATCAAGCAGCAGATCGAGACGGTCTTCGGAACCAAGGTCTTCAAGACAACCATCAGCAAGAGCGTGCGGCTCGAAGAGAGCCCCGCTTATCGGCAGCCGATCTTCAGCTTCGCTCCGAATTCCTCAGGGGCTCTCGAATACTACAAACTTTCCGAGGAGGTCATCGGCCGTGTCTAACAATAGGGGACTGCCGCAGAACAGAACGATGCGTCACGACAGGCACTTCGTCGAGGAGCTCACCTCTGAGCGCCAGGGATACTTCGGCCGCATCATCGACATCGGGCAGCTCGAGCCGAATCCTCACCAGCCCCGCAAGCAATTCGGTGACCTTTCGGATCTCGTCTCCAGCATCAAAGAAAAAGGGATCCTCCAGGCGATCCTCGTTCGCCGCCACGACGACCGCTTTCAAATCATTGCGGGCGAGCGCCGCTATCAGGCCGCCTTGCTTGCCGGACTGTCGCAAGTGCCTTGCGTTGAGATCGACGTAGACAACCGAGGCTGTCTCGAGATCTCTCTCATCGAGAACCTGCAGCGCACGGATCTCACTCCGTTCGAGGAGGCGGCGGCCCTGCAGAAACTTTGCGACCAGTTTGGCTACACCCACGAGCAAGCGGCAAAGAAGCTAGGAAAGTCCCGTACGTCCGTCACTGAGACGCTCAGCCTCAATCGACTCTCCGAGGAAATACAGGATCTATGTCGGCAGGCCGACATCTCCTCCCGCTCGACCCTTCTGGAAGTCGTCCGGCAGAGAACAACCGACGAAATGAGGTCCTTGGTCTCGCATATAGCAACCCACAGCCTCAAGCGAGAAGATGTCCGCGACCTCAAGCGGGACAGCGGCAAGAGGCGCACCAGTCGAACACGCAATTTCGTGTATCACTACCAGGCTCCGGAACGGCAGTACAGCTTTCATCTCCGATTCTCACGCGCGCAGGTTGCGCAGGAAGAGATCATCCGAGCCCTGCGTGAGGTTCTTCAACGGCTTCTCAGCGAGACAGCGGACCAAACAGGCCAAACGGAAACGGGTCAGGGCACAGGGCCTGTGGGCGCCACTTCCACATCGGCACGCCGCACGCGCTTGGGCGTCGCTGATTCCCCGAACTGAAACAGATCGCTGCGGCGCAGGGAGACAGCCTCAGACAAACAGACCGACAAGGCGCTCGTCGGTCGGTGGCCGTCTACAAGCTTCAGAACCTGCTGGCCTTTGCCCGTCGGCCCGCCCACGAGCCAATCCGAGAAGACTTCCATCGGATCATCCAGGCTGCTCCGCGGCCCAGAACGCGTACCAGCGGTTCGTCGAACGGTGGCGGAAGGTGTCCGGCCGTGGCGATCAGTCTCGAGGAAGGCGGACACGAGCTACTGACCTTGCCACAGGTTCCCGAAGGAGCAGTTGAGGTCGCTGAGGATGGACGAACATCATCGAACGTCTGAACGAGGAGCTGCGGCTACGGATCAAGACGCAGGGCGCCTGGTCGGACGAGGAAGCCGTGAGCTCGGCGGCGGCCTGATCGGGGGGATGTGCGGGTCGGACCAGGTCGAGATCGTCCATCCTGGGGCAACCTGGAGGGTCGTTTCCGACGAGGGAGAGCAGAGAGAGGCCAAACGAGGCGAACTGAGTCATGAACCGACGCACGGACCTTAGGTTACATAATCCATCTTATCGGAAGTTAGAATACCCCGCGTTCCGCGGCCCCCCACGACTGCCCGTCGGCTGTCTTCGCAAGCACCCTCCGCGGCACACCGGCCGCGCCGTGGCGATTCGGATCGAGAGGATCGAGAACACAGGCTTCTTCCCGCGCCACGAGATGTGTTAGAAGTGCCCCGAACCGGAATCTCGGGAAGGATAGCGGCGCGCCGGGCCGCCGTCCCCACGCGCATGGGGTGAATCGACCATTGGCGTCGGCGAGAAGCCGAACGACGGTCCTCCCGCCCCTGCATTCCTGGACCGCCACCCCTCCTGCTACACTGCCAAGGCAACAACCGCGCAAACGCATGAAGATCCTCGACCGCTACCTCTTCCGCGAGGTGTTCCGTCCGACGCTTCTCGGGATCGGTCTCTACACCTTCGTCCTGCTCATGAACAACTTCTTCCTCGTCGCACGGCTGGCGATCCAGAGGAACCTCTCCGCCGGGGCGATCCTCGAGGTGATCGCCCTGCAGATGCCCCGCATTGCCCTCCTCACGATCCCCATGGGGATCCTGCTTGGCGTGCTCATCGGACTGGGGCGTCTCTCCGCGGACAGTGAGGTGGTGGCCCTGCGGGCTTCAGGGGTCTCGTACCTCACGATGACCCGGCCCATCTTCCTGCTCGG